>ERZ772957.2020-NODE-2020-length-12176-cov-2.485438_pt1 | contig 12176 bp, 9 predicted proteins | sample MGYA00580682_ERZ772957 | MGnify/ENA primary metagenome ERZ772957 (study PRJEB29015, sample SAMEA2737921) | human oral metagenome | biome: human oral; feature: human-associated habitat; material: dental | place: China | collected 2025 ...
AATTCGTATGGTAAGCTCATCGATAATCTGTAGGTATATAGGCATTCCATCAACAAAATTCCAATTCACTAATTTCTCCTTCCTGAATTTATTAAATTCATATGCACCGGATTATAATATACAGCTTTCTCGCTTATATGTTCCTCGGCGATGTGTTATTGTATTAATCTATTAATACAATAACACATCGCCGGAAAATTTCAAGCAGAAAATATATGAAGATTTTCTTAAGATAATTTCTATAGCAACAAAAGAATCCTGACAATCGCATAACCGGCGGTTTGTTGATCACCTCGCTACCGCTCGGTAAATCCACTGCTAAAGCAGATACAAAATCCAATTAAATATGCAGGGAACAAAACACTGTTCCCTGCTGTGCGCTTCCATACAAAGCGACATTTCACATTTAATTCAAATATTTTTCGTCCGTGAATGGATATTAATTTTCTTCATATTCACCGAGCTCGTAAAGACTTCTAATTCTTCCGTCCTCTTACCTTAAACGCAATTAACAGGATGGCAACACTTACTGCGGACATAAAGAGCATGGATTGAATAAGCGGCCCGAAATTATATGGTCTCCCCATCCAGAAATCTATATAGTCGTTTCCAAGCTGAGTCGTAGGCAATAAATCCGACAACCATTTAAGCGATTTGGGCAGATCTGATACAGAAATTCCCATATAGCCGCTCAAGATCATCATCGCAAAGTACAGAGCCATGGTAACACCGTACGTTGGGCCGAATTTTCTTATCAGCGTGGCAATTCCGTGAGCTAAAGCCATCAAGATCCCTGAAAGAAAGTATATTCCGAATAACCACAGTGCTCCGGCTGCCAAGGTAGGCTTCTTTAAGTCCATGAAAGGGACCGTTCCCACCAGATATATGGCCACACATAGTGTCAAAAATATCATGTTGGAAACAAGCTTGTTAAGCAATATATCCTTTTCGGAGAAGCCGAACAGAAGGATGCGCTCAGGAACGTTTTTGTCCAACTCATTTGAATATGTAGCCGCATGGCTTAGAAAAATACTTGCCAAAGGGATGAGCATCGCCATTCCGATGAACATGGTAGTTACAACCTCTGACTTATAGCTATCGGGAACATCCTTTAACGCACTTATTCGTATCAAGTGAATTAATGCAACCGGAAATACCGATCCGAAAAATATCGAATATCCGTTATATAGCGTATTTAGAAATTCATATTTAATCGTATACTTATTCATCGTTTCTCCCCGCATTTATAGTCATCATCTCTATATCATTATCGCTTCTTCTGTAATTAATATGGTTTTTTATCAATTTCTCTGTAATCTCAAGCTCTTCCTCCATGCTTGAGCACGAAAGTGCTATATCTTCATCCGAAGAGAAAATCCGCTTGTGATCCTTTGCAATCGCAGAAGCACGTTCCGTATCTTCAAATATCAACACCGCATTCCCGCAATACTTACGAAAAAGCTCTTCCTTTGAACCGTAATCAACAACTCTTCCATCCTTTAAATAAAGTATTTTTGTCGCCAGATTATCCAGCTCTGTATAGTAATGTGATGTTATAAGAAGAGTTGTTTTTCTATCCCTGTACCACTCCACAAGCTTTTCCACCAAGCGCTGGCGGGTTTCAAAGTCAAGACCTGATGTCACTTCGTCAAACATCGCAATCTCGCTGTCCTTACACATTACCAGGATAAGCGTAAGCCTTTGCTTTTGCCCCCCTGAAAGGTGCTTCCACCGCTTCTTTAGGCACTCTTCAAACTCAAAAAACTTAATCATCTCAACGAGCTTGGGATTTTCATTTATTCTGCACCCCATAATCATCTCAATTATTACTCTGATCGGAACAGTTTCTATGTATGAATTCTGCTGCATATGAACAGCGATCTCATTTGATGGAATGCTCAAGGTTATATTCCCCTTATGCGGAACAAGCCCGAGAATACTCCTGAGCAGTGTTGTTTTACCGGCTCCGTTGCTGCCTATAATTCCAACTCTTTCACCGTCCTTAATCTCCACTACCCGGCCGAGATCTACGGCAACCTTATCCTTAAAGCTAACCTTTACATTGTCGAGTCTAATCATCGCTACCTCTTTTCTCTAATACAAACTCCACGCCGTCCTGCACATTCTCACCGCTCAGCTCCATACCAAGCTTTCCGGCAAAATATTTTGCTATATAAAGCCCAAGCCCATGCCCCTTATTGCGTTCGGAACCTTCAGCCTCAACACTTGTCACAAACGGCTCGAATATATTTTCGACAATAGTCTCTTCGATATGCCCCGGCTGATTAAAAACAGTAATTCGTGTCTTTTCTACCGTAACCTTCACGCTTCCGTTTTCCTTCGTATGATTTATTCCGTTCGTAACCAGGTTTTCCAGTATTTTTTTGAGCATCATAGTGTTGCTCTGCCAGCAAATATCTCCTCCTGATGCTTCAAGCTGTATAGCAATCCCCTTTAAATCAGCGTTAATACGGTTTTTACCTATGATTTCCCGGCAAAGGCTCATCATCTCAATCGGTTCAATCTCATTATTATCAGCTATACCGTTGATATTTGAAGTTTCATCAATTATGCTCATCATTTCCTTGAGCTGGGATTTGACCTCCGGCAAATATATATCTCTGTTTCCAAATTTGCCGATATTACCGATCATCCCGTCCACAAGAAGCATCGATGCTGCGATAGGTGTTTTCAGTTGATGTGATGTAGCACGCATGTACACTTCCTTCCGCTTATTCTCTTCCTCAAGCTCATTAACTGCCTGCGCCTGTTTTTCATAAAGGAGATTTAGGGCTGCAGTCAAATCGGCAATTTCATCTTTCCCTGAGATTTCCAGCGGAGCAAGATTATCGGATGAAGAATACATCCTTTTTTCGGCATCCATCGATAGTTTTTTTATCGGTTCAACGATTTTTTTGGAATAAATCGCCGAAACTCCGAACGCCAATATTATCATAAATAAGGCAAGCATAGGCATTGAACCGTATAGCACAGGTAATATCTCCTTTGCAGTCGGTGTCATCACGCTGTTTGCCATGATTAAGGTGTTATCTCCCTTATTTGTTACTCCCACAAAATACGTGTAGCTCGTGCCGGAATAACGACTTTGTACACTGAACTCTCCTATTCCTATGCCACCGCTGAAATAATGAAGCTTCCGCCCCTTTGCTTCAAACTGAGCTGAATTTCCTTCAAGATTAATATCTATTTTGAAATTTTTCTTAATTTCACCTGTATTTTCAGAAAGGATTGAAGATAGAACAGGCTTGAATTCCCGGAATAACGCTTTGCTGTTTTTTGCGTCATTTTCGTCCACAGCTCTTATTTTATCTATAAGCATTTTTGCTGACGGGCTCGTAAATTCAACATGTCCGTCAAACCCCGCTCCGGTAACCTTAATTGAGTAACCATGCTTGGGAACAACTATTCCCAGCATAGTCGAGTCACCTATGCCCGTGCTTTTCAAGGATTCATGCTCTTTAAAGTACTCCATGGCCGTCCTTGAATTCTGCAAATTCTGCTTCCCCTTATAGTCCATATACATTGATGGCATCAGAAAAATCATATAAGAAAATATAACTATTCCCATTATTAAAGAGATTATGACACTGTATAAAAATGTCTTACTTCCCAATTTCATCTTCTTTTCTCCACCTGTATCCAAGTCCTATAACGGTTTCAATATAGTCAAAGGGCAGCTTCTTTCTTAGATTTTTGACATGAGCATCTATAATTCTGTCGTTCGCAATATAATCCTCATCAAATATTTTATTTATCAGCTGATCTCTGCTGAAGACTCTTCCCGGGCTGTCTCTCAAGGTCTTCATCAGAACAAACTCACTCACGGTCAATCTCAAATTTTTCCTGTTGTAATAAGCTCTAAATTCTTCCTCGTCGACTACGAATCCATGCTCCATTTCAGAAGAAATACTCTTCCCGGTCCTTCTCAGGACAGCTTCTATCCGTTTTATCAGAATTATCGGAGAAGCCGGCTTCGTGACGTAATCATCAGCAAGGAAATTAAATGCTTCCAATTGCGTATTGATATCGTCATATGCAGTGAGCATTATAGCCCCTACGTCGTCACCCGGTCTCGCCTTGACGGCTTCCAGAACCTCGAGCCCGCTTGCCCCCGGCACCCTGACATCCAGAACAGCGATTTCGAACTGACCGCCCTCTGCCACAAACTTTATGGCGTTGTCTCCTCTATCAAAGGGGATTACCTCATAGCCTGCTACTGCCATGTACTCCGATAATACCTCGCGAATCATTTTTTCATCTTCCAGGAAAAGTATCTTTGCCATACGTATGTCCTTTCTTTCCTCCGGTTATACAGTAATCCCGCCGTATGAATCTGATATGAATTTACCTTGCACATTATTTATTATACACTCGCCGAAAAATAGCAAAAGAAAAACCTCTCCCCTCGGAATCGAATTGAGGTGACCTCAAAATTCTGACAGAAGAGGTGTATTTAGTTGTTTAGAATGTTCCGATCTGAATCCTAGAACGTAGCAACCTCCGGATTGCACGGCTCACAAGCTTCCACTGACTTGCAGTACAGTACAGGCCCCTTCTCTCCGTAGGCATCTACAAATTCTATTCTGACCTTGGCCTTGATCTGAACCCACGCACCGTTCTTGAAATCATCAATCCTGTCATAGATACCCAGAAGAGCCGCGAATTGTATATCCTCAACGCAGCATGTCATCAGATGACGTCCGAATCCGAACTGTCCGTGTTTCATATCTCCGCCTTTGACCACTCTGCCCTTGATAACTATGCTCTTGTTGCTGTAATCGTCCTGGTTCTCGTTGATGTCGCGGTACCAATCCGCATACATATCATCGGCAACCTCGACAGTGCTCGCTTTCTTGTCGAACGGCAACTCATCAACTATGTCGTCGACCTCAATATCGTTAGGTCCGAACTCATATACTATCTGTGAGCGACGGTTTGCGACGCGCACCTCCTTGTGAAAAGGGAGCTTGTCGTTATCCTTTTTGAACCTGTTGAACACGACAAGCTCTGCATTCTGCATCTTGTTGAAGCACAGCTGTCTCATGTTCTTGTTATACAGGTCAAACATCGTGGCATCAAAGAATGTCATCTCCTGCGCGATGACCCAATTGCGAGGCATATTCTCAAACAGCGTCTGCGTCATCCACATACCGTTATATTCCACCAGCACTCTATTAAATAAGTATTTGGATGCAATGCCGTTGAGCCGAGCTTCTGTCAGGTCGCTCTCCTTCTCGATTCTCTCGATAAAAACCTTGTCCGCAAACTTGCTCTCATCGTAGGCTACTTCACCTGATTCGCAGACTAGAAGCAGTGTATTCGCACCTTCCCCGAACTCCGGCGTTGCCAATGTGTCCTGAATAAAGGTCGATTTACCAGCACCTAGAAATCCTGTAAATAAATATACCGGTTTTTCCCTCATATTCCAAACAACTCCTTAATCTTGTCCTTGTTGAGTCCTACTCCGATCACGCATATTACACCGGTTGCTTCGGCCTCGCCCGCTACTCTGATCTCAGGCTCGCCCGGCACGTAGTCAAATTCATACCATTCGCCATCTGTGCCTGCTACAAAGCCTTTTGCCCTCAGAACCTGTCCGCATAGTTCGGGGTCCATAAGTCCTGCCAGAGCCTGTTCCAGCCGGTCTCTCGTGAAGCGATGTGCGGTCTCAACGCCCATCTCATCAAACACTTCGTCGGCGTGGTGGCCGTGGTGATGGTGCTCATGTCCGCACTCGCGGTCGTGATCGTCATGGTGATGATGGTGCTCGTGTCCGCACTCGCGGTCGTGATCGTCGTGGTGATGGTGGTGCTCGTGTCCGCACTCGTGGTCGTGATCGTCGTGGTGATGGTGGTGGTCGTGATCATCGTGGTGATGGTGCTCTGCCTCGTGCTCAGCCTGCTCTCTATATGCTTCCTCTCTCAGATGATCCAGCTCTGCCGAGAGGGTTCTTTTCTGCTCCATTATCTCAAGAATCTTGGCTCCATCGATGTCCTTCCAATCTGTAGTAACGATGGAAGCCTCCTTGTTATGCTCACGCAGCAACGCGATGCACTTATCGATATCATCTTGTGACAGGCCTGCTGTGTGGCTGAGGATAATCGAGCTTGCATGCTCCACCTGGTTCTCGTAGAACTCACCGAAGTTGCTCATATACATATCGGCCTTCCCGGCATCTACGACAGTCGTGAATCCATTGAGCTCTATCTTGTCATTGCCGAGATCCTGGACGGCAATAATTACGTCTGACAGCTTGCCGACACCGGATGGCTCGATGAGAATCCTTTCCGGATTGTACTTCTCGATAACCTCGTTAAGAGCCTTGCCGAAATCACCTACCAGAGTGCAGCAGATACAGCCCGCATTCATCTGATTGATCTGAATTCCTGTATTCTGCAGAAATCCCTTATCTACGCCAATCTCCCCAAACTCGTTCTCGATCAGAACAATCTTGTCTGTATCGTAAGCTTCCTCGATAAGCTTTCTGATAAGCGTTGTCTTACCGGCTCCCAGAAATCCCGAGAAAATATCAACTTTTGTCATATTCCTCAATCCTTTCTATTCGTAAATTTTCAGGTAAATCTTAATCTTATACCCGCTGCTCAGCCGGTAGCCGTGCAGCGTGCGTAATTAGTCTTATGCCATTAGAGTATCCGCTGCAAATTAAAGTACGTGATAACTAACCGCACGACGGAATTATATCACATAAAGCCAACTCTTTTTGTCACTGCTGTGTTTTATTTCTCCAAAATATCAGCCCTCCGCCTCGCCCATGCCGTTGCAGATGGCTGCTTATATCGTATTATTCCGACTTCCTGCGCAGTTCCTCGACAAGCACCGGAATTGAGGGATACACGTTTATCTTTACCTCTTCCGACTTCCTGCGCAGTTCCTCAACAAGCCGTGCTTCAGTGCCCGTCACCTACTTGTGAGTCTTCTTCCAGGCCTTGATGCTATTGAGCCTCTCCTTAAATCTGCCCTCAACACCCTGCTCAGTCGGCTTGTAGTATTCACGCCCCGTCAGTGAGTCGGGCAGACACTGCATGGCGGTTATCTTATCCTCGTAGTCATGCGCATACTTATACCCCTTACCGTAGCCGAGTCCCTTCATCAGCGATGTCGGCGCATTCCTGATATTCATCGGAACCGGTTCCGCCATGTGCTCCCGAGCATCGTCCCTGGCGGCAAAATACGCCACCTCCATCGCATTGGACTTAGGTGCCAGCGCCATGTATATGACAGCCTGCGTCAGATGCACCGAGCACTCAGGCATTCCTATAAAATGGCAGGCCTGATAGGCCGCTATCGCTATCTCAAGTGCCCGAGGATCCGCAAGTCCGACATCCTCCGAAGCGAATCTGGTAACGCGTCTGGCGACATACAGCGGGCCTTCACCTGCCTCCAGCATGCGAGCCAGCCAGTATACGGCAGCGTCCGCATCGGAGTTTCTCATGGATTTATGCAGAGCGGAGATAATGTTGTAATGCTCCTCTCCATCCTTATCGTATAGCAATGACTTCCTGGAAATACACTGTTCCAGCGTTTCCATCGTGATGTCGATTGTCCCATCCGGCTGCACATCACCATTTAGAACGACCATCTCAAGAGTCGTCAGCGAGCTTCTGGCATCGCCGTTAGCAAACTCAGCAATCATATGCAGCATATCATCGGTGATATTGACACGCTCACTTCCGTATCCCCTGGGGTCGGCGATTGCGCGCTTGAGCAGCTGCTCTATATCATCGGTTTCGAGAGCCTTGAGGACGAATACCTTGCACCTGGACAGCAAAGCGCCGTTAACCTCAAAGGACGGATTCTCAGTGGTAGCGCCTATGAGCGTGATGCTCCCCTTCTCTACAAACGGCAGGAAAGCATCCTGCTGAGCCTTGTTGAATCTGTGAATCTCGTCGATAAACACTATGGTCTTCTCGCCGAATCTCGCGTATCGGTCAGCCTGCTGCATGACGTTGCGAATTTCCTTGATACCGCTGGTAACAGCGGAAAAAGTGATGAAATTCGCCTTGGTCTTGCCTGCGATTATCTGCGCAAGGGTAGTCTTTCCGACTCCCGGCGGTCCCCAGAATATCATCGAAGGAACCTTATCGGATTCAATCAATCGGCTCAGAATCTTGTCCTCTCCTATGAGGTGCTGCTGACCCGCAAACTCACTGAGATTCTTAGGTCTCATGCGCGCAGCTAGCGGTTCATCATTGCTCTTGTCTTTTTCAAATATTGAAATCTGTTCCATTAGCTATACCCTTTTCCTGCCTGATATACTTTACAGTTCGTGGCCTCATATGCCTGCCTCGTCCGGTTCATCGCGTTGCTCCCTCTTCGTACACTCCCTGTACTGCGCTTTCTTTGCCAAGCTGAATATTTCAAACGAAAAGTGCCGGTCTAAAAGTAGCTGACCTTGACACGCTTTCCCATCTTTTTGAGAGATGCGGACAGCTCCTCTATCATGTTCATCTTGACACTGAAATTGAGTGGCATCTCTGCTTCCTGGTGAGCCGGGTTTACCGCTCTTCCGACAAAGAAGTTGATGTCGGTCGCCTCTTCAAAAAGTATACGGCTGATGAGAGAGGATGCGTCGTGTGAAACACTCCACTCGGCGAAGCCTTCGTCGTTTGCGAGATAATCACGAGCATTCTTAACGACGTGATCTATAGTTACGATACCCTCGGTGACGAGGTCAACACCCTCAATCTCGGAGATTGGCGGTCCACCGACCTTGCCATTTACCCTGCCGGTCTTGATAGGCCTGCCCAGGAAGGCGGATGCAATCGATGCAGTCGTACCTCCGCAGATAATGTGCTTACCTGCCTTGGAGAAGAACAGCGACATCATGCGGTCACAGTCATCTCGGCTGGTAGGAGGTCCAAACAGCAGGTTGACCTGCGCACGTTTGATAACCCTGATGATGCAGGCAGTGGCATCGTCGATCGGCTTGCCACCATAGAGCTTGTTGCATTCCTCGACGAGAATTGTTGCCAAGGTCTTGGCAGGATAACCGACCGGTGCGATGGTCTCCATAAACGAAGCGATGTCAGCCTCGGTCCAGTCCTTGTTGTACGAGAGATCGATGTTAGCTCCGGGACAGCCGTCGCTCATGGCTATAAACATGTCATCTTCCTGCAGCTTAATCTCCGAGCGATAGATTTTCTTACCGTCTATAACATGTTCTATCATTTCATAGTCGGTTGCGGCAAAATCTCTGATGAGTATTACGCGAGGGTTCTCGTACTGGATCAGTTCCAGCGATTCGTTATCCTTGATATGCATAATCGTAAAGGTTGAATACGCTACGTCATATTCCGAGCTGATTGGAAGTGTCGCCGCTATAGTGTGCACACATTCCTCGAGCGGCATACCCTCAGCCATCATAGTGGAGATGATTTTGGAGGTGAGAGTAGATAGGATGCTCGCCTTTACTCCGCTTCGCAGGCCGTCGGCAAGAACTATGATTCTGTCGCCATTCTCCTGCTGCGCAACCGCTACCGTATCTCCGCATAGCTGTTCACCGTAGTGATTAATACTCTTGTATCCAATGTCTATACTGAGATCGTTCATACTAATCCTCCATCGTATCCTTGAGCTTGGTCAACGCTATCTTGGTCTCGGCGGTGGTCTCTCCGAGGAGCGACGCTATCTCCTGTACGATACGCATCTGCTTCTCGACCATCTGATCCGCAATCGCTGTCGTCTGCTGCATTATCTGCGCTTTTTTATTGCGTTCCCTGGCCTCATCGCTGACATCGTCAAGCAGGCAGATCAGCATATGATACTTATTGTCATACAAAATTGTCTGTTCCACATACTTGTCATACTCGGCGAGATATGAACACTGGAACGTGCTCTTTTTGGTCTGCAGCACGTCCATAAAAGGCTTAGGTTCGAGCAGCGTCACTATCTGTGCGCCAAATACATCCTGTGGTCTCCTGATATTCATTATCTTGCATGCCGCAGGATTGATCTCCTGCACCTCAAGTCTCTCATTGAGCACGATGAGTCCGTTAGGAGCGTTGTCGAACAGTATGTCCGAGAAATCCTCTGATTTCTTGGCGAGCAGTGGCTGACAGATCTCGATTACCGCCTTGTTCTGATACACGGCAATAGCCTTCTCACGGCAGGTGTCATATCCGCACATACCGCAGTTCAGCTCGTCGGCAGGTCTGGTCTTGCCCATATTAGCCATAATCTCACGAATCTTGCGTTCGTTAGGCATCGGCATCATGCCCTTCATAATCTCAAAGCTGCGAGTTATCTCGCCTAGCTCCGGTTGCTCTATATCAAAGTGCTCATCGCCGGCATATCGGCTTACAGCCTTGTAGTTTCTAACCGGATTGTTGTGAAGCTTCTCTATCGTCGGACCACCCACGCAGCCGCCGGAACATGCCCACATCTCGATAAAGCAATGTTCCATCTCGCCATTTGCGATGTCCTCGAGTGCATCGATGCATTTGTCAGGGCCATCCACCGTGAGGTAAGCGTAGCCTGCGGACTTCTTATCCATGCACCTGATGATACCGCCGGCAGCTGCAAACAGTCGCTCCTTGGACTGCTTGCACTCGTCCGTTCCCTTGTGAATCTCCAAGCTATGAGCGATAAGCAGCTCGTCGAACTCCTCGTATGTGAGTACGGCATCTACTGTCGACCCGTGACGATTCGCCTCGTCCTTGCGAGCAATGCAAGGACCAACGTATACAATCTTGGCTTCCGGCTCACGCTTCCTGATGTCAGCGCAGTGAATCTGTACCGGTGACATGGCGTTGGACAGATTGCCGATGAGATCCGGGTAATGCTTCTGAATCATGAGATTGACAGACGGACAACACGATGATATTACCACGCTCATGCGCTCATCCTTGATGACATCCTCATACTCGCGTTTTACCACGACGCCGAACGGTGCAGTCTCTTCTGCACTCACGAAGCCCAGCTCTTTGGCTGTTTCAGACATCGTCTCGATTCCCGTTCCATCGTAATATGCGACGAAGGACGGATCGACGCTCAGATATACAGGTCGGTCGCCCTCAAGCAGCATCTCAACCTTCTCAACCTCGCTGAGGATCTTTTGAGCATCCTGCGGACAGACCACATAACACTGTCCGCACAGAACGCATTCATCGGCGATGACGTGGGCAAGATTGCCGGAGAACCTGATTGACTGCACGGGGCAGTGTCTGACGCACTTATAGCAGTTCTTGCAGTTTGATTTTTTCAAAAATAAAGGATGAGCCATTTAATTACCCTCGCTTTTCTTCAAAATATATTCATTAGCAGTCGCGGTCGCGACCATTCATACTTTTTCATACCTGTATTTATCATATCCCAATTTGTTCGTTTACAAAAGGCGGTATTTCAGATAAGATTATTTCATGTGGATATATGCTGATGTGATATCGCAAATTTACCATCCATGGAGAGAATGTATGGATTCTGCAAGTTCAGTATGGAAACGATTGACCATTCGACTGTTCAATCGCAAGTCTATAACGAATTACATAATAATAATCATCTGCTCCGGCGCTATCGCCTTTGGCCTGACGCAATATACGCCGTCGGTCGACCGCATGCGTGCCAAGGCGCTGAGCATCATCAGCAAGATGGACACGTCCGAGTATTTCAAGGAAGATATCGGCACGGTCAACAAGATCAAGCGCGACTACGAGGACAAGCTCAAGCAGCAGGTGCTCAAACAGGATTTAGGGAAGACAGTATCCGGATTCAACAAGGACGTAGCTAAGGTCAAGACTAAGTCGGCGATGATCAAGGATCTGCTTGATAAGCTCAACAAGTACAAAAAGGACATCTACAGCGATGAGGACAAGGAATCGGCGAAGGAGCTAATCCACAAGTTCAAGGTAGGAGCTAAGGAGGACAGTACCAAGGACGCTCTTGAATCCAGATACCTCGATATCGAAGAACAGATTCTCAAGTTCAAGACTGTCAAGCAGCACGAGGAGGAAGAAGCTCGCAAGGTCAAGATTGCAGCCAGATGGACTATAAAGGATTCAGAAGAATATCCTTTCAAGCTCAGCCCGGATGGAAGCTTCATCATGCCGATAGACATGAACGGTTCGCACGGTTATCTCACAGGCAAGTGGGAGCTGGATAACACAACTGTTACTGTGCATATCACCAAAAACACAATT
>ERZ772957.2023-NODE-2023-length-12148-cov-42.520384_pt1 | contig 12148 bp, 15 predicted proteins | sample MGYA00580682_ERZ772957 | MGnify/ENA primary metagenome ERZ772957 (study PRJEB29015, sample SAMEA2737921) | human oral metagenome | biome: human oral; feature: human-associated habitat; material: dental | place: China | collected 2025 ...
CCTGCCTGGCCAACGACCTCCAGGAGGCCGCCCTCGACCTGCGCCCCGAGCTCGCCGACATCATCGACACCGCCGAGAGCGCCGGGGCCCTGCGCGCCATCGTCTCCGGCTCCGGCCCCACCATCGCCGCTCTGGTCGAGGACCCCGGCAGCGCCCAGCGCGTCTCGCGCGCGTTGAAGGCCTCGGGTCTGGTCGCCGGTGTCCTGCGTGCCGACGCCCCTGTGTCCGGTGCCCGGGTGGTGGGCTGATGGCGCACCTGCTCGGCGTGGAGAACCTGCGCCTGACCGTGGGTTCCCGCCTGCTCCTGGATGATGTCACTCTGGGGATCGAGGACGGCACCCGGGTGGGGGTCCTCGGCCCCAACGGCGCCGGCAAGTCCACCTTCCTGGCGGCGCTGGCCGGCCAGCGGGAGCCCGACGGCGGCCGCGTCACCCGCACTGGCGGCGTGAGCGTGGCCGTTCTCAGCCAGTCCGACGACCTGCCGCCGGGCGCTACCGTGCGCACCGCGATCCACGGTGAGGTCCCCGAGCACGAATGGGCCTCCGATCCGTCGGTGCGCGACATCCACGCCGGGCTCATCGCCGACCTCGACCTCGATGCGGATGTCGCCACCCTCTCCGGCGGTCAGCGCCGCCGCGTCGCCCTGGCAGCGGTCCTTACCTGCCGTGCCGACGTCGTCATCCTTGACGAGCCCACCAACCACCTCGACGTCGAGGGCGTCGACTGGTTGGCCCGCCACCTCCAGGCCCGCTTCTCCGGCTCCGGCGGCCGAGGCTCTGGTGCCCTGGTTACGGTCACCCACGACCGCTGGTTCCTGGACGCCATCTGCACCAATGTGTGGGAGGTCGTTCCCGGTGTCGACCCCGGCGGCGGGCGCCCCCAGGTGGCCGGCCGCATCGAGACCTACGACGGCGGGTACGCCGCCTACGTCCTGGCCCGGGCTGAGCGCGCTCGTCAGGCAGCCGTGGCCGCCGTCAAGCGAGAGAACCTCCTGCGCAAGGAGCTCGCCTGGCTGCGCCGCGGGGCACCGGCGCGCACCTCCAAGCCGAAGTTCCACATCGCCGCCGCCGAGGCCCTCATCGCCGACGTGCCGCCCCCGCGCGACACCGTCGAGCTGGTGAAGATGGCGACCGCGCGCCTGGGCAAGGACGTCATCGACCTCGAGGACGTCTCCGTGTCTTTCACGCGCTCCGACGGCTCGCGCCTGAGCATCCTCGAGGGTGTCACGTGGCGCCTGGCCCCCGCCGAGCGCGTCGGTATCGTCGGCGTCAACGGCGCCGGCAAGACGACGATTCTCAATCTGCTGCGCGGCGACCTCGAGCCCACCTCGGGGCACGTCAAGCGCGGCAAGACCGTCCAGGTCGCTACTCTCTCCCAGGACACGCACGAGCTCGACGCCCTGGCTGACATGCGCGTCGTCGAGGCCGTTGCCGACGTCGCCCAGACTGTCGTCGTGGACGGCAAGGAGGTCAGTGCCTCGCAGATGACGGAGCGCATGGGGTTCACTCGGGCCCGCGCCTATACGCGCATCAGCGAGATCTCGGGCGGCGAGCGCCGCCGCCTCCAGCTCATGCGCCTGCTGATGAGCCAGCCGAACGTGCTGCTGCTTGATGAGCCCACGAACGACCTCGACACTGACACGCTGGCGTCCATGGAGGACCTGCTCGACACCTTCCCGGGCACCCTCGTCGTCGTCTCCCACGACCGCTACCTCCTCGAGCGCGTCACCGACCACCAGGTCGCCCTCCTCGGCGACGGCCAGGTGCGCGCGTTGCCCGGCGGCGTCGAGCAGTACCTGCAGATGCGCGCCTCCGGCGACTTCGGGGCTTTTGCGTCGTCTTCTCGCACCGACGAGGCCGGCTCCGCCTCCCGCTCTGCCGCGCAGCCCGCGGACGCTTCCTCGGGCGAGGAGAGCGCGGGGCAGGGGAGCGCTCGCGGCGGCGTGAGTGACGCCGCGGTGCGGCGCGCGGCCAAGAAGGAGGTGGCCCGCATCGAACGCAAGCTGGAGCGCCTGCGGGCCGAGGCCTCGTCCCTGGAGGCGAAGCTGGAGAAGCTATCGATCCAGGTGGCGACGGATCCTTCGGCGGTATCCGAGCTGACGAAGGTCTCGGCGGCCCACCAGGACGTCCTGGCCGAGATGGATGAGCTGGAGGAGGCCTGGCTCGAGGCGGCGGATTTGCTCGAGTAAAATGTGTTGTGATTAACTACGATGTTCAACTGAACAAGTGGTTGAACGAGTGGTGTTCGCCGCTCTCTATCCGTTGAAGGAGGAGCGTTGTGAGTGGACCTGGCTTTGGACTTGTCATTGGTGCGCAAACGAAGGCTGCGGGTTATGTGGTCGACTTCGAGAGTAAGCTCGTGGATGTAGCAGACATGCTTGAGTCCTGCATTCTCGATGACGTTGCGCGAGTGAATGGGCCGTATGTATCGGTTCTGAGTGACGCCCTACAACGGTGGGGTGAGGGTGCAAACGCACATCAGGCCGACCTGGAGCGCTATGCGCAGGCTTTGATCTCGGTCGATGAAGCGCTTGTGACAGCGGAGGAAGATGCGAGCAGGGATCTGAATGACATCGCGCTGAGCTTCAGGAGCGCATCATGAGTGGGAACGACCTTGTCTTCAATGAGACCGCTGTCAATTACATCATGGATGATGTAGAGCGTGCGGCGTTGAAACTGCGGGAAGGGGGCACCGAGATGTCGGACCTCGTGGAGCATGAGCTGGTCGAGTGGTCGGATACCTCTGAGGCGCGTCAAGCACAGAAAGAGTGTGCGCAACGTATGGATGCCCGAGTGGAAGACATGGCCGCTGCCTTGGATTCCCTGAAGCAGGCATTCGAAGAAATCCGTCAGGCGGGCATTGACGCCGAAACCCGTGCATTCGCTGCCGTTGATTAGGGTGAAGTGGCATGGGAAGTCATGATTTTGAAGTCGATCTTGAGGCGTTGGGTACTGCCGTATCGCAGTTGAGCGACCTGCAGGAACGCAATAGAACGTATGATGTCGCAGACTATACGCCCAACTCTGGAATGGTTGGTGATCCCGTCGTAGCTGGAGCACTGGAGAGCTTTAATACGAAGTGGGATCAGGGACTCAATGGGATGCTCCGAGACATTTCTGAGGCCTCCGGACGATTAGGCAGAGTTGCGGGCATCTATTCGGATTACATGGACGCGTGCGAGGAAGCGATGACGCGTGCTCGCGATGCAGCAGCTGGTGTCTCGACGCAACAACTGGTGTTGGGAGGCTGACATGAGCGTGAGGCACACGGGGGCTCCCGTGTTTGAGATCGAGGGTGATCCCGGCTCCATTCGTGGACGTGTTGCGGTGATGCGTGACCGGGCATCCGACTGTGAGCGCATCGCGTGGTCGCTCCAGGAGATTTCAGTATCCGGATGGAGTGGGCGTGCGGCCGATCGGTTTCACGAGCATTTCAAGCTGCAGCCGGACAAGTGGTGGTGCGCCTCGGCGACTTTCGGGCGGGCGGCTGATGCGTGGGAGGTCTACGCCTCTGCGCTCGAACAAGCGCAAGCACGCGCAGCGGAGGCGAAGATTTCATACGAGGCAGGTGTTGCTTCCGTGGAAGCGGCGCTTGCCGAGCAGCAATGGGCATCAGCGCATCCGAAGGTGGGCATTTTCGGAATGCCCGTTTATGACCTGTCATACCATCCTGAGCGTGACACGCGTCCTGGCGAGGCAATCAAAACGCAAGCTATTGCGGACTTTGAAGCTGCTGTGAGTGATACTGATGCTGCTGGCGAGGAACTCGCGAACACGCTGTATGAACAGGCGAACCGTTCTCCCGATCCGTCGTGGGCCCCCGTTCATTTTGCGAAACGTACGATAGCGGGCATCTTTGATGGCGTTTGGGGTCTATTGTCCTTGCAGTATGGCATGGCTCTTGAAGGCATGTGGGACTATGGGCGGTATATGCTGGGGTGGATCACCTGGGATGAACTGCAAGCGAAGCACAAGCAAAATACAATCTCGGCTGAGGACTTGTATGCGCTACGTGACGCGATTATGGCAGACCCCGCAGGCTTCGCGAAGAAAATGTGGGACGCGCTGATCAACGTTGATGGCTGGAAAGACGATCCCGGTGCTGCACTCGGTGAACTTGTACCGGCTGCAGTTCTTGCTGCGCTCACCGCTGGCGGTGGAAATGCGGCTCGGGCTGCTGCTGTGCTCGAATCCCTGCCTGTCATTGGCGAGGGCATGATGCTGCGGGATATGGGGATGGGGCTAGGCACTCTTGCTCTGAAGGGCGCGGGTCGCCTTGGGCTTGGTGCGGAGGGTGTCGCGGGGAGATTGTCTTCGCATCTGGATGATTACCTGCGTACTCACGGGATGGAAGATCTCGCTGATGAGTGGAAGGAGAAACGACTACGTGTCCTTCCCCGAAGTGCGGATGATCTCATGGAGAGAATCCCGCTGAATCCAAGGCAGGAGGAGTCGGGACCGCCGCCAGCTGAAGGACTTGTCAAGGATATACGGGGTGCCGATTTAGTACATGAGCATAAGCTGATTCTTGGCGAGAATCCTGATGGTAGTTCTCGGACTTACGATGAATGGAATCAGTTGAATGCGCATCTTGAGAGTCGAAATGGGGGGGGGACGAGTATGTCCCGAATTGGCCTGAAGATGATGGATATGCCAAAGAGCCGGCTTCGAAACGGTACACATCGCTAAGTGAATATGTAAAAGAGCATGGTGCCGATGTGGATAGAATTGGTCATCCTGATGGAAAGTTTATGGGTGCTATTGAAAATGGCAATGTAGCTTCTTTCGAGGAACGTTCATTGCCGCCGGACTCTGTTAATGAATATTATTATCAATATGAATTTGCTGTGGAGGAGCTCCCTGAGAACTGGACAATTCGTGCTGGAAAAGCTGCCCCGTGGGCTGGGCGGCCGGGTGGAGCAACTCAATTGCAGGTTTTCGATGAAAACAATAGGGCTGTTCCAGTCAGTAAATTGCTTGGTGAGGGTATCTTAAAGGGAAAGGATAAGCCGATTGGACTTCCTAAGTGAATTTGCGGAAATTTTGACCCGCTACACCCGAGTTAGGGCATATAATGGTTTTGATGTAGGTGAAGATAGATTTGTGCTGACCTATAGCCCATGTGCGCGTTCGATGCTCTGGTTTGAAGATGGTGTCTATTGTTTTGACGAAGAGGAGCGCGGTAGTGTGCAGAGTGGTGGAATGTTCAATTCTTCGTCGTTCGATCAGGTTCAGAAAGTTATGCTGAATTATACTGTGTCAATCTTACGTAACACGCTCAGATTTGTTTCCATCGGGATGCCGATTTCTAGTGATGAGATGCCGGATGGGTGGAGTCTACATAAGAAGTCGTACTCCTATTATGACTGTTTGATGAAGGATGGTCGTCAGATGGTGGAATTCGAATCTGCAGATGTTCGCCTGTGTGTCCCGCTGGCGTGGCTCTATGGTGTCTCCCCGTCTGAACTGCTGCATGCATACATGCTTCCCGACGGCGGCCCATTGCTTCGGCGGTGGCTCGGGAGACCCTATGTTCGATGAGAGTCTCATGCGTATGAGGATCAATCAAGTGTGCAAGAATATACACTTGCGTAAGTCAATGACTTGATTAAGCACAAGATCCTTAAAGGAAAGGGGAGTCCCGTTGGAGTTTCTCGATGAGTACAAGCATGTCATGGAGAAGCATGCTGGCTTGAAGGTGTTTGTGGGTGCCCATAGGAAGGGGTGTCAATGTTGTATTGATTATGGTAATCATTCATACATGCGCTTCTGGTGTGACCGCGGTGTATATTGTTTTGATATAGAGGAGCGTGGGGAAGTCCGGAGGGGAGGAATGTTCAATTCACCTTCGATCGATTTGACGCAGAAGGTGATGCTGAACTACACGGTGTCAATCCTGCGACACGCTCTCGGGTTTGAGTGGCTAGGTCTACCAATGGAGGAAGACCAATTGCCAAACGGTTGGCATCTTCAAGAATCCCCAATATGGCGCTATGTTGCCCTTGATGGCCCCAATGGCGAACGCTTGGTTTTTCAGACCTCTGACGAGCGTCTATGTGTTCCGTTAGCGTGGCTTTACGACGTTTCTCCGTCTGAGCTGCTGCACGCATACATGCTTCCCGACGGCGGCCCATTGCTTCGGCGGTGGCTCGGGATGCCCTATGTTCGATGAGAGTGTCATGTGTGTGAGTATCAATGAAGTGCGTAAGTATATAGGCTTGCGTAAGTGAATGGAGTAGAAAGGAAGAGAAAGATGGAAGTTAACCAGATTCCTGACGTTCACTCGCCGGACTTTCCTAATTCGGGAGTCTTGAAATGGGTACCGGATGGGCCGACAGTGCTCGCTCGAATGGATAGAAGCACCGTGAAGACCTATACAAGCTTTCTGGCCTATACGAAGACATTCGGCCACTATGTAGATCGGCTTGGACTGCCGTACGGAAAGTACTTCTGGCAGTTGCCCGAAAATGGGAGCCCTTTTTCATTAGAAGAGCGCGCCCTCGATATTCTCGCAGTGAATGATCCGTACTATCAGTATCGGATTGTCGCACTGCCGACAGGTTTTTCTATTCGAACGGGAATTAATGTCCCGCAGTTCTCGATGCCAGGGGGAGCGCGGCAGGTGCAATTTATGCTTGGTGACTACCCGCTCACTGCGAGTGAGTGTTTGCAACTTGGCCTACTTGAAGCGAAAGGGAGTAACTGATGTCTGTGACGGCCGATCTGGTTGATTTCGCACGGGCTAGCGGTGCGATTTCCTCGGTCTATAATGGCGATGGCATTGCGCTCACCTGGGATTCAGGACGAAGCTGGCAGCACATTTGGGACACGAAGAACTCGCGACGCCCTCAAGCGTTCTATGGTGAGAGCGAGTATTTAGAACCGCGTGTTCCTACCATGATCAGCGACTATGGTGAGATCATGTTGAAATGGGCGATCATGCGCATCGGTGAAAAAGCGCGCTGGCGTCGCCGATGGCCGCGCATCGATGTTCCTGTGGGGCTTGAAAGCGTATCGCCCCAGTGGGGTTTCGAACAGCTCACCCCTATCACTGGTCGCCTCACCCTGGACGGAGCATATATTCCGATGGAGATGCGCACAATTTTTCCTGTGCATCCTGAACTCAATCAACTCTCCCAGGTGATGCAAATCGATTTTGATGAGCTACTTGCCGGATACATGGATCCGTCCGGGGGTCTTCTCCTGCGTCAGTGGCTGTCCTGACCTCGTTGGCGTTGGCTCGGCTGCTCGGTGAGACAACGGCTTGTTTAGGGTCGAAAGGAGGAAGACGGTGCTGAACGGGTTGGGACGAATCTTCGGGAGGGGTACCTCCGGGGATAGGGACGATCCGATGGCCTTCCTGGACGAGTACGCGGCGGTCATGAACCGGCACACTCGGGTTAAGGTGCGTAACGGTTTCAAATGGGGGCGTGCCGCTCTATCGGTTGATGTTGGGATCGACGGACTGGTGCTGTGGTTGGACGACGGTCGATACTGCTTTGATGAAGAAGAGCGAGGACAGGTGAGAAAACGGGGTGCTTTCAATTCGGCGTCGATTGAGCTGACTCAGAAGGTGATGGTAAACTACACGGCTTCAATTCTGCGCGGCTCCCTGGGGCTGCAGACGTTAGGCGTGCCGATGCAGGTTGACGATCTTCCTGCTGGGTGGTCGCTGAATCGTAATGGGCATGTGAGGTATGGCGTGCTAGAAGGCCCCAATGGTGAACGCCTTGATTTTGAAGCAGAGGTTCCCGCGTACTGCGTGTCCCTTGCCTGGCTCTACGACGTGACTCCTTCCGAGCTGCTCAATGCGTATATGCTGCCCGACGGTGGGCCGTTGCTTCGTCGCTGGCTCGGGCGTCCGTATATTCGATGATGAGCTCAGCGACTATGGTGAGATCATGTTGAAATGGGCGATCATGCGCATCGGCGAAAAAGCGTGGTGGCGCCGCCGGTGGCCGCGCATCGATGTCCCCGCAGGGCCGGAGAGTGTGTCGCCTCAATGGGGCTTCGAGCAGCTGACCCCTATCACCGGTCGCCTCACCCTGGACGGCGCGTATATTCCGATGGAGATGCGCACAATCTTCCCGGTACATCCGGAACTCAATCAACTGTCCCTGGTGATGCAAATTGATTTTGATGAACTCCTCGCTGGATATATGGATCCGTCAGGGGGGTCTCTCCTGCGTCAGTGGCTTTCCTGACCTCGTTGGTGTTGGCTCGGCTGGTAGTAAGACAGCGGGTAGTTTAGGGGCGAAATGAGGGTGATAGTGTTGGGTGAGTGGGAGTAGATTTTAGTAGTGGTTTCTTCAGAGACGGCGGTGGTGCTGCAGCTTTTCTTGATGAGCTCAAAGCGTTCTGTGAGCTGCTCGTCGATGATGACGTTGTGGTTGATGCGGCAAGGGAGCAGTGTCTTTTTTACAGCAAATGGCAAGGGCTGCCAGCATACAAGCTTCAAGTTCTAGATGGGGTATACCATTTCGGAGGATTTGAGCAGGGGGACTTTTGTTGCTTCTTTTCGACCACGAATATTGAGCTTGCCTTTAAGGTGCTGGTGCTGCGTAAGGCACCTCTGGTGAGATATGCCTTGCGCTACGCGGCAATTGAGCTTCCATCGAGGAGGAAGGGCTGGCCTTTCGCGCGAAGCTATGGCCGCCATGAAGGCGTGATCTTTCAGGATGTTGATGGCTACGCTAGTCGGCTCTCGTGGGTCCATGACCTGACACCGAGGCAGTTACTCGAAGCCTATGCGAGTGAAGATGGTGGCTTGCTTCATCGCTGGGTCAAACATGAGAAGTGTCGAGGCGTTGACAGGTATTGGGAGGAGTGGCGTAAGTCCGCTCTTCGCCTCGAAAGATGATCGGCGTTTCTATGGCGTTCGTGGACTGTCCCAGTTGACGCGTCGCGCCGGCAGCAAGTGCCTCCGGCATAGAGGCAGCCGAGGTCTCGGCGCCTTATCTTCAATCCCTGCCACACTATCGGAATCTCAGATTTATAATTACAGTGCAAATATTGGCTGGCGGTCTAATCTGCAGTATTTTGCGGTTCTTCGCCGCGAAAATTTCTCAGCAACTCTTTGACAGTGGTAAAAAGTGGCTACTATGTGCCCGGGTTCCGTCGATAGGGCGGAGCATAGGAGCGAAGTGACACCGTGAGCGCGCTTCAGGGCATGAAAAGAGGCTTGAGAGACATATGAAACGAGGACCCTTCATTGCAGGAGTGGCTCTGCTCGGCGTCGTTGCGCTGGTGCCCGCACTGGTCCCCAGTGCGGTTGCGGCCGACGACCAGTACGGCGCGACCGTCCCCTACACGCGATACGAGGCCGAGGAGGCGAGTCGATCCGACGGGACGTCGCTCGAACGCTCCGACGACCTCGAATCGACGGCTATTGAGGCCTCGGGCCAGTCCTACGTGGCCCTGAAGGACCAGGACTCCTCTCTGGATTTCACTGCGACGTCCGCAGCCAACGCCCTCGACCTGCGCTTCACCCTGCCCGATCACACCTCGGGCAAGGTGCAGGTCTACATTAATAACGATCTTGCTGCGACCCTCACCCTGTCCTCCGAAACCGCCTGGCAGTACGTCTACAAGGAGAGTGTCTACGACGAGCCGACCTTGGCCCCTGGTACCGCACACAAGCGTTTCCGCTTCGACGAGGTGCACACGCTGCTTAACGGTCAGATCCAAAAGGGCGACCATGTGCGCATCGTCAAGGTTGACCAAAATAAGACCGAGTACGGCATCGATTTCATCGAGCTCGAGCAGGCTGCACCGGCCATCGAGCGCCCCGAAGGCGCCGTGAGCATCGCCGACTACAACAATGCGCAACCCGGCGATGGTGTTGCCGACGATGATGCGCTCATCTCGGCGATGGACGCGGCTGTAAACACTCCCTCCAAGACGGTCTATATTCCCGCCGGAACCTGGGAATTCTCCCGCAAGATCGGCATCGATCACCCCGGTCTGACCTTCCAGGGCGCGGGCCTGTGGCGCACCAACATCTTCTTCACCTCCGATCAGATGAAGGGTGGTGGCATCGTTTTCAATCCCGGCGCGAGCAATGAGACGCTGACCGACTTCTCCATGTCCTCGAACCTGAAGTCTCGCTTTGGTGAGGGAGCTCAGTACAAGGGCTTTGCTGGTGCGGCCGGTGCGAACACCCGCGTCGCCAACGTGTGGGTCGAGCACTTTGAGTGTGGCTTCTGGATCGGCGACTATCGTGAACACAAGTTCATGACATACACCGACGGGATGGTCATCGAGAACTCCCGCATCCGTAACAATTTCGCCGACGGCGTCAACTTCGTGCAGGGCACTAAGAACTCCACGGTCCGCAACTCCTCCGTGCGTGGCAATGGCGACGATAGCCTCGCCTCCTGGGCGAGTAACGATCTGGATTCGCGAAGCGATTCCGAAGCTTCGAAGTTCAACTCGTTCATCGGTAACACCATCGAGCTGGGATGGCGTGCAGGCGGTATCGGACTGTTCGGCGGCGAGGGGCACGTCGTCAAGGACAACCTCATTGTCAATAACTTCTCCGGAGCGGGCATCCGTATCAGCACCGTCTTCAAAGGCCGCAACTTCACGTATAACCACGCGGGCATGACGATCACCCATAACAAGCTCGTCCGCACGGGTACGACCGATGACTTCTATGGCAAGAAGCGTGGCGCGATCGACTTCGAGGAAGACCTGGAAGTGGGGCAGGTTCTTAACGTCTCCGTGACGGATAACCTCATCGTGCGCCCCTACGCCGAAGAGATCAGCGCGAACTTCGATCTCGATTCTGAGACTCTGAGGAAGCGTGGCATCACGCTGCGCGATAACAAGCGTGACGACGAGGCCATGGACACCGCGCAGGCGAAGGTTGTTAACTACGTGCTCGTGGGCGACCAGGTTGTGCGTACCGTTCCCGAGTCTGAGAACTACAGCCTCTACTGGTACCAGCGCGACGAGCGTGGCAATGACGGCACGATTAACCGCTACTGGGTTTCCAAGGCGGATGGCCTGACCATCACCCCCGACATGGAGTACTCCGTGGGGGGCGGCAAGCGGGTCTACAACGTGACGCTCGGCGACCTGCCCGAGTACCTGCCCGTCTCGACGACCGACTTCTCCGGTTCCTACAACTATGTTGCGGACCTGGAGCGCTCGCAGCCGGCCGACGATGGCACCACGATTGTGGTCCGTTTCTGGTCTGCGAAGTGATCGCTTCCTGACGAACGGCTCTGTGCCGGATACGCCCGTGCTGCCCCGTGCAGCGTGGGCGTTTCCTTGCCTGAGGGCTGGTCAGGGTAGGTGCGCCACACCTGCACAGTGCAGGCTCACCTATCCGAATTACGCAAAACAAATGCCGCATTTATTTGCGTAATTAGTGATGGTGTGAATACGAAAATAGCTCCCGAACGGCGCGCGAACACCCTTGGAATTTCAACGAAAACTCGCCACGTTTTGAATGTGTTGCGAAAAGGCGTATCACTGGTGTCAACAGCGCGGCCACCCCGGTCGCGACCGGCTACATTGAGGCCCCACGGGGCCACGTTGAAAAGGACACTCTCATGGCAGATATGCCCCGCATCCTCGACTGCTCCGTCACCTCCTGCTCCTACAACAAGGAGAAGAACTGCGGAGCCGCCGCGATCACCGTCGGCTACTCCTCCTCCTGCACGACTTTCATCCCGCTGACCGTCAAGGGTGGCCTCGCCAAGGCCGAGACCTTCGTCGGCGCGTGCCAGAAGGCCGACTGCACCCATAACAACGCTCTTGAGTGCACCGCCGCCTCCATCTCGGTCGGCGCGGGCACCGCGGACTGCCTCTCCTACGAGGCGCGCTGAGTTTCACTCACCGACGAGGCCGTGGCAGGGATGACCCGCCACGGCCTCGTCGTATGGAGACGACGACAAGCTCAGCGTCCGTCGCCCGATCGCACCCGCAGCGTGGGGTGGGGGCGCAGGCCACGCTGGCCGTTCCAAATGAGGTTGACGACGTGGGCCGCGACCTCGTCCTTCTTCATGCGCCGGTCATCGAGCCACCACTGGCCGACCTGCGCGATGAGGCCGACGAGCATCTGGGCGTACAGGGGAGACCAGGTCGCGTCGAAGTCCGAGCGCTTGAACTGCTCGGCGATGATGTGCTCGACGCTGGTCGCC
>ERZ772957.2024-NODE-2024-length-12144-cov-5.296054_pt1 | contig 12144 bp, 7 predicted proteins | sample MGYA00580682_ERZ772957 | MGnify/ENA primary metagenome ERZ772957 (study PRJEB29015, sample SAMEA2737921) | human oral metagenome | biome: human oral; feature: human-associated habitat; material: dental | place: China | collected 2025 ...
CGAAGTGTTCGACGGGGCCATGCAAGTCTGCAAGAGGCTGTCGAAGTGTTCGACGGGGCCATGCAAGTCTGCAAGAGGCTGTCGAAGTGTTCGACGGGGCCATGCAAGTCTGCAAGAGGCTGTCGAAGTGTTCGACGAGGCCATGCAAGTCTGCGAGAGGCTGTCGAAGTGTTCGACGAGGCCATGCAAACCTGCGGGAGGCTGTCGAAGTGTTCGGCGAGATGACCTCCATGATGGGGCCTTGAAGCTCACATTTCCCCTGCCCAAAGTCTCTACAAAAGACTCAAAAACCGTTTATCCATGCGCTTTCCACAGGAAATTGCACGTCTTTTGCCGCCCTCAAATGACAAGTGAGGGTGACAAAAAGCCCCTCGAAGATTCTATACACACGACTTACGTTTATGAAGTTACGATTCAAGTACACCCTGCCCGTCCTTGCCGCCGCGCTTAGCGTCAATGCGGCCCGGGCACAATTCAATGTGAAAGGAAACGTCGCCCTCGACAACGGCGACAAAGCCATCGGCGCCACGCTGCGCCTGCTCCGTTCGGGCGAAGTGGCCACGACCGACGCCGACGGAAATTTTACGCTCCACAGCAGCCACGCCACCGACCGACTCGTGGCGGCCTATATCGGCTTCCGTTCGGACACGATCGACGTCACCGCGGCCAACGCAAACGCGCTGGCCATCGTCCTCCGCGAGGAGGTGCAGCAGGTGAGCGAGGTGGTCGTCAAGGGCCGCGTGGCCAACACGCTCAAGTCGCGTATCGCCACGGTGCAGACCGAGAAGATCAACTACGAGGAGCTGACGCGTGCCGCCTGCTGCAACCTCTCGGAGAGCTTCGAGACGAACGCCTCGGTCGACGTCTCTTACTCCGACGCGGCCACGGGCGCCAAGCAGATCCGCCTCTTAGGCCTGCCCGGCACGTATGTGCAAATGCTGACCGAGAATGTGCCCAACTTCCGCGGCGCCGCCTCGCTCTTCGGGCTGGACTATGTGCCGGCGCCGTGGATGGAGAGTATCCAGGTGTCGAAGGGCAGCGCGTCGGTGCGCAACGGCTACGAGTCGGTCACGGGGCAGATCAACGTGGAGTACAAGAAGCCCATGAAGGCGGCGCCCCTCACGCTTAACCTCTTCGCCTCCGACGCCGGCCGCATGGAGGGCAACGCCGACGCCGCCGTCCGCCTCTCGAAGCACCTCTCCACGGGCCTCTTCGCCCACTATTCGCGCGACAAGCAGTCGCACGATGCCGACGGCGACGGCTTCCTCGATCTGCCGCTCACGGAGCAGTTCAACGTCTTCAACCGCTGGTTTTATAACCGCAAGAATTACGTCTCGCAGGTGGGCGTGAAGCTGATCCATGAGACGCGTGAGAACGGTCAGACGGCGCATGCCACGCCCGCCCGCCCCGGCGATCCGCTGTATCGCATCGACATCCGTACGCTGCGCGGTGAGGTGTTCACGAAGAATGGTTACGTGCTCGACGACGAGGCCAACCGCAGCGTGGCCCTCATTCTGGCCGGTTCGTTTCACAAGCAGGACGCGACCTATGGCGCCATCCCCTACGACCTGCGCCAGTCGAACGTCTACGCCAATCTGCTCTTCGACACCGACCTCGGCGTCAAGCACAAGATCAGCACCGGCCTCAGCCTGAATATGGATCGCACGGAGCAGACGTCGAACTATTTCGCCGACGATCCCGCCTTCCTCCGCCTGCGCACGGAGTGGACCGCTGGCGCCTTTGCCGAATACACGTGGAAGCCGATGCGCAACCTCGACATCATGGCCGGCCTGCGCGCTGATCGCCACAACGAATACGGCGCCTTTGTCACCCCGCGCCTGCACCTCCACTACACCCCCATCGAAGCCCTCAGCGTGCGCGCCTCCGTGGGCAAGGGCTACCGCTCGGTGAACGTCTTTGTGGAGAACAACTTCCTCTTCGCCTCCAACCGTGTGCGCAACCTCAGCGTGGCGCCCGATCTGCGTATGGAGTCGGCTTGGAACTGGGGCGCAAGCCTTACGGGTTACCTCCCCATCGCGGGGCAGGAGCTGACGCTCTCGGCGGAGTATTACCAGACGGATTTCCAGAATCAGGTGGTGGCCGACGTGATGACCGATGCCCACGGGGTGCGCTTCTACAACCTCGACGGCCGGGCCTATGCGCGCAACATCCAGCTCGAGGCGGCCTACACCTTCTTTAAGGCGCTCGACGTGCGCGCGGCTTGGCGCTGGACGGACGCGAAGGAGACCTACAACGGGCGCCTGATGGAGAAGCCGCTCACGAACCGCTACAAAGGTCTCCTCACGGTGGGCTACCGGACGCCGCGCTACGGCTGGCAACTGGACGCCACGGCACAGTTCAACGGCGCCGGTTCGATGCCCACACCCGACGCTGTGCGCCCACTCTGGAAGCCGACGTTCGACCCCTATACGATGCTCGGTGCGCAGGTGACGAAGCGCTTCAAGAAGATGTCCGTCTACCTCGGCGCCGAGAACCTGCTCAACTTCAAGCAGGCTCACCCGATCGTCGCCTCGTCCGACCCCTGGGGTAACGACTTCGACGCCACGATGGTCTGGGGGCCGGTGCACGGTCGGAAGATCTACGCGGGGCTGCGCTGGTCGCTCTAACCTCTCTTCATGGGGACTTTTCCGCCGGCGGGTTAATCGGTTATCTTATTTTTGCCGGCGTCGCTCCCCTCGGGGCAAGCATCGAACTCGCCCCTGCAATGACGACTTATAACTACCGCGCCACACTGGCGCATTCGATTATTCACCCTCAAAACAAAACTGAGTATGAAAGCAATTCAATCAATGATCGTTGCCCTGCTGATAATGGCAATGGGTGCAACCCACACGATGGCGCAGGATCAGAAGGCGCCTAAGAAAGACGAGCGCGTCACCTTCGCCGTCGAGATCGTGTGCAGCAGCTGCGTAAAGAATATCAAGAAGCAGTTCGCTTATGAGAAAGGAGTGAAGGACGTTCGCGTCAATCAGGCCAAGCAGCAAGTGACCGTCACCTACAACCCCACCAAGACGGATACCAAGCGCATGATCGCCGCCTTCAAAGAGATTGGCAAAGACGCCACCGTAGCCACTCCGCCCGAGGTGATCAATTGATGCCTCGTTGCGCAGATGTATGTATTCAAGCAGTCCTGTCGGTCTACACATGACCCGGCGGGACTGCTTGCCGTTTTTATCCACCCCTTAACCCCCCATACGTATTCACGATGAAAGTCTCCCGCCTCCTTCAACTCCTATTGGTTGCGACGCTGCTCGCCCTGCCCACCTTATCCATGCTGGCCGACACCCCGAAGACGGCTGCTCCGACCGGCACCTTCAAAGCGTTTCCCGTAAGCGAAGATTTCACCCTCAACCCCTTCACCTACTTCCGTGAGGGCCTCCTCTTGGCCGCTGGCGACCGTGAGAAGAGCAACGCCATGACCATCAGTTGGGGCGCGATGGGCACCCTCTGGGGACGGCCGACCGTCACCGTCTACGTGGCCGAAAAGCGCTACACGAAGGAGTTCCTAGACCGCTCGCCCTACTTCACCGTCATGGCCTTTGCCGAGGGCGACAGCATCCTCCGCTACATGGGCCACCACAGCGGACGCGACGGCGACAAGGCTGCTGCGCTTGGTCTCCACACGCTTTACACCGACAACGGCACGCCTTACTACGCCGAGGCCGACCTTGTCCTGGAGTGCCGCCTGCTCTACGCCGCGCCCTTCGACTCGGCCGCGTTCAAAGACGATGTGCCCCGCGAGTTCTACAACAAACGCGGCAAGGCCGGCCTCCACACGATGTACATCGGTGAAGTGGTCCGCGCCCTGCGCAAGGAGTGAGCGCTGACGAACGTGCCCAATAGGTCGAAACGATAAAGAGACGCCCCGTTATCCGAGAGATGACGGGGCGTCTTTGCGATGACACCTCTCGTCTCTCCTGAGGGAACGAGCGTCATGCGACACGACGGCGTCTCAACGGCCATTTTGGTCTCGTCATGCGACATGACGGCGTCTCAAAAACAGCATTCTCTGACGTCGAACACACGTTTTTAGCTATCCCTTCTTAGCTTTTCGTTTGAAGTAATCGTATCGGATGATCGCGTCCGATACGGGCCAGGCCTCCTTCAGCCGCTGGAGTGTCGGGGCGGCGATGGAGTCGGGCCGACCGTAGATCGTACCGTATGGATCGACAGCTACGGGCGGGTGTGTGGGGTCGGTGAGGCTACGGCCCATGCCGCGCCAGGCATAGCGTCGCAGTCCGAGTAGCCGGAGTAGGGTGGGGTAGATGTCCACTTGCCCGCCGACAGCCTCCACGCGCATTCCCCGCGGTGCGTTCAGGACGATGAAGGGTACCATCGGCCGGTCAGCGACCAGGCCGCGTCCACCGGCACTCTCGCACCACGCCCGACGCATCTCACCGAGTCCCTCATGGTCGCCCGTGATCACGACGAGCGTGTTGTCGTAAACGCCGGCCGCCCGGAGTCGGTCGACGAAGAGGCCGATGGCGCGATCGGTGTAGCGCGCCGTAGCCATGTAGTCGCGCATACGCTCGGGGTAACGATCGGAGAATCGCACCTCGCGCAGCCGCTCGGGCAGAGCGAAGGGGAAGTGGCCCGAGTAGGTGACGCATTGCAGGAGCATGTGCCGGCGCGCGTCCCAGACCTCCCCGCGAACGATTTTTTCGGCGATCTGACGCAGCAGGGAGACGTCGCCGATCTGTGGGCGGTACCTCGGGCCCACGGGTTCGTCGTTCACGAAGCTGGTCTTCGCGATCAGGCTGTCATAGCCCAGCGCCGGGTCGATGACCGCCTGGTTCCACACCATCGGCTTGTCGCCCGTCAGCGCGTAGGCCCGCACCGCGTCGGCACCATACTCCGCGCGCATGGCTTCGGCCAGCGAGGGGTACGTCGTGTGCGGATACTTCAGGCTGTAGGCCCCGCTGGCGATCGGCAGCAGCCCCGCATTGATCATGAGTTGGGCGTCGATCGACCGTCCACCTTTCGCTTGCGAGAGGATATGTGGCGCGTAGATCGTTAGCGAGTCGCGCAGCAGGGCGTTGAGGCGCGGGGTTAGCTCCTGCCCCTCCACCGTGCGCTCCAAGACCCAGCTTTCGAGCGATTCGGCCAGGATAATGATGACGTGTTGGCGCACGGCCGTGTCCGGCAGCAACGTATCGGCGTCGGCGGCCATGCGGGCGGTGCGATCGGCCGTCATCCAGGCCTCGATCTGCTGCCCAACCTCCGGCGTGAACGTCTCCGCGCCGCGAATACAGTCGTAGTAAAACGTTCCGAAGACCGTGTACATCGGTGTCACGCACGTGTGGGTGTACGAGCCTTGCATCGATTCGTAGGCCGTGCGGAATCCACCCTTCACCAGAGTCAAAGTCAGCAGTGCGGCGGCCGTGACGGTCGTCGCGATGGTATAACGTCGCAGCAAGACCGATCGCCGGAGTCGCGAGGCTTGTCCACGTCGGCGATAGCGCAACGCGGCGGCTACGACGGTCGATGCCGGGAAGAGGGCGTCGGTGATTTTAAGCGACCCCCAGACGCTGTCCGTGAAATCTCGGAGGTTGCCCACCAGCAAGTAGCTATCCGGCGGGATGGCGGTGTAGTAGGTGCGGAAATACATCAGATTGCAGACCAATAATACGTCCGTGAGGATCGCCACGCCCCATGTCGTCCGCTCCATACGCCAGATCACGAGTGGCAGCAACAAAATGAGCGCGGCGAGTGTAGCGCTGAGGTATGTCTCAACCATTGAAAAGGGGCGGTAGGTGGAGGCGGCACACCAACAGACGTCAAACCACACAAATTTGAACCACAACAGCCCAAACAACAACGCCGTACAGCGTCGTTCTGTCCGTTCGGACGGTGAGGCGAAGAGCGGCCTCCGGCTAACAAGCATATTTTTATTCCACATCGTTCAAATACGTCCGCTGCGCGGTGTCCGGGCGGGATCATCCTCTCATGTCGACAGGCGTTTGGGACGGCTGCAAAAGTACAAGGATCGCGGTCGGAGCCATGCGGCGTAGCGGCAGCGTAACAGGGAGAAATAAGTCCGAAAAAAATGGGTACTGAGAGTTTGCATGGCCGTTTTGCGTTTCGTTTTGTCTAATACGTGGACGCTCTCGTCCAACTTTTTGACAAGGACTATTGGCGTGCATTTCCGCAACTGATTGAAAGCAATGCTTTTGCCTTTGGCGGCATAGTTTTGGCATGAATAAGTGCAAAACAAAATCACGGAAATGATGTACAAGACATGGATTCTAAGCGGATGGCTTTGCGTGGCGTTCGTCGGGGCACGCGCCCAGGAGGCGAAGACGTGGACGATGGACGACTGCATGCGTTACGCCGCAGAAAATAGCCTCAAGGTGCGCGCCGAGAGGCATCAAGACGATACGTATCGGGCGGAGTATCGCGCCGCCATGGCCGACTTCTTCCCGTCGGTGGGGATGCGGATTGGCGGGCAACTCAACTACGGGCGGTCGATAGACCCGCAAACGAACACATATAATAATGTCTCCACTTTTAATAATTCCTATCAGGCATACGCCTCGCTGCCGCTGTTCGACGGTGGACAGCTTGTGAACCGGGCTAAAGCGGCGGCGATCAACCGTCAGCTGGGTGCGCATGAGGTGCGTCGGGTGCAGAACGAGGCTGCGCTGGCGGTGATGGAGGCTTTTTCAAATGCGGTTTATTATGGCGGCACTGTGCGGCTGGCTATCGAAAAGTTGGGCGAGAGTCGGCAGACTTTGCACAAGACGCGCCGCATGGAGGAATTGGGCCTGAAGGGTGCCGCGGACGTGGCCCAGGTGGAGGCGATTGTGGCGGCGGATGATTACAACCTGATCCACCAGCAGAATTTGTACGATGCAGCTGTACGGACGTTAAAAGAGGCGATGAATTACCCGGCCGAAGATGCATTGATGATGGATACGTCCGTGATGGTGTGGCGAGGAAATGCAACGACCCTTTCGGCGGAAGAAATTTTTAGCCGCGCAGTGACAGATAACCCGACGATGCGCGCGGCGGAGTGTCGCAGGTTGGCAGCACAACATTTGTACCGTGTGGCGCGTGGTGCGATGTTTCCCCAGCTGACTTTTGAGGCGGGTATTTCGACGAATTACTTCCGCAACTTGGCCGACCCACATACGACGGCTTTCAGCCGACAGTTCTTCGACAATAATCGCGGCGAATATTTGGCCGTGACGCTCAGCATACCCCTTTTCGACGGCTTGGCGAGGTACACGTCGGCCCGCAGGGCACGAAACGCGATGCGGGTGGCGGATGTGCAACGTGACGAGGCGCTTCGCCAGCTGCGGACGGCTGTCGAGCAGGCTGTAGCGGATCGAGATGGGTTTGAAAAAGAGGCCGTGCAGATGGCGCGGAAGGTGGCGGCGGACTCGATGGCTTACCGCGTCACGTTACGTAAATATGAGGAAGGACTTTCGTCTGCAATCGATTTGCAAACAGCCGCGAATACGCTTATTGAAGCCCGCGCCAACTTGCTACAAAAACAACTTTCGTATGAAATTAAACGCCGCTTAGTGGCATACTATGCTTCTGACTGTGAATGGTCAACGATCAATTATGAACTGAAAAAATGAATCGAAAAAAGACGTCCATGTCTCATCTCACAGCCATTAATCATTGAAAATAAAGCATCAATCATAACCCATCATGGATATACTGTTGGAAAAAAAGAGAGGAATACGGAAGAAACATCTTCCATACATCGCGGGCGGGGCTGCTGTCGTTTTGCTGCTGTCGTGGATTGTGTTCGGAAATCATGCTGCGACGCTGCGCGTAGACGCCCGGAGCTTGAGCATCGGTGATGTAAAACGGGATCAGTTCAACGACTTTGTCCGCGTGGATGGACAAGTTCAGCCGATTACCATTGTGCAGCTAAGTCCCGAAGAGGGAGGAATTGTACAGGAACTTGTGGTCGAGGAAGGCGCTCGTGTGCATCGTGGCGACGTCATTGTGCGGCTGAGCAACTCTAATTTGGAGTTGCAAATACTTAATGCGGAGGCGGAATTAGCTGAAAAACAAAACCTGCTTCGAAATACGCAAGTAACTATGGAACAAGACCGTTTGCGCAACAAAACCGAGGAGCTACAATTGGATCTTGCAACTACGCGGAGCCTTAGAAATTATCGGCAACAGGAAAAGCTGTACAACGAGAAGCTCACCGCCCGGGAGGATTATGTGCAGGCAAAAGAAGACTACGAATTGGCGCGGCGGAAACATACGCTCATTAATGAACGGCTCCGTCAGGACTCACTTTATCGGTCTATCCAAATGGATCAGATGGAAGATAACCTCATGAATATGCGCCGCAATGTGCTGCTCATTCGCGAGCGGAAAAACAAGCTTGAAGTGCGTTCCCAGATCGATGGCGAGCTGGGTTTGCTTGACGTGGTGCTTGGCCAGAACGTTCAACCGGGGCAAAAAATAGGGCAGATAAATGATCTCTCTGATTATAAGGTGCAAGCGTTGATCGATGAACATTACATCGATCGTGTTCGCGCTGGGTTACCGGCCACGTTCGATCGCCAGGGGACTCACTTCGCGCTGACGGTACGTAAGGTATATCCCGAGGTTCGTGACGGGAAGTTTAGGACGGATTTTGTGTTTACCGGCGAACGTCCGGATAACATTCGGACGGGCCAGACGTATTACATCAATCTTGAACTCGGTCAACCGACGGACGCGGTGGTTATCCCGAAAGGAACATTCTTCCAAAATACGGGCGGGAACTGGATCTTCGTTCTCGATCGTGATGGAAAAAAGGCGTATCGACGCCGCATAAAGATCGGACGGCAAAATCCTCAATATTATGAGGTTACCGAGGGTCTCGAACCGGGCGAAAAAGTGATCGTGTCGGGCTACGAGAGTTATAAAGACAGCGAGGTGCTGATTCTGGAAAAGTAAACCGTAAAAAATTCGCTTCTAAAGACGATGCTCACGGTTTGCATGAAAAATTTTTGCTGCGCATTTCCAGTCCTTCCGAATGGTTTGTTTCTATTTTCTCGATTGGAGCCGGTTGTTCCGTTTTACATGATCCTTTTTCCGTTTGTAGATTTTCATTTTTAGTTCAACAACAGCTCCATGACTCGATTTGAGCCGGTTGTTCCGTTTTACATGATCCTTTTTCCGTTTTTAGATTTTCATTTTTAGTTCAACAACTCCCTTATGATGACGAATTATTTCCTCTCGGCTTTTCGTTCGCTGACTAAACGCGGGCGGAATCATGGCATGAAAATCCTCTCGCTCGGTGTCGGGCTGGCGATGGGGCTGGTGCTGATTGCCAAGGTCTTTTTTGAGCAGTCGTACGATACGTTCTATCCGGATGCAGACCGTATTTATCGCATGAATGAGATATATGTAATAAGCGGAGAGCTCAAAAATCATGAACAGGTTAGTGGCGGTGTGGCCGTAGGCATGCGGCAGGAAGTGGCGGGTGTGCAGCAAGCCACGCGTTGCACCTGGATCTATATCGGGAACGTGTACACCGACGACAAGAAAAAAATCTCGATAAATATGATCGCGGCGGACGACTCCTTTTTTAATGTCCTCCCGAGGCCGATGCTGCAAGGCAACGCGGAGAAAATTCTTAGCGCGCCGAGGGGCGATCGGTTGATCATGGTCTCTAAAGCGTTGGCGGATAAGCTCGGGGGAGATGTCGTGGGCAAAACTCTTCGGGTGGAAGACTGGGGGGGAGCTGTATTGACCATCGGCGGCGTGTTTGAAACGATCCCGGAAAACGCCACGCTCAAATATGACGCCGTGATTTCGATCGATCTGCTTCGCACGCCCAATTTTGACGGCACGATGAATTGGATCGGAAACGATCGATATATGGCTTTCGTCAAATTGCAGCCGGGCGTTTCTGCAGATAGCCTTTCTGAAGCCATGCACGCTATGCAGGAAAAACATCAGGATTTGGAGCAGTTAAAAAAGGCCGGCGTAGAACTGAGCTACTCCCTCACGCCCTTGAATCATCTTCACGACAGTCTGCCCGAAGTGCGCCGGATGACGTGGCTGCTTCTTTTGCTTGCGTTTGCGCTTGTTTTTACGGCGGTCATGAATTATGTGCTGATCGTCGTCTCTTCCTTAGTGTCGAGAACGAAGGAAGTGGCTGTGCATAAATGTTATGGCGCTTCGGGACGCGATATTGTCCGAATGATCCTTTCCGAAACGTTCCTCCATTTGATCCTTTCACTGCTGCTTGCCGTCGCCCTCATTCTGGCTTTTCGCGCGACGGTTGAAGAGCTGCTCGACGCCTCGCTGGAGGCACTCTTTACGACGCGCAGCCTCATTTTTTTGTTCGCCATTTGCCTCGTGGTCTTTCTCACGGCCGGATTATTGCCCGGAAGACTCTTCGCGCGGATTCCCGTGGCCGCCGCTTTCCGCCATTTTTCGACCCATCGGCGCCGCTGGAAGCTCGCCCTGCTTGCGGTGCAATTCATGGCGGTCGGATTCCTCCTTTCGCTGCTCGTGGTGATCACCCTGCAATACCGCCGCATGATCGACGACGATCCGGGATATCGCTACGAAAACCTCGCCTATGTCAGTATGGGCGGGATAGACTCCACGCTGCGCCGCAAGCTCATCGATGAGGCGCAGAGGCTGCCCGAGCTGTCCGCCGTGTCTACATTTTATCAGCCATTTTTTACGGGGACATCTGGCAACAATGTTTATCTGCCCAATGACAGCCGTGAGCTGTTCAACATAGCCGATCTCTACGAGTGCGGAAACGGATTTTTAGAAGCGCTTGAAGTGCCCATCATCGCAGGAAAGACCTTTACAGAAGATGTCGCATGGTCACACGAAGTGATGGTCAGTCGGCGCTTTGTGGATAAGATGAAAGCGTTTGCAGATTGGAGGGATGGCGCTGTGGGCAAACAAATTTTAGTCACGGAACATAGTGGTGCAAACAACGACGAGCCTTTCACGATCTGTGGCGTCTATGATGACATTCGGATCGGAACGATTCAAGAGGAGGACGAGCGTCCTTCGATTCTGTTTTATAGTTCTGATCCGGAAGAATCGAACTATTTGCTTCTGAAGTTCCACCACATGACGCCCGAAGCCATGCAACACGTTCGGAAGGAGCTTCAAAAGTTGATGCCCGACCGTGAAGTGGAGTTGAGCGACTGGCGCGCGGAGATGACCGCCCGTTATGCCGATACGCAGCGCTTCCGTAATGCCGTCATGATCGGTGTTGTGATTACGCTGCTCATCTCCCTCGTCGGATTAATGGGTTATACAGGCGACGAGATCAATCGCCGGCGCAAGGAAATCGCTGTTCGTAAAATCAACGGGGCCACCCTGGGCGAAGTATTGCATCTTTTCGAACGCGACATCATTCGCATTGCGGCGCCCGCCCTTGTTGCAGGTTGTGGCGCAGCCGCCTACGTGGCCAACTTGTGGCAAACAGGCTTCAGCGAGAAAATTTCGCTCGCGTGGTACCTCTTTGCCCTTTCCGGGCTCCTTCTCCTGTGCCTCATCGTCGTTGTTGTTGCGCTGCATGTGCGACGCGCGGCGGCGGAGAATCCGGTGAAGAGTATCAAGAGCGAATAATGGGAGACATCAATGAATAAGTAAAAACGAAAGACGTATTTCCGATGAAAGTCATCACCCATACCATTACGCATCAGGCAAAATCGGCCGGCGGACAGATAGAATCCATCATGTACCCGGCAAAATTCGCCGGCGGATATAGTCATTCCATCATGTATCCGGCCAAATTCGCCGGCGGCCGCAGCCGCCTTGATCTTCTTTTGCCTTCTTTTCTTCCATCAAGGGAAGAAAAGAAGAAACAAGAGAGAAGAAATCAATCGATAGACAGTGGCGCCGAATGGCATAATCCCCACATGGATCGCGTAAGGACAGAAACGAAGAAACAAGACAGAATTTTTTGCCCCCTTCGGGGTCATTCGGTTGGGCGTATGCAATACGCCCCTACATCCTACCGGCAGGAGACGTTGTTTCCAATAAATTCTCGGGAAGAAAGGATAGAAACAAAGATACAGGAACAAAAAAATCGTCCGTTAGGCAGTAGGGGCGTATTGCATACGCCCCATATGGATCGCGTAAGGACAGAAACGAAGAAACAAGACAGAATTTTTTGCCCCCTTC
>ERZ772957.2025-NODE-2025-length-12142-cov-2.737238_pt1 | contig 12142 bp, 10 predicted proteins | sample MGYA00580682_ERZ772957 | MGnify/ENA primary metagenome ERZ772957 (study PRJEB29015, sample SAMEA2737921) | human oral metagenome | biome: human oral; feature: human-associated habitat; material: dental | place: China | collected 2025 ...
CGGTTTATATATAAAATAATATATTATTTTTACAAACTGTTTTTAATTTTCCCGTTTTTGATAGGTAAATTATTAAAACAAGAAGATATGGCAGCCAATTTTATTATTCCGTTTGCCGAAGCTGCAGAAGAATTGAGTAACTGTTATATTACTTGTAATTTTAGACCTAAAAAAGCAAAGGATGCCCCCCCCCCCGATCAAAAATTACGATTTCAGTCGTCTTCCGATATTGCGATAGTTATTCAGGGGCCTTTATGTGTAAAAAATGATTTTACAGTTGAAACCGTTAAGCTGTATAAATTGTATTGGCCTGGTGTAAAAATCATTATTTCTTGTTGGAGCGGCGAAGATAAAAAACAGATTGAATTATTAAAAGCAGAAAATTGTACGGTAATTTTGAATAAAAAGCCTGAATTCTCAGGGTATGGAAATATGAATTATCAAGCTGTTTCTTCTTTGAATGGGGTAAAAGCGGCTAAAAGATTGGGAGTAGAATTTGTATTAAAGCAGAGAAGTGATGTACGGATTTGTAATCCGGAGTTTTTACAATTAAGCTTAGAACTGGTTTATAGATATCCTTGTGATGATTTTCTTAATATCTGTCAGAAGTTTAGGTTTATTATTTTTGGAGCTGGTATTAATATGCCGTTTCATAACGGTGATTTTTATACTTTTGGAAATACCGGTGATATGCTTGAGTATTGGAATTATGATTTACAAAAAATCAATAATCCTTTTAAGAAAAATGAATTTGCATATTGGCTTGCTAAAAATAAGCTAACTGTTGAAGAAGAATTTCAGAAAGGAATGAGTGCAGAAGGTTTTCCTTATTATTATTTTAAGAAAAAAAATATTGATATGAATGTAAATTTAGAATTTTGGCATAGTTTATTGGCTCATTATTTTATAACTTTGCCTCATATATCATCGCAGTTTTTGTGGTATAAGTATGATTATAATAGAGATGAGTCAAATTTATATAGAACTTACCCTCGAAAATTATACGGGTATCCTATGATACCTATGGATTTTTTTCAATGGAAGTCGTTGTATGATACGATAATGTCTGATAAAACAGACTAAACTAAGATTAGGAGAAAAACGGAATGACAACAAACAACAAACAACAAACAACAAAAGGTGTTTTGCTGGCCTCAATTGCATGTAAGTTACATCTATACAATTTTTTGGTATATATCGGAATTGACGGTTTAGCTCACAGATTTATAAACAAAAATCTTCTAAAACAAAGTAAAGCTTTTTTTAGTGCCAATACGGAAAAAATTAATCTCATTATCAATATGCTGGCAGATGAAGAGTCTAAAAGAATTTATACGAAAGCTCTGTTATACAGGCAAACCCGTCTTTTGTATCATAGACCGGATAAATCACGTGGATATCAGTATTTTCCGCATGATATTATTTATACAAATGAAAATGAAGTATTTTGTGATTGCGGAGCATTTACCGGAGATACCATACAGGATTTTGTTAAAGTAACAAATAATAAATTTAAAAAGATAGTTGCTTTTGAACCTGATAGTGATAATTTTATGAAATTAAAAGAATTATCCGATATGGATACCCGTATTGTTCCCCTGAACTCAGGTGTATGGGATCATTCCGGTTCTGTTGATTTTTATACAGGAACAAGTGGAAGTTCAAGAGTTCAAGATGTAAAAAACATCTGTGGTATGAATAGCGGAACTCATTTAGTATCGATTCAGGTAAAAGCAATAGATAGCGTTATCGAATGTTCAGATGTAACTTTTATAAAAATGGATGTCGAAGGTTCCGAAATGAATGCTCTAAAAGGAGCATTGCAAACAATTAAAAAAAATCGGCCGAAACTTGCTATATGTATTTATCACAGCGATGACGATATGGTAAATATTCCGGAGTATTTATATTCAAATTTGGATAATTATTCATTTTATATCAGACAGCATAGTTATACAATTAACGAAACGGTTCTATACGCTATTCCTAACAATTAAGTTATATTTCACTCTATTTTCAGGAGACAGGTTTTATGAATAAGGAACTTACATTACTCACAACGTCATGTAAATATTATGAAGATGTTTTGGATATACACGAAACATTGTATAAAATTCACTGGGCTGATTGTCCGTTCAAACGTTATCTTGTGATGGAAGAAGAGCCGGATAACAAAAATATTTTAAATAATTATGATAAGGTTATTATTACCGGGAAAGAAAGCGGCAAAAAAAATCATTTGCGTATTACACAGGCATTGGAACAAATTAATACTTCTTATGTAGCTTTTTTTCAGGAAGATATGCTTTTGTGTAATAAAGTCAACTCTGCTGACATTATTTCCTTACTGAATTCTGCAATAAAACACAAGGCCGGAGTTATGCGTTTATTGCCGGTTACTACAGAGTATGCTCGAATATTTTCTGAAAAAGATAATCTTGTTGAATATCCTAAGGGAACTCCCTATAGAATATCATACGCACCGGCAATATGGGAGAAAAATTTTTTGTATAATATATCCAAAGAATTTGTATACGGCGGTGATTTTGAGCGGAAAGGGACTTTTATGGCATTAGATATGTCGGAGAAAGTTTTAGGAGCGAAGTATACTGTTTATCCTTACTTAAACGGTATTTTACGGGGAAAATGGGAGCTGCCTGCGGTACGGTATCTTAATTATTATAAAATCATACCCGATTTTAACAGACATTCGTTAATGACACCGAAAGACCTTTTAAAACAAGCTATTATGGGATATATTTATAATATAAATCCTACGGCAATTTTAAAACTTCAAAATACCGTAAAACTCGGTAAATCATATTAGCAGCCGGAGGAAAAGATGAATCTAATTATCGGAGGTGGTATAACAGGTTTAAGCTTTTTGTTTTTTGATAAAACTAAAGAACGACTTTTAATTGAAAAAGATACTACCTTGGGGGGGTATTGCAGGACAATAAAACGTAACGGATTTGTGTGGGATTATTCAGGACACTTTTTCCACTTTCAAGATAAGGATATAAAAAAACTACTTCTTTCAAAATTGAACCATCAAGAGCTTTTGGAAATCAATAAACGTACTCGTATAAAGTATGAGGATTTATATATCGATTATCCTTTTCAGAAAAATATCCATCAACTAGAAAAAAAAGATTTTATTGATTGTTTATATGATCTATTTAATGCAGAGAAAGCAGATTATAGAACTTTTAAAGAAATGCTTTTTTGTAAATTTGGAAAATCTATTTCCGAAAAATTTCTTATTCCATATAATGAAAAGTTATATGCCTGTGATTTAAATACTCTAGATAGGGATGCTATGGGACGATTTTTTCCTTATGCGGATAAGAATGATATAATTAAAAATTTTAAGGAACAAAATAATAGCTCCTACAACAACAGTTTTATATACCCTAAAGGAGGAGCTTTTGAATATGTTAATGCACTCTTAAAAATGATTGATACAGAACAAATATCTCTTAACACAAAAGTTGTAGCTATTGACATACATAAACATGAAGTTTCATTGTCTAATGGGGAAATTCTTATCTATGATAATTTGATTTCAACTTTGCCGTTTCCGGTTTTATTAGACTTATTAAATAGATATATCGTTGGAATCAGGTGTTGGTTTTTAATTTAGGTTTTAACTGCAAAGGTTGGAATACCCAGGATCATTGGTTATATTTTCCTGAAAAAAAGTACTGTTTCTATAGAGTCGGATTTTATGATAATATTTTAAACCAACAAAATATGTCATTATATGTTGAACTCGGATTTGAACAAACATATACAATAAATGAAAAAGAATGGCTTGGTAAAGTTTTATCGGATTTAAAAAAAGCCGGGATAGTTTCAGAAAAGCAAATATTAATTGATTACGAAGCGATTATTATGAATCCAGCTTATGTTCATATTAAGCAGAGTGTCATTAATGATATACAAGAAAAGAAAGAATTATTATCTAAACATCATATATATTCTATAGGCAGATATGGAAGTTGGACTTATTGTTCGATAGAAGATAATATCAAAGAAGCTCATGCTTTAGCTGAAAGAATTTAATACATGTTTATAGCATATTATGGGTATAAGATTTAAACAGTCAATCAAAAATATTATTTGGGATATTATTTATAATTGTGAATCGATAATCTTTAATTTCATTATCAAAGCTGTAATAATACAAAAATTTGGTGCAGAGTATTTAGGGTTAAGCAGTCTTTATATTTCGATATTAGGTACTCTAAATATTGCCGAATTAGGATTTGATACCGTATTACTCTATATGCTTTATAAACCATTTGCAGAAAAAGATATAAAAACGGTAAATGCAATTTTATATTTGTATAAGAAAATCTGTCATATAATAGGTGGTATAATTTTATTTTTGGGAATAGTAGTTTCTGTTTTTTTACCGAAGTTGATAAACGAACATTTTTCTAATAATCTAAATATTTATATAATATATTATTTTTACCTTATTCAATCAGTTATCAGTTATTTTATATCGTCATATAGAAAAATGTTGTTTAAAGTTTCTCAACAACTTGATATACAAAATAAAATAACCGCGTGTGCTTTTTTTTTCATGTATGTCTTACAACTTGTAGGATTAATAGTTTTTCATGATTACTATTTTTATGCTATCACTTTACCATTAACTAGTATAGGGATAAATTGTGCTCATCTGATAGTTTCAAAACGTTTATACGCATCATATAAACCCGAAGGAATGCTGTCAAAGGACTTATATGATCATGTCTTTCAAAAACTTGGGCCTATTGTTCTCTCAAAGGTTCGAAACATAAGCCGTTTATATATTGATACTGTCTTTTTATCTGTATTTTTCGGATTGGTAATTACGGCACAATATAATATTTATATAACTCTAAGATCGACTCTAATTGTATTTATTTATCTATTTATTGCAAATACAAAAGAGAGTATGGGGAATTTTTTTTCAACTGAAAAAAAAGAAATTCAATACTCTGTTTTTTTTACTTATAGTTTTGTTATTGTTTGGTTGTCTGCATGGGCTGCTATTTGTTTTTTATGTTTAGTAAATGATGTTGTGATTTTGTGGGTAGGGGAAAAAATGTTATTAAATTTTTCTGCTGTACTGGCATTTACATTCTTTATTTATGTACAAATTTTTTCTTCAATACTTGAGTCAGTAAAAGATATAACAGGTACTTATTGGGAAAACCGCTATTCTCCGCTTCTTGAAATGAGTGCGAATATTGTGCTGAATTTTGTATTAATACAACTTTTCGGAGTTACCGGTATTGTTGTTGCAACTGTTTTATGCATAACTTGTATTACTATTCTTTCAGATATGCATATTATATTTAAGTATTATTTTATTCAAAACCCTAAAGAATATATATTATTTTTTTTGTTGTTTTCGATATTGACAATACTAACAGGTTGTTTTACATTTTATCTTTGCAGGTTTACAAGGCTTTTATCTCCGTTTTTTGGTTTGGTAATAAAGTTATGTATTTGTATAGTTATACCTAATATTATTTTTTTAACTATATATTGGCGAACAAAAACATTTAAAGAGGTTGTGAAAATATTGCAATCCCTAAAATCAAAAAGGAAGTCTGTATGAATTATCCTATTGTTTCCATTATGATAGCAACTTTTAATTCGGAAAAAGTACTCCCCCGAACCCTCGAGGCAATAAGAGCACAAACATATCCGCAGGATCGATTGGAAATTTTAGCGATAGACGGAGGTTCTACCGACAGTACGCTGGAAATTGCAAAAAAAGCAGACTGTAAAATAATAGATAATCCTAAAACCGAACCGGGTTATGCAAAACTCTTAGGCTTCCAACAATGTACAGGAAAATATTTGATAACCATAGATCACGATGAAGTAATGGAAAATAAGAACAGCATATTATTAAAAGTAAAAGCTGCGGAAGAACATCCTGAATGTAAAGTAGTTATGTGCAGCGGCTATAAACGCCCCCAGGACTACCCCGCTTTAAATCAATACTTATCCGATTTTGGTGATCCGTTTTCACTTTTTATGTATAATTGTCCTAAAGATCATCAATTTTGGCTGCCTTTTTTTAAAAAAAAATTTTTATGCAACGAAGAAAATCAAAACTATGTGATTATTGATATATATAATAGGTGGCAAGCTCTTATTGTTGAACTTGACTGTTTGGGTACAATGATTGAAGTTGAATACTTTAGAAGCATTGTAAAAGATTCCACAGACAAGGCACAAGCTTTTTCAATGCTTTTTTATATTATGCTCGAAAAAGATGACACATCGGTTATTGTTATAAAAAATGATCCGTTAGTACATTATTCAATAGATTCTTTAAAAGCATATCTACCTAAACTTAAATGGCGTATTTGCAATAATATCCACTTTGCGGAAAAAGGTAAACGAGGGTTTTCCGGTAGACAGCAATATCAAAAAATAGGTAAATATAAAAAATATTTATTTATACCCTACAGTTTAACTATTATAATTCCATTTTTGTACAGCCTTGTTTTGTCGATACAGCGTAAAAATCCCATATATCTTATGCATCCTGTTTTATGTCTATATGTTGCTTTTGAAATACTGTACCAATATGCACTCAAGCTGTTCGGTAAAACTCCTGCATTTACCAGTTATGACGGTAAAAAAGAGGTTAATCTATGATCCCTTTTAATATTCCGCCTGCAAGCGGAAAAGAAATTGCATATATACAAAAAGCAATAGAAAATCGTAAAATTTGCGGTGACGGCGAATTTACAAAAAAATGTTCGGCTTGGATGGAAAGTAAATTCAATGCACAAAAGGTACTTTTAACAACTTCCGGAACTTCCGCTTTGGAAATGGCAGCTGTTTTATGTGACATACAAGCGGGTGATGAAGTTATTATGCCCTCTTACACCTTTTGTTCAACGGCAAATGCCTTTGTTCAACGCGGAGCAAAAATTGTATTTGTAGATATTCGCCCCGATACGATGAACATCGATGAAACTAAAATTGAAGAAGCTGTTACCTCTAAAACAAAGGCTATAGTACCTGTTCATTATGCAGGAGTGTCCTGCGATATAGATAAAATTAACTCTATTGCAACAAAACACAAACTTTTTGTTGTAGAAGATGCAGCACAGGGAGTTATGAGTGCATATAAAGGAAAAGCACTCGGTACGATAAGCGATTTCGGCTGTTACAGCTTTCATGAAACAAAAAACTACAGCATGGGAGAAGGCGGCGCTATTGTAATAAACAACCCCCAATACATTGAACGGGCGGAAATAATCCGCGAAAAGGGTACAAACCGCAGTCAATTTTGGCGCGGACAGGTAGATAAATACACGTGGCTGGATTACGGTTCATCCTTTTTGCCAAGCGAACTGAATGCCGCATATTTATGGGGACAGCTTGAAATTGCCGAAAAAATAAACAACGAGCGGCTTAAAAACTGGAATATCTATTATAAGAACCTAAAAATTCTGGAAGAAAAGAGCTTTATCGAACTCCCCTTTGTCCCTGTCGATTGTACACACAACGCACACATGTTTTACATAAAAGTACGGGATATAGAAGAACGTACCCGATTGATAGAATTCTTAAAAACAAAGAATATCGGCTCGGTATTCCATTATGTGCCGCTTCATTCCGCACCGGCAGGCTTAAAATACGGCAGATTTTCCGGTTCCGATGTATACACTACTAGAGAAAGTGAGCGGCTATTAAGACTTCCGATGTATTACGGATTAACGGGAACAGAAGTTGAACATGTTTGTAAGAATATCTTTGAATTTTATTCCCTATAGTTTTGTACATGAGAGGAAAATCTAAATGAAAAAAATATTAATACTGGGGGCAGGCGTATATCAGGTACCTCTTATCCGTAAAGCAAAAGAATTGCGATATTATACAATCGTAGTAAGTATTCAAGGGCCATATCCCGGATTTGCTTATGCTGATAAGGTTTATTATGTTGACACTACAGATAAAGACAAAGTTCTCCAGATTGCTAAAGATGAAAAAATATCGGCAATTTGCACGACAGGAACTGACGTTTGTGTTCCAACAATAGGATGGGTTTGTGATAATTTAAATCTCAAGGGTATTACTTATGATTCTGCAATGAAGGTTTCAAATAAATGGCTTATGAAAAAGGCTTTACTCGAAGCCAACATTAAAACACCATACGGCTATAAGGTTGACTGTATAGACGAGGCTTTACATTATTTTGCACTTCTTAAAAATAATGCCGTTTTAAAAGTTGTCGATAAATCCGGGAGCCGCGGAATACTTCATGTTAAAAATGAGGATGAGTTAAAAGCTGCTTATAGAGAATGTATGAGAATAACCGATCAGAATTATTTATTGATAGAACAGTATATCTCGGGTATGGAGATAGGTGTGAGCGGAATAGTTCAAAACGGAGAAGTAAAGTCAATAATTCCTCATTCAAGAATCATGTTTTACTCGGAAGGTGTTGCAATTTCACTCGGACATATTTTTTCATATCCATTGTTTTCACAAAAAATTATGAAAAAAGTTAATTTGGAAGTTAATAATGCTATCGCATCATTATCTATTAACAATACCGCATATGATGTTGATGTAATTATTTGCGATGACGATATTTGTATTATTGAGATTGCAGGTCGTTGCGGAGCTTCTGGAATACCTGAATGTATGAGTATTATGCATGATAAAGATTTTTTTGAGTGTATACTTAATAATGCATTGGGAAAAGATATTAGTTTACACGTTGATATGAGAAAACATGCTATAAGCTATTTACTTCACAGTGAAAATGAAGGAATGTTGAAAAATATTATTATACCATCTACATTGTCAAATCAAAATATCTCATTTGACTATAAAAACGGTGACAGAATTCCGAAGTTTATTAATGGAACACATCGTATAGGGCAAATAATTATCGGTGCAAATTCCGAGTCAAAGCGTGATTTTATGCTTGAAGAAGTAAAAAAAATATCAGTCGAAGTTCAACCGATTCATAACTGATCTTTATATTATGTTTGTAATTCGACATTCATTAATATTTTACCGAATGTGTATGTAAATGATAACGGGCATTTTGAACTTGTTCGTGATAAAAATATCTCTTACATAGGTATATAGGAAACTGAAATGCTTATTTTTTGGGTAGGAACCGTTGCAGAGCTTATTAAAGTTTTCACGGTTATTATTGAAGCAAAAAAAAGAAATATTCCCTATCTTGTAATCGGTACAGGTCAAAACAATCTTATAGGTACCGATGTGCTTAAAGCCTGTAACGATAATGTTTTGGATATGGAGCTTTCCGATCCTTCTTCCATAAAAAAATCGGCTGCGGGACTTTTTATGTGGTTTTTTAAAACATATAGGCGTGCAAAATACGAATTTAAAAAACTGATAAAAACCGGCAATATTAATCCTAAAAATACGATTATGATTGTACACGGTGATACAGTTTCAACTTTGATGGGTGCTTTACTTGCAAAAAAATACGGTATACGGCTTGCACATATCGAGGCGGGGTTACGCTCTTTTGATTTACTGCATCCCTTTCCAGAAGAAATAGATCGTATTTTAACTTCAAAACGGACGGATTATCACTTTTGTCCGGGCGAGATTGCCGAGGGGAATCTTTATAAAGCAAAGGTTTCGGGGGATATTATTAACACGTGGCACAATACAATTTATGACGGTTTACAGTTTGCTAATACCCGACCCTTTAATGCCGAACTAAAAACGGAAATTGAAAAAATACAAGGTGCATATTTTGTTTTTGTTATGCATCGCCAAGAAAATGTTGCGAATACGGCCTTATTCAAAAAAACAATCGAAAAAATACTTGCCTGAAAATTTACGATCCTCTTTTGAGAATGCGGAACAACCATTACGGTAAGCTTTTTGCGTCCGCCGTTGATGAATTTCATTACACCCTTGGATACGCTTGTACAAAAAGCCTTAAAAAGCTCATTAAAATAGCGTACCAAGTTGTTTTCTGCCCGTTTATATGTTCGTGTTCTTGACACTTTAAACTCCTCTTCTGACTATACCATAATTAAATAATAAAAAGTACAGATTAAAATTCCAAAAATTAAAGGTATTGTCTTTTTTTTATCGGCTTTTTAAACCAAATTATTTAGCACACAACCGACACAATATTATACAATAAGTAAGATTTTTTGTAAAGTCCTAAAAAATTATATAATCCGAATTGTGTACAAAGAATTGAAAATGTGCTATAATTCCCTATCTTTTTAGATGAATTTCGGAGTAAATATGGACATCAAAAGCATTATCAAAAATCTGCATCCTCTTGAGATTAAAGTTTTAAAAAATTTTATCAATGGGGAATTCGAAAATAATTCAAATTATGATTATCTTGACGTGCTAAATCCGTCAACAGAAGAAGTTATCGCAAAAGTACCTTCTTCTTCAAAAGAAGATGTAGACCGCGCTATCGATATCGCTGAAGTTGCACAACGTGATTGGGAGAAATTACCGGCTGTCGAAAGAGGAGCATACCTAAGAAAAATTGCGGATCGTATTCGTGAACGCGAACCAGAAATTACACAAACTATTGTTAACGAAGGTGGTAAGACTTTCGATTTAGCTAAAGTCGAAGTATTATTTACTGCTGATTATTTAGATTATATGGCTGAGTGGGCTAGAAGATACGAAGGGGAAATCATTCAAAGTGATAGAAAAGATGAACATATCTTCCTATTCAAACGCCCTCACGGAGTAACTACTGGTATCTTACCTTGGAACTTCCCATTCTTCCTTATCGCTAGAAAAGCTGCACCAGCTTTACTTACAGGTAATACGATCGTTATTAAACCTAGCCAATTAACACCAATTAACGCTGATATTTTCGCTGAAATCTGTGTGGAAGTAGGACTTCCTAAAGGAGTTTTTCACATTGTTCACGGTCGTGGATCTGTAGTCGGAAATAGATTAGCTTCTAACCCTAAAGTTGGATTAGTAAGCTTAACAGGTAGCTTAACAGCTGGACAAGAAGTTATGAAAGCTGCAGCTGAAAACATTACTAACGTTTCTCTAGAACTTGGAGGAAAAGCACCAGCTATCGTGTTTAAAGATGCAGATTTAAACCTTGCTGCTAAAGCAATCGTAGCTTCACGTGTAATTAACTCTGGACAAGTATGTAACTGTGCTGAAAGAGTATATGTACACGAAGATGTTAAAGATGAATTCGAAAAATTATTATTCGCTGAACTTGATAAAGTTAAATTTGGTGACCCTAATAAAGAAGGTGGAGTAGATTACGGACCACTTATTGAAAAACGTGCTTTAGATACTGTTGCTGAAAAAGTTGCTTACGCAGTTAAACAAGGTGCTACTCTATCTTACGGTGGAACTCGTGATGAAAATCAAGTTGGATACTTCTTCGGACCAACTGTCTTAACTGATGTAACTAACGAAATGAACATCATGAAAGAAGAAACATTCGGACCTGTAATCCCAATCGCTACATTCAAAACTTTAGAAGAAGTATTAGAATACGCTAACGATTCAGAATACGGATTAACTTCATCAGTTTATACTACTAACCTAAACACTGCATTCAAAGCAGTTAATGGTCTAAAATTCGGTGAAACATACATCAACCGTGAAAACTTCGAAGCAATGCAAGGATTCCACGCTGGACGTCGTAAATCTGGTATCGGTGGAGCAGACGGTAAGCACGGTTTAGAAGAATACTTAACTACTCAAGTTGTTTACATGCAATTAGATAACGAATAAAAATTGAAAAAACAGATTCTAGACTTCTAGAGTCTGTTTTTTTATACTTTAATAAACTGACCTTCTCTTAATAACAGTTATAAGTCCCTCTAATATTTATTACTATTAGCGAAAATATCTTCTTCATTTTCACGTTATACTCATTACTTCATCTAAATATCTTCAACTTCTACCTAAATAATCTTTAATTTCAACAAGCAAGGTTATTACCACAACTAGTTAATAGGTGAGTATAAAAGTCAATTATATTAAAAAATTCAAAATGTATCTTTTAATATATGCATAATTTTTCATCACTTTTCATTCACAAATTCATAACTTTTTCAAAAAAATAATTGACAGATTTTCAGATAAATGTTAAGATTTTAACAACAATTATAAA
>ERZ772957.2026-NODE-2026-length-12137-cov-16.540970_pt1 | contig 12137 bp, 10 predicted proteins | sample MGYA00580682_ERZ772957 | MGnify/ENA primary metagenome ERZ772957 (study PRJEB29015, sample SAMEA2737921) | human oral metagenome | biome: human oral; feature: human-associated habitat; material: dental | place: China | collected 2025 ...
AGGAGGAGCGACTGGAAATGGCAGAAAACCTGAAAGAAAAGGGCTGCCCGCAAAAAGATAGTGCGGAACACGAAGGATATGCGGGAGCGTCAAGGTCGTCCCGTCGGATATGGAAGGAAAGGAACCGTGTACAGTCGAAAGACTGATACGCTTCGGCTTCTATGATTTAGCCGAGGCATATCAGTCCGTACACGCAACCTATTGAAACCGCCGTGTACCGAACGGCACGCACGGTGGTGTGAGAGAACGGCGGCTAGTCACCGCCTCCTACTCGATTTTGCGTGCGAGGGAAGTTCCTCCAAAGGAATATGCAGAGGTCTTTCCTATACCTTGAACTTGCTGATGGCAGCGTGCATCGCCTGCGACATCTCGTTGAGCGAGCGGCTTGCGGCGGCGATCTGCTGAACGGCGGCGGTCTGCTCCTGGGTCGCGGCAGATACGGTCTGCGATTCGGCGGCAACGCTGCGGCTCATCTTGTTCATCGACTCTGCGGAGTCGCGTATGCTGTGCGTGCTTTGCTCCAATTCGTGGACGCGGCTGCCCATGGCGCTCGATTCGCTGGCGACGTGCTCGACCATGGAGGCGATCTCCTTGAAGGTGCGGCCGGCTGCGTCGACGGCTTCTGTGCCGCCCTGCGCCTGGGAGGCGCCTTCCTGCATGACCTCGACGGCATTCTGCGCCTTTTCCTGAATCGAGGTGATGAGCGCGGTGATCTCGTCCGCCGACGTGCTCGATTGCTCGGCGAGCTTTCGTACTTCCTCGGCGACGACGGCGAAGCCTCGCCCGTTCTCGCCTGCGCGCGCTGCCTCGATGGCGGCGTTCAGTGCGAGGAGATTCGTCTGATCGGCGATGGCGGCGATGGCATCGACAATCGTGCCGATCTTGTCGGACTCTTCGCCGAGCACGGTGATGACTTCGGCGGAGCGCGATACGGACTCTGCGATGCGCTGCATCTGCAGCACGGCCTCGTTGACCCGAGTCGCGCCCTGTGCTGCCGCGCGGTTCGTTCCATCGACGGCATCGACGGTCTGCGAGAGGTTTCCGGCGAAAGCGCTCATGTGCTGCTCAAGTGTGCCGATCTGAGCCTTCGTGCGATCCATTTCCGCGAATTGCTCGTTGCACGAGTCTGCCACCTTTGACATGGAGGAAGCGACCTGGGAACTGACCGTGGCGGATTGGTCGGCACTCTCGTTGAGCTGGGCGACAGCGGTCGTGATCTTTTCTGCCGCGTCGATGGCCTGCTTCATCATCTGCCGCACGTTGTGCTGCAAAGTGTCGAGCGCCCGGCTCATCCTGCCGATCTCGTCCGTGCTCGAAATCTTGGCCTCAAGCGCGGCGTTGTGGCGGAAGTCTCCCTGTGCAAGCGTGGCAAGGCGGTTCGTCACATGTGCGATAGGGGTTGCCAGCTTGTTGCTGAAGAAGATCGCCAAGGCGATGCAAAGGGCTTCGATCAAGACGGAAACGAGCACTGTCATGCGCAGGCTGCTGTAAAAATCCGCATCGATGGCTTCCTTCTGTGCGGCGATGAGCGCGTCGATCTGGTCGATCCAGACGCCTGTGCCCAACACCCATTGGTATGGCGCGAAGGTCGTGGTATAATTGCGCTTGGGCAGAGGCGTCGTCTCACCGGGCTTGGCAAAGCTCAGGTCAGTGTAGCCGCCGCCCGGCTGCCGGCCGTTTTTCAGCATCTCCTGAATGAAGTGAACGCCGTTGGGATCGACGAGGTCGATGCGTGATTTGCCCTCGACGTCGCGCCCTAAGAGGACGACGTTCACGCCGTCCGCCGTATCGATCCAGAAGTATCCCTTGCCGTCGTCATAGCGCAGGTCGCGCACGAGATCGGCGGCAATCTTCTTCGCTTCCGGCTCGCTCAAGAGGCCGGCTTGCTGCTGTTGGTAGACCTTTTCGAGCAAGCTGACGACGATCTGTGTCTCGTTCTTCAAGGATGTGTCGACATCCTGCAGAAGCTGCGTGCGATAGTTTTCCAGCTGCGTCCGCGCTTCCATGCGCAGCGTCTGCAGCCAAAGCGCGGTGATACAGATGACGGTGACAAGTGAAGTTCCGACCATAAGGATGATGAACTTCATGCGCAGCGACGATGAAGCAAAATGAAACATGCATACCCCTCCCATAACCACGATCCATCCATGGATGTTGCTACTGCGGCGATGTTTCTTCCGCAAATGAATGTAGAACGCGATTTTACCAATAAACCTTCTCGAAAAACAGACCTACGTCCCTTTATTTTTTTATGTGTTCGGCATGGAAATGTGAAATCCTTTCCATAACACGAAAGATAATTCTTTTCTAATGGGTGCATACTCCTGCCTGCAGGTAGATTTATAAAACCTATTGACAAAGTATGATATTGTGCTATAATAAGCCTAACCTATGAATCAGGTATGTTTTCTTGTATTGCGGGCAAGCCCGAGGAAAGAGGAGATTTTGATGAGCGACGAGAGAAAGTATAAGTTTGAAACACTGCAGCTCCATGTCGGGCAGGAGGAAGCCGATCCGGCGACGGATTCGCGTGCCGTGCCGATCTACCAGACGACGTCGTACGTGTTCCGCAATTCGCAGCATGCGGCGGATCGGTTCAGTTTGAAGGATGCGGGCAACGTCTACGGCAGGCTCATGAATCCGACGCAGGACGTGCTCGAAAAGCGCGTGGCGGCGCTTGAAGGCGGCGTCGCGGCGCTCGCCTTTGCCTCGGGCGCAGCGGCCGTGACGACAGCGCTGCAGGGACTCGTTCACGCGGGGCAGCACATCGTCGCTGAGACGACGATCTACGGCGGCACCTACAATCTTCTTGCGCACACCTTCCCTGATTTCGGCGTTGAGACGACGTTTGTCGATCCGGCGGGCGGCGCGGCGGCCTTCGAGGCGGCAATTCGGGAAAACACGCAGGTCATCTACATCGAGTCCATCGGCAATCCGAACGCGAACCTCGTCGACATCGAGGCGGTCGCTGCCGTCGCGCACAAGCACGGCATTCCGCTCGTCGTCGATTCGACGTTTGCGACGCCGTATCAGCTGCGTCCCATCGAGCACGGCGCGGACATCGTCGTTCACTCGGCGACGAAGTTCATCGGCGGACACGGCACGACGCTCGGCGGCATCGTCGTCGACAGCGGCAAGTTCGACTGGACGGCATCGGGGCGCTTCCCGTGGCTCGTCGAGCCGAACGCGAGCTACCATGGACTTTCCTTCGCGAAGGACGTCGGCGCCGCCGCTTTCGCCGTCTATTTGCGTGCGCTCCTTCTGCGCGACACGGGCGCGGCGATCTCGCCGTTCAATGCGTTCCTCCTGCTGCAGGGCGTTGAGACGCTTTCCTTGCGCGTCGAGCGCCATGTGGAGAACGCCTTGAAGGTCGTCGACTATCTCGCGAAACATCCTCAGGTCGAGAAGGTCAACCATCCCTCGCTCGCCTCGCATCCCGATCATGCGCTCTACGAGCGCTACTTCCCGCAGGGCGGCATCTCCATCTTCACCTTCGAGGTCAAGGGCGGCGGCAAGGCGGCGCAGAAGTTCATCGACCACCTCAAGGTATTCAGCCTGCTCGCCAATGTTGCCGATGTGAAGTCGCTCGTCATCCATCCGGCAAGCACGACGCACTCCCAGATGAACGAGGAGGAATTGAAAAAGAGCGGCATCGCGCCCGGCACGATCCGCCTTTCCATCGGCACGGAGCATATTGACGACATTCTCTACGATTTGGAGCAGGCATTCAAGGCGCTCTGATGAAAAGAAAATACGGCAGGGGCTTTTGCGAAGCCTCTGCCGTATTTTTTTGCAGTTTTTCTGTCAGCGCTGCAGTGCCCTGACCTTGGCGATCATGGCGTCGCGCTTCATCTTCTCTTCGCGCGCGCGCGCGACCGCCCGCGCCTTGAAGGCGGCAAGTTCCTCTTCATCCACCATCTCTACAGCGCCTTCCGTGCGGCGGCACGCGATGTAGAGGAGCGTGATCGTCAGCGCCGTCGCCGTGATCGCGATGAAGGAATGCGGATATCCCGTCGCTTCGACGAAGCGCGGCCCCAAGATCCAGAGAACGGCGACGGGCAGCCACGCGGCGAGCATCGTGAAGGCGAAGCCCAGCACGAACGTGTTCTTCATCTTCCCCGAGGAAAGCACGCGGATGGAATAGCCGAAATGGTGCAGCACCGCCATGACGACGTACTGACCGACGAAGAAACCGATGATCGATATGACGACCCAAGCGGCCTGTGGTATCTCTCCCATGACAAAAGCCTCCCTGCATTATCTAATCGTCTTTCATTATACCATAAGAATTGGATTTTCCCAAGAGCAGGAAGAGGGAAAATATGAGCAAGGAGAAAAGGCATTATATATTTCTAAAGTATATTGAAAAAACTATTGAATAATAAAAGTTTTATCAGTATAATGAAAAAAGGTGATAAAGTATGATTGTTCGTAAACTATACTTAGATCGACTGCTCGCGTTTGTGCGCCAACCCATCATCAAGGTGATCACGGGCATGAGGCGCGCGGGAAAATCCACGTTGCTCACCATGCTGGCGGAGCAGTTGCTGCAGGATGGCGTGCGTCAAGAGCAAGTGATCCGCATGAATTTCGAGTCCATGATGTTTGATGACGTTCACGATTATCGGCAGCTTTATCGGCGGGTGCAGGAAGAAATCGGTACACAGAAGCAGGTGTATTTGCTGCTCGATGAAGTGCAGCAGGTAGAGCACTGGGAAAAGGCGATCAATTCGCTTTTTGTCGAGGGCGTCGCCGACATTTATATCACGGGGTCGAACGCGAAGCTGCTCTCTTCGGAAATATCTACGCTTCTCGCGGGACGCTATGTGGAGATTCAGATGCTGCCGCTGTCCTTTCGCGAGTATATGGATTTCCTGCCCGCGGGTGAAAAGGATCGGGACGCTGCTTTCGCGCAGTACCTGCGCTACGGCGGCTTGCCCGCGATTCCCGGGCTGCCGCAGCAGGATGAGACGATCGAACTCTTTTTGTCGGGGATTTATCATACGGTCTTGCTGAAAGACGTCGTGGAAAGGAGTGCTGTGCGCGATCCGGCGCTCCTTTCGCACATGCTTCGTTTTCTCGCGGACAATATCGGCAGTCCCGTTTCGAGCAGTCGCATCAGCGGTTATCTGACGAGCCATGGAAGGAAGGCCAGCACATATACCATCGACAATTATCTGCACACATTGGAGAGTGCGTTCATCTTTTATCGTGCGCCGCGTTATGACATCAAGGGAAAGCTGTATTTGAAGACGCAGGAGAAATATTATATCGTCGACAACGGCATCCGCAACGCTTTGCTGGGCTTTCGCGACGGCGATTACGGGCATATTTTGGAGAACATCGTCTATTTGGAACTTCTGCGGCGCGGTTATACGGTCGGCGTCGGCAGGATCGGGCGGATGGAGGTGGATTTCGTGGCGCAGCGCACCGATCGCAAGCAATATTTCCAAGTGGCTGCCACGGCGTTGGAAGAAGCGACGCGAGAGCGCGAACTGCGTGCCCTTGCCGCGATTCCCGATCAGTACGAGAAGACGCTTCTGACGATGGACAAGTCGTACATCAAGGATTTCAACGGAATCCGCAATGTGAATATTCTTGATTTTCTCTTGGATGATTTATGATATAATGGAAAAGCAGTTTTCTTGTTTCTGTATACGGAGGGAGGCATTTACAATGAAATTTGCTATGTTCGGCGCGGGCGGCACGGGCGGGGTGCTCGGCGGCTATCTGGCGCTCGCGGGGCACGATGTGACGTTGATTGCACGCGGCAGGCACTTGGAGGCTCTTCAGAAGGACGGTCTGACGATCGAGTCGGCGCACCGAGGCACGCTCCATATCAAGAATGTGAAGGCGCAGACGGCGGAGGCTTACGACGAAACGCCCGACGTGCTCTTCGTCTGCTGCAAGTACTACGCGCTTCCCGACGCCATCGCGTTCGCGAAGCGTGCGGCAGGCCCCGATACGCTCATCATCCCGATCTTGAACGTCTTCGGCACGGGCGAGGTCATGCAGAAGGATTTGCCGGGGCTGACCGTGCTCGACGGCTGCATCTACATCTTCGGCAATCTCAAGGCGCCGGGCGTATTGGAGCAGCCGCAGAAGATTCTGCGCGTGATCTTCGGCTTCCGTCCTGATCAGGCGAAGCGCTTGGAGGCGAAGGCAAAGGCGCTCGAAAAGCTCCTGCAGGAGGCGGGCATTCGCGGACACTACAGCCTCGACATCCGCCGCGATGCGCTGACGAAGTTCGGCTTTGTCTCGCCGATGGGCGCGGCGGGGCTTTATCACGATGCGACGAGCGAGGCGTTTCAGAAGGAAGGCGCGGTGCGCGACACGTATCTCGGCCTGATCCGTGAGGTCGAGGCGCTCGGCAAGGCGATGGGGATTGTCTTCGAGAAGGATCTCGTGGCAACGGGCATCGCCTTCATCGATGCGTTCGAGCCGGGACTCAAGACGAGTATGCAGCGCGATGTGGAAAAGGGAGGACTTTCCGAGTTCGACGGACTCGTGAACCGCATCGTTGCTCTCGGCGAACGCTATCGTGTGCCTGTGCCGCTCTACAAGAAGATCAGCGATTGGGGCAAGGCGAAGGGCTTGAAGTAAAGATATGGCGAGAGCGTCCGAAGAGGGCGCTTTCGCCATGAATACGAAAGGACGGGGAATGTGATGAAAATCATCGTTGCAATCGATTCCTTCAAGGGAAGTCTCTCGTCTTTGACGGCGGGAGAGGCGGCGGCAAGCGCGGCACGCGAGGTGTTCCCCGAAGCTGAGGTGGAGGTCTTTCCGCTGGCGGATGGCGGCGAGGGCACGGTCGATGCGCTTGTCGAGGGACTTTCAGGCGAGGTCGTGCATCTTGCCGTCACGGGGCCTTTGGAAAAGCCCGTCGAGAGCCGCTTCGGCTTCCTGCCCGAGTTGCATACGGCGGTCATCGAAATGGCGGATGCGGCAGGATTGCCGCTCGTGCCCGAAGACGAGCGCGATCCGCGCCGCACGACGACGTACGGACTCGGCGAACTCATGCTCGCCGCCATCGATCGCGGCTGCCGTGACTTCATCATCGGCATCGGCGGCAGTGCGACGAACGACTGCGGACTCGGCATGCTCACGGCGCTCGGCGCACGCTTTTTCGATGCGGCGGGAAAGGCTGTGGGAAGGACGGGCGGCGATGTTGCCGCCGTGCGGCGCATTGATCTTGCGGGGCTTCATCCTGCGCTCAAGGAGTGCCGCATCCACGTCGCCTGCGACGTGACGAATCCGCTCTATGGCCCCTTGGGCTGCTCGCATGTCTACGGCCCACAGAAAGGAGCGACGCCTGAGATCGTCGAGGAAATGGATGCGGCGATCCGGGCTTTCGCCGGATTGGCGGAAAGGGAACTTGGCATCGAGGGTGCACAGGTGCCCGGCGCGGGAGCGGCAGGCGGTCTCGGCTTTGCCTTTCACTCGTTTCTCAAGGCGGAGTTGAAGCCCGGTATCACGCTCGTGCTCGACGCTTTGGGCATAGAGAAGGCGCTCGCGGACGCAGACATCCTCCTGACGGGAGAGGGGCGCATGGATCGGCAGACCGCGATGGGAAAAGCGCCGGTCGGCGTCGCCAAGCTTGCCAAGATGAAGAGTCCGAAGCTCAAGGCGATTGCGCTGTGCGGCTGCGCCCTGCCCGATGCCGAGGCGGTGAACGAAGAAGGCATTGACGCCTACTTCCCGATTCTCCACCTGCCGATGACGGTCGCAGAAGCGATGGAGGAAGAAACGGCGTGCCGCAATCTCAGGCAGACCGTGCGGCAGGCGCTTCTGCTCTATCGGGCGGCGCAAGGATAGCAAAGCCTGTCGGATAAAAGAAAAGCCGCTGCGCGAGGCGCAGCGGCGAAGATTCTGGTGCTCATGGAGGGACTCGAACCCCCGACTTCCACCATGTGAGGGTGACACTCTAACCAACTGAGTTACATGAGCAGTATTGGGTTGAACATAAAATGTATTATACACGATTTTTTGTCCTTTGACTAGCCCTGAAAAGTAAAAAAATCGCCGTTATGCACATTTTTTTGTGGATAAAAAAGGTGACCCTGTGGATAAACCTTGAAATGCGCTCAATCATTCACTGGTTATCCACAGGGATTTGGGGGAAATTTGTGGAGAAGCAATGAATTGGTTGTTTTTGCCTAAATGAAAGCCAATGTGGGAGATATGTCTGGAGTTGTGAGATGCAAGAGACGGAGGTGAGGCGTGATGGGAAGTTTGGAGAAGAAGATCGAGCTTTTTTGCGAGGTCTTTCCCAAACTCAGCGACTTTGAGAAGGAGGATTGGGAAGAAAATTTTCTCGTGGAATTTACGCACGATTCGACCTCCATCGAGGGAAACACCCTGACCTTGATTGAAACGAAGATGATTCTTGCCGATAAGATTGTTCCGACGGAAACGACACTGCGCGAATTGGATGAAGTGCGCGGCCACGCAGAAGCGTGGCAGTTTGTCAAGGATTGCGTGAAGCGGCACGTTCCTCTGACGGAAGGCATCATCAAGGACATTCATGAAAGAGTCGTTCCCGCGCGGGGCATCGGCGGCATTTATCGCAATATTCCCGTGTATATCCGCGGTGCGCGTCATGTGCCGCCGAATCCGCGCAAGGTGTGGGAGGCGATGAAGGATTTCGCCTATCGCATGGAGCATGACGATTTTGCCGATCCGCTCGAAAAGGCGGCATGGCTTCATGCGGAGTTTGTCAGGATTCATCCGTTTCAAGATGGAAATGGGCGGACGGCGCGCCTTCTTATGAACTATCATTTGCTGGCGCAGGGTTTTCCACCGACTTCCATCAAGTTGAAGAACCGAGGCGCGTATTTCGCTGCTTTGGAAGAGTATTCCGTGGGCGGGCGTCTTACGTCGTTCTTGCAGTTGCTGCAGCAGAATATGGAGAGGGAATTGGAGGCGTTCTTCACGATGTATTCCCTGCACATGGATGTGCCGGAGTTGCAGAGGAGGAGGCCGGAACTGGCGGCTTTGGCGATGTCCTATAGAGAACAGGAGACTGCGAAGTCTTGACGGAACGGCTTCTCGGAAGAAGTGTAAACTACACGCACAAACGTCCACCTTGTGGACATTGTGCGCCGCCCTTAATGAAAGTTACCCAATCAGTCTGCGCCCTTCGGGCTTGACTTCTTGGACTTTCATAGTAAAAAAGGTTTGGGTGTGAATAAGAAAATGGCTCAAAAATTTTATGCCGTGCGTGCGGGACGTGCGACGGGAATCTTTCTTACATGGGAGGACTGCCGCACGCAGGTAGAAGGATTTCGCGGCGCACGCTACAAGAGCTTTCCGACGGAGGAGGAAGCCCGCGCCTGGCTTACGGCGGCGCAGCCTTTGTCGGCGCTCTTCGATGAAACGGAAGCCGCACCGACGTGCCGTGCGCCTGTGCGCAAAAAAGATGCCGCAATGGGCGGCAGAGCGAATGAAGCGGCGGAAGACGCATCTCTCTGCCATGTCTATACGGACGGCTCGTGCCTTCGGAATCCGGACGGGCCGGGCGGCTGGGCGGTCTGCATCGTGCGTCCGGGCGAGGAGATGGAGACGCTTTCGGGCGGCAATCCTTCGACGACGAACAATCGCATGGAGATGATGGCGGCAATCGAGGCGCTGCGCCATCTGCCCAAGCGAGAGCCGATCGTGCTGTCGACGGACAGCCAGTATCTGAAGAACGGCATCACGAAGTGGATCTTCAGCTGGAAGCGGCGCGGCTGGAAAAAGGCGGACGGCACTCCCGTCCTCAACCAGGAGCTTTGGCAGGAACTCGACGGCCTGATTGCCGGGCGAAGCATCATCTTCCGCTGGGTCAAGGGTCATGCGGGGCATAAGTACAATGAGGTCTGCGATATGTTGGCAAAAAGAGAAGCACAAGCCTTTTTATGAAGGTTTGTGCTTCTCTTGTCTTCCTACTGCCGCTCCAGCGTCGATTCGCCATAATTGTTGATGGTCACGGAGCCTTTGACGAAGACGAGGGCGGCGAGCAGGAAGACTTCGTAGATTTCGAGGGCGAAGGCGGCGGCGATGATTTCGAGGCCGAACGGTTCGCGTGCGAGGATGCGAGGGTCGCCGCCGAAGAACGCGAGGCAGCCGATGAAGGCGAGCGTGAGCGCGAGCGGCACGCCCGCGAGCCAGCCGCTTCTGCCGATGTCGTGCAGACGCTGTGTGACGATGCCGATGGGCAGGATGGCAGCGAGGGCGCAGGAGACCGATGTGCCGTAGAGAGCGACGAGATTGCCGAGAGGCTGCGGCAGGCGCTCCGCCGTTTCCAGCACGACGAAGACGAGCAGCGAGACGAAGAAGAGGAGGAAGAGCAGGCGCAGTAAGAAGCGCTTGCGGTTTATGCGCCCCTTGAGTTGGATCATGCGCAGGAAGAACGGATAGTCCTCCTTGGGGCGCTCCGCGATATGGGGGTGCAAATCAGCGGCGCTCTCGGGTGAGCCGGAAGCATTGCTCGAAAACTCTCCTTCGGCAAAGATCAGATAGACGTGCAGGAGGATGAGCAGGGCGAGTGCCGCGCCCCCATAGGGCAGGGCGCTCTTGAGCAGCAGATGATCGGGAGCGACGCCTAAAAGCGGCGGCAGACCAAGGAAGAGGAGCAGTATACGACCCTCTTCGGCGAGCGCGAGGATAATGAGCGGGCAGATGACGGCGATGAGCCATGCTGTATCGCCGTAGCCGAGGTCATGCCAGCGCCGCATGGCCGCGCGCAAGAATACGATCAGCAGAAGTGCGAGAGGCACGCTGATGAGGAGGATGGCGGCGAAAGCGGCCGCGAGCGAGATGTTTTCCGACGGCATGGGGCGGCCTGCGCCGAGCCATGAGAGGACGGCAGCCGTCACACCCGTGACGAGCGCGGCGAGGCCTGCCGCCGCGACGAGACTGCCGACGAGGTGCAGGACGAAGAGCTTTTGCCCCATGCGGCCTTCGGGCGAGAGCCATTTTTCGAAAAGCCCCTGCAGGAAGCCGCCGCGCGGCGGCGGCTTCACATCTTCTTCCAATTCGGCTGCCATCTCGCTGCGCTTTTCCTCGTCTGCGAGCAATTCCTGCAAGAGTTCGGCGGCACTTTGGCGCGGCCGCGCTTCGCCGTTCGGCGGTGTTCTTTCCTCGATGCCGTCTTTTTCTGCCTGTGTCTGTCTTTCTGCCGATATCTCTGTCGTGTCAAGGCTGTTCGTGTCGGTTCGCCAGTCTAGTCTGTCCAGCCCGTCTATATCCTCAGAGCCATCACTGTCGTCTGTCGGTCGTTCTTTCGCTTTTTCCGAAGGGAGCAGCATTTCTTCGAGCGCCGCTTCACTCGAAAAGCTCTCGCGTCTCAGGCGTTCCAGGATGCTTTCCGTGTCTTCTGCCGCCTTGCCTGTTTTTGCCATCGGTCATGTCTCTCCTTCGATTCATATCATTCTCCTGCTTGATTTCTTCAAAATGCGGTCGTAGATGTAGCCTTCGCGCACGCCCGAGTCGCTGTAGGTGATGGCAGGAAGGGCGAAGCGTTCGGTGAGAAGGCCGGCGATGACGAGACCGGGCAGGAGCGTGTGCATGCGGTCGGGAACGGTGCGCATGAGATGCACGGCGTCATCTTCTGTGAGATGGCGATCGCGCAGGAAGCGCGCGAGCAGCGCATCGATTGCCGCGCGTGTGATCGTCCGGCCGTCCGAGGCAGAAAAGAGAGCGGCAGAGAGCGCCGCTGCGCCCTTGAAAGTGCCGCCGATGCCGCAGGCGGGAAGCCCCTGGAGTCCTGTGAAATCTGCGGCGGAATCGAGGATGCGTGCGGCGTCCGTGCGCATCTTCGCGACTTCCTCGCGAGACGGCAGGAGCTCTTTCGTGAATTTCGTGTGCAGGTAGAGAGAGCCGACGGGAAGGCTCGTCTTGCGCACGATTTTTTGCGCCTTGTAGTGAACCATCTCCGTGCTTGCGCCGCCGATGTCGAAGAGCAGTCCTTCTTCAGCGGCAAGGTCGTGCGTCGCGCCGATGAAGTCAAGCTCCGCTTCTTCTTCGCCGCGTATTACATAAATATCCAGTCCTGTGCGTGTTTTGATTTCCGCGATTGCCTCGCGGCTGTTCGCGGCGTTCCTCAGAGCGCCCGTTGTGAAAATCGAGACGTTCTCGATGTGCAGCGCCGCAAGGAA
>ERZ772957.2027-NODE-2027-length-12132-cov-10.172642_pt1 | contig 12132 bp, 12 predicted proteins | sample MGYA00580682_ERZ772957 | MGnify/ENA primary metagenome ERZ772957 (study PRJEB29015, sample SAMEA2737921) | human oral metagenome | biome: human oral; feature: human-associated habitat; material: dental | place: China | collected 2025 ...
GCCCATCTTACCATTTTTCGCAGGTCGTTGTAAAGATATTGAGAAGAAGTATTCACGGCGAGCCCCACAGTGTTCATCACGATGGATGATTCCACGCGCACATCCTCCGCTCTGTCCAGTCGAGCAGGATGAAGAGCAGCAGCCCCATCGCGCTGAGAACGACGATGCCTGCATACATATCGAGGTAGTTCACGCGCAGCCACGCGTCCATGATGTAGTAGCCGATACCGTACTGCGTGCCGAAGGTCTCCGTGAAGAAGAGAACGGAGATCGCCGTCGCCATCGCCACGCGGACCGCCGTGATGAACTTCGGCAGGGAAGCGGGTACGATGATATGGCGCACGATCTGAGGAAACGATGCGCCAAGCACGCGCAGCGGCGCGTAGGTCTCGGACGGAATCGCCGCCACGGCATCGCGCACGGCGACGACGACCTGAAAGACGATAATGAGAAAGACGAGCAGCAGCTTGCTCGTCTCCCCTACGCCAAAGAGCAGCATCACAACGGGCAGCAGTGCAATCTTCGGTACGGGATAGGTCAGGTATAGGATCGGTGCAAGGAGACGGTTCATGCGCGGGAAGTATCCCATCAACACGCCGACGGGGTAGCCCACGGCAACGGCAGCAAAGAGACCAAGCACGATGCGCATAAGACTGTAGCCCGCGTGAACAGCGATCATTCCGGGAAATTTTTCCGCGAGGCGCAGGAGTACCTGGACGGGCGAAGGGATCACAGGCATCTGGAGGAGGTATGCCATCCCCGCCCAGAGTGCGAGACAGAGACAGATGCCGAACGCGAACATTCGCAGCGAAATTCTGTTCATAACACAGAGCCCCCCGCAATCTTTGTACGCAGTTCCTGCCCCATTGCAAAGAACGCCGGTGAGGAGCGATGTGCAAGGTCGCCCGCAAAGGGATTGTCAATGATCTCGGTAATGCGCCCCGGTGCGCCCGTCATGACGGCAATCCGCCCCGCAAGTGTCAGTGCCTCCTCCACATAGTGCGTCACGAGCATGGTAGTGACGGCATACTTCTTCCAGAGGGAGAGAAAGACCTCCTGCATCGACTCCCGCGTGATCGTATCGAGCGCGGAGAACGGCTCATCCATGAGGAGGAGGTCGGGCGCAAGCAAAAAGACACGCGCCAGACCCACGCGCTGCTGCTGCCCACCCGAGAGCTCACGCGGATAGCGGTCGAGCAGTTCACGCAGCCCGAGGTCTGCGACGATCTCATCGAATGCATTCATCCGCTGTGCATTCCATTCCCCCTTGATCTGCACGCCGAGCAGGATGTTTTCGCGAACGGTCTTCCACACGAGCAGACCGTAGTTCTGGGGCAGAAATCCGATGCGCAGCATACGCGGATCGATGGGCGCGCCCTCGCTCGTCACCGTACCCGCCGTCGGGTGGATCAGCCCCGCCCCGACGCGCAGCAGCGTCGACTTGCCGCAGCCCGACGCGCCGATGAGCGCGAGCACCGTTCCCCGCTCCACGCAGAGCGAGGTATCCGCAAGCGCGTGTACGGTATCGACCCCCGTTCCATAGTCCACGGACACCCCCGAAAAACACAGCACGCCATCATCTCCTCAAAAATTTTGATAGAAACAGTCTAACACAAAATTGTCATTTCGACAAAATGTGTACTGCACTCTTGAAAAAGAGCACACTTCCTTAAAGAACTTCCATTTCGTACACAATATAAGTTTTACTCCCCACAAATCTATGGTATACTTCTTTATATGTTAACGAGTAAACGCAGGAGGGGCTCATTGTGCGTATTGTAATTGCGGGAGCGGGACGGCTGGGCTACAGCATTGCGGCTCTCCTTTCGGAGGAGGGCATGGATGTTGTCGTGGTGGACGGCGAGGGGAGCCAGCTCGAGGCAGCAAAGACGACGCTCGATGTGCTGACGATCGAAGCGAACATTGCAAGCCCGCTTACAATGAGCGATCCCGATATCAAAAGTGCAGATATCCTCATTGCCGTGACGGAGAGCGACGAGGTGAACATTGTCGCCTGCGTGCTCGCGAAAAAACATGGCATTGCGCATACAATCGCACGGATCCGTGACATGAGTTTTACCGCGGAGGCGGGAGGCTACCTCAAGGAGAATTTCGACATCGACCTCGTACTCAACCCCGAGTTCATTACGGCAAATGAAATCAACCGCATTCTTATGACCCCCGCCGCGCTCAACGTGGAGGACTTCGCACAGGGAAAGGTGCGACTCTTTGAGACGCGCATCCGCCGCCGCTCCGCCATAGCGCGCAAACCACTCAAGGAGCTGACGCTGCCGCACGGCATACTTGCAGGGCTCATTTTTCGTGACCACCGCATGATTATCCCGCACGGCGATGATGTATTTCTCCCGGGGGATAACGCCTATTTCATCGGGCTGCCTGACCGCATCGAGGAGTTCAGTCAGAGCCTCGTGCCGAGCGATACGCACAAGCTGACACGCGCCGCCATCATCGGTGCCGGGCGGACAGGACGCGCACTCGCTCTCATGCTTGAACGGCAGGGCGTGCAGGTGAAGGTGATCGACCGAAACCGCGAGCGCTGCGAGCTGCTCGCGGAAAAACTGACGGCGGGGCTTGCGATTTGCGGGGACGGGACGGACATCGACCTCCTGACAGAGGAGGGGGTTGCCGAGGCGGATGTCATTGTCTGCCTGACGGAGGACGATAAGCTGAATCTGATGCTCGCCCTTCTCGCACGCCATCTCTCCAACAACAAGATCAAGACGGTGGTGCGCGTCGACCGCAACGAGTACATCGACCTCATGGAGAAGGTTGGTGTCAACATCGCACTCTCTGCGCGTCTCCTCTCTGCAAGCGAGGTGCTTGCATACGCACGCGGCGGCGACGTGACGCGGGTGACACTCCTCGAGGGAGCGCGTGCTGAGGCACTCGAGGTAATCGTCAGTCCGGGGGCGCCTGTGGTCGGGAAAAAACTGATGAACGCACGTCTTCCACGCGAATGTCTGGTATGCGCTTATGTGCGCGGCGAGGAGGCCGCGATCCCGAACGGTATGACAGAACTGCTCCCCGGAGATCGCGTCATCCTCTTTGTGCTAAAGAGTTTCGCAAAGAAGGCGCTTGCCTATTTTGGAGACGACTGATGCGTTTTGATCTATTTTGGGTACTCATGGGGCGCACCGCATACGTTTTTGCGCCGCTCTATCTCATTCCGTTCGGCTATGGCTTTGCATACGGGGATCCACTCACGGGGTCATTTCTCGCGCTCGGGGTACTGAGCGCTATCCTCGGCATGGTGTTCGGCAATATGGGGCGCAGTCATATGCGCCAACTGTCGGTACAGGAGGGCGCACTCTTCCTCCTTGCCGTCTGGTTTCTGCTCGCCCTGCTCGGTATGCTTCCGTTCCATCTGGCAGGACTGCATCTCTCGCCTGTGGATACGTTCTTTGAGTGCATCTCCGCGCTCACAACGACAGGGATAACGGCACTCGGCGCGTCACTTCCTCCAACCCTTCTGCTCTGGCGAGGGCTGATGAGCTGGTTCGGCGGGCTGCTCTTTGTCGTGATTCTGGTGACGGTTCTTCCCGTCGTCGGTGGATGCTTCGGCGTAGATTTCAACGTGAGACAGGAACGACTTTTCAGTCCCCTCTGGAACCGTATGACGCGCCCCATGCGTGAGATGACGCTGATTTACATTGCGATCACATGCCTTGCCGTCATGATCTACCTCGCAGCGGGCGACGAAATCTTTCCCGCGCTCATCCTCGCACTCTTTACGATCTCCTCGGGAGCCGGACCGATCACGGGCGGACTTCCGCCAACACCGCCGCTCTTGTTCGGTGCGGGGCTGGTCGCCCTGCTCTCCGCACTTCCGCTGCTCACGCTCTGGCAAATGCTGCGCCGCAGGCCCGGAGTGGCACTCTCGCGTCACATGGAGCTGCGCTCCTTTTTTTCGCTCTTCCTCTGTGCGGGAGCACTGCTTTCCATTCTGCCGATCCTGCACGGCACACAGACGGTTACGGACGCACTCGGTTACGGCTTTTTTTACGCCATCTCCTTTCTTTCGACGAATGGGCTCATGCTGCAGGAGGAGATTCCATTTCACAGCGGTTCGGAGCTGCTGCTCATCCTGCTCGCGGTGATCGGCGGCTGCATGGGATCAGCTGCGGGGGGCTTTCGTATCTCGCGTGTACTCGTCCTCCTTACGCTCGCATGGACGGAGCTGCTGCGCACGCTCCATCCGCGCATGGTATTCGCCGTTCGGCAGGGCGGCGGGATCGTACCTCTACACTCTGCGGGACGGATTCTCGTGCTCGCATTCATCTCCGCCGCCGTCTTCTCCCTCAGCAGTCTCATCATTGCCCTCGCCGGGCTCAGCCCCATCGAGACGATTGCACTGACAGTCTCGTGTCTCACGACGACGGGCGGTGTCGCCTCGCTCACGGATCTTGATACGGCGGCGATGCTGCCCGCATGGACAAAGATGATATGCAGTCTGCTGATGATCCTCGGTCGTATTGAAATCTTCGCGTTCTTCCTCTTCCTCGGTACGCTCTTTGAAGATACGGCACATAAATGGTAACAATCTATGAACATCTACACGGTCAACTATATTCTCTCACGTCTTTCGTTCGCGATGACGGCGGCTCTCGTGATTCCGCTCATACTGGCGATTGTGGGTAATGAGCCGAGCCGCGAGGCATTCATGTTGTCCGTCCTCGTCAGTGGATTCCTCGGTGTCGGATTTCGCCGCTATGGAAAACCTGCCGAGGAACTGACGGCACGCGAGGGCATTGCCATTACAGCGTTCGGATGGTTTACAGGAACATTTCTAGGGATGCTCCCCTACCTCCTCGGCGACTACCTCGGCTTTCTCGACGCACTCTTTGAAAGCATCTCCGGGTTCACGGGGACAGGTGCGACGGTCTTTTCCTCCCTCGGACATCTCCCCTACAGTATTCTCTTCTGGCGGATGATGACGGCGTGGATCGGCGGGCTTGGCATCATCGTCATTTTTATCGCGCTCCTGCCACAGTCCGGTGCAAGTACGATCTATATGTATAACGCAGAGGGGGCAGGCCCGACGATGGATCGCGTCATGCCTCGTCTGCGCGACATGACAATGGCACTCTTTAAGATTTATCTTGTATTTACAGCAATCACAACCCTTATCTTTATGTGCTGCGGCGTGGAGTTCAGCATTGCCGTCACGCACGCAATGTCCACGATTGGAACGTGCGGTTTCTCGACATACGATGACAGCACAATGCACTTTCACAGCCTCTCATTTGAGCTCTGGACTGCGCTCTTTATGTTTCTCGCAGGCGGCAGCTTCTCCCTCTACTATCGAGCATGGGTCAAGGGGCCGCTTGTCATTCTCCGCAATACGGAATTCCGCACCTACCTTGGCATGATTCTTATCGCGGTACTGCTCATCGCTCTGAACCTCATCGTAGAAATGGGGATGGATTTTACAGCAGCCGTACGCTTTGCTATTTTTCAAGTGACATCGCTCTCGACGACAGGCTTTGTCTCAGCGGACTTTGAAACGTGGCCGACATTCTCAAAGCTGCTGCTGCTCCTCCTCATGACAATCGGCGGCTGTGCAGGGTCGACGGCGAGCGGCATCAAGGTCGCACGCATCATTCTCCTTGTTCGCAATGCACGCGCCGTGATCCTCCAAAAGCTGAACCCGCACCGCGTTGTCGACATTTCACTCGGGGGCGCACATGTGGACAGTGCGATGCTCCTGCGCGTGGGGACATTCTTCTTCCTCTACCTCACGATCATCTTTGTGACGGCATTTCTCCTCACAATGGATGGACTGCTCCCGTTCGATGCGGTCGCTGTCGCTATCACAACGCTCGGCAATATTGGACCTGCATTTGGCATTGTGAGTGCAACCGCTACGTACGCACCGCTCTCGGACTCTGTCAAGGCGGTTTTGTGCATTACCATGCTGCTCGGCCGTCTTGAAATCTTTACCCTGCTCATCCTGCTGCGCCCCTCGTTCTGGCGCAAGACAAAGCGGTGGTAAATTGTACATGAAAAAACTCTTTGAGCCGTCGTTGGTTCAAAGAGTTTTTTGTTGCGTTTCTATTTTCCCCGCCGCAGTTCTTCGAGCCGCGCAAGCGTATCACGGTCGATGCGCTCATGCAGTTCGCTGCGGGCGAGTGGTTGAATGTGCGGATTCATAAACTCGGCTTTCATCTGCTTCTTTGCCTTCTTCACAGAACGGCGCAGCTCAGGCGAGGTAATGCGATACGCGCCTGCACCGAGAATGACGCTCTGCTCCGCACCGTCGGAAGTGACGACGTGTACCTCGCGTCCCGCGCGAACCGCCGTATATGCAAGGCGTTCGATACAGCTGTCCGCCGTTTCGCCCGCCCCTGTGTAGATGACCTTCATGCGATCGGTGATTTTCTGCTCATGCTCCTCGTCCTCGGTAAAAAAAGCGTCGAATACGACGGTCATTTCATAGTTCTCAAATGCGCCGTACTCCGTGAGGATATGCACGAGGACATCGCGCGCCTCGTCGAGATTTCCGCGCAGACGCATGAGCTCCGGCCACGCATTGATAACGTTGTAGCCGTCAATCAGATAGTATTCGGAATCGCGCTGCCTAGCCATGCCGCACCTTCGCCATACGCTGACGCAGCGCCTCGTACATCAGGATCGCCCCCGCAACCGAGGCGTTAAGCGAGTTGATCTTACCGCACATCGGCAGACGTACGGTGAAGTCGCAGAGGTCGCGTGTGAGACGGCTCATGCCGCGCCCCTCGCTGCCAATGACGAGTACGAGTGCTCCCGTGAGGTTCGCCCGGTCATAGGTCTCCTCCCCCGCCATGTCCGCACCTGCGATCCAAAAGCCCTGCTCCTTGAGTGCACGCATGGTCTGCGCGACATTTCCGATGCGGGCGACGGGAACGTATTCGAGCGCCCCCGCCGAGACGCGTGCGACGGTCTCCGTCAGAGGAACGCTGTGACGGCGCGGCAGTAGTATGCCGTGCACGCCCGCCGCGTCCGCCGTGCGCAGCAGCGCACCGAGATTCTGCGGATCCTCGATACCGTCCAAGAGGAGCAGCAGAGGCTCCTCTCCGCGTGCCCGTGCCGCCGCAATGATCTCCTCGACGGCGACATAGGAGACGGGCGCGACGTAGGCGATCGCGCCCTGATGGCGCACCCCATCGGGAACGGCAGCATCCAGCTTTGCCCGTCCGACGGTATCTACGGTAATGCCGTGTTCCCGCGCAAGGTCGCGCAGCTCATATACCGAGCCGCCATGCAGACCGTCCGCGAGCAGAATGCGGTTGATACCGCGTCCCGCCTTAATCGCCTCGACAATCGCATGACGGCCGGCAAGAATATGCGAGGGCTGCTCCGCCGTGCGCGTCTCTGCAATTTTCTCGCCGTGCTTCTCGGCGTGTTTTTCACCGCGTTTTTCTGTCCGCCTGTCCGCGCGCTCTGCCTTTGCTCTCATTGCGTTCCCCTCTCGCCGTTCCGCTGTTCGACATCAAACACGCGGAACAAATCGTTCCAGCCACGGCTCCTCCGCGACAAGGAGGTCGCGCATACGGAGCATCATCTCCTTGATCTCCCACTGCGCACCCGGGGTCAGAACACGCTTCTCATACACATCCATAAAGGAGCGTAGGTTGAGCGTCGTGACGAAATTCGTACACGCACCCCCCGGCAGAACGAATCGCGCATCCTGTTTCGTTACACCAAGCGCAAGCAATTCATCATATGCTGACTGAATCTCGCGCATACAAGCCATGTATCGTTCATATGCTGCACGGTTCTCCGCAACCGTCTGCGGAACGACATGACCAAAAAGTCCATCCGCCTGCCTGCCGGACTGCTCGGAGACGTACCGCTGACTCTGCACACTCAGAGAGACACCGATGCGGTGTCGGCTGTACTGCGCGAGCAGCGTGCGCGAGACATCCTTGACAGCAAATGTCATGGAGCAGTGCTCCACCACCGAAAGATGCTTGCTCGTCATGATGCGCTCCATAAGACGCAGCATCTCCTCGTCCGTCTTCTCCTCCGTGAGCAATTCGATGGGCGAATCCGCACTGTAGCACGTCCGCGCCGCCGTCCAGCAGGTCTTCAAATAGTTCGGTGTCTTTGCGATCAGTTTAATGTCCATGTTTTTGCTCCTGCTGATTCATCATTTCCTTCGCAATGATCTGAAATGCTGTCTCTGTAAGTTCCTCAAGACGCTCGTGCTCCTCACGGATGTAGAGACTCCCAAGCAATGCCTCAAACCCCGTACTCGTATGGTAGTCCGCGACAGACGCACTGCGTGGCGCATGGCTCTTCGTATTGCGTGCACGCCGATAGATTGTCTGCTCCTCCTCCGTGAGCATGGGTGAAATCCCGCGATAGGCGCGCGCCTGCCAGAGTGCAGAGACAATCTGTGCACTAAACGAATGAAGTGCCTGTACCTGCGTCTGCTCGTAGGAGAGAAGCCGCATCCGCACATAGAGGTGAAAGTAGGCATCGCCTATGTATGCAAGAACAAGCGGATGTATATTCGCCGCATCGATATTCTCATAGCGTGTGCGAATATTGCCCGCTTCATCCGGCAGGAACATCATGCGTACAAGCTGTTGGAACCGTTCAAACTTCATCCGTCGTTACGCCTTTTTCCAACGTACGCCCGTCGGTGTATCCTCAAGCACAACGCCCGCCTCCTTGAGCCCATCGCGAATCTTGTCCGCAACCGCCCAATTCTTCGCCGCGCGCGCCTCCTGCCGTATGCCGATGATGAGCTCCATCAGCGCATCCGCGAACCCATCGTCCGCTGCTGCTTCCTCCTGCTCAAAGATGCCGATGATCGCCGCCATCGCACGATAGGCATCCGCCGCCCGTCCAAAGTTCGCCGCATCAAATGCAGTACCACGCTCCACTGCCTGGTGGTAGCGGTTGATCTCCTTTGCAAGCCCAAACATCTGACTGATGGCGAGTGCCGTGTTGAAGTCGTCGTCCATCGCCGCATCGAAGTCCCGCAGGAACGTCTCTGCCTGTGCGGCCAGCTCTGCCGCCGTATCCGCCGTGCCTTCGCGCTCCGAAAGTTCTGCAATGACGGCGTTTGCGTTGCGCAGACGATCGAGCGCAGCCTGCGCTTCGTGCAGCCGTTCATCACTGAAATCAAGAGGACTGCGGTAATGTGTCTGGAGGATGAAGAAACGGATCACCTCACCGGGGAACTCCTTGAGGATGTCCTTCACCGTAAAGAAATTGTTCTTCGACTTTGACATCTTTTCGTTGTCAATCGTAATAAACCCATTGTGCAACCAATAGCGTGCGAACTTCTCGTCGCCGTCAATGCATGGCTCCGCTTGTGCAATCTCGTTCTCGTGGTGCGGAAAGATGAGATCGTTGCCGCCGCCGTGGAAATCGAAGGCATCGCCGAGGTACTTCACGGACATCGCCGAGCACTCGATGTGCCAGCCGGGACGCCCCTTCCCCCACGGGCTTTCCCACGAGGGCTCACCGGGCTTCGCCGCCTTCCAGAGGGCAAAGTCCATCGGGTGCTCCTTCGTCTCGTTGACCTCGACGCGCGCCCCCGCCTCCATATCGTCAAGACTGCGCCCGCTGAGACATCCATAGTGATCGAACGCCTCCACACGGTAGTAGACATCGCCCGCCTCGGTTACATACGCATAGCCGCGCTCAATCAGTGTCCCGATCATCCGCTGTATATCCTCCATGGTCTCGGAGACGCGCGGAAACACATCGGCACGGCGCACGTTCAGCGCGTCCATCGCTTTAAAATATGCTGCAATGTAGCGATCCGAAATATCCTTCCACGTCACACCCTCACGGTTTGCAGCATGGATGATCTTATCGTCCACATCCGTGAAATTCTGAATGTAGCGAACCTTGTACCCTTTGCGTGCAAGATAGCGTCGAATGACATCCCACGTGACAAAGGGACGTGCATTGCCGATGTGCGGATCGTTGTACGGTGTCACGCCGCAGCAGTAGATGCTGACCTCCCCCGCACGCAGGGGACGGAACTCTTCTTTTTTTCGTGTCATTGTATTGTATACGGTAAGCATATATCTTCCTCTACTTTCGTTCTTCCAGTTCGGTAAGACGCTGTTTCAGCCTCTCAATTTCCTGCCGCATCGCCTCGATCATCTCCGCCTCAGGATCCGGCAGCATATCGTGATCGAGATCAACATCCAACTCGCACGCAAGCTCCTCTGCACTCTCGTCACATTCGAGCGAGAGCTCCCGCGCCCGCATAAAGTCCGCCTCCGTGCGAACACGCTGCCCGTTCATCATGACAATGCGGCCAGGGATGCCGACCACGGTCGCATGAGCAGGCACAGGTCTCAGGACGACAGAACCCGCGCCGATCTTGGCGTGATCGCCCACGGTAAACGAACCGAGCACCTTCGCCCCCGAGGCGACGACGACATTGCTGCCGATGGTCGGATGACGTTTGCCCTTTTCCTTGCCCGTACCGCCCAGTGTCACGCCCTGATAGAGCGTAACGTTACGCCCGAGCTCCGCCGTCTCTCCGATGACGATGCCTGTGCCGTGGTCGATGAAGAGCCCCTCACCGATCTTTGCGCCGGGATGGATCTCAATGCCTGTCAGAAACCGCCCAAAGTTTGAGATCAAACGAGGAATAAGCACCCAACCGCGCACATAGAGCGCGTGCGCGATGCGGTGCAGCCAGATCGCGTGCAGACCGCCGTAACAAAGTAAGACCTCAATCGTACTCCGCGCCGCAGGGTCGCGCTCAAAGACAACGCGAATATCACGCCTCAGCCTCGCGAACATAACAGCTTCCTCTCCACAATACACAGACAACAAAAGAAATGCGCCGATGCCTCTTCAGAGACGCCGACGCGCAGATCGCCTTTGATTTCTGCTTTATTTTACCAAAGAACGCAAATATGCGCAAGGAGGCAATATGGCAAACGGGAAGATGTTCCCGTAACCTCTTTGTTCTCAGCAAGTTATGAGAACAACACTAATTATTTTACACAAAGACGAAATAGCAAATCGGAAGGTGAATCATGGCGATTTGTAGACAGGTTGTAGACAATATTGTAGACAAGAAAAACAGAGGGGACGGCGCACGAAACGCTGTCCCCTCTGTTCATTTATTCTCTCACCACTCCGCGATGTTATACATCACTGTCGCGCCCTTGTAGCGCGAGCCGTCGAAATGTGCCAGTGCCTCAAATTGCCCTTGTTCGTAGCCGATGGTCATGAGTGCCTTGCCGTCAATCACGGATGCGCCTGCCTTGATGCGGTGGTCTTTGCGGAGGTTGATTTTATACACGTCAACTTTCTGCTGCTCGGGGGGCAGGTCTTTTCCGTCTCCGCCTTTCGTAATCGGCGTGACGACCGTCCGATCTGTCTGCTCTCTCGCCGCCCGTGGCAGTGTCGGTACATCCTCCCTGATCTGCCGCTCGACAATCGTTGCCGCGCGCTCCACGGTTGGAGCACTCACATAGTAGGTGGTCGACGGTGCACGCTGCCCCGCTCGTGCCTCCATGAGACGCTGTTGCAGGGCATTCGCATTGGCGCGTGAGGTGTCCAGCTGATTCCGCAGAGCCTTAACATCCTGCGTCTGCTCCTGCGTCATGACGGCGGGCTTTTCCGTCGCCGTCTGCTCTGATATAGCGTGCCGACCAACGGCATACGCAATGCCAACAATCAGGAGACACAGGATCACCAAAAGCGATGCCTTGTGCTCTATCACAAGCCATTTCACCCGCTCAGTCATTCGGCGTGCCTCCATGCTCCTGCCAATACTTACGATACCAATTCGCCTTGCCGCGCAGTACATCGCCGCCGCGCCCGCCGTCCTCTGCCCACGGGTGGAATGTCGGACTCTCAAGCGTGCCGAGATATTCCAAGTCCCAACGCTCACACGTCGACTTCGGGCCATACGGCTCATGCGGCTCGATTCCGTCCTCATTGTCCGCCGCCTCGCCGTGCGTCAAAATGCGCTGCTTGTCGATCGTCAGCCAGAGCCCGTTACTGAGTGCGGCGATTGCCTTGGCCATGCCCTCGATCTGCAGGGGCGTTGGCGACTCTGCGCCGAGGTTGTTCGTCGTTGCCCCCAGACAGCCGAGGATGCAGAGGCTCACGCTGCCGCTGTTACGTCGATATGTCGCCTCA
>ERZ772957.2028-NODE-2028-length-12127-cov-6.171637_pt1 | contig 12127 bp, 10 predicted proteins | sample MGYA00580682_ERZ772957 | MGnify/ENA primary metagenome ERZ772957 (study PRJEB29015, sample SAMEA2737921) | human oral metagenome | biome: human oral; feature: human-associated habitat; material: dental | place: China | collected 2025 ...
AATTTTCTATGATTACCGGGATTAAATTATCTTGTAATAGGTGCAGATTCTATGCTTATTTCACTTCCTCGAACTTATCCTACACTGATTATCAGTAAGTTACATTCTTATGGTACAAAAATGTTTCCTCAATTTGAGTAGTATCGATTAGAAAACATCTTGGATGTTGTCTCAAAAGTATGCTTTTAAAAAATTAATATTTGATATTCATGATAGCATGCTTTAGTCTTTAAATGCTTTGTTTAATTTGCTTATAATACTATAAAAGTCCCCATGACTGGTGTCTGATATTGGAGTATTCTTAAAGTCATCTAATAATTTTTTCTTCATTTCATTTTTAGCACTTTTTTGTTCTTGACCATTTTCCAATGTAATAATTTGTGCTAATTCAGGATTTTGAGAAAGGACAGTAGACCATGAGCTTGGAGGAATTAAACCTTCAATACAACGCTTTCCTATATTATTTTTTCCAATAGCAAAGAGATCTTTCTTCTCTGTAAATCCTATCGAAGTAACTGATCTCTTAATATCTGAATATCGGTCTATATCTACTGTTAGTACTACTTTCTTGAATTTCTTTTTTATAAAATTCATTAGAATAGTATTTTTTGCATTGTCAGCACCATCATAAGCAAAGATCTCAATGTCTGAGCGGAGTGCGTTTGTACCAAATTTCTCATCTTGAAAATACTGGAAGTATTCTTTATCAATTGGACCTTCCACTAGTAGAATTTTTGACGTTTCACTAAAAATTAGATCCTTCATAGGTCCAAAATCCATTGCATTTATTCCAAGTGCATTTACAAAAGGTTCATACCATAAATCAGAATGGGTATCTATAGTGTGAGAACTCGTGTCTTTACTTTTAGGATTTAGGTTTCTCTCTAATAAGATGTTTGCTTCTGGTGATTTGAAGCAAAGTAAATAAGGACTATGGGTAGTAACTATAATCTGTATTTGGAGATTGTTTGCTAGATCTTGCAATATTCGTCCAAATTCAGCTTGTGCCTGAGGATGTAAGAAAGATTCAGGTTCTTCTATTAGAATCACTGGAGTAATTTTATCAGATTCCATGCCTTCTTCCATTTGTTGAGAACGCTTTGCATTAAGGATATTTAAGAAGATAAGAGTTCTATTTTTTGTTCCGCTTCCCCAGTCGTCTAAGGAAATGTCTGCCCCCTTTTCTTTCAATGAAATATCGATGGATTCACTTTCAAAATTTAGTCCACGTGTAGAAAGACTTACCTCATATTTTTCTTCAAGGTTTCCCAATAAGTTTGTTAACTCATCCTGATGGTGTCTTAAAGATTTTCGCACTAACTTTAGTAATTCATCGCGTTTCTGATTTATTTTAACAAGTTCATTAGCACTTACAAAATTTGAGACACGATCGAGATTTTCATCAAAAGGACTAAAACCTCTATTGGTTGAATTATGAAATATCAAGCACTCTGTATTCTTTAATCTTTTTAAGACCTCTTGCTTTTGATAGTTATCTTCTATTTCTCTTTCTCCTAAAAATATTCTATATGCTGATGTATTATCACTCTTTTTATTGAATGATATTTTAAGTTCTTCACATTTGGAACTCCTAATCGTATCTAGATCTTTAAAAATAAAGTCTGTCAAAAATCTATAAATAGCAGCATCGCTTTCCTTGTAGATTTCTATCAATAATTCTATAATAATATCTTCTTTTGAAGTCTTTTTCCAGTTTGTTACATCATCATTCCAGTCAAATCCTTCCATTCCAAAGTACGAACCACCTCTAATCCGGAAACGAATTCCACGATTTAAAATTCCTCTAATAACTCGAATTATATTAGATTTACCTGCATTATTTTTACCACTAATAGCTGTATAGTAGCCTTTAAACTCTACTTCGACATTTTCTAATGTCCTATAATTTTGGACATTTAATTTCTTGATAATCATTGTAAGTGTAATTTATGTTATTATCTGCTTTATTTACGGTTCTGCAGCCATCTGTATTTCATCCTCGTGGATTTCATACGTCTTGGCTGATTTTATTGAATAATTCTCTTGCTCATTATCCGTCCACTGCTCGCATTGTTTTATGACAGTTTCCAGTGCATTGGCAGCTTCCTCTGGTGGGTAATGATATTTCTTCAGAAGATGTTTAATCATTCTGCGCATACCGGCACGGGCTGATTCTTTCTTTTGCCAATCAATAGTGCGGTTCTTACGTAGAGAGTCGGTGAGTTCTTTTGTCATAGCTACCAATTCTTCATTACTATAGAAGTCGTGGATTGCTTGCGGTTTGGTCAAGGCATCGTAGAATGACTTTTCTTCGGGAGTGAGTCCAAGTTCATTAGCTGCTGAATCGGCCGAGGCAATATCTTTTGCCAACTGCAAAAGTTCTTGGATAACTTCTTCATTGGTGAGTAATCCTTTCAAATAGTTGGACAAAGAACGGTTGAGAAGATCTGAGAATTTCTCTGACTGCACGATATTGGTCTTTTGATAGAGTGCCACTTTCTCTGCCAATAACTTTTTAAGCAGTTCTATAGCTATATTCTTTTCTTTCATCTTAGAAATTTCATCTAAGAAGGCTGTATCAAAGAGGGAAAATTCGGCTTTAACATCAGAGAAAAGATTGATTACACCTTCACTTTTTACACTTTGTTTCAGCAATTCACTGATACGAGCATTAATTTCTTTCTTCGTAACTTTTCCTTTACCTGTCATTCGGGAAAGCAAAGTGCGCACAGTTTCAAAGAATGCAGCCAAGAAGCGTTGTTCTTCATTCAACAGACTTCGACAAAGAGTAATGGAATTGTGCAACAATGCAGCTTCTTTCATATAGAGCGGTAACTGTTCTTGTTTATCGGTTGCCAACATGAAGTTTACACCACCTTTGATCAATTTAGCACGGTCAGCATCTGTCCCTGTGTGGAACTTACTATAATTATAACCATGAAATAAGTCTTGGCACACTTCCAACTTCTCTTTGAACTTTGTAAAAGCCATACCTTTGATGTCTGGGTTCCCAAAGTTCTTTCTGTCGCGTCCCGTATAATCACGCATCGCTTCTTTCAAAGCTTTGGCAATACCGATATAGTCAACAACCAATCCACCCACTTTGCCATTGAATACACGGTTCACTCGTGCAATGGCTTGCATTAGGTTATGTCCGCTCATCGGTTTGTAAACATACATAGTTGCCAATGAGGGAACGTCGAAGCCTGTGAGCCACATATCGACCACAATAGCAATCTTCATCGGGTCGTTGTCATCCTTAAATCGTTTGGCAAGTTCTTTCTTATACTGCTTGTTTCCGATAATGTCGTGCCATTCTTCTGGGTCTTGGTTGCTACCCGTCATGACAACTTTCACTTTATCCGTCCATTTTGGGCGAAGCTCCAGTAGTCGATGATAAATACTGATCGCTATGGGACGCGAATATGCCACTATCATTGCCTTACCTGTCAATTCATATTGACGGTTTTCCTCATAGTGTTTGAGAATGTCTTGGCAAAGAGAATCGATGGTAGCTGGTGCACCGAGTATCTCTTCCAAGTGTGACATCTCCTTTTTGCTTTTCTCTATTTGTTCTGTCGTTGCACCTTCTTCAGCCAACAGCTCGTATTCGTCATCAAGGGCTTGCAAGGTTGCATCGTCAAGATTTAGATTGATAACTCTGGATTCATAATATACAGGACAAGTAGCACCGTCGTTGACCGCCTGCGTCATGTCATAAATATCAATATAATCACCAAATACCTCTACGGTGTCTCGGTCTTTGGTGGAAATAGGCGTACCCGTAAAGCCAATATAGGAAGCATTGGGCAGCGAGTTATGAATGATTCTTGCCGTTCCGATAGAGACCTTACCTGTGGTGGCATCTACTTTTTCTTCAAAGCCATATTGTCCTCTATGCGCCTCATCAGTCATCACGATAATATTTCTTCGCTCTGACAAAGGTTCGTCAAACTCCTCAAACTTCTGCATGGTTGTGAAGATAATTCCATTAGCTTCTCGTCCACTCAATAGCTCTTTTAGATTCTCACGACTATTGGCTTGTATTGGAGTTTGGCGCAAGAACTCCTTACATTTAGAAAATTGGGTATAAAGTTGATCGTCTAAATCGTTGCGGTCGGTAATCACAACAATAGTGGGTTGTGATAACTCTTGCTGCAGCAAGTGGGCGTAGAAAACCATTGACAATGATTTTCCGCTGCCTTGCGTATGCCAGAACACACCGATTTTACCATTACTTACTGTAGCATGTTTGGTACGTTCGATGGCTTTCTTCACTGCAAAATACTGATGATACCCTGCTAATATCTTGGCACTCCCTCTTTCTTCTTTGGAAAAACAAATAAAGTTCTTAATTATGTCTAAGAGTCGTTCCCTTTGAAATATTCCTTCAAAGAATGTATCATAATCGACAAATTCCGTACTTTCATAATTGCCATCTTTTGTTTTCCATTCCATATAGCGATCTTCCTTGCTGGTAATTGTTCCAGCTTTGGAAAGAGCCATATCGCTCATTACACAAAACATGTTGAAAGCGAACAACGATGGTATGTCCTTCATATAATTGCGGAGTTGAAGATATGCTTCTGAAGCGTCCGTCTCTTCACGGGAAGGTGATTTTAATTCTACAACCACCAATGGTAAACCATTCACAAATACAATGATATCGGCACGTTTCTCTGCATTTTCAATGAATGTCCATTGATTGATAACTTGAAAAGTGTTTTTGTCCGTATGCTCAAAGTCTATCAAATAAACCATTTCATTGCGCATTTCCTTGCCATTGAAATAAGAAACTTCTATGCCATGCTGCAAATAGTCTGTAAAAGTTTCATTACGCTGCGTCAAACTACCCATATCAATATTGCGTAATTTGATAATCGCTTCGTGAATAGCTGCATGTGGCTTCTTTGGATTAACAGTTTGCAGACTTTCTTCTAATTGTGCTTCATAATATGGCACATAGTAGTCTCTTTCAATATTTGGACCGTACAAATATTGATAGCCCATTCCCTCAAAGAGGGATATCAGTGCTTTTTCGTAATTATCTTCTGTGAAGGGCATTGTATTTTATTTTTATTGTTCATTCATTTCTAAAAGAAATTCTAAATAATCTATATAGTTAGCTTTATAAGCTTGATAATCTAAGTTGTAAAGAGCCTCTGACGCTGATAAGTGTACGCCTCCTACTTCTAATGGATTTTCTTCATCAAACCAATCATTAAAGCACTCACAATCTTGATAAATTAATCTTTGGCTAGCGTGGTGGGCATAACTGAAATAAAAATGTAAAATGAACCCACAGAGTACATCTGTTGTTTTGTATATCAGTAGGGATAGTGATTTGTCTATCTGAGGATGTAAAACATCCAAACCATGTGAAGCAAATCCTGCATTATTTCGTATCTCTGCAATCGATTGAGCGACAGCAGAAATTCTACGGCATAGTTCAGATAGACCAACTATTTCCTTTCCAGTCTGTTTTATAAGATGTTCTAAGGTCTGTTTTACTAAACCATTAAATGAAATATCATCTTTGTACGTTGTATTTTGATTAGTGAGAATTGTTTTGCAAAGTGCCTCGGTCAGACTTTTGCTTACTTCAACGCACAAAGAAGGATTAGTCTCAACATTGTTTTCTATTGTTGAAATATGCGTTTCAAAAGTCCTAAGACTTAGTTCTTTTGCAATATATTCTCTTGTCCACTGCATAATTAATCTTAATTTAAATTATCATTTATCCGTCGATTGAGTTCTATTTTATCATCTAAGGAAGAGAGAATTTTCCCAATTCTCTTTTGTTCTTTGATATTGGGAATTTCAATCTCATAGTTTGCAAAGGTCGATTTGTTAATAATTGGTACTGCCGTTGATGTCTTACTAAGGTAATTTAGATGCTTGCCAACAACAGTCATCAAGTAGTATATAAAATCTGCATCATTTTCCTCATTCGGTACAATAGAATTAAATTGTTGATTCGTCACAGTTGGTTTTTTCGTAAGCACAACTTTTCCTAAATCAGAACCTATGCAACTAACGCATATAGATTTTGAAGGAAGCAAACAGTTTTTTACCTCATTCAGACCAATTTTTGTTAAAGTCTTAGATGTCGTTGGAGAAAATTTCTCAGACAAATTATCCGATGGAGTCAGAAAAGGGATCTTCCCTCCATAATTTTCCAAGATAAATGTTCGAGGGGTTTTACCAGTAATCACCTTCCCTAAATCCGATATGTGTTTCTTATATAATTTCATAAATACTTCTGCTCACTTATGTATTAAAAAGATATTGTTCAACAGACTTGATATAGCTTTCAAACCGTTTTGCATTGTTACTTTCTATAAATGATATTGTTCGATACTCTATATCTTGTAAGTTGTTTAGAACATATATTTGTTTATTTTTATTATTACGTGTTCCTCCCCCAAACGGCTTAGGTAGTAGCGATGTCATTCTATATGCCAAATATTTACTTCTTCCAAATAAAACATACTTATTATTTTTTCTGTTTCTGAGCTGATATACACCACTTCCTAATGGAGCTATTAAATAATCTCCTTTTCTTGGATCTGGGAAAGCTTTCCAATTACTCCATCCAGTATTATATATTTTTTCAAACTCTTCCATAAATGGGAATTTAGTTGTTTATATCATTAATTTTTAGCTCGCCAGACATCAGTTTGAGAAGGAGAGTGTCACGAAGTTTAACAAGTCTTTCAGATTCATAGCCATTAGACTGAACAATTTGTGAAAACAAATTGCAAATACCAGTATATTTATGGACGGTATTTTCATCAGGTATGACAATTATTTCTTTTTCTAATAACCCATTAACATCTAAATTTTTAATACCTGTTGTACCATTTTCGTATAAAAACATCACTCCCCGCTTATAAAGATATTCCCATAAATAATAGATAAATTGAGAATATGGACGTTTGGTTTTTATAGCTCTACAAAAATTGGTACAAATCACAACATCATCATATTTCTTTAAAAGCGTGTCAGATATTTGACAAATTCTTCCTGTTGATTGAGTAGGGCTACCTCCAGAAATTTCAACGACAAGATCTTCTGCCTTTAATGCTTTATTTAGAAAATTCTTGTTCAAAATAAATCTTGTAGGCATATTCCCCCTATTGCCTTGTCTAATTTCAGGGATATCAGCACCTCTAATACACGAGACCTTCTTTACATAATTCCCTATTGCATCCTCTTTTCCCCAATCTCCACCTAAAGTAGATATAATTAATTCATTTAGAGTTCCAACTCTCCATCCTTCAGGTATCATTCCCAGTTCAGAATCCACAAATTTTCTACCTTTGAATGGCTCAAAATCCACGAACCAAGATTTGAACAACGCTTGTGCCTGCCGTCCTAAATTATCATTTATCCGTTTGTTTACCTCGATTTTATCATCAAGGGATTTGAGAATTTGTATTATCTGATGTTGAATCGATAATGGAGGTATTGACACCGTGAAATCACCGATAATGTCTTGTGTCATCAACGGTTGTGCTCCACCTATATGATGATGATGGAAATCAAGCGTGGTCATGAGATAATAAAGGAACTGCGTGTCAGCAATATCTTTTGCAAATATCGAAATTGCGTTATCAGATACCCAGCATTTGCTTTCACATTTATAGACACACCCACAATATGCACCAACTCGTCCAACTATAATCGCATTTTCTGCATTGTACGAATCGGAATAGTCCATGATGCCATTACCACCATAGACAGGAAAGACACCATTGTTTTGTGGACGTTTCTTTCCATTCTTCATGTTGGTTATCTCTCCCAATTTATATTCTTTCCACTCTTCCATATTAAGCGTCAATCATTTTGTTCATAGTAATATGAATAATCAATTCCCTTCATAAACATTTCTCTATCATCAATCTTTGTTGTGAGTGCAGACTCCACTAGAGTCTTAATGCGCATACTATTAGACACACTCTCACGCATTGCCGACAAATACTCGTCTTTGTCTATTTGGCTCCAATCCACACACCGCTTGAGAGAACGCCTCAGCATGAGATCAAGCCAGATGCGAGTGCTTCGTCCATTACCTTCCATAAATGGATGAGCTACGTTCATTTCGACATACTTGTCCATTATTTCGTCGAAGGTGTTTTCTGGCATTCTTTCAATCGTTTGTAGCGTAGCAGGGAAGTGCATACAGTTAGCAAAGGTAAAGCCACCTTTGGAGATATTCTTCGTGCGGATTTGTCCAGCAAAGTCATACAAACCTCCAAAGAGATAAGCATGAATCTGTTGTAAACATTGTATGCTGCCTGGCTCAAGACTTTTCAGCAAACCACTTTCATATAACTGATATGCTTTCTTTCGACTTTGACCATCTAATGTATTATCACTATATGTAAACCAATCAAGGAACTCATTTGCTCGATTGTTAGGATAGTGCTTTGCTAATAAAGTCACTCCTTCACTATCAAGGACATCTGCAATACGCATCTTGCCATCTGGTGCTTCAAATTTAAAGTTGTGAGTAGTACTCACGGGTTCAATGCCTTCTTGTTTTAACTTACGTTTTAACCAACGCCAATAGTTACCAGCTTTGGTGTAGTCAGGCTCATCGTTAATGGCACGTACAATGTCTGTTGCAGAAAACCACCAACAATTACTTTCTTCATCCCATACGGCACGTACTTCACGGTCGTTGAAGAAACGAATTGATTTCTTATGTTGTTCTTTCTTCTCTTCCATAAATGGGAATTTAGTTGTTTATATCATTAATTACCAGCTCACCAGATATTAACTTGGGAAGGAGTGTATCACGCAATAGAGCTAGTTTTCTAATTTCGCACTCTTTTTCAATAATCTGGTCTAGAAATGGAGCCATTAAAGTATCTAATTTCTTCATTACACTATTATTGGGGAACAGAACTTCTGCTTTTTCCAGTTCTCCTCGTTTAATATGCCCCATAGTGACAGCCTTATCCTTTGCAATTCTAATAAAATTATCTAAATGATGTTTTGTCCAAAAATAGTAAAACCAGTTAGGTGTTGTTTTTGAACTAACCTTGAAAAGATGTTGGTTAAGTCCACATTTTCCCCCACACCATATTTTCACCATAAGAGTACCTGACCATGAGAATATAACATCACCATCATATACCTTGTAATACGAATCAATTTCATTTGAACAAAAATCGGACGAAGAGTCTATTCTGCCCTGTCCCAATTCTTTTATTTTTAATACTGGTAACCCCTTCTCGCCATTAATTGGACGATACTTCTGCATCGCAAGTCCATTCACATAATTAGCGGCATCTGCCAACGACCCGACAGAGAACTCACCTAAAAGTTCTGGGGTATCTATAAAATAATAATTGAACAACGCCTGAGCCTGTTGCTCTAAATTATCATTTATCCGCCTATTTTTATGAAATAGCGGTTGATATGAGCTATATGTGTGATATGCTGTTTGCATTTTGATTTAACTGATGAATTTGCGGTGAGAGAGTTTGACGTTTGTTTGATTGACCATTGCATAGTGCATGGTTGTATCAATTTTAACATGCCCAAGGAGTTTTTGTACTTGCTCCACGGGCATACCTTTATCTATAGCCATAGTCGCAAGTGTCCGACGGAACTTGTGTGGATGGACACGGACAATCTTTGAAAGCTTCCCAATCTTTCTTAGTCTTGTCTCAACTCCTGATATTTGTAATCGATTGTGTGGCTTGGCAAGGGACACGAACAATGCTTTGTTTCTGTCTTTTCGCTCTGCGAGATATTGCTGTAAATGTATCTTTGCACGAGCATTGAAATACACGATACGCTCCTTGTTGCCTTTACCGAAAACGATACACTCACGCTCGTTGAAGTTTATATCCTCACGATTGAGCTTTACAAGTTCTCCAACACGCATACCAGTAGAAGCCAAGAGGTCTATCATGGCTAAATCTCGTACCCTTGTACAGTTATCGCGCAGTTGTTCCAAATTTTCGTCAGTAAGGACTTCCTTAATCTGTGTTCCGGTCTTAACCTTGTGTATTCTACGTACAGGACTTTTAATGATGTAATCCTCATCCTCTAACCATGAAAAGAAAGATGAAAAGATACGACGGATATTGTCTATTGTAACTTTACTCGATTTGTGTTTCCGTTGAAATACAGCCAAATAAGCACGAATATCTTCTGTTGTATAGTTCGTAACTTTTTTAGGCATTTTCTTGAAAAGCTGATTGATGGTCGAACCATAATATTTTATGGTAGGTGTGGTGCAACCTTCAACTTGCTTAGCTGACAAGAATATCTCTAACAGATGTTCGTTAGATGCATTGTTCTCTTGCATCAGCTCGTCATCTGCCGTAATGGAGTATTTACTGATAGCTTGCAGTAATACTCCATTGAGTTGTGCCATTTGCTCTACGCTTAATACTTCTGCCATTGCATTGCTAATTTCTGAAATCAGTTTTTCTTTCATGTTCTTCTATATTAATGAATTGATAATATGGAAGAACGTGTTGCTTATTACTTGATTGTAAAACCTATGCTTGCCAACTGTTTCCGTATCTCGCCCTCCAAATCATGTGATTGAGCAAATAAGTCGGATAATTCAGTAGTGAGTTTGTCCATCTTCTCTTGGAAAGGAATACCGTCGTCTTCCTGTTCTGCAATGCCGACATAACGTCCAGGGGTAAGAATATAGTCTTGTTTTGCCACATCGCCAAGGGCTACAACTGCACAGAAGCCTTTTTCATTCTCAAGTGTACCATCACTATATTTATCAAAAGTGTCTGCAATCTTTCTAATATCTGCTTCTTGGAGCTCACGAAGTTTGCGAGTAACCATTGTTCCCATGTTTCTTGCATCTACAAACAGAATTTTATCTTTCTGTTTCTTCTCTCGATTGAGGAACCATAGAGAAACAGGAATACCTGTGGTATAAAACAACTGTGAGGGTAGGGCAACGATACCTTCTATTAAATCGGCTTTAATGATATTTTCACGAATCGTTCCTTCCCCTCCTGTCTGTGAAGATAAAGAACCATTTGCCAATACCATACCTATTTTCCCTTTGGGAGATAAATGATGAATCATGTGTTGCAACCATGCAAAGTTGGCATTGGCAGATGGTGGAATGCCAAATTTCCAACGCACATCATCTTGTAACTTGTCTGCTCCCCAATCACTGAGATTGAAAGGCGGATTAGCCATGATAAAATCAGCTTTTAATGTGGGGTGTTGATCATCAAAGAATGTATCTGCATTAAACTTACCCAGATCAGCCTCAATGCCTCGAATGGCAAGATTCATCTGAGCCATCTTCCATGTCGTAGGATTGCTGTCTTGCCCATAGACAGAAATATCTTTGATATTGCCTTGATGCTTTTCTATGAATTTGGCAGACTGTACGAACATTCCACCAGATCCGCAAGCAGGGTCATATACTCGTCCGTGATAAGGTTTCAGAACTTCGACAAGTGTTTGAACAATACAAGCAGGTGTATAAAATTCTCCTGCTAATTTCCCTTCTGCTTCTGCAAATTTAGAAAGACAATATTCATATGTGCGTCCCAATATATCTTTGGAATCTCCATGTTCTTTCATTTGAATATTGGTAAATAAATCTACCACATCGCCCAAACGCCTTTTGTCTAATTCTGGTCGGGCGAAATTTTTGGGCAGAATGCCTTTCAAACGGAGATTCTCCTTTTCAATAAGACGCATGGCATTGTCGATTATCGTACCGATTTCTGGTGTATGGGCTGCTTTTGCTACCACACTCCACCGTGCTTCTTGTGGGACAAAGAAAATATTATCCGCCATATATTCATCGCGGTCTTCCTCGAATCCTTCACCATTATTGACTAATTCTTGATATTTGGTCTCAAACTTATCGGAGATGTATTTTAGAAAAATCAATCCCAATACTACCGATTTGTATTCGGAAGCATCAAGATTGCCACGAAGCAAATCTGCTGCTTTCCATATTTCCTTTTCAAATCCAATATCAGCTGTATTTTGTTTTGCCATGATCCTTTTCTATTATGTCTGAACTTTATTCTTGATGTAAATCGAAAAACTTCTTATTAGTCATCTGGGGTGTTAATCAATTCCTTTGGATTAACCTGCAAGATCTCTGCTATCT
>ERZ772957.2031-NODE-2031-length-12120-cov-6.738914_pt1 | contig 12120 bp, 8 predicted proteins | sample MGYA00580682_ERZ772957 | MGnify/ENA primary metagenome ERZ772957 (study PRJEB29015, sample SAMEA2737921) | human oral metagenome | biome: human oral; feature: human-associated habitat; material: dental | place: China | collected 2025 ...
CATCGCCCGCATCGGTCAATCGATCCATCTTGTTCAGCACATAGAGCATGGGCTTTTCGGCGGCGCCAAGCTCTTTTAGAACTTCGGTGACGGCTTCGATTTGAAAAGCAGCGGCTTCATTCGAGACATCGACGACGTGCAGCAGCAAGTCGGCTTCGACAACTTCTTCAAGGGTTGCGTGGAACGCCTGCACGAGCGTATGCGGCAGCTTCTGGATGAAGCCGACGGTATCCGTCAGAAGGATCTCGCGGCCGTCCGCAAGTCTAAGCGCCCGCGTCGTCGGGTCGAGGGTGGCAAAGAGCTTGTCCTCAGCGAAAACATCGGCGCCCGTCAGCGCATTCAAGAGCGTCGATTTGCCGGCGTTCGTATAGCCGACGAGAGCGGCGACCGGAATGCGTGCAGCACGGCGGCGCCCGCGATGCAGACTGCACTCTTTTGCAAGGCGCTCGATCTCGCCTTCGATATCGTGGATGCGGCGGCGGATGCGACGGCGATCGACTTCGAGCTTCGTTTCGCCGGGACCGCGCGTGCCGATACCGCCGCCAAGCCGCGAGAGCACAAGCCCCTGCCCCAAAATGCGCGGCAAGCTGTACTTCATCTGCGCCAGCTCAACCTGCAGTTTGCCCGCCGCGGTGCGGGCGCGCTGCGCGAAAATATCGAGGATCAGCGCCGTGCGGTCGAGGATCTTCACGCCGAGCGCCATCTCAAGATTCCTCTGCTGCGACGGCGTAAGCTCATCGTCGAAGATGACGAGCGTCGCACGCTCGTTCTGCATAAACATCGCCATCTCCTCGATCTTGCCGCGCCCCAGAAAAAGCGCCGGATCGGGACGCGCCTTCTTCTGGATGAAGCTGCCGACGACGACCGCGCCCGCCGTGCGCGCAAGCTCCGAAAGCTCGGCAAGCGAATCCTCCGTCGTCCACGCCGCGCCGACGGCGGCTGCATCAAGCCCTGCAAGCACGGCGCGCTCCTCCTCGTCGGCGGTCGCCTGCGTGCGTTCCTTCGCCAGCCGCTTGTTGATGCTCTGTATGAGCGGCGTCAATCGGACGCAGTTCAAAAGATCCGCTCGAACGGGACCAAAAAGCTGCACGTGCGGCGTGCCGTCGTCATCTTTCTCGCCCGTAAAAAAGCCCATGCAGCCGACGATCTCACCGGCAAGACGCCCGATCGCCGCCATCGCGTCGAAGCGCAGTCGGCGAAGCGACGAGATGTCGGGATCACTCAGCTCCGTATCACCGCTCGGATGCGTATGGATGCAGCGTACGCCTGAAAGACGCACCTCCGAGCGGGCATCGACAGCGGGCAAATCGACCGTCCATGTGTTGCCGACGGAAATTTCGATGATGCGCCCCTTGCGGTCGACGTAGACGGCGACCTCGCGCCCAATCTCCTCCGTGACGGCGATGAGCCTCTCGTTCAGCTCCTTCGTCGAAAGCTGCCCGACCGGCACGCTCAGATCATAGAGGCTCTGCAGTTCTCGCGTGATATGCGGCTTGAGATTCTGAATCTCGCCCTGGAGTTTTTTGCCCTTCATAGCGCCTCCTTTGCTGTAAACTCTGCCGCCGTCATAATTTTCGGCTGCTTTATACCGGATTCTAAGAAGTCCTTATCTCCCGTCAGTATAATATCCGCGTTTGCTGCCGCAGCAGCTCGCAGAATCGGACGGTCCTTTGTATCTCTTATCCGACGTTCCTCTTTCACGGATTCATCGGGAATTGGAACAATCTCGATTCCATAGAGAGCAACTGCCCAAAAGCGCTCCATCGCAGAGATTTTCTCAGGAAATTTCCGATTGAACACGCGCCTTAACTCATCAATATTCTGCGTGCACACAATCCCACAATTCGGATAGGATACAGCTTTACAGTATGCTTGAAATGGCGTTTTGCTTCCCAATATTGCCGAAATCAATATATTGGTATCAATCATCACGCGCATTTCGCATCATTCCCCTTCGCTGCGGATTTCCGTGACCATGGCATTTATCGCTTCCTCCGATGTCAGACCTGCCCTTTGCGCCTCGCCGAGCATCTCATTTTGCAGTACTTGCATAGCATATACAGCGGAATTTACCATACGAACCGAGCCCTTTTCCACGATAAAAGTGACCCGGCTTCCGTGATCCAGCCCCAGAACATTCCGTACATCTTTCGGAATCGTTACCTGTCCTTTTGCCATGACTTTGGCATTGTCTATAAACGTATCCGGCGCAGTTGCTGCCATCATCGTAAAAACTCCTTTCAAAAAGTAGGAAAAATCCTACTTTGAATGTAGCATATTCGTCGCACTCTGTCTATCCCTAAGCAGTAGAAAAGTGTTCTCACCCTCGATTGACGATATTCTGGATCTGCTTGAGTGTGATGGAGATCGTGCCGTCCTCGCCGCGGCGGAACTCGACGAATTCCGTGTTGTCGAAGTAGTCCGTCGGGATCACAAGCTCGATGCCCGTGTCCGTTTTGAGCTTGTGATTCTTCATCTTCTTGAGGATGGATTCCTTGTCCATCTCCACGGGCGCAGCGAATCCTGCTTCCTCGATCGCCCGCTCGTAATCCGCCTGCATCGCGGGATTGCCCTTGAATACCTCGCGGCCAACCTCGAAGGGATTCACTGCATCCTTTTCGGCAAGCTCGCCCGCGACGAAGGATTTGACGGCAGCCGCCGTCTCCACGGCATCGCCGCCGTAGGCTTCGGCGACCTTCTTCGCCGTATCGCTCGCCTTCTTCAAAGCCTCGCGCGCCGAAGGCGCCTGCCCGCACTCCAAGACAAGCTCAGGCAGGACGAAGATGGCGTTGCCGTCGACGCTGTAACGCTTGGCACGCACATGGGTGGCGAACGTCGAAAGATCGACGAAGGCGAACTCATCCATCGTCGCCGAAGCACTTGGCAAAAGGGAGTCGCACGCCGAAAGCTCCGCCGAAAGCCCGCCCTCCGTATCGACGACGGCGGGTGAAAAGCCCGCATGGCTGCGGCAGAGGAAGACGATGAGCTCGCGCCGCTCATCTTCGTGCACTTCGAGCACGAAGAGCAGCATGCTCGCCGCCTCCGCCGCGTGGGAAAACGCACGCAGAAAGCTCTCTGCCAGCGTGCGCGAAAAGGCGAGGAAATCCTTCTCGCCCGCAAGATAAGCGGCAATTTCCTTCCTGCACTCGCTGTCCTCGTAAAATGTCCCCGCCTTCTTGTCGGGACTTTTGCGGCTCTTCTCGATATGCGTGAGAAGGTATTCGCTCGTCTCACCCGTAAGCGGCAGCTCCGCCGCTGAAAGAAGCGAAGAGCCCGCCGCGTCGAGAATATGAAGCGCCGCCTTGTCGATTGTGGTCATATTGCACCGCCTGTTCCTTCCGTTGTCATGCGAACGCATGACGTCAATATTGTTTCACCAACGGATATTCCTCCAACATGCTGGCAAGCGCTGCACGGGTGACGAGTTCTACTTTGTTATCCTTTGCTAAGTTCTTTGCACCCGCCGTGAAATCGTTGGCGTTTGTGACGACGAGCGGCGTGAATTCCACGCCTTGATGTTCACGTTTATAGTGGCTTACCGCAGCGACGATCTCCTGTATGCCATTGTTTCCTAGTGGCTGTCGGGGATTTTCCGCATGCTTGCATTGAATCAAAAGCCCTTTTTCCGTTCCTTCGAAAAGCACAACAACATCAGCGCCATAGTCATTCGTATCGGGCGTCTTCTGCGCGTGATGCTGCGGCATCTCATCGTAAAGATCGGCAATGACACGCTCAAAAATCTTGCCCGTCAGTGAATCCAGATCCTCGATCGCCCAATGGTAGCAATGTGAATCATCGGCAGCAGCCCCCGTGAGTTCATCGAAAAGCTGCAGTCCGTCGCGCGCATTGTCCTCGGTCGGGAAAAGAACATTCTCACTGAGTTTGCGTTTGTAGGAGAGCAATGCATCGAGTTTTTCGTCAAAGCTGCCTCGTTCTCCCAGCTTCTTGTGGCGAGCAATCGGCAGATAGACATTAACCTCTTTTTTCTGTCCGATGCGATAGACGCGATCGGTCGCCTGATCCTCCTTCGCCGGATTCCAGCAGCGGCTCAGATGAATGACGTTGTTCGCCTCCGTGATGGTGAAGCCGACACCCGCCGCTTCCGGCGAAAGAATCAGCACCTGAAATCCCATCGCGGCTCTGAATCGATCGACGATTTTTTGGCGCGATGCGCCATTGATATTGCCGTTCACCGGGGGCAGAACCTGCATGTTGAATTTTTCTTGCAGCAAATGCCGCAAAATGAGCTGCATCTTGTGGCTCACGAGAAAAATCAAGGCTTTTTCTCCACGCTGCCGTATCTCTTCGAGTATGGCGAACAGGCGGATCAGACGTGCCGATTGCCCGATGACGGCATCGGGCTCCATCGCATAAAATGCTTTCGCTTGCTTGCTGCCCAGATCGGGATGCAGCGATATATCGCGCAGCTTCGCGATCATCATCAAAGGCTCGATCATCTTTTGACGCCCGGCTTGCAGTACCGCCATGTAGCAGCGTTTTTGATACTCGGGCATTTCTTCGGGGCAGGAAAATATATGCTTTTTCGGTATGCCGTCGAGCTTGTCCTTTTTCATGCGGCGTAAAAAGAGAGGGGCAAGCCGCTCCTTGAGGCGTCTGCCCAAGTTCTCAATCGCCTCTCGATTATCGCCGAGCTGCTTCAAGGGAGCGATATATTCGCCTTGGAATGTCTTCAGATCGCCGAGCTTTGCCGGCTGAACAAAGTCCATGATACTCCAAAGATCGACCCATGAATTTTCTACCGGCGTACCCGTCAAGCATACAGCATAGTCGTATTGCATCGCCTTGAGCGCTTTCGTGACGCCCGTGAAGGGGTTTTTGATTTTCTGCGCCTCGTCGATAACGATCATGCCCCAGTCAATTTCTGCAAAAGAAAATTGATAGTCGCGCAGCGTTTCGTAGGTTGTCAAACCGATGGCGTCCTGCGGCAGACGGATCTGCAATTTCTTCTTGCCATTCGGCGTCAGATCTCCTGTTGCAAAAGATTGCAGCCCTGTGCCGTGCAGCGGTATGATAGCGGAAAACACATCATCGGCGACAAATTTCTGATATTCATTCTGCCAATTTTTCAAGAGAGCGTTCGGTGCGACGATGAGGATTGGTCTTTCGCTCAATTTCGCATGACCGCCATCTTTCTTCAAACCAGCGATAAAAGCGAGTGTCTGCAAGGTCTTCCCCAGTCCCATATCGTCAGCGAGCAAGAGCCCGCGATAGCCGTGCGCCCACGATTGAAAGAGCCACTCGACGCCATCTTCCTGATAGGTGAGCAGGCGAATGTTTTCTCTCAGTGCGCGAGGATCCACACGACCTTCGCGCGTTTTCCGATTGGGGTCATAATCCACATTTTCAAAATTCGCCTTGATATCGAGCGCCTTCGGGCGCGCTTTCGGCGGTGTCTCTTGCATTGGTACAGGAGATTCACTTTCCATCGGATCTGCGGAAGCCACAGAGGCAGTATTTGAAGACATGGCTGAGACCACTGCGTCCTCTTCTGTGTCCGCACACAAATCCAGCAAAGAGGACTCTTCTTCCTGTGCCTTTTCTTCTTGGCGCACGCTCATACTCGATTCATCAACAGGTACATCGCCGCAGGCTTCTCCCTCCCCCTGCAGCCAATCCGTCTTGTGCCCGCTGCCGTAGTATATAGGACGCTGTATATCAGCCAAGCCTTTCACGCGATCAGAATACACGGCCTGCATGCCTTCTGCATCGGAGGCGGCGTCTTCCGAAGCCTCTTCCTGTACGATGCCATCGTCCTCGAAACTGCTTTCGGCAGGCAGCCAATCTTCCTCGAATTTTTCCAAGAAAGGAAGGTCTTTCTCCAATATACTGCTTGCTTTTTCTTCCGAGAATATGCTATCGAAACAAAAAATCTGGTCGGGAAAAAGCTCCCTCGGCTGTTTTTGGAATCGCTCCTTATCTGCTTTGTTTAAAGGCTTCGTCCTCTGAATTTTTTGCAGTCCATCTTTGATTGCTGGAGAGCAGACGTAGCTCTTGCTGCGATCTCTGCCCTTGTAGATACCGCGCACAAGGCGGCTTTTTTCAAACGCCTCCTGAAACTCCTCAGTATCGACAGGGGTAAGGCGACCGCTATCGTCGGCTTCTAAGAGGATCGGCGCGATGCGGGCGCTGTCGTCTGCCTCTTCCTTGAATGCAATATCGAGCCGTGCGGGTACGATGACCTTGTTGTTTTCCTCGGACAGATAGTCATGGAGTTTCGCCTTGGCAGCTTTCGCGTGCTTTTGCACCTGCGAAAGCTGTATGAGATTGTAGTGCTGCAGCTCTTGACGCGGCAGCGACGGTACGCGCTGATTGCTTTCCTGAGTCAGGCAGAGAATCTGATATTGGTCAAGACTCAAGCGGTAGACGGTTTCTCTATCAATATGAAGAAATGCACCGCAAAAGCGGGGATTAATATAGGGCAAACCGTTGCCCCGCAAAACCTCGATGCGATAGTGGAGGTCATTATGTCCGAGATCGCCTTGTGACTGTATGGAAAAGGCATAGGGATTGCGCTCAGGCAGCTGCAGAAGCTCCGCATCTTCGTCGGAGAGAGTTGCGATGCTTTCGTGCGGCAAAAGCACATCGCTTCCACGTTCCTGTGCTCTTTCCTCACGCACGAGCATTTCCAGCCGATCCCATAGGCAGGCGTTACGCCTGTCATCTGCCATAAAGAGTGCACCTTCGTCGACTTCGCGCCATGCAGCGTCCATTCCATCCACTCCGTTCACGCCATTCACTCCTCTGGTCAATTCAATATGCAATTCTCATCAATCCATAAATCTACCCTGTTCTGCCAACGATTCGTGTCATTCCCTGCATGACGCCACTCTTCCTCGCAAGGATAATTTACGATCGTCTCTCGTTTCAAACAGAGCTCTTCAAAAACACGCGGTGCATATTTCACATGCCAAGCGCGAAGCATACCATTATGACTCCATTCGATGAATACATAGTCTCCTAAAGTGAAAGCGAAGACGCTGTGATCTGGCTGAGCGCCGAGGAGTGTTCCGAAAGAAAGCGATGGTTCCTTGCTAGCCAGCCTCCTTGCATGACGGATGGCGTCTTTGCCGAAAAATACCTTTGTGTTTTTGATATAGGGCAGATACTTTTGCCAAAATTTCTTTCGAGCTGACCAATGCCGATCTACGGCAGTTTTTCGGATAATCTCGAAAAAGAGATTCATATCCTGTTCGATCAGCCAGCGCAAAAAGATCTTCTTTGCAGCTTCGGAAACGGTATGCCATTTCACATGATTGTCCTCAAACCGTAGATCACCTAAATGACGGAAAAAGTCATTGAGCAAGATTTTCTTCCACGCTGTTTTTTGCTGCGGCTCTGCTGCATCGGCTTTTGGGATCAGGCAGCTGGCAGCTGTCGGCAAAAGCGTGTGATAGGCTTCGTCTGCTTGGATTTCTTGGAAAAGTGCGTATTGTTTTTCCAGAGAGAAGGCGGGGTTCTCATAATATGTTTGCAGCACGCGCAAAAGGAAGTTGCCTCCCTTGAGCGTCTGCGGCAGGGCAAGAGACGTCATCCATTCGGCGACATTTTCTTTCGTATAAAGCAACTCCGCCATGAGTTTCGTGCTTTTCACTCCGAAGAAAAGGTCTGGCTGCTCTGCCGCATGACAGAGAAAACGCTGATGCTCGGGTGGGGGAAAACGTCTCAGAACCATGCGCAAGACTTTGGCGATCGCGCGTGTCTTCTCACTCGCATCGTAGTGCCATACATAGGCGCAAAGCAACCGATGACAATGCCTTGCCTGCGTTAAGGGCAGCAGCTTGATCGCCTTCGGCAAAAGCTCCATGCTGCAGGCTTCGTCATGCAGAATATAGGGAATGTTGCGTATTTCTTTATAAGTCAATGGTTCGTCATGCAAGAGTTTTGTTAAAATCGCTTGCAGATTCACCGTCGGATCTACACGAGTCGCTATTTTTTCCAGCCATGTTTCTACACGCTGTATCTGCGGCAGATGCCATGCTTTCACGGAAAACGGGCGTAAAGAAGCACACGAATCGCGTCGCATGGTCTCAATAGAGCGTCTCAAGTCTCTGGGATGTTGTTCACTCATCGTGCTTCATCTTTCCACGAATGAATTTGACAATGCTCATCTCTTCTTCTCCTGGCGGTGTCATGCTGAAGCGGATGTCGATGCGGCGGTTGGCTTTTCTTCCTTCGCTGGTTCCGTTATCGGCTATCGGGCGCGTTTCGGCATAACCGCTGCAGGAAAAAATCGGCTGACCACTCTTATTTTTCAGATGATCCAAGGCGGGCTGCGCAGAAGCCATCAACCGCCATGTATTGATCGCCCGTTGGCTGGCAAGCTCCCAGTTGGACGGGAATATGCCGTTATGAATTGGCGTGTTATCCGTATGCCCCTCAATAAAGATCGTCTCGACACTGCCCTCGTATTCTTCGGAATGCAGTGTTGTTTCCAATATGGCGCTGAGTTTTTGAATGACTGTGCGTCCCTCCGGCTTGACATCGGCAAGACCGATGTCAAAGAGCGCACCTTCGGCGATGCGCAAGATGCCGTGCCGCTCGTCGATTTCCACCTTGATGCCGCTGTCCTGCAACTTTTCATAAATCTCATGCAAAAGTTCCGCGCGTTTGGCATCGTTTTGCGTCAGTTGCGCTGTCGCTTGGCTGAAATTCAAGATGAAGTAGCAGATCGTCAAGATGAATACCGCCAAAAGACCTGCCATAAGGTCACTGATGCTTAGCGTAAAGCAGTCTTTGATTTCTTCTGCGTGTTCCGTCCGTCTGTTGCGCATCATTATCTACCTCGTTTATTTGGCTCTTTGCCCGTGAAATTCTCCGTTAGATCGTTGAATTCCTCAACGGCTCCTGCCAACTTGTTGATGACAGCCTCTACTGTCTTGGCAAAGGTAGAAAATTGATCCTGCATCCCCTGACTCATCGTACCATTGTATTCCTCCAACCGTTTCGATATGATCTCTGTGGCTCGTTCCAATTCACCACTGACCTGATCGAATTGCTTCTTGTAGTGCTGCCACGCCTCTTTCGATCGATTCTCTGCCTCTTGCAGATTTGTCGTCAGACTCTGTAGATTCTTCTCGCTTTTCTCACCATGCTCGATGAGCTGTTGCAACTGTTTGTCCACGTTCTCATGCAGCGTCTTGGCTTCTTTCGTTGTCTTGTGCAAGGTTTCCTGCAATTCCTTCGTCGCCGCCTCTACCGGTTTTGCCGCATTTTTAAACGTATTGCCCGAGTCTTTCATCTGCGCGACGAGATCGCCCACGGCCAGACAGATTCCTTCGATTCGTAAGCGGGCATTTTCCATGCTTGCATTATGCGCATCCAGTGCATTCTGCAAGGACGAGACTGCGGCATCCATCGCCTCTTTCGCCTCTTTGGCATAGGTTTGCATATTTGTCTGCGACGCCTTGCCTATCTCATTCATCTGCTGGATGATCAACGAAGAATTTTGCGCAAGATTCATCAGAATATCTCCGACACGATTCTCCATAGTACCAGCAACTTCCGCTTGCTTCTTCGACCATGCTTCCACGGTGCGGATGATCTGCGCATTCATGTTGTTCGCAGCTTCCTGCTGCTTCCTCGCCGCTTCTTCTGCACTCGTCGTCAGGGTAGTACTGAGACTCTGCATCGTGTTGCGCGTCAAATCCTTGGAGTCTCGGTTCATCTCCTGCAACGCGGTGAGCGTTTTCGTCATACCGCTTTGCACCTGCTGTAAAGTTGCAGAAAATGTCTCGAGCTGTTCATCCATGCGCGTACCGACCTTCTCGTTGATTGCCGTCGTCGCCTGTTGCTGCGTTTTTAAAGACTCTTCCAAGCTTTCTTTCATTGTATTATGAAAATCTTCTAATGATTCATCCATCTTCTGCGTGATCTGCTGCGTAAACTCTTTTGTACCATTCAGATTCTGCGCCATGTCCGTTTGATTCTTTTGCAAAAAGTCAAACAATGCTTTCACCTGTTCTGCAGTCTGCTCTTTGAGATTCGCTGCCATTTGTGCAGTTTCTTCCTTTTGTTCTCGGAATATCTTTGCCACATTTTGTGGCATATCGCCAATTTTTTCGATTGCCTGGAGTATGTCTTTGTTGTTTTGCTGCGTCGTTTTCTGCGAACCGTCAAGTGCTTGGACAATCGACGCCATACCGTTGTTATTCAGCCCTTCGATCGCTTTTTGGAGATCCGTAAAAACGGGTGAGAGTTTTTTATCGAGTGCGTCGCTGAGTTTTTCACAAAGTGTGTCGAATGCTGATCCCATTTGGTTCTCAAAGAGCGTCTCAAAGGCATTGGCTGTATCTTGACCGATGTTTTTCAGTTGCTTTGTCTGTTCACTGTTCTCCTCATAATTGCTTGCTAACCATTGTTCCGCTGAGATGCAAGGATACATCTTCTCCACATGTTCACTGAATTCCGTCACGGCCTTCTGCAGTCTTTCGATAAGATTTTGGTAGACAAATCCATAGATAATTGCACAAACTATACCGATTAACGATGTAATAAAGGCGATGTAGATTCCGTTGAGAAGATTTCCTATGCCATCTTTGAGTACCAAGACATCGGAACTTGCAAGATCAACGTTAAAGAGGCCAATAACAAGCCCTAAAAATGTACCGCCGATGCCGATGCCGGTAAAGTTCCCGCCGAAATTCTGCCAATAAGAGATATTCATGGTGCGTGTGATATCTACAAAGCGGAAGAAATCGCTTGCCGGAGTCGGAGAGAACATTTTATGGCGATCATTTTCCGTGATTCTTGTGAGAGAAGCGGTAAAACTTCCCCAACTTTCCGAAAGAAACGGGTTCTTTTGAACTGATTTTTTTATCTCCTCGAAGCTGCTTTCATATTCTTCTTCTGGAATCTGCTGCAGGGCGACCATTGTCGCCTGTATTTCTTCTGCAGCATTTTTCAGTATCGAGAAATGCCGTCTCCATGTCCATGCAAAAATCCCCGCATCAATCAGCACAAAGATGGCGGTAAGAATCCAATTCATCAGCACAAAGAATCACCTATCTTTAATTTTATGATCATTAACTATTCTATTATACAAGAAAATCTTAGCATCGCCTATAGAAAAAAGAAGGATTTCCAATCATCGACGGGGAATTATAGCAAAAGGGTTTTCTCTGCAGAGCGTACAGCAGAGAGCGGGCGGTCGTGGATTCGCCCCGCACACGATACAGCGATTCCAGGGAACGGGAGAGATTATGCCATGGAAAAGGAGCATGTGACAACAGGCAGGAAGGTCTACCTGGGCAATCATTCCATTGAATATGAAGCGTTCATCGCCGAGCCGCGCCTGATCGAGGTCGATCCGATGGAGTGGCAGAAGTATATGTCGGAGCAGGCGAAGCGGCGCTTGAAGAAGGCGGAGGCGAAGGCGCGCAAGAAGGCCGAGGCGGAAGAAGCGGCGCGTCGAGCGGAAGAAGAAGAGCGAAAGCGCGAGGAGGAAGCGGCAGCCAGGGCGGCGGCAGGGGAAGCTGCATCTGGCGAGGAATCGCCCGAGGACATCGCCGCACGCATCGCGGGAGACAGGACGCAGGCGCAGGCGGACATCTTGGATATCGCCAAGCATACGGTCGAGGAAGCGCCCCAGGCGGAAGACGTCGCCTCGCGCATCGAGCGCGAGCGGCGCGAGCGTCAGGCGGCGCTCCTCGACTTGGCGAAACAGCAGCAGCAGTTGGCGGCAAAGCGAAGCCGATGATCGAAAAGCGGCTTTTGCAAACGGAGCGCTTGGACTTTTCTCAACTCAATATACGCGCAAATGCTCACTTTGCAGGGATTGTGCGTGCCTCTTACATGAAAAGTCCATCGGTCTCCCCCTCAGGCTTGACCCCTTGGATTTTTACGGTAAATCGTCAGAAAATCTTGACAAGTCAAACCATTTGCTGTATAATGAAAGCAAGCAAAGGGGGAAAAGGAGGCCGGCGGATGAAGTGACCGGTACCTGCGCTTGATGGGGGCAGTCAAAGGAAGCCTCCGAATACTCGGAAAGGAGGAGAATCCGATGGGACGGTGAGTCTCGAAAAAAAGTCGGATGAGAAGTGAATGACGAAAGAATCGTGCCTGAACGAATAACCGCCGCGCGAAAGCGCGGCGGTTATTCGT
>ERZ772957.2032-NODE-2032-length-12118-cov-22.367819_pt1 | contig 12118 bp, 10 predicted proteins | sample MGYA00580682_ERZ772957 | MGnify/ENA primary metagenome ERZ772957 (study PRJEB29015, sample SAMEA2737921) | human oral metagenome | biome: human oral; feature: human-associated habitat; material: dental | place: China | collected 2025 ...
ATGTTCTTTGGGCTAGCTTTAGTGCTTGGGTTTTATGTTTTTGAGACGGTGTGGACTTATAAATAAACTCGATCCAATCTTTGCACTTATGCTTGCTTGTGTTAAAATAATGTAAATATGAGAATTACAAATAAAAAACTTTCAAAAAAGCAAATCCTAGTAGCTACCCTTGCTGTAGCTGTCGCGATTTGCGGGAGTGTTTTCGCGCTTGATAAGATCGGTATTATCTCAATTTTTCCAAAAGAAACCGTACCAAATATCAGTAAAGAGCCAACACCGCAAGAAAAAAAATCTGAAGAAAAAGCCAATCAAGATACCAAAGAATCATTCCTTAACACAGCAAAAGATAACGAAGAAAAGTCTGTTGAGAACAGTAAACCTGCACCAGTACCAACAGACAACTCGTCAATCGAGCTTTCAGCCAACAGAGATGGAGACAGCGTTACAATTATCGTAAAATTAAAAGAACAGGGTTATTCACAAGGCAAATGCTCTCTAACTGTAGCCGCTAATGGAAAAAAGGTTGCGCAGAATGCTGATATTATATACCAGCCAGAATATTCTACCTGTGCTGGATTTTCAATACCCGTATCTTCAGTCGGCGGCGGCCAATGGACTATTTCATTATCGGTAACTCCACTCAACGGCAAGCCTATAACTAAAACTTTAACAAAGGAGATTTAATGGTGAAAACGAGAATATTTATCTCTGCCATTGCCGTTGCTGCAATTGGTGTTTTTAGTTTAGTGTTTTTTGCTAATCAATCGAGTGCCGTCACCGCTAGCGATTGGCGCGCTGGAAACATCGTTGACGACTTTGTGTTCACTAATTCTGATGACATGACAGTTGCTGACATTCAAGCATTTCTTAATAGCGTCAACCCAAATTGCGACACATACGGAACTGGGCGTGCTGTCGAAAAAGGCAGAGGCGATATTACACGCGCACAATATGCCGCTTCGCGGGGCTGGGCAGGTCCGCCTTATGTCTGTCTAAAAGATTATTATGAAGTTCCTAAATACTCGCCAGGCAACTACATTCCTGCAAATAACTTTAGCGGTTCAATACCAGCAGGAGCTGTCAGCGCGGCGCAAATAATCTACGATGCAGCAAAACGCAATAACCTCAATCCGAAAGTTATCCTAGTTAAAATCGCTACTGAATCGGCCGGCCCGCTCACCACGGATAATTGGCCTTTGCAAAGCCAATATACTTACGCTATGGGTTCGCATTGTCCCGATAGCGGACCTGGCGGCAGTGCAAATTGCGACCGCAATTATGCCGGCTTCTCAATGCAAGTCGAATCTGGAGCCCAATTAATGCGCTGGTATCTCGATAATATGGATAAACCTTGGTGGACTTATAAAAAACCGTTCGCTACTAACTCAATTTTGTGGAATGTAGTGCAGCGCGGCTGCGGCGCTGGAGACGTATATATTGCCAGCAAAGCAACAGCTGCACTATATACTTACACTCCGTATCAACCAAATCAGGCCGCCCTTAATAATATGTACGGACTAGGCGACCACTGCAGCGCTTATGGCAATCGTAACTTTTGGCGCGTTTGGAACGACTGGTTTGGATCGACCCAGTACAGCCGTCCAATCATTAGTTTCAAATCGCATATTAGCTACTATGGCTGGACCGGACTAGTACACAATCGCGGTATTACTGGATTTACCGGCCAAAGTAAATCCATGCAAGCTTTCAGTATCGACGGTGAAGTTACCTATTCATCGTATAGCGAGGAACGCGGTTGGCAGCCAACTGTCTATGGAAGTATGCAATCTGGCACAACCGATCTCAACCGGCCTATTCAAGCAGTCAAAATTCAACCAACTGGATCGCTTGCTGCAAAATATGACTTATATTACCGCGCTCATGTCAGCTATGTCGGCTGGATGGGCTGGGCAAAAAATGGCGAGCCAGCCGGCATAACGGGCGGACCTGGAAATAACATAGAGGCCTTAGAAATCCGGCTTGTTCACAAAGGATCTAGCGCCCCAGAAGATTCAGGCCAAGCTTTCAAGAATATTAACACAAAGGGAGATTCTTCGCCGTTAGCAGTCTCAATTAGCTCGCACGTTGGCATGGTTGGCTGGCAGCCAGCAGTCACTGACGAAATGATTAGCGGCACTACCGGCCAAAGCCGTCGGATTGAAGCCGTCAAAGCTTCTCTTATTAATAAGACTGGTATTTCTGGCAATCTTCGTTACTCGTCTCACGTCTCATGGGTTGGCTGGCAAGACTGGAAAAATGCAAACGAAATATCAGGCACTACTGGTCAGTTCAAATCAGTCGAAGCAATTCGTTTTATGCTCACTAGCGACCTTGCAAAATCATACGATATCTGGTATCGTGCTTATTCGCAGTATGTCGGCTGGATGGGCTGGGCAAAAAATGGCGAGCCAGCCGGATCAACTGGTGCAACCAGACAGCTTGAGGCCATCCAGATTCGTATAGTGCCAAAAAATTCAATCGCCCTACCTAGCGGTGCATTCTACAACCCAGCCAATACGCCTGTCCCAGATTTGTATGATCTCAATTATTCAACCCACGTCAGCTACGTTGGCTGGATGCCGAACGTCTCTCAGGGTGTCATGTCTGGTACAACAGGGCGATCGTTCGCCGTTGAGGCACTACGCATTGCCAAAGCTATATCACAACGCGACGGATCGACCATCACCATACACTGCTCGTCAAAATCGGCTAACGACCCTTGGTCGGCAGATGTACCTGTGACCGAACAACAAATCTGCGGCACTACCGGCCAAACAAAAGCGCTCAATGGCATAAAGCTATCCCTCAGTGAAACCGACGACAAGAAATATGATATTTACTACCAAACTCACCTATCATGGATTGGTTGGCAAGAGTGGAAAAAGAACGGTGAGGTCGCCGGCGATAAACCAGGATCACACATTGAAGCTGTTAGAATAAAGCTTGTTGAAAAATAAAATCTCTATTTGTATATATCAACAATCCGCTGCTCAAGCTTACTCCACTGATAAGCTTGAGCAGTTTTTTGACCATTTTTAATGATTTTATCGCGCAGTTTTTTATCGTTTAGCAACCTTTCGACAGCCGTAACGCCCGCATCAATATCGCCTTGGCGATAAAACAGACAGTTGTAATCATCTTTCAGATATTCAACATTGCCGCCGTTTGGTACTACAACAGATACGCCGCCAGTCGCCATCATTTCAAGCGGCGGATATGAAAAGCTCTCAACGATACTAGTTTTAATCAAAATATCGCAGTTTGCGTACACTTCTCCAACTTTTTCTGGAGCAATACGATTATAAAATCTGTCGACTCGGTACCAATCTTTTGGTTCCTTACGGTATGATAAATACGAAATCTCGAATTTTTCAGGGTCAAGCCTCTCAACGATACGGAAGGCTTCATCGGTATTCTTATATTCGCTTTTACTATCACCCTCAATCAATATCTTTATCCTACCTGTGAAATCACGTTCGCGATATGGGTACAATTCAAGATCAATTCCATTTGAGACATACTCGGACTCTTTATGAAAGACATCTTTCAACCATTTCTGACACCATAGTGACATCGTAATATACCGTATACCAGATTGATCGCAGTAAGAAGCGTTCGCTAAAAAGCGCGGTTCGCCAGTGCCTGGTATATAAAAATCCGTTTCAAAGTTTTGCACAAAATAAAGCCGATTACGAACATTAGGCTGCTTCTTAACTAGCTCGACAGTTGACCACAACGTTGCAACCTGCGTGTCGAAAAACGCTTTCATTTTAGTTTTGTGCGTAGCAACGACATTAAATCCAGGCAACTCATATCTATAGCTATAGGTTTTCTTAGCAATTTTTAGAGCGTGCTTACTGACTGCATCAATTAGCGTCACGTCCCAGCCATGCCTTCTTAGCACATCAGCATGCTTTAAGGCGACAATTACTCCTCCTGAAATATCAGTTGAAGGCAGAACAAAACCGATATTTCGCGCCAAATGCTTTCTAATAAACGAAGCTAGGTTATAGCCAGTGTACACCGTCGAATAGTTATGAACTATCTCCTCGTGAGCTTTATCTGCAAGTTTACCGCGCAAAACCGAGTCTGATACTAGTAAGTCAAGCGCTTTAAACCACTCTGCGTCAGTATTGTTTACTAGTATGCCTGTTTCGTTATTCTGAATTTTCTCTGCAAAAGCGCCAATATTGCTGGCTATGGTTGGAATCTTTACAAGAGCCGCCTCAACCCATTTATTCTCAGATTTTGCGCGGTTAAAAATCGTATCAACCAGCGGCGCTAAAACAATATCGCACTCCGCCATAACAGCTGGCAATTCTCGCCAATCAACAAATCCTGACGTAATAAGACGCTCTTTATACGGATCAAGGACGTCTGGAACATCCAGAATACCAGCAATCTTAAGATAAACTTGCGGATACTTTTCGAATATTTTAATAAGACTAGGAATAACGAGATCGAAATCTTCATTATGGGTAATGCTACCACTGAAATAGCCGATAATAATTTTGTTATTATCTTTGCTAACCGCCTCTAGCGCTAAATTAGATAGCTTAATCATTTCATCAGATGCGACATTACGGTTGATCAACACACTACCCTTCGTGTAATGCTGTAGCTCCTCTTGCAGTTGAGCGGTCGTGGTAACAACATGATCGCACAACTCCAGCGTTTCGCGCATCCGATTAACACCATCATCGTAGAGCCGCTTATCATCAGCGCTCATTCGTTGAACATATTTAATTGAATCAGTATATTTCTGGTCAATTACCAAATCATCGATATCAAAAAAACAGGTTTTATTAAAATAATGCGCCTGCTTGATAAATTCGCGAATCGTATCAGTTATTGGGCAGCGGAAAAATACAAATCCGCGATAATACTTCAATTGATCAAGCGATAATCTATCATAAAAAACGCTTTCAACAGTTAACCCCTGCGACATTAACTGCTCCATCTGGTGAGCAACTCGATAGCGTTCTGGGTGCGGCAAAGTGCAGCCGTTAATAAATAAAATATCTTTATATACTTGCTGTTTTTTATCAGGAAATTTCTTATAATATGCATACTTTGCTGCGCGTTTTACAAAGCGGACAGCACCATCGTCTTTGATTATCACAACACTTTTCTTTACAAGATTATTAACTTTACGTATCATTATTGTTCCTCCTTAGCCGTCATATATGGATTATATAACGTTTTTAGACCTTTATCGCAAAGAGCTTTAGTTAGCAATCGGCTAGTTATTCTTGTTGATTCATCAATCGAAGCCAACTTATTCCGTTCAATAAATAGCACGGGAAGATCTATCGCACCTAGATTGTATCTAGCGGTTAGATAAATGTGTTTCGTAAAGGATCGCCGGCTTAGCGTCTGTATGCATTCTACTATTTTTTTATCTAAGATTGACGTAAGGTTTTCTATAACTCGATTCTCGTCAGCTACAGACGGAACAACTGCACCGACATCAAGTCGCATCACATCACCCATATCGCTATAATTATCAACGTCTTTAATCATAGTCTCTGAGAATACTATTATATCAGCAGCTTCATCACGAATGACATCGCCGGCAGCGGTTGATTCGCTAAATAACACATTTTTTATAGTAAGATTTTGCGGCATAGAATATCTCAGCCGCCACTGAGCGCCATATGTTGAATCGCGCATAACTTGAGCTTGAACTTGACGGCTCTTGATATCGTCATTTAAAGCCCTCTTCTGAGCATCAATAACATAAGGTTTTGCATCCAACCCTTGTGCAGTAGAATTTTTATGGACACGCCAATAGTAAAGTATTTGCGAAACATGTGCAATCTGCTGTGGCTGCAGTATTCTTGTTATGCGCAAAAAAAGCTCCCAATCTTGAGCTCCGTTGTAGTTGCCATCTTCACCTTCCAACTCCAACAAAAGTTTCCGCTGTATGACAGCAAAGTGCGTAATATAGTTGACCGACCGCAAGAAATCATCATTCCAATCAGGTTTGAAAAATGGTTGATATTGTCGTCCGCGCTCATCAAGCTTAATCTCATCAGTATATATAAATTTTACATCTGGCAAATTATTTATCTTTTCGACAATTCGCAATAAAGCGTCTGGGTGCAGCACATCGTCATGATCAAGTAGCGCCACGTATTCCCCACTAGCTTTATGGATACCGTAATTTGTCGCCCCGGCAATATGGTGATTGGCCTTAAGAAAAAAAGGCTTTATTTTTGCATTGGTCTTTGCTATAGCACTGATTTCTTGTTTCAAGCCTGTATCAGGCGACGCATCATCAACAATAATCAGTTCCCAATTATCGTATGATTGAGATTCAACCGACTGAACCATTTCCCTTAAATATTTCGTTGGAGTATTGTAAGCCGGCACAATAATCGACACCAGCGGCTGCCTATACAGCCTTTTGTTCGTACGAACAACCTTGCAATCACGCTGCCATAATTCGTATAGTTTACGCTGGCGCGAATCAAGATAATTGCGATATGGCGAAATCAGTAACAGCAAGAAAGAATAAAGCGCTCTATTGTGTTTTATCATATTTTTCAAGCGTTGCAGCATATTTTATTTCCATGTGTGATCTAGCTTCGTCACACCGCCCCAGCGACCGTGTCTATAATCGCGTTGGACTGAAAAAAACGGTCCTTCCTCGATAAAAGCAATCACTTTTGTATCGTTAGCCCCCATCAAACCCGCCTTGATAAAATACCTGCCTTCATTAAGATTTAACCTTACAGTGTAGCGAGCTGTTTGATCTTTGATAGCGCTAGTTTTTTCTTGGTAAGTATTCGGTCCGTAAACATACTCGCCGTTTTCACGAAAAATTGCAACGCCTACATGTTTAACACCCTTTTGCTGCCATGATAATTCTACTGTCATAGTTTCTTCGAAATCATACATAGTTTTTTCTTTACCATCAGTGCCGCGCAACACTATTTTGAACGGTACCGCCCCTTCGTTATCGCTGTTTAGCCCAGTTGTCTGGTCGTAATTCTGGCTGTTGCTACGACTATATGCCGCCGCAATACGATACGGTTTACCAATCATTTTAACGTGGCCGTCTTCAATAAATACTGCTTTTGTACAAAACCTCTCGACTGCCGCCATATCGTGAGTTACTAAAATTACGGTACGTTTTTCACGCTTAAGCTTATCAAAGTACGAATAGCACTTCTTTTGAAAAGCCTCATCGCCAACCGCAAGCACTTCATCAAGCAACAAAATATCAGCATGAGCGCGGATTGCAATTGAAAAGGCTAAACGGACCTGCATACCGCTTGAATAATTCTTAAGCCGTTCTTCCATAAAGTCTTCTAATTCTGCAAACTCAACAATCGCGCTATACATAGATTCCATTTCTTCATGGCTAAACCCTAGTAGTGCACCATTAAGAAAGATATTTTCGCGGCCAGTTAACTCTGGATTAAATCCTACGCCGAGCTCAATAAACGGCACTAGCGAACCGTGCACTTTAACGTTACCGCTATTTGGCGTATAAATACCAGCGATCGTTTTCAACAGTGTGCTCTTTCCTGAACCATTGCGGCCAACTATACCGAAAAAGTCTCCTTCGTTTATAGTAAAACTTATATCCTTTAACGGCGTAAACACACGATAGCCTTTGCGGCCTTTTAGTATATTTATCAACTGTTGTTTAACACCCGAACTAGCTTCGAGCGGAATTTTGAAAGATTTCGTTAGTTTGCTAATCTCGACAATTGCCTTAGACATCAAACACTCTCCGCGAAGTACCGCTGGTTAGATCGAAAATAAAAAACCGCTAGCAATATTACGATGATAACTGCAACAAACGGCGTCAACATCACCGGAAACGACACCAAATCATACAGCTGAAGTGTTTGTTGCGTCACTAATACCTTACGAACATCTTGAACTACTTGAGCAACCGGATTAAGCATTAGCCATGAGGCAGCCCATGGCATCTGTTTTACAACCATTTGCAACGGATATATTACCGGAGTAGCATAGAATGCTGCTTGTAAGAATATTTCCCATAGATAACCGATATCTCGATATTTAACGTTAAGCGTTGCTAGAAAAAATGCTACCGCCAATGAAAAGACATACAATTCAGCTATCAGAGGAATTATAAGCAACGCCTCTGCAGATATAGACACACCGTTGATTACGCAAAACACCAAAATAACAATTGTATTTATTATAAGATTGATAAATGCAGAAATAGTGCCGGATACAACAATGATAAATTTCGGGAAATTAATCTTGCGAATTAAGTCGCCCCGCGAAACTATTGATTGTAATCCTTGTACTGTTGCCTCGGTAAAGAAATTCCATAATACAATACCAACTAATAAATATACTGGAAAATGTTCAATATCTCTGCCTAGACGTAAGAATTTATCAAATACTATATATAGAATAATAAATAAAAATATTGGTTTTAAGATTGACCACAAATAACCTAATACTGATCCTTGGTAACGTAATTTAAAATCCGTTACAACCAGCTCGCGTAACAATATTTTATTACGTCTATTCCATACACTCGCTACTTTCATAGTCTCTCCAGCCATTATATAATAAGATTGTGACAAAAAACAATCTCGCTATCATCGTCCTCAACTGGAACGGCGCCGACGATGCGCTCGAATGCATTAGCTCGCTGGCCCGACAGACACTCAAACCGGCTATCATAATCGTCGATAATCATTCTCACGACGACTCTGTCATGCGTTTCGAACAGTATCAGACAGAACATCCGTCCGTAGATTGTATAATTATCGCTAATAATAAGAATCTGGGATTCGCCGGCGGTATTAATACCGGGCTGGTTTATGCACGCGAACAAGGTTTCGAGTATATTGGCGTACTTAATCCCGACGCCGTTGCCGACAAAAAATGGTGCCAAGCACTCGTCGACGAACTGTCAAGCCAGCCAAAATGCGGCATTGTGACTGGTATTTTACAACGGCGCGATGGTAAGACGCTTGATACAACTGGCGATTTTTATACCACCTGGGGCCTGCCCGGCCCGCGCAACCGCGACGAGCCTGTTGAAAATGCGCCGAGTAAGCCTGGCGAAGTTTTTGGCGCGACTGGCGGCGGAGCGATTTATCGGGCGGCAATTTTTGATGATATCGACATGTTCGATGAAGACTTTTTCATGTATTACGAAGATGTCGACCTCAGTTTTCGCGCCCAGTTAGCCGGCTGGAAGATCCGCTTTACGCCCAAAGCCATCGCTTATCACAAGGTTGGCGCCAGCAGCAAAAAAGTGCCTGGTCTCGCCGTTTATAATACCTTCAAAAACTTGCCATTAGTCTTCATTAAAAACGTTCCAGGGAAGTTATTTTGGTATATTGGCCTGCGCTTTTTCTTGACATATTGGCTAATTTTCGCCAGCGCTGTCCGCCACGGCAACGGCTGGCCAGCTTTCAAAGGTATATTAGCTTCAATAATTCGTAAACCTGCTGCTTACCGTAAACGCTGGTCTATTCAAAAAAACCGCAAAGTCTCTGTCGACTACATCCGCAGCATTATCCACGAAGGGCCGCTACCCAATCAAACTGGACTGCTGAAATTTCGTAAGTTTTTTACTGGAAAATAAACTATTCCCATAACTACTTTTAGTACTCCGGTTTCGTGAATTTTTATGATAATTTATAACCCGTAGGACGTGTATTGACGCAAAACACGTTCTACGGGTAAAATTACTATTATGAAGATTCATTTCTCGAATCAAGGAATGCTTCGTAATTTTGAGAATTTCCTTGAATCAGCCGATCTATCAAAACCCTCGGAGCTTCATATTTCTACCAATCCTAAATGGATTAACGTTCACCCTGCTATTTTGGTTATGACAGCTGCTCTAGCAAGAAAAGCTGGAAGACTAAATTCTACCATAGATACACCTCCGAAATCTGGCGCCTACCTTGACAGAATGGGCTTATATTCATACCTTAAGACACCGTCACCATTTAGCATTACTCACAAAGACGAATCTGGCAGGTTTATTCCCATTTCTGTAATTAGCACTCCGCAAGAGCAATCTGCTTTTATTTCAGATATGATCCCTCTGCTACACTTGCCAGAAGAAAAATCTCGTGTAATTAAGTATGTTATAGGCGAACTAGTACGTAATGTTATAGAGCATTCCCTATCTTCAGATGGCGCTGTAGTAGCTGCGCAATATTACAAAAAAAGTAATCGTATTAGCATAGGAATTTGCGATTCTGGTATTGGAATATGGAAAAGCATGAAAGAAAATTGGCATCCAGCCACAGATATAGATGCTATAAAACTCGCTCTTACACCTGGAATATCGGGAACAACGCGCCAAGAAGGAGGCACTGACGATAATGCTGGCGCTGGACTATTCTTTATTAAATCAATTGCAAAAATATCCCGTAGCTATTTTTTAATTTATAGCGGCAAAGGAGAATATAAACTTACAAAGCACGATCGGCGCACAAAAACTCCAAGACTTTATGCTGACCCAACACGAGATCCTCATCGCGAAATTAATACCGCTCCAGATTTTCAAGGAACCCTAGTTGCCATTGACATATCGTTAGATAATAACAAAGCTTTTGATACACTTCTTGAAATGATTAGTCTAGTATATGATAACGCGATACGCGAAAGAAAACGTGCTAAATATAGGGAGCCCCGTTTTATATGATGATTACTGTTAAAATGTACAACGAAGCAGGAAAATTTGCTGAGAATAAAGAAATAGCTAAAACTATACGCACAAAGCTAATCATACCCAACCTAGAAAATAATAATATGATTGTGTTTGATTTTAACCATATCGAAGGTTGCACTCAATCATTTATTCACGCACTTTTGAGCAAACCAGTCCGCGATTTCAGAGAAACAGCTTTTAATAATTTACTATATCAAAATGCCAATCAAGATGTTAAAAAGATTATATCAATCGTCTATCGTTATATGCAGGAAAGTTTAGATGAATAATACCCGTAGAACGTTTTTAGTTCAAAACACGCTCTACGGGGAGGAATAACCCATATGCGCCTACTAGAATATGAAGCCAAAAACCTACTATCAGCGTCTGGAGTGCCGATACCGCGCGGCAAAATTTTCATCGCTAATAAATTGCAAACTATCGCTGCGCCGATCGTTCTGAAATCGCAGGTTCCCATCGGCGGGCGCGGCAAACTTGGCGGCGTACAAATAGTCCGTCAGCAGTCAGATATAGAATCTGTTGCCAGAAAAATGTTTACGCTCAAGATAAAGGGGTTTTTACCATCAAAATTGCTAGCCGAAGAAATCCTTGATATCAGCCGTGAATTTTACTTTTCTTTAAATATTAATCGCCAAACCGCCGCTATTGAGCTACTTGCCCATACTGGTGGAGGCGTCGAAATTGAGAGCCAAGATACTGCAGCCTTTTTTCGGCGTGATATCACCAATGAAAATTTCGACGCTTTAGCTGACGAGCTCGCTGATTATCTCGATATTGCCGACAAAGCATTCTCGCTGCAAGACATTATTGAAAATGCTTATCGTTGTTTTATTTACAATGACTGCCTACTGCTCGAAATTAATCCGTTAATTCTAACTAAAGACGGTAAGCTAATCGCTGGCGACGCTAAAATTACCGTTGACGACGCAGCTGCTTTTCGTCACTTGGATTGGCAATTCGAAGACAACTCTACTGAACACAATTTCGTCATACTTAATCGCGAAGGCGAGATTGCTACAATCGCTAATGGCGCTGGACTCGCCATGGCAACGGTCGATGCGGTGGCGGCAAGCGGTCTGGAGCCAGCTAATTTCCTCGATATCGGCGGTACAGCGACCTCCGATAAAATCCTCGACTGCTTCCGTCAAATCACTACTCTCGATAATATCAACGTGATTATCATCAATATCTTCGGCGGTATTGTCCGCTGCGATGAGGTAGCCCGAGCCATTATCAATGCCCAGCGGCAAATTCCCAACCTACCAAAACTCGCCATTCGCCTATCTGGCAACCGCGAATCCGAAGCCCGCCAACTGCTAGCACAATACAATCTACCGCTATTCGACTGTTTAGAAGCAATCCTAGAGGACATTTCATGACACCGCAGCTTTTCACTGGCAAAAATGTCATAATTCAGGGAATCAC
>ERZ772957.2034-NODE-2034-length-12108-cov-10.097320_pt1 | contig 12108 bp, 13 predicted proteins | sample MGYA00580682_ERZ772957 | MGnify/ENA primary metagenome ERZ772957 (study PRJEB29015, sample SAMEA2737921) | human oral metagenome | biome: human oral; feature: human-associated habitat; material: dental | place: China | collected 2025 ...
CGCAGAACGCCGAAGAGATCGAGCAGGTCTTCGCGCTGACGAAGGCGCAGCAGGAAGAGGTGCGCGAGAACGTCGGGCAGGTCAAGGCGGCGGGCGAGAAGTTCCATCGCATCATGGATCTTGTCGGCGATCTGGAAGCGGCCATCGTGCGCATCGTCGACATCAGCCGCAAGGTGCAGGCGGACTGCGATGCAACGACGGCGTCGGCGCAGCGAATCAACGATGTCTCGCACAAGATTCACAAGAAGGCGGCCGACGTATCTGCTGCCTCACAGGAGCAGGCGGCCTCGACGGAGGAGATTGCCGCCGCCAGCCAGACGCTCGCGAGCCTTGCCATAGAGCTGCAGAACAGCGTGCAGGCATTCCGTCTATAACGTTTCTTTAGAATATATTTTTAAAGAAGAGTTTTGTCTATATACGCAGGAATATAGACAAAGCAAGAATGAGGGAAAAGAGGCGGAGGCTGCAGCTTTGAGAGCCTCCTCCTCTTTTTTGCTTAAGGGAAAATAGATAGAAATACCTAATCGTTTTGTAGAATTATAAAGAGAAGATTTTTCGGGGAAGATATCAAAAAAGCAGAAAATATAAGAAAGATATATATTATGTTCATAAATTATTATAGGCTCATTGTACCCCCCCCCATAAGTCGCAAAATAAACGACTTTTTTACTAGCAACAAGCAGGAAAAAGTCACATGAATGGCGAATGACAAAAAAAGGGGAGGAGAACTCTTTGTGGGATACACCTTCGCATTGCTTGTCCACTGCTGTCGGAGCAATGGAAGAAGGGTATGCTTATGGGGTGTACATGTGTTCATAGAAGCTGGGCTGGGAGGTTCATTATGAAGCTGAAAGGAAAAATGCTCACGGGGATCGGCGTGCCGCTTCTCATCGTATTCGTCGTCATGGGATTCGTCATCAATACGATGGCGACGGACGCCTTGTCGACATCCAAACAGAGGAGCATGAGCGAGCTTGGCTCGCGCTATGCGAATGCCATCGTCACGATCGTTGAGTCGGCGCGCGTCGCCGTCAATACGACTTGCATGAACTGGACGGAGAGTATGCCCGAAGGCGCCGCGATGCAGGAGTCCGTGCGCGATATCGCCAAGCTCGACGGCGTTGACAGCGCCGTCTTCGGGAATGCGGACGGCTCCTATGTGGCGTCAAGTTCGCTTGGCGCGGGCTACGACCCGAGGACGCGCGCGTGGTACAAGGAGGCGGCGGCGCAGCCGGGAAAACTCATCGTCTCGAAGCCGTTCAAATCGGTCAAGGGCGATCCGGTCATCAGTCTGAGTCGCGCGATCGTGCAGAACGGTGTCGTGCGCGGCGTTCTCTGCGTCGGCATATCGCTTGAGCCGGTGGGAAATCTGCTCAAGGACGTCAAGGTCGGCGAGACCGGATCGATCGTCGTCCTCGGCCCCGATACCGAGTACATCTATCATCCGAAGTATTCGGTCGAGGATAAGTTCAATGAGATTGACGGCGGTGCTTACAAGGACTTTGCCGCCAGATTGACGACGGGAAAGCCCGAGCAGATCGAAACGGAATATCAGGGCGTGCAGAAGTTCTATTCCGCCGTGCCTGTGGGGGAGACGGGCTGGACGCTCCTCGTGGCTCTGCCGGTATCCGAGGCGAACGCGGCGGCTGCGCACATGAGCTGGGCGCTGCTCGCGATCTGCGCCATAGCGCTCACGCTTTTGCTGGGCATCACCTATGTCCTTTTGACGTCGGTGACAACGCCGATCGGCGCTCTTTCGGGACTGATGGAAAAGATTGCAGACGGTGATCTCACGGCACGTCTGACGAAGAGCGACCGCAGCGATGAGATTGGCACGCTGCAGAACAGCTGCCGCGATATGCTCGAAGGCCTGCAGACGACGGTCAAGTCGACGAAGGCAGCCGCCGAGCAGGTGGCCGCGTCGAGCGAGGAACTGACGGCGAGCGCTGCACAGACGGCGACGGCGGCGCAGTCCGCCGCCGAAGCCGTCTGCATCATCGCCGAAGAGAGCGCAAACCAGAGCGGGATTGTCAATGCCGCGACGCAGAAGGTCACGGGCGTCAACCAGCAGATGAAGACGATCTCGGAGGCGGTCAGCACGGCGAAGCGCGCCGTGAACTTGACGGGCGAAGCGACGCAGGAAGGCGACGAGAAGCTCGACCTTGCCATCGAGGGCGTCGAGGGACTTGCCAAGAGCGCGGCGACGGCGAGCGCGGCGGTCGAGAAGCTTTACGACGGCTCGAAGAACATCGCGGAGATCAACGAGGTCATCACCTCGATCGCAGGGCAGACGAAACTCCTCGCCCTCAATGCCGCCATTGAGGCGGCGCGCGCAGGCGAGCAGGGCAAGGGATTCGCCGTTGTCGCCGAAGAGGTTCGAAAGCTTGCCGAAGAGTCCGAAGCGGCGGCGAAGGAAATCAGCGGCGTCATACAGAAGAACTCCGAGGAGATCGAGCATGTCTTTGAACTCACGAAGAATCAGCAGGGCGAGGTGCGTGAGAACGTCGGGCAGGTCAAGGAAGCGGGAGAGAAATTCCATCGCATCATGGATCTCGTGGCGGAGCTGGAAACGAGCATAGAGAGCATCGTCAAGATCAGCGAGAAGGTGCAGGCCGACTGCAGCGAGACGACGGCTTCCGTGCAGAAGATCAACGACGTCTCGCATACGGTGCAGCAGAAAGCGACGGACGTCTCCGCCGTATCGGAAGAGCAGGCGGCATCGAACGAGGAAATCGCCGCCGCCAGCCAGACGCTCGCCGACCTCGCCGAACGTCTGCAGGCGGGCGTGGAAAAGTTCCGCCTGTGATGAGGGCTTGCTCCAAATTCCCTTGAAGCCCTGCATGTAAAATGTTAGAATGACTGTAAAAGGTGGAAGCGGTTTGGAGCAGGCAAAAAAGCGCGACAGAAAAATCATGATCACGGATGTGGCGCTGAACAAGGTTCCGCTTGTGCAAGTTCCGGAGTTTACGCAAGTTGAATGTGAGACTGTTGCTGCTGAGCATAGAACGTTGCTGCGTGTGGCAAAGGAAAAGAACCACAGCAACGAAGTGTTGTCGGTAGTTTCGTTCAAGCAAGTGCGCCGAGCCATGGTGTTGGGGGAGGCAGCAAAGGAGGGCTTGCTTATGTTGAAGGTTGAACTTCCGCAAATCAAGGATCAAGCAACACGCGAAGAGCTTGACGAGATGGTGAAACAGATGATGCAGGAAAAGCAGCCGCTTGATTTGAAGCTGGCAATGACTGTAGAAACCGCACCGAAAGAGGCTGTTCCTATCCTGTACCGCGAAGCATGAAAGATCAGCCGCAGGCAGATGAAATTTCCTTCGTACGATGAGGATGAAAATCGCTCAAAGCCTTGAAAATAAAGGCTTTGCGGCACTTGACAGGGACGGATTCTGCGCTTATAATAAGCGGAAATGCGAGGATATGGACGCGGTCTGCTCATGGGGCGGATCGCTTCCTGCGAGGAGGCGTTTGCCGCTTCGTTCCTCAAGAAAATCAAAGGATATATGGAGGTAACATCATGGGTGATTTTGGATTTGGCAAGCCGGTTTTCTGGGCGGGACTCGCTGTGGGCATCGTCGTCGGTGCGCTTGGCTACCGCTGCGCGCAGAAGCGCTGCCCGGTATTCAAGGCGAAGGCGGCGCCGCAGCCGTCGCTTGAAGAGCTTCTGCAGCAGAAGGCGGAGCTTGAGGCTCTGATTGAGGCGCAGCAGGCATAAGATGGGCATTTTCTCTGCGCTGGGCATCCCAACGAACAAGCTCGATCTCTTCCTGCGCTCGGTCGAGGTTTCGTCCTATATCCCCGGGCGCATACGGCTGCACAGCAAGATGCTCGTCGGCAGCCCCAAGGTGGAGAAGGAACTTCTGACGTATCTTCGCTCGTATTCGGAGCTGAGCGAGGTGGAGACGAGCACGGCGACGGGCTCGATCCTCATCAAGTACACGCCGCAGCTTCTCCATACGAACGAGGAGCTGACGCGTGCGGAAGCGTACATCAAGGAGCACGCGAAGAATCGCAAATGAGCGGAAAAAATCCGCCTGCCCCGCTGTATCGGACAGCGAGACGGGCGGATTTTTTTAAGAAAACGCTGATAAAATGAAGCCGCCCGAATTTGACAGGAGGGCGGCGACCTTTATTCGCGGTTTTTCAATAGAGCTGTGCCTTCCAGTAGGCGAGGTCGGGCTCGTTCAAGGGCAGGTCGACGCTGTAGCCGTTGTCGTAGCGGATCTTGACGCGAACCTCGTCGGCCTTTCTGAGGAGCGGCAGCAGCTGCGGTGAGACGTTGAGGAAGAACTTGTTCGTGTTCTTCAGCGATGTCTCGGGGCTGAACTCCTTGAGGTCGTAGCTCGGCGGCTCCTGCTTGACGATGGCGTCGATGTCCCAGGCGTCGCCGTCGGCGGAAATCGTCACGAGCGGCTTGGGGCGCGCGCTGCTGTAGCGGTAATCCCACATCGTGAGTGTCGCGCCCTCGATGCGCCCGTTTTCGTCGTAGGAGCCCTGGAAGTCGATCTTGCAGTAGGCGGAGAGGCTCTTTGCCGTGCGGTGGTCGGTCGTGTAGGTGTAGCCGAAGCCGAAGGCGCCGAAGATGATGAGGAGGAGGCCGAGGTAAAGGAAGATTTTCATGAGGTTGCTCCGTTCCGCCCGCCGCGCTTGCCGTGTGCTCTTCGCCGTTTACCTTTCGCTGAGGCGAGGCAACGCTCGTGCGGGCATTGGTTTCTTGTTTCTATTATACTTTATGCGCCGCGCGTTGTCACCACCATTGCGCGCGCGCTTTTCCTGTGCTATAGTGATAGGAACGATGTTCAATGCTTTGAGGATGGGAGTCAATGGAAGAAAATTTCATTTGCATGGATATTGGCGGTACGGCGATCAAGTACGCGCTTGCCGCAGGCGGCAGACTGCGCGAGAAGGGCTCTGTGCCGACGGAAGGGCAGACGGCGGGCGCACGCGGCGTCGCCGAGAAGGTGCTCGCCATCATCGACGCCTTTTCCGGACGCGGTGCTGCAGGTGTCGCTATATCGACGCTCGGCATCGTCGACCCCGTGGCGGGCAGGATCGTCTACGCAGGGCCGAGCATCAAGGACTACACGGGTCTGGAGCTCAAATCGCTCGTCGAGACGGAGACGGGGCTTTCGTGCACCGTCGAGAATGATGTGAACTGCGCGGGGCTCGGCGAGTATTGGCAGGGCGCCGGACGCGGTGCGCGCTCGCTCGTCTGTCTGACGGTCGGCACCGACGTCGGCAGCTGCATCCTCTTCAACGGCAGGCTCTGGCGCGGCGCGAACTACAGTGCGGGCGAGGTCGGCAGCATGACGCTTGCCAAAGGCAGGCTCGGCGACCTCGCCTCCGTGCGCCGCATGGTGCAGCGCGCGGCGCGGGCGCACGGTATATCAGAGCAGGGGATCGACGGCGAGACGGTCTTCGACTGGGCGCGCGCGGGCGACGCCGACGCGGTGAACGCCATCGCGGGGCTCGTCACGCCGCTCGCCGAGGGGATCGCGAACATCTGCTGCATGCTCAATCCCGAGCGCATCGTCCTGGGCGGCGCCGTGATGGCGCAGCAGCAGTACCTCGCGCCGCGCCTGCAGGCGGATCTGGAGGAGGCGCTGCCGCGCGCCTTCCGCTCGGCAACGCGGCTCGCCTTTGCCGAGCTGGGCAACGACGCGGGGATGGTCGGCGCGCTCTATCATCACCTCATGCGCCGCAGGGAAGCGCAGGCGAGGGCAGAAGCCGGGAGCTCGACGGGGGAGGCGGGAAAAGTCAGATGAAGGCGATCATCAACGGGCGGCTCTTGCTGCCGAACATGGAAGGCGATTTCCGCGTCATGGACGACATGGCGATCCTCTACGACGAGCGCATCGAGCGCATCATCGACATGGACGAGGTGGAGGCGGAGGCGGGCATCGACGAGGTGCACGACGCGCACGGCCTCTTCGTCTCGCCGGGCTTCATCAACGTGCATGTGCACGGCGCCTGCGGCTGGGACGTCATGGACGAGGCGCCTGAAGCTCTGCCCGCCATCGGCCGCTACCTCGCGCGCACGGGCGTTTCCTCGTGGCTCGCGACGACGATGACGGCGACGGAGGACGCCGTGCACGCCGCCTTCGAGCGCGCGCGCGGCGCCATGCGCGTGCCGCCCGAAGGCGCGCGCATCCTCGGCGTCCACATGGAAGGCCCCTTCATCAGCAAGGCGTACAAGGGCGCGCAGGCGGAGGAGCGCATCGTGCGCGCCGATTACGACTGGATCGAACCCTTCGAGGATGTCGTGCGCATCGTGACGCTGGCGCCCGAGGAGCTTGACGGCAAGTACACGTTCATCGACCGCTGCCGCGACGCGGGCATCCTCGTTTCCATCGGTCATTCGAGCGCCGATTACAAGACGGCGCTTGAGGTCATAGAAAAGCACGGCGTCACGCACATCACACACTGCTTCAACGCGATGAGCGGCCTGCATCAGCGCCAGCCCGGCGTCGTCGGCGCGGCGCTCGATACGGCGGTCAACTGCGAGCTCATCGCTGACAACATCCACGTCGACCCGGCGGCGCAGCGCATCCTCTACCACGCGAAGGACGGCAGAAACATCATCCTCGTGACGGACTCCATGCGCGCCGCCGGCATGGGAAGCGGCGCCTTCGAGCTCGGCGGGCAGGAGGTCACGGTCAGGGGCGAGCGCGCTGAGCTTGCCGACGGCACGCTCGCGGGCAGCGTGCTCGCGATGAACGAGGCGGTCAGGAACTTCGCGAAGACGACGCGCGCGCCCATCGAGCGCGTCGTCGAGATGGTCACGCGCACGCCCGCCGAAGAGCTCGGCATCTACGAGGAAACGGGCTCTTTGGAGGAGGAAAAGCGCGCCGACCTCACGCTCTTCGATGAGGAACTTTCGATCGCCGCGACGATCGTCGGCGGGCACCTCGCCTACATCGCCTCGCCCGACGCGCTGGACGGCTCGTGGCGGGGGCAGGAGTAGCAAAGTTATTCATACGGGTAAGGGAAGGAATTTTACGCATGGCAATACGCATGATCGTGACGGATATGGACGGGACGCTCCTTTCGCCGACGAATTGCATCCCCGAGGCGAACAAGGCGGTGCTGCAGGAGGCGGCGGCGCGCGGCATCCGCGTGGCGATCGCTACGGGACGCATGCACCGCTCGGCGCTGCCCTTTGCAGAGGAGATCGCCGTGGCGGCGCCGATCATCTCGTGTAACGGCGCGCTCGTCAAGACGGTGGCGGGCGAGGAGATGTTTTCCTCGTGCATCGCGCCCGAGGTGGTGCGCGCTGTGCTCGATTTTATGAAGGAGCATGGCTGGTATGTGCAGCTCTACACGGACGATCGGCTGCTCTTCGTCGAGTATGACAAGCGCGCGTGCTCCTACGAGAAGGGCGCGGGCGTACAGGGCGAGGCTGTCGGCTGGGACGGGCTCTATGCAAAGCGCGCGCGCGTCCACAAGCTGCTCTCGATGACTGCGGGCGGCGAGGAGACGGATGCGCGCGCCGCCGAGCTTTCGGAGAGGTTCCGAGGGCAGGCGACGGCGGTGCGCTCGAAGGAGCGGTACATCGACATCATGGCGCCGGGCGTGTCGAAGGCGGCGAGCATCGAGCGCCTTGCGAAGAGTTTCGGCATCGAGATGGCGGAGGTGCTGGCGCTCGGCGACTCGGACAACGACAGCGAGATGCTGCAGGCTGCGGGCATCGGCGTCGCCATGACGACGGGGACGAAAGCCGCGAAGAGGGCGGCGGACTTCCTCGCTGAGAACGAAGCGGCGGACGGTGTGGCGCGGGCTGTGCGCGCCTATGCGTTCGGCGAGAAGCAAGGGCAGGGATAAGGAGCAGAGGATGGCAATACGGCTGATCGTTATGGATCTCGACGGCACGCTCTTGACTTCGGAAAAGACGGTGTCGGACTACAGCAAGGACGTGCTCCGGCGCGCGATGGCGAAGGGCGTCGCCGTGACGATAGCGACGGGACGCATGCTGCTCTCGGCGAGTTACTTCGGCAGGATCATCGAGGCGAACGCACCGATCATCTCGTGCAACGGCGCGCTCGTGCAGGCAATCGATGCGACGGAGCCGCTCTTTTTGCGCGCCTTTTCGCCCGCGACGGTGGCGGATCTTCTGACGTTTGCGCGCGAGAACGGCTGGTACGTGCAGTGGTACATCGGTGACGACATCTACGCGGAGGACTTCCGCCCCGAGTATTTCACTGCCTACCGCACCGTGCAGGGCTTCTCCGTGCACGAGGTCGGCGCGGACTTCTCCCCCTATACCGAGGGCGTCGCGCAGGTCGTCGTGCGCGACCTCGCTGGCGGCGTCGGCGCCATCGCCGCGCGCATCCGCGAGCGCTTCGCCGGCCGCGTCGAGCCGCAGCAGTCGAAGGGCTATACGCTCGATCTTGTGCCGACGGGCGTGTCGAAGGCGACGGGCATCGAGGCGATCCTGCGCGCGACGGGCATCGAGGCGTCCGAGGTCATGGCATGCGGCGACTCGGACAACGACCTCTCGATGCTGCGCTTTGCAGGCACGAGCGTCGTCACGGCAAACGGGCAGGAAGAAGCGAAGGCGCTCGCGACGTATCTGGCGCCGAGCTGTGACGAGGACGGCGTGGCGAAGGCGATCGAGGAGCTCGTGCTCTGAGCACAGCGGCTTCATTCGTACCTATTTAATTTGCATTTGCAGGGGTGGACAGCATGACGAAAGAAGGAGATTTCAGATTTATCATCGTGACGGGGCTTTCGGGCAGCGGCAAGACACAGGCGTGCCGCTTCCTCGAAGACCTCGGCTACTTCGTGGTGGACAATCTGCCGCCGGTCTTCATCACGAAGTTCGCCGAGCTCTGTCGCCACTCGGCGGGTCATGTGAGCCGCGTCGTGCTCGTCGTGGACACGCGCGGGCGCGAGTTCTTCGACACCTTCGTGCATGTACTCGAAGAGATGGACAAGGCGGGCACGCCCTATGAAATGCTCTTCATGGATGCGTCCGACGAGGCGATCATCCGCCGCTACAAGGAGACGCGCCGCCGTCATCCGATGGCGGCGAACGCGCGCATCTCCGACGGCATCCAGAAGGAGCGCCGCCGTCTGGAGCCCGTGCGCAACAAGGCGACGTACATCATCGACACGTCGGTGCTCAAGAAGGTGGATCTCAAGGAAAAGATCTGGCGCCTTTTCGGCAGCGAGGCGGGGCACAAGATGAGCATCAACATCCTGTCCTTCGGCTTCAAGTTCGGCATGCCTTTAGACGCCGACATGGTGCTCGACGTGCGCTTTCTGCCCAATCCCTTCTACATCGAGGAGCTGCGCAAAAAGAGCGGCGCCGTCGAGGAGGTCGCCGCCTACATCGGCAAGTGGCCCGTGACGCAGGAGTTCGAGGAAAAGCTCGACGCCATGCTCGACTTCCTCATGCCGCAGTATATCAAGGAAGGCAAGCCGCAGTTCGTCATCGCCATCGGCTGCACGGGCGGCATGCACAGAAGCGTCTACATCGCCTGCCACATCTATCGCTTCCTGACGGCGCGCGGCTTCCAGGTGGAGCTTGAGCACCGCGACCTCATGAAGAACGAGGTCGCCGAGCATCCCGTAGAGCTTCCGGAATGAACCTCTGCGGCGGCGCTTCGGCAAAATAGCCGGAGGGCCGCTCGGTGCGCGTTCCTTAATTTTTGGAACTTTCATGGAAACAGAAAGGTTCGATCAGAAGAATGCACTTATTGAAATGGCTTTATCCGGGCATGCACTTCAAGCGCTGGATGCTCCTCTTTGCGGCGGGCGTCATGATGGTCAGCCTGGGGCTTGCTCTGGTATTCAACTATAAATATCTCGACATCATCGAAGAGGCGATCTTTCGCGCCGTCTACCTCTGGCGCGGCAGCTTCGACTATGTGATCACGACGATCGTCGGCGTCGTCATCGTCGTCCTGGGGCTCGCCCTGATGCTCTTTGCGACGCGCTTCGTCATCCGCTCCGTCATCAGCGTGCTCTTGCCCGACAGCTCGGAAAAGCTCGTCGACATCATCTACGAGAAGCGGCGCCTCGACAAGGGGCCGCAGGTCACGGTCATCGGCGGCGGGCACGGGCTTTCGGTGCTCTTGCGCGGCATCAAGCAGGCGACGAGCAACGTGACCGCCGTCGTGACGGTCGCCGACGACGGCGGCTCCTCGGGAAGGCTCCGAGAAGAGCTCGGTATCATTCCGCCGGGTGATCTCAGAAACTGCCTCGTCGCGCTCGCCGACACCGAGCCTCTGATGGAAAAGCTCTTCCAGTATCGCTTCCAGAACGGCACGGAGCTCAAGGGGCACAGCTTCGGCAACCTCTTCATCGCCGCCATGGCGGAGGTCACGGGCGATATGGAAGAGGCGCTCAAGCAGTCGTCGAAGGTTCTCGCCGTCAAGGGGCGCGTATTGCCCGCTTCGACGGCGCATGTGCGGCTCGACGCCGTCATGGAGGACGGCACGCTCGTCGAGGGCGAGTCACACATCCCCGAGGTGCACAAGCACATCCGGCGCGTGAAGCTCCATCCCGAGCATGTGCGCCCCGTGGAATCGGCGCTCGCAGCCATACGCGAGGCGGATGTCGTGATCTTAGGCCCCGGCAGTCTCTACACGAGCATCATGCCGAACCTCCTCGTCGACGGCGTAGCGGAAGCGCTGCGAAAGAGCCACGCGCTCAAGATCTACATCTGCAACGTGCTGACGCAGCCGGGTGAGACGGACGACTATACAGCCGCCATGCACGCCAGGGCTATCCTCGACCATGCGGGCAGGGGCGCGATCGACTACATGCTCGTCAACGCGACGCCGCTGCCGCACGAGTCGGTCAGACTTCTGCAAAAGGAAGGCATACGCCCCGTGGCGATCGACGAGGACGCGGTCAACGCGCTCGGCATCGGCGTCGTCAAGGCAGATCTCGTGAGCGAGGACGACGTCGCGCACCACGATCCCGAAAAGCTCATGAAGAATGTGATGAAAATGGCGTACAAGCTGCATCCTGCCATCGGCAAGTGAAGGGGGGGAGTCTCATGGCGCAGCCATCGTTTTCAACCGAGGTGAAGAACGATCTCGCGCGTCCTCTCGGACGCAGGGCGTGCTGCCGCACGGCGGAGCTCGCGGCTCTCCTGCGCATGGGCGCCGTGCTGACGCTCGGGGCGAAGCGCGCCGTCGGGCTCGCCTTCACGACGGAGAACGCGGCGGTCGCGCGCAAGGTGCTCATGCTCCTCAAGGGCTCGGCGGGCGTGCGGACGGAGCTCACGGTCAGCCGCTCGCGTCGTCTGAAGAAGCGCAACAGCTACCGCGTGCACGTCCTGCCCTCGCGCGAGGTCGCCGCCCTCATGGAGCGGCTCGGGCTCATGCACGGCTCGGCGCTCAACATGGGCACCGACAGCGCGCTCCTCAAGAATGCGTGCTGCCGCAGAGCCTACCTGCGCGGCGCCTTCCTCGGCGGCGGCAGCGTCAGCCGCCCCGAGGCAGGCTATCACATGGAGCTCGTGACGGAGAGCTACGCCTTCGCCGAGCTTCTGCTCTCGCTTCTGCGCACGATGGGCTATCCGGCAGGTCTCACCGACCGCAAGGAAAGCTACATCGTCTATCTGAAGGAGAGCGACGCCATCATCGACTTCTTCTCCCTGCTCGGCGCGGAAAAAGCAGCGGAGGCGTTCGAGGTCACGCGCAATCTGAAAGAGGTCAAGAATCAGGTCAACCGCCTCGTGAACTGCGAGACGGCGAACGTGCAGAAGTCCGTCGATGCCGCGGGCAGGCAGATCGAGGCGATCCGCGCGCTCAAGGCGGCGGGCGTCATCGAGCGCCTCTCGGCGGGGCTCAGGGAGATGGCGGCGGCGCGTCTCGCGCATCCGGCGGCGACGCTCGCGGAGCTTGCCGGGCTTCTGGGCATCGGCAAGTCGGGTGTCAACCACCGTCTGCGAAAGCTCGTCGCGCTTGCAGACGGGCAGGGAGGAGGAGTCTAGTATGGCAAAGCGTCTGATCACATACGTTTTGAGTCTCGCGCTCCTCGTCGTCCTTTGCCTCGGCATCTACGCGTGGCTCCATCCGGCGCAGGGCGTGCTCGTCCTGGAGTATCACCATATCGCCGACCGCGTGGACGATCCCGAGGGGGCATTGGTGG
>ERZ772957.2037-NODE-2037-length-12100-cov-3.176920_pt1 | contig 12100 bp, 6 predicted proteins | sample MGYA00580682_ERZ772957 | MGnify/ENA primary metagenome ERZ772957 (study PRJEB29015, sample SAMEA2737921) | human oral metagenome | biome: human oral; feature: human-associated habitat; material: dental | place: China | collected 2025 ...
TGAATGCGAAGAACTATAAAAATAGCGACACCTTACCTAATAGTCTTTCTGCCCAACTGCTAGATTTTGAGCAGCTCTACAATGTAGAGAGGACAGAGAATGACCCAGAGAATCGATTTATTAAGCTCATTAAAACACTCTATCGAGAGACAGGCAAACGCGTCGTAATACTGGTAGACGAATATGACAAGCCCCTCCTCGAGACTATTGAAAATGAGGAACTAAATCAAGCCAATCGGGCGACGCTTAGGGCATTCTATGAAGTGATCAAGCAGTGCGACGGTGCGATCCACTTTGCTCTCCTAACGGGGATTACTAAGTTTAGCAAAACAACCCTCTTCAGTAGCGTCAATAACTTAAATGATATCTCCCTTTTAGACGAGTTTGCTGGCGTGTGTGGATTTACTGAACAAGAGCTCGAACAGCATTTGACTCCCGAGATAGAAGCGCTTGCTACGGCACAAAAGAGCTCTGTAGAAAAGACCCTCGAGACACTCAAAAAGAAATACGACGGCTATTGTTTTGCCAGTTCGGGCGAACACGTTTACAACCCATTTAGCTTACTCAACGTATTGGCTAAAAAGAACTACGGCTACTACTGGTTTGAGACTGCTACGCCGACCTATCTAGTCAATTACATCAAGCGGAAACAGGAGTTTATTCCCGAATTTGATAAAGACTTAAGTATCGGAGTGAATGCCGTACAAGATTTCCGTTACAACGACGACGATGCCATCGTACCCCTTCTCTTCCAGTCGGGCTATCTGACTATCAAAAAGTATATGGCATCTGCTGGCATCCTCCGTCTTGGCTATCCAAATGAGGAAGTGCGCTTCGGATTCCTAAAGGAGCTCATTCCACACTACTCGTCACGACTTACGCGCACCAATGTAGCTCCTACTATCTGGAATCTCTACGAGTGGCTCAATAGTGGCAATTTGGTGGATACGATGAAGCTTGTGGAAGAGGTCTTAGCGGGAATTCTCTACGGCAATATCCCCAATAATGAAACAGGACGGCCTCTCCGCGAACAGTATTACCAATCTGTCCTTTATGCCGTTTTCCGTTTGCTCGGGCTACATGCGCAGAGCGAGGTAGTGTGTGCCTCTGGACGCATAGACATGATTGTCTCCACACGCAAACATATCTATCTCTTTGAATTTAAGGTAACGACCGAGGGCTCTGCCGAAGATGCCATTGCCCAAATCAAGGAGCGGGGTTACCTCAAGAAGATTCGTGCCACGAAGCGTCCCATTCACCTAGTGGGCGTCAGTTTCGACGAAAAGAGTCGCAACGTTAAAGAGTGGAAAGAAGAGGTTGTAGAAAAATCTGACCGAAAAGGGCGGTAACTGCGATAAGTATACCCTATCTGCTGCTTTTCTGTATCTTCGTGTAGACAAACCACATCGCACGATGGATACGCCGCGACGTATGCCTCTGGGCACACAAGATTTTGAACTGCTACGTAGCAACGGAGATCTCTATGTAGACAAAACACAATACATCAAGAAGCTCTTCGCGCTTGGACGCGTTTTCTTTCTAAGCCGTCCACATAGATTCGGGAAAAGTCTCTTTCTATCTACCCTTAAAGCCTATTTTGAAGGGAAAAAGGAGCTATTCGACGGATTGTATATTGCAAAAGTAGAAGCGGAACTCGCACGGCAACAGAAACGAGAGCCATGGGAGACACGCCCAGTGCTCTACTTTGACCTGAATGCAAAAGTATATACTTACGCCGATGCGCTAAAAGAGCGACTCTCTATGCAATTAGAGACATTAGAGTCCATTTACGAGGTCGAAAAATTGGGATCTATGCCCGATGACCGACTTATTCGCCTTATAAAAACTCTTCACCGAAAAACTGGTAAGCGCGTCGTAATATTGGTGGACGAGTACGATAAGCCCCTTCTCGAAACCATTGAAAATGAAGAGCTCAACCAAGCCAACAGGTCGATGCTCAGGGCTTTCTACGAAGTGATTAAGCAATGCGACGGCTCCATCCACTTCGCCCTTCTAACGGGGATTACCAAGTTCAGCAAAACTACCCTCTTTAGCAGCGTCAATAACTTAACCGATATCACCATTTGGGACGAATTCGCTGGCGTGTGTGGCTTTACCGAACAGGAACTCGAACAGCATTTTACCGCCGAAATAGAAGCGCTTGCTGCAGCGCAAAAAAGCACATTCGAAACCACCTTGGAAACCCTCAAAAAGAAATACGACGGATATTCGTTTGCTAGTTCGATGGAACACGTTTACAATCCTTTCAGCCTGCTTAATGTCTTGGCAAAGAAAAACTACGGCTACTACTGGTTCGAGACCGCCACACCCACCTACTTAGTAAACTACATAAAACGAAAACAAGAGTTTATCCCAGAATTCGACAAGAATGTGGCGATTGGGGTGAATGCCGTACAAGATTTCCGATACAATGATAACGATAGCATTATCCCACTCCTTTTCCAATCGGGTTATCTAACTATTAAACAGTTTCTTACATCCGCTAATATCCTGCGTCTTGGCTACCCGAACGAAGAAGTGCGTTTTGGTTTCTTAGAAGAGCTCATCCCTCACTACTCATCTCGCCTCACACGTGCTAATGTAGAGCCCACCATCTGGAATCTCTACGAGTGGCTCAATGCGGGCAACTTGGTAGATAGCATGAAGCTTGTGGAGGAAGTTTTGGCAGGGATTCTCTACGGCAACATTCCGAATGATGAGTCTGGGCGCCCACTCCGCGAACAGTACTATCAGTCGGTACTTTATGCTGTTTTTCGTTTGCTCGGGATACATGCGCAGAGCGAGGTAGTGTGTGCCTCAGGTCGCATCGACATGCTCGTTACCACGCGCAAACATATCTATCTCTTCGAATTTAAGGTGACTACCGAAGGTTCTGCCGACGACGCTATTGCGCAGATCAAGGAGCGCGGTTACCTTAGGAAGATCCGTGCTACCAAGCGCCCGATTCACCTCATTGGCGTCAGTTTCGACGAAAAGACGCGAAACATAAAGGAGTGGAAGGAGGAGCTTTATGTGAAAGAGCGCTAGCTTATTTGTAGTTTTGCTAGGAAGTCTGTTCATTGTTCAACAATACTTTTACGAGAATGCGTAACTCAATTCGGCGTTTTTTTAGTGTAACGCTTGTGGTACTGTGCTTAGCATCGTTGGCTAGTGCGGGCAATAGCGTGCCGTTATCGAATATGGTGGGAAAATATAAAGGCGAACTAGAGGATCACGGCGGTATGGTTAAGGTGACTTGGACTATAAAAAAGAAAAGCGCCAACAGCATTGTTTTCACCTATGGTTCGAACAGAAGACGCAGTGTGACGCTTACGGTTCAGTCTAATACGAACGGGATTATAACGTGTACAGGGGCAGCTAAAGATTCCTATGGATACACTATACTATATATTCTTAAGTACTCCGATAAGGCTAAAACTCTGCGAGTAAAATTCGGCTCAAGAGGTGAGAAGGGCGATGAGTATGGTGAGGAAACCATTGTAACCAAAATTAGGTAACCTGTCCGCTTATTTGAAAAGGACGCTCAGCAATCACTATTCAAAAACGAGGTAGGGTTTCAGGCGTTCGAACATAGCAGAGTCTACTACAAACGATTTGGCAAAACGTTCGGGAGTACCAAATCTACCACCCAGAGCCTTGCGATAGTTAATCAGGGTCTGTGCTTGCCGGGGCGAAAATCCCATTATGCAAAATGTTGTAGTACTAGCTGTATCCGGATTAAATGGCACCAGTTGTTGTTCTGTTTTGGTGAGTTTGTTAGGAGTTGCTTGTCTGGTGCGGAATAGTAGTAAGGGAGCGATACGTTGGTAGGCACTGGAATCGATTACGAAGCATTTTTTGATCTGTTGGGTATTCCGGAATCCGCCGCATTTTGTGCGATAATTGATAATGACTTGTGCTTGCCGGCGCGAAAAGCCTAATTGTACCCATGTGGCAAGGCTAGCAGTATCCGGGTAGAAGGGTTGAGGTTTTTGTTCTTTTAGGTGGGACTTTGGATCGTTTCCCGAAGCTTTGGAGGGCTTTTTGTGTTTTTTGTCAGACTGCGATAAGCGCTGTGGTGATGTAGGGTAGTGCAGTTGCTGCAGGTTGTTGTCGGCTAAAGATTTTTCTACTATCGGTATCGGAGTAAAACGCGTTGTCTGTGGCGATAACCAGAAACCCAACAAAAAGAGAACGAGTACGACTAACAGCATACTCCTGTAACGAAAAAAGAGCGACACGGCTGCACTGCTATGTCGCTCTTTATTTAGCATGTTCCGCGTCATACTACGCGTTCTGTGTATTAGGAATAAAAGTTAGGCTATGGTAATTTCCGGGCAGAGATAAACATCCTGAATAGCATTCAGCAGTGCTACACCGTCTTTCATTGGGCGTTGGAAGGCCTTCCGTCCGCTAATAAGTCCGGTACCTCCCGCACGTTTGTTAACGATGGCCGTATAAACGGCTTCGGCTAAATCGGTAGCGCCAGCCGATGCTCCGCCAGAGTTGATAAGTCCCGAGCGACCTGCAAAGCAATTCAGTAGCTGATATCGCGTCAGATCTATGGGGTGTGTAGAGGTAAGTTCGGTATATACCTTCTCGTTGGTTTTAGCGAAGTTAATTGCTTTGAAACCGCCGTTATTTTCGGGGAGCTTTTGCTTAATGATATCTGCTTGGATGGTAACTCCTAGGTGGTTTGCTTGTCCGGTCACATCGGCACTTACGTGGTAGTCTACGCCATCTTTCTTAAAAGAGGGATTGCGCAGATAGCACCACAGTACGGTTGCCATGCCGAGTTCGTGGGCACGTTCGAAAGCCTCAGCTACTTCGATAATTTGCTTGTTCGACTCCTCGGATCCGAAATAAATGGTTGCTCCCACGGCGGTTGCTCCCAGATTCCAAGCCTCGTCGACCGATCCGAACATAATCTGATCGAACTTGTTGGGATAGGTAAGCAGTTCGTTGTGATTTAGTTTTACGATAAACGGAATCTTGTGAGCATACTTGCGCGATACTGCAGCCAACACACCAAAGGTAGACGCGACAGCATTGCAACCGCCTTCGATAGCGAGCTTTACGATGTTTTCCGGATCGAAGTAGAGCGGATTCGGAGCAAACGAAGCAGCAGCGGTGTGCTCGATTCCCTGATCTACGGGTAGTATCGAAACGTACCCCGTCCCTCTCAGACGTCCGTGCCCAAAAATAGCAGCTAGGCTACGCAACACTTGGGGTGTTCGATTGGAGGGAGCCACTACACGGTCTAAGAAGTCGGGACCGGGGAGGTGGAGTAAACTTTTGTCGATAGCGGTAGCTTTGTGTTCGAAGAGCGACTTCCCGCGTTCGCCCATAAGATCTGCGATGCCTTTGAAATCCATTGGAGTAAATCTGTTTAGTAGTATTCCAAATATAGTACTTTTTTGTTAAGACTGTTAGGGGATAACCGATAACCTTCGGTAGAGGTAAACTTATCAACAAAAAGTGTTAGTTCCTATAAAACTCCTACTTTTACGGAGTATAAACAAGGTTCGTAATCCATTAACAAAACAGAATTAGGTTATGGTAGAAGCTACTCGACAATTATTGCGCGACTCTAAGGCAGCCCGTTGGTTGGCGCTGGTGATGCTCGCACTCATGATGTTCTTTGCCTATATGTTTGTGGACATCCTTTCGCCCCTTCAGTCCATGCTAGAGACCTCCAAGGGTTGGGATCCGAAAGCCTACGGGACATATCAAGGCAGCGAAACTTTCCTAAACGTTTTTGTCTTCTTCCTCATTTTCGCGGGTATTATCCTAGACAAGATCGGGGTGCGCAATACGGCAGTCCTTTCTGGCATTGTGATGATTGTTGGTGCTTCGCTTAAGTACTATGCGGTTTCCGATGCATTTACCGGGAGTGCGTTGGATAAGGCTTTAGAATCTACTTGGAACTTTTTCCCCTTCTACGAAGGGATGCCCTCTTCGGCAAAGATGGCTGCTATTGGCTTCATGCTTTTCGGCTGTGGTGTTGAAATGGCGGGTATAACCGTCTCTAAGGGGATTGTAAAGTGGTTCAAAGGTAAGGAGATGGCGCTTGCCATGGGGCTTGAGATGGCGATTGCTCGTATTGGGGTGGCAGCAGCCGTGCTTATTTCGCCAGCATTTGCTCGTATGGGCGGTAGTATCGACGTTTCGCGTTCGGTGCTCTTTAGCGTAATATTGCTTTTGGTTGGCTTTATCTGTTTCTTGGTGTACTTCTTCATGGACAAAAAGCTCGAAAAAGAGATGGGCGAAAGTGGCGAAGAACCTGAAGAACCGTTCCAAATCAAAGACTTGGGTAAGATTTTCTCGAGCGGTGTGTTCTGGATTGTAGCCCTCTTATGTGTACTGTATTACTCGGCTATTTTCCCATTCCAGAAGTATGCTATCAACATGCTTCAGTGCAATTTAGGCTTTTCTGAAGAGTCGGCAGGTCTTATCTTTTCGGTTTTCCCGCTAGGAGCAGCAGCAATCACACCATTTTTAGGAAACTTCTTGGATCGAAAAGGTAAAGGGGCTACCATGCTTATTTTTGGTGCCCTCCTTCTTATTGTTTGTCATGTAACGTTTGCATTGGCACTCCCTGCACTGAAAGGGACGGGTATTCTAGGATCTGTGATTGCCTTTTTTGCGATTGTACTGCTAGGGATTTCGTTCTCGCTGGTTCCGGCATCGCTCTGGCCCAGTGTTCCGAAGTTGGTTGACAACAAACTGCTTGGTTCGGCTTATGCGGTAATATTCTGGATTCAGAACATTGGTCTTTTTGCCTTCCCGATGATGATCGGCAGTGTACTCCGTTCTGTAAACCAAGGAGTGGAGGATCCGTTGCAATACAACTATACCTTGCCGATGCTTATTTTTGCGACATGTGGTGTGGTAGCGCTTGTACTCGGACTTGCACTTAAGGCTATCGACAAAAAGAAGGGTTACGGTCTCGAGCTGCCTAACAAAGAAGTAGTTAAATAACTGCTAGAAGCACAGTAGATTATATACTAAGAGATATTGAAGAGGCGGCACTGGGTGTCGCCTCTTTTTGTTGGTTTTGACACGCTCTTGCGACTGTTGTACAATTCGTTTTTATATTCTACACCATTCGCTTTTATGCGGTAGTGTCTGAAAGAATAGAGTTATCTCGGATAAAGTAGAGTGTGCTTCTGTCGAAAAGTTTTCTAGCAGATACAAACAACGGATATCCCCAGAAAGAGATATCCGTTGTGTTTTAATTACTTTTAGTGGCAGCGTGCTGCTACAAATCTCGTTATCTGTCTTTTACGACTGTTATTGTTTTCGTTGCTCCATTATCGGCACTCAAGCGCAATAAATAAATACCTGCTTTTAGATTTTCGGTATTAAGCGTTGTCTCCGCGCCTTCTAGCACACCTTGGTATAAAGTAGTACCTTTTGCATCTAGAAGCGCGTAGCGTACGTTTATAGCCTCTTTATGGCTAATTCTTAATTGAGACGAGAATGGATTCGGAGCAACAGAGAGCTTGGCGAATATAGTCTCTTCTACGGCATTTGGATTATCGGGCGAGGTGGATTGCGTGACTGTTACTATGCATGTCTCAGTTTTATTCCCGTCCTCTGTGGTTACGGTTATGTTGGCAGTACCTACGCTTACAGCAGTTATTAGTCCTGCGTTGGTGACTGTAGCTACGCTTACGTTATCGCTTTGGCAAGTGTAGCGTTGGTTGGAGGCTGTAGTAGGTTGTACTGAAATGGAGAGCTGTTGTGTCTTGCCCACCGTCAAATCTACCGTTTTGGGAGTTACCGTTACTCCTGTTACGGGTATCGATCTTTCTATCTTCACCTCCTTCGCTACATTCCCTTCGGCATCTACTACGGCGTATTTCGCGTTGTCAAACTTGCCGCCTACGGGTTGTACTATTTCGCAGCCTTCGGTGGTAAACGAAGCTAAATCTGCTATGCCAGCCTCTGTACCTGTAGCTGTTACCGTCGCGTTCTTCAGGATAAGAGCCTTGCCCTTAAGGGTGGTAGAACCTGTAATGCCCCTTTCCCCAGATGCTTCGAGCGTAATATCGGAAACTGTGAGAGTTTTTTCAAAACTGATGTACACGGCTGTTCCACCTTCTTCCTTGCTTGCTGTAATGAGAGAACCACTGCCTTCAATTTCGGTGGAAGCGGTTATAGCTAAGGCTGCCCAATTTGTCCCTTCTATGCGATTAGTGCCCGATACTACAATTTTTAGCCCCTCTATCCCTTCATTCCTAATTGCATCTTTACCATCGCCTACCGTCACTGTTACCTTTTTCATAATCAGCTTTTTCGTATCTGGGTCGTATCTGAATTCGCCACCCGAGGCTACTGTAACACCCTCGATTCCACTTAAGTCGTCGCAATTGGCTTCTGTGACTTGTGTGCCTGCTATATAAAGTTTAATGATAGGCACAATCATCACCACCTTTGCTACATCCCCATTGTTATTTACTACAGCATGTTTCGTTTTGTCAAACTTAGCGTTCGTAGGTAGTTGAAATTTGCACCCTTCAGTGATAAACGCGGCTAATTTTGCAATTCCCGCCTCTGTGCCTTTCGCAGTTACTTTCGCATTTTTGAGAATAAGCGTCTGCATGTCATTATAGCCTGAAATGCCATACATGCCAGATGCCTCGAGTATGATATTGGAAATGGTGAGAGTATTATGGAAGTATACACTTGTATGATCATGGCTACCAACTACAGTAAGAGAACCACTACCTGTTAGCTCTGTAGATTCAGAACAAAACAAGGCGTAATTTTCTGTCGCTACTAGGCGATTAGTACCCGAGATATCTATTTTTAGCCCCTCTATACCATTGTTATTAATTGCATATGCATTCCCTACCAACACTGTTACATCCTTCATCGTCAGCGTTTTTGTAGCTGGGTTGTATTTGAATACTCCGCCAGCTTTCATTGTAACGTCTTCAATTCCGCTTAGGTTGTTGCAATTGGCATCTGTGACTTGTGTGCCTGCAATGTAAAGATCATAGCCCTCTGCCATTGCGGGCGATACCCACAACAAAGTCAGAGTTAAAAGTGCTGTGAACCAACCTATAGTTTGTATCTTTCGTCTCATCATTTGAACCTCCTATATATATTGACAAATGAAAGTTTTTTTTTGACGAAGACTCTCTAAAAAAGAAAAGTGCAGAAAATACCTAAAGGGTTTTAAGTGTAAATATTGTATAAATAACTGGTTACTTGTTTGTTAGACAATTCTGTCTTTCACCCTCTATTTTGCCGGATTGGGCAGAAAACTGCCTAAAAACGCCTCTAAAAGATCAAAAAACAGAGCCCAAAAGAGTCGATATTTCAAATCTGCTATTCAGAGACACAAAACGAGTTTAGTGCACAGAAAATACCGTTTATATTATTGATTTTTAACTACTTAGCGCTATAATGAAAGGCACTAAAATGAAGACAAAGTCAGCTACTCGCCACCGGTCGTTCCTACGTTGTTTGCAGTAGTGTAGCGAAAGAATGTACCCTTTCTTTCCTGCGGGATTAGGATCTCCGATCCATCTTTGTAATAACATGCGTGATACCCCATCAAGATCTGCCAAACCATAACCGAAGCCATTCCCCTTGGCACGATGCTTCGTCTCGTAAGCTTGCAAATAGTTCCACAACTTATCCGAGAGGGTGTTTGGGGGGAGACTCCCTCTTGCTACCCCCTTGTTTTGTACCTTTGTTTCAATGAGAAACGATTTGTAGTAGTACACATCAATGGTTAACAAAAACACACGCGAAGAACAAGTAAAAAACTACGTAGCAGAAGCGTGGTTTGCTGCGTACGACTACAAGAACATTATCAAGAATCTGGATTTTTGCGTTGCGCAGAAGCGAACACAGAAACAAATAGATGGCGGTTTTCCATTAACGTCCTATTACTGGGCAGAAGCAAAGCGAGGCCGTATAAAAGATATATACCAGCCGATGGTGCAACTAATCTTGACTATTGGTAAAGAACGCCTACAAGACACCCATTTGCCCCCTGCATTTGTAGGCGCATTTGATGAGGAGAAGATCGTTTTTATTCCGTATGCAATTATCTTGCCGATATTAAACCAGAACGATTTTAATTGGAACGTACCCCCCTCAGATTATACGACAAAGGAGTTTGTGCAACTCTACGAAATGGTGCAGAGCAGTATCGAAAAAGAGAGTTTGTGCTATTACTATGCCGATCACCAACAAGCTCTGCGCTCATTTATAACGCAAAATTTTTCAAAGAGCACCTCTAAGATTGAGATCAATCGCAACAATTTTATCAGTATCTACCAATTATGGCGCAAAGAGGTTTATCCGAGTATTGACATAACTCCTCAGGAGTTACAAGAACTGAAACTTATTGATGCCGACTTCTATATAGCCGATCTTTTTACACAAGAGAACGAAACAATAGGCGACAAACTTTTTGTCTTGCTTGAGCAAACAGAGTACAGCATTGGTAAAATACCACAAACCTCTAAGCGTCGCGTTGTGCAAACTTTGAATGTCCTTTTCAAAGACAGTCAACGAGCCCATCGCCAGTTTTGGCAAATCTATCAGCGTCCGCCCGAAGCGGAATATAGAGACTACATCATTGAGCGGCGAGACCTCCTTGTACCGCCAGATTTGCGTGAGCGAAAGGGCTCATTTTTCACACCGCAAGCATGGGTAACACTCTCGCAGGAGTATTTAGCAAAAGCGTTCGGTAAAAACTGGCAAAGCGAATACTATGTTTGGGACTGTGCGGCAGGTACGGGCAATCTTTTGAATGGTTTAACCGAAAAGAGTCGCATCTGGGCTTCTACACTAGATCCGCAAGATGTTCGAGTGGTGCACGAACGCATAGCCAACGGCAATGCAACGAACTTAGTGCCCGAGCATGTTTTTCAGTTCGATTTTTTGAACGATCCGTTTAGCAAGCTGCCCGAGAGCTTACAAAAAATACTAAACGACCCAGAGAAACAGAGCAAGCTGGTAATTTATATCAACCCTCCGTATGCCGAAGCGGGCAATGCTCGTACGCGTACAGGTGCGCGTAATAAGAACGAAGTAGCCACTACTACGCAAGTGTGGAAAGATTATGGTGCTGAGCTAGGGCTGGGTATCCGAGAACTTTTTGCGCAATTCTTGATTCGTATAAAAAAGGAGATCCCTGCTTGCAAAATTGCCTTATTCAGTAAGGCGAAATACATTCAGGGAGCTGGTTTTGAAAAATTTCGTGCACATTTTCTAGCAAAATTCAATGGTGGATTTGTAGTCCCCGCTTATACATTCGACAATGTGGATGGCAATTTCCCTATCGCCTTCGCTATATGGGATTTGAAAAGTACCTCCCCCATTCAGAAGTGTGTGTTTGATGTGTACGGAGCGGAAAATGTACCGCAGCATAAAACTTTTGGAATTCTCCCGCGTGAAAGAATCACTGGTTGGATTACAAAATATAGTTTGCCTAGCGAGGTGTCAGTAATTGGCTTTACTGGTAATTACGGACCTGATTTTCAGCATAATCGTGACTTATATATATCTAATAAGCAAATTAAAAATGCCAATGGTACATTAAGTAACGCTACTAAATATTCGATCGGTGCGAATAATCTTATTCCGATGGCAGTTTATTTTGCCGTGCGGCTTTGCATGGAACAAACTTGGCTCAATGATCGCGATCAGTTTTTGTCGCCTAAATGTGACTGGGAGTGCGATCTTGAGTTTCAGAACAATTGCCTCACATTCGCTCTTTTTAGCTCTAAAAACAACATTCAAAGCCAACTAGGCACTAACTACTGGATTCCGTTCACTGAGCGTGAAATTGGTGCGCACGATGAGTTCGATAGTCACTTTATGACAGACTTCATGCGCGGACGATGCGCCTCGGGCGCAAGTACTAAGTGCGAGGTACTCGGTACTACGCAAAGCGAGGAGGAAAAACAAACCCTGCAACGGACTGGCACACTGCGCGACTTGGCACAAGAACAGTCGTTCGTACCTACCGAGCCGCTCGTCTTTTCTCCCGAAGCTACTGCGGTATTTGACGCAGGGCGTGAGCTATGGCGTTACTATCATGCGCAACCGAATGCTAACCCCAATGCATCGT
>ERZ772957.2039-NODE-2039-length-12099-cov-5.043341_pt1 | contig 12099 bp, 10 predicted proteins | sample MGYA00580682_ERZ772957 | MGnify/ENA primary metagenome ERZ772957 (study PRJEB29015, sample SAMEA2737921) | human oral metagenome | biome: human oral; feature: human-associated habitat; material: dental | place: China | collected 2025 ...
ATGCAACACCTGCACAGCGTCGTCGCAGTGTGTGAAACGACCATGCAACACCTGCACAGCCTTTTCACAGTGTGTGAAACGATCATGCAAGCCTTGCACAGCCTTTTCGGAGTCTCCGAAATGATCATGCAACCCCTGCATACTCTTTTCGGAGTCTCCGCGCGTGCCATGCCCCTCTTTGTCGCAGCGGGGGGGCATTTATCCCCGGTGTATCCCGAAATAAATGCCCAAATGGCTTCTGAATGCGCCGAAGAATGGGGCGAGAGATCGATCGCGTCGGGGCTGCCCGGACCGCCCGGAGTCCCACGTACCCGGCATCGCGGACGATTTCACAACTTTTCGTCAGGTGCTTTGGCCATTATGGACGATTTCACAGACTGGCGCCTGCTCTCCACCGGCCCTCCCTGCCTTTTCATCTCTTTTTGCGCTTCGGATGCCCCAACCCGCCAGAGAAGCCACTCCGAGGGGCTCCATCCATTCGCGGACGGGCCGTAAACGGCAAGGCAGGGAACCCGGAAAGTCTATTTTTGCGCCGATTACAAATTGAAGAAGATAGATCAAATGAAAAATCGTATCCTATGGATTCCCCTCTTGGGGATCTTAGCCATCATGAACTTGATTGGCTGCTCAAGCGAAGAAAAACTGCCCCCCACGGTCACCCTGGAGGCCAACAAAACGTCGATCAAAGCCAACGGCCGCGACTCGATCACCTTCGTGGTGAAGGTGAACGGTCAAGAGACAACTCAGGGCGTCACCGTCCGCTCCGAGTCGGGTCAGGCCGTCTCGTCCACGCTCCGCTATGCCGCGGATAAGGTCGGCACGCAGACGTTCTACGCCCTGTATGAGGGCACGAAGTCGAACGCCGTCACCGTCACAGCCACCCAGATCGTGGTGACGCTCAAGGTGGATCGCACATCGATCCGACCGGGCACGGCGGATCAGGTGCACTTCACCGTTCTGGCTGACGACGAGGATGTGACCGCCTCCTCCTCCATCCTGCGCCGCGGCGAGACCGAGACGAAGCTCGAAGGCACCACCTTCTCGGCCGATAAGTCGGGCGACTACACCTTCTACGCCATCTATCGCAACGAACGTTCGGCCGAAGTGGCTGTGCACGCTGCCGCTGGTAGCGTCACGCTGCGTGCCGACCGCAGTGCGATCCACGCTGACGGTAACGAGGCGGTGGCCTTCACCGTGACGGCCGACGGTCACGACGTTACGGACAAGGCCGTCATCTCCCTCCGCTCCACGCCCGACATCGCCCTCATCGGCCACAACTTCACCACCACCGAGGCCGGCGACTATGCCTTCTATGCCACCTACGACGGCGTCCGCTCGACTGAGGTGCGCGTCAAGGCCAGCGCAATGGCGTTGAACTTCGCCAAGCAGCATTGCATCATGCAATTCTCGTCGGCCACCTGCGCCACCTGCCCCATCATGACTACGGCCATCAACGACATCATGACCCTCACGCCGGGTCGGGCTGTGCCCATCGTCTTCCACGTCAGCCAGCTCTGCTTCAACTATCCCGAGCTCTACGGCGTACTCTCTGAGACGGCCGACCGTCTCTGCCCGGCTTGGCCCTCGGCGCTGGTGGATATGCACACGAAGGTGAACGTCTACCGCACGGCCACGCGCGAGAAGTTCAACGAGGCCATCTGGATCCTGAACAGTTATGCACCGGCACAGACGGGTATCGCCCTGCGCTCTTCAGTGGAAGGCGGCACGATCAGCTTCACGGCCGATGTGGCAGCTAACAAGACGGGCGAGTACCGCTTCTTCGCCTATATCGTCGAGGACGGTATCAAGTACGGCCAGCGCATCGGCAATGGCGAGGACGCCATCGACCCCAACTATGTGCATAACAACGTGGCGACCTATCCGCTGACCGCCACGGACGACCCGAGGTCGGGCCTCTCGTTAGGCACCATCGAGCGTGGCAAACACCTCACCCGCACCTATACGATCGACACCCGCGCCTACAACATCAAGCGCAACGTGGATCTCAGCCGCTGCCGCGTCGTGGCTTACACGCTGCGTTTAGTGAACGGCTCGTACACGGTCGACAATGTGGCCACCTGCCCCGTATCGGGCGGTTCGGTCAGCTTCCGCTACGCCAAGTGAGCAGGGCGTCACTCTAATCACCTCGTAACGAAGGAAAGCCCGCTACCGACAGAGGAGTTCGGTAGCGGGCTTTTTGTGTGATAGAGGGAGGATCAGAGGCTGCGATTGATCTCGTCGATGTAGGCGAGGATCTCGTCGCGCCCCTCGTTCTTCTCGGACGACGAGGTCATGATGGGCGGCAGCTCCTCCCACGTCTCGAGCATCTTTTCGCGATAGGCCGCAAGGTTCTCTTGCAGACGACTGCGGCTGAGCTTGTCGGTCTTGGTGAAGATGATGGCGAACGGCACACCATTCTGCCCGAGCCACTCCATGAACTCCAGGTCAATGCGCTGCGCTTCATGGCGACAGTCGAGCAGGACGAAGAGGCATGTGAGCTGCTGGCGACCGAGGATGTACGATTCGATGATCTGCCGCAGCCGGTCACGGTTCTCGCGACTGCGTCGGGCGTAACCGTATCCGGGCAGGTCGACCAGATACCAGCTGTCGTTGATGATGAAATGGTTGATGAGTTGCGTCTTACCGGGCTTCTGCGACGTCATGGCCAACTGTTTGCGTCGCGTCAGCATATTGATCAGCGACGACTTGCCGACGTTCGACCGTCCGATAAAGGCATACTCCGGCATCCCACCGTCGGGACACCGCTTCACGTCCGTGTTACTCGTCACGAACTCTGCACGTTGAATTTCCATTTGTTGTTATGTGTGGGGTTAGGGTGGGATTATACGCGGAGCTTTTTGTGGTTGAGGACTTCGGCCGAGTTCTTGAATCTAAGCACGATGTTGAATCGGCGCTTCAAGTCGATCAAATAGGACTGCGTCAAGGTGAAATGCAGAAACGGTTCCGTTTGCTTGGGCAAGGAGGCGAATAGGTAGCAGGTGTTGCGCTTATCGATCACTTGCTTGCATCGGTAGCAGGCTTGCGTACGGAGCAACTGCCGGCGTGCCTTCATCAGATTGCGACGATTTTTTGTGGATTTCTCGCGATACTTTAGTTCCACGAAGCAGATCCATGACTCCTCATCGCCCTCTTTCGGGTAGATCACGCATTCGCATTGGGAGGCGAACTGTCCGTCGGCCCTTCTGAAACTCTTTTGGCTGAAGGGTAGCCCGGTGATGGTCATGCCCGGAGGGTTGTTCAGCGTGAAATGCTCGATAGAGACCTGAGACGGATCGTCGACGAGCTCGACGTTTCTATCGCCTTGAGTCGCCAGAGAGTGATCGGCTACGTAGAGGGACTTTTCGGTGGTGAGCCTCTTCTCCACGGTCAAATGATGCGGATAGTGCGCCTTGATTCTCTCTTGTATCATCAGGGATAGTAATTGAGCATGAGGTAAAAATCGTCCATCAGTTTCCCCATCTGTTGATCGAAGTAATTGTCTTGGATCAGGCCGTCTTCCTTTTGAATCCGCTTGACTACGCCCTCCTGAATCTCATAGATCGAGACGTCCGAGGGAGAGATCTTGGACGTGCCGCATTTCAGTCGGCTTTTCGATTCCTCGTCCATCTTATCGTAGACCAAGCCGGCCATCATGCAATTGTTCAGCGCGTAGAGGATGTATGGGCTGTGCGTGGTTATCGTCAGTCGGTTGCCTTCCCTCTCGAGGCATTTATTCAGCAGATGATAGACCAAATTCCGCTGCGTTTCGGGGAATAGGTTCATCTCCGGCTCCTCGATAATGAATTGGGTGTTGTGTGTCTCATATAGTTGCTGACTTAACTCCGTAAGCAGATCGGAGGGAAACTCTTTGTATAGAGTTAGAAATGCCTTTTTTCTTTGGGCTTGCTCATATGAAGGCGTCTTTTCTTCATAAACCCATTTTGTCAGGTATTCGATCATTACCAACAGCGGTATTAGTGATTGCAGCCCGCTCGAAGCGTTTGATAGCAAGACGTCGTATTTCGAATCACCTTCACCGCCTCGGATATGATCCTCTTCTTTGGCTTCTACATAATGATAGTTCACTCCCAAGTTCAGAATGGGAAGATCAGTGCATTTCTCGCATGCAGTGAACCAGTCGAAGAGGAAGCTCCGGACGTTGGTGTTGCCTAACTCTACCCTCCGGGCTTCCGGTAAGATCACCATGTTTCTTTCCGAAGGGATATAGGAGACCTTGCTGAGTTTGTAAGCCAGATCATTGACCCAGCAAAGTCTGCATGTTTCGTTTTCCCAAATAATCTCTACCGTATCGCTTGTATAGCGGATATAGCTATCCGCCCGAAAATAACCTTTGATCTTATGGAAAGATTCGAGCTCATCCTTGAAGCGTGTCGTGCCGTCGTATTCTTTCAGCGATTGCCTGGTGGCCACATCCATCTCAACCCAGGTGCAGTAGCTGATGATCTTTGCAATGGTGCTTTTGCCGCTGCTTTGTGGGCCCATGAAGACGTTCACGCGGTTGAGCGTGATCTCCGGGACCTCTTTGATCGGCCCGATGTTTCTTATTTTGATGGTTGTCATATCTCTGTTTTCGTTTGTGTGAATAGGGGGAGCTTAGCTCCGAGGAATTGTGCGGAGGTCAAAACCCGGTGGGGATTGCACCAAAAACCGATTTTGAAGCCCAAAACCCGCCGGGAATTGCTCCAAAGACTGTTTTGAAGCCCAAAACTCATCGGGTTTTGCATCAACAACCGTTTTAGAACCCGAAACTCGCCCGGAATTGCGTCAAAAACTGATTTGGAACCCAGAACCCACCGGGTTTTGTACTAAAAAACCGATTTGAAGCCCAAAACCCGCCGGGAATTGCACCAAAAACCGTTTTGGAGTCCAAAACCCGCCGGGAATTGCGTCAAAAGCCGATTTGGAATCCAAAACCCGGCGAGGATTGGCCCCTCGCTTTTTGCTTTTAGTTATTCTGCATTCGTGTTACGCATTGGCCACCAAGTAGGCGGTGTAGGCGATGAAGCAGAGGGTCATTACGACGCCCTCCCAGCGGGTGATGGTGCGCTGGCGGAAGAACTGTCCGAAGATGAGCAGGAGGACGGCCGATCCGATCATCACGGCATAGTCAACCATCGTAATGCCGGCTACGTGTAGCGGCGAGATGGAGGCGGCGCAACCGAGGACGAAGAAGATGTTGAAGAGGTTCGAGCCGACCACGTTGCCGATGGCCATCTGCGGATTCTTCTTCAGCGCAGCCACGGCGGAGGTGGCCAGCTCGGGTAGGGAGGTGCCGCCGGCGACGAGCGTCAGGCCGATGGTCGACTCGCTCACGCCGAGGTTGCGCGCGATGGCCGACGAGCCGTCGACGAAGAGCTGTCCGCCGTAGATCAGCCCCGCCAGTCCGCCGACGATGTAGAGCGCCGAGCGCCAGACGGGCATGGATTTGATGCCCTCCTCGTCGGCGTCGTCCGTCTTATTGTGGGCGATGGCCAGGGTGTAGCCGAAGAAGATGACGAAGAAGCAGAGGAGCACCAGTCCGTCGATGCGGCTGAGGACGTTCTCCGTGGCGCCGTCGATCCATACGTCGCTGGCTACGAAGAGGAGCACCAAGGAGGCGAGGATGCAGAAGGGCACTTCTTTCGTTATGGTGCTTCGAGGGACGTGCAGCGGAATGATGGCGGCTGTCACGCCAAGGATCAAGAGGACGTTGAAAATGTTCGACCCGACCACGTTGCCCATGGCCAGGTCGGGGCTGCCCTTGAGGGCGGAGAGTACGCTCACGGTCAGCTCCGGGGCGGAGGTGCCGAAGGCTACGATCGTGAGGCCGATCACGAGGTTTGAGATGCGGAATCGCTTGGCTACGGCCGCGGCGCCGTCAGTCAGGGCGTTGGCGCCGACGAGAATCAGCACCAGTCCGATGACGACAAAAACGAGGGACATCCATACGTTGTTCATTGTTTTTCCATCCTTTCTTCTTCATTGTTTTCCAGCCGATCGATGGCGTCCCGAAGGGCGACGAGCTCGGCGCGGATCGTTTTTAATTTCTCTATGATTTGCATTTGGTTGATAGTAGTCTCCTTGTTGTCCTTGAGCTTGCGTCGGGCGCCGGCGACGGTCATACCGCGTTCCTTGAGGAGGTAGTGGATGAGGCCGATGAGCTCAATGTCCTGCTCGGTGTAGTAGCGGGTGCCGCCGGGCGTCTTGCGCGGAGCGAGCTCGTCGAATTCCTTCTCCCAGTAGCGGAGGGTGGATTCGTTCAGGCCGAAGCGTGCGGCTACTTCCCGGATGGAGAAGTAGAGCTTGAGGTTCTTGTTCTGTTTTAATCCCATTGATGGGCGAGGGGGGATCAGTCGAGCACCTGGCCGTGGTTCTCAGACAGCTGCAGCATCTGGTCGTACTCCTCGGGATTGAGATCCTGATAGTAGTACTTGGCGGGGTTGTCCGGTTTGTCGTTGATGTGCACCTCGTAGTGCAGGTGTGGGCCGGTGGATTTACCGGTGCTGCCCACCAGGCCGATCACTTCGCCACGGGTCACGGACTGCCCTTCGCGGACGAGAATTTTCTCCATGTGGCCGTAGAGCGTTTTGTAGCTGTAGCCATGATCGATGATGACGCAGTTGCCGTAGCCCTGTTTCCATCCGGCCAGGATGACGCGGCCGTTACCCGTGGCGTAGATATCCGTGCCCATCGGGGCGGCGAAATCCATACCCGCATGGAAGCGGAGGGTGTGATAGATCGGGTCGATACGTGTGCCGTAGCCCGATGCGGTGCGTTTGAGGTCTTTGTTCGATATGGGCTGGATGGCGGGGATGCAGCGCACGCGCTCCTCGAGACTTTTACCGATGGAGATCAGCTCCTCGAGCGAGTTGGATTCGACGTAGAGCTGCTTCTTGAGCATGTCGAGCTTCTGCGTGGTCTCGATCACCAGATCGGCGTTGGAGAGGCTGGAGAGGTAGGCGTAGCGGTTGGTGCCGCCGAAGCCCGGTTTGCGGACAGATTCAGGGATGGAGCGGGCTTGGAAGATGGCACGATAGAGGTTCTCGTCGCGCTGCTGGATGTCGTCCAAAACCTCCAGCGCATCGTTGAGTTGCAGGCTGAGCACCTCGTATTGGGTTTGCAGCAGCTTGTTCTCCTTTTGCAGGAGGGATTCCATGGGGGAGGAGAAAATGTTGGCGAAAAGAAAGAAGAGCGCTACCCCGACCAATATGCCGATGCTGGCATGCCTGACGACAGCGAAAATGCGCTGCTTGACGGTGGGATAGACCCGCTCGAAGCTGAGCGTCTCCGTGTTGTACTTGTAGTATATCTTCTTTGACTTGAATAGTCCCATAATCAATTCATCCCTTATGATTGAGGCGCAAATGTAGGTTTTGACCTATGTTTGCGCCCCATTTGCAAGGTTTTAACAGGTTATTTACATATTCAAATATGCTGACAGCACAAGAAATTCGCGAATCATTCTTGTCTTTTTTCGCATCGAAAAGACACCATATTGTACCATCGGCTCCGATGGTTATTAAGGACGATCCCACGCTGATGTTCACCAACGCCGGGATGAACCAATTCAAGGACATTATACTCGGTAACACCGCTATCAAATACCCTCGCGTGGCCGATTCTCAGAAATGTTTGCGCGTCAGCGGTAAGCACAACGACCTCGAGGAGGTGGGCCACGACACGTATCACCACACCATGTTCGAGATGCTCGGCAACTGGTCGTTCGGCGATTATTTCAAGAAAGAAATCATCAGCTGGGCGTGGGAATACTTGGTCGACACGCTGCACCTTGACCCGGCACGACTCTACGCCACCATCTTCGAGGGCAGCCCATCCGAGGGCCTCGAGCGTGACAGTGAGGCGGTCGGCTATTGGGCCGAATACCTACCCGCTGACCACATCCTCGAGGGCAACAAGCACGACAACTTTTGGGAGATGGGCGACACGGGCCCCTGCGGACCCTGTTCGGAGATCCACATCGACCTCCGACCCGACGCCGAACGTGCGGCTGTGCCCGGGGCATCGCTCGTGAACAAGGACAACCCGCTCGTGATCGAGATCTGGAACCTCGTCTTCATGCAATATAACAGGAAGGCCGATGGCTCTTTGGAGCCGCTGCCGAACCGCGTCATCGATACAGGTATGGGCTTCGAGCGACTCTGTATGGCGCTGCAAGGCAAGACGTCGAACTATGACACGGACGTCTTCCAGCCGCTCATCCAGGCCATCGCCCACATGACGGGCACGACCTACGGCGCCGATCGGCAGAAGGACGTGGCTATGCGCGTCGTGGCGGATCATATCCGCACCATCGCCTTCTCTATTACGGACGGACAGCTGCCCTCGAACGCCAAGGCGGGCTATGTGATCCGCCGCATCCTGCGCCGCGCGGTGCGTTACGCCTACACCTTCCTCGACTGCAAAGAGGCCTTCATGTATCGCCTCCTCCCGACGCTCATCGCCACGATGGGCACGGCTTATCCGGAGCTAGTGGCCCAGCAGGAGCTGATCGGAAAGGTGATGAAGGAAGAGGAAGAGGCTTTCCTCCGCACGCTCGAAACAGGCATCCGTTTACTCGAAAAAAAGATCGAAGAGCTGAACGCCGCGGGTCGTAAAACGCTGGCCGGAACGGACGCCTTCGCCCTCTACGACACGTATGGCTTTCCGCTCGACCTCACCGAGCTGATCCTCCGCGAGCATGGCATGGACGCTGACCTCAAGGGCTTCGACGCCGAGATGCAGAAGCAAAAGGAACGCGCACGCAATGCCGCCGCCATCGAGGCCGACGACTGGGTGACGCTGCGCGAGGGTGAGACGGCCTTCGTGGGTTACGACATGATGGAGTGCGACGTGGAGATCCTCCGCTACCGCCGCATCAAACAGAAAAACAAGACGCTCTATCAGATCGTCCTCGACAAGACGCCCTTCTACGCTGAGATGGGTGGACAGGTGGGCGACAGCGGATGGCTCATCGCCCCGGACGGCGAACAGACGGAGATCATCGACACGAAGCGCGAAAACAACCTGCCTGTGCACCTCACCACGAAGCTCCCGAAAGACCTCACCGCCTCGTTCACAGCCCGCATCGACGTGGAGCGCCGCATCCGCTGCGAATGCAACCACACGGCCACCCACTTGCTCCACGAGGCGCTCCGCGAGACGCTCGGCACACACGTCGAGCAGAAAGGATCGTACGTTGGGCCCGAGTCGCTCCGCTTCGACTTCTCCCACTTCGGCAAGATGACCGACGAGGAGATCCGCCGCGTGGAGCAGATCGTCAACCGTCGCATCCGCCAGAACATGCCTCTCGACGAGCATCGCAACATGCCCATCGCCGAGGCCAAAGCCCTGGGCGCGATGGCCCTCTTCGGCGAGAAGTATGGCGAGGAAGTGCGCGTCGTGCGCTACGGCACCTCCGTTGAGCTTTGCGGCGGCACCCACATCCCCGCCACCGGCATGATCGGCTCCATGTACATCACCAGCGAAAGCTCCATTGCCGCCGGTGTGCGCCGCATCGAGGCCGTCACGGCCGACGCTGCCGAGCGACTTTTCCACTTCACCCAAGACGCCGTGCGTGAGGTGCGCGCCTTGTTCAACAATGTGCCCAACCTGGTGCCGACCATCCGCAAATCGATCGAAGAGAACAGCGAGCTCAAGCGGCAAGTCGGCGAGTATATCCGGGAGAAAGCCGCCACGATGAAGAAGGAATTGCTCGCCCACGCCGTCGATCGTCGTGGCACCCGACTGATCCTCTTCAACGGCGAGGGCGACGTCGACCTCTGCAAGTCCATCGCCATGCAGATTAAGGACGAATCGTCGAGCGACGAGCGTATCTGCTTCGTGGCCGGCATCCGCGACCATGATCGTTGCGGCCTGATCGTCCTGCTCAGCCAGCCCCTCGTCAGCGAAGGCCTCGACGCCGCGAAACTGGTCAAGAAAGGCTCCTCGTTCATCCGCGGCGGCGGTGGCGGACAGCCCCACTTCGCCATGGCTGGAGGCAAGAACCCCGACGGCTTGAGCGCCGCCATCGACGCCATCTTGGAGGAGGCCGGACTGAAATAGAGTCGTCCGCCCCGCCCCGCCAAGAGCTTTGCAAGCGTGTGAAATCCAATCTGAGCCTCATTTCGGACTTTGCACGCTTGTAAAATGCAATCTGAGGCTCATTTCAGACTTTGCACGCTTGTAAAATGCGATCTGAGGCTCATTTCAGACTTTACACGCTTGTAAAATGCGATTTGAGCCTCATTTTGGACTTTACACGCTTGTAAAATGCAATCTGAGGCTCATTTTGGACTTTGCACGCTTGTAAAATGCAATCTGAGGCTCATCTTCTCCTATTATTATATGTATAGCATAGACCAGCAATGATCATCTTCACAAAAGACATCGCCGAGGCACTGACTGCCTATCTCGCGTCAAAAAATTACGACAAGACCTACCTCGTCACCGACACCAACACGCGGCAACACTGCCTGCCCCTGCTCGAAGGTACCCCCGCCCTCCGCGACGCCGGGCAGATCACCATCGAGGCCGGCGACGTCCATAAAGACATCGCGCAGGTGGCCCAGATCTGGCAGCACCTCTCCGACGGCGGCGCCTCGCGTCACTCGTTGCTCATCAACCTCGGCGGCGGCATGGTGACAGACCTCGGCGGCTTCGCCGGCGCCACCTTCAAGCGCGGCCTACACGTCCTCAACATCCCCACCACCCTCATGGCCTCCGTCGACGCCGCCGTGGGTGGAAAGACGGGCATCAACTTCAACGGCCTCAAGAACGAGATCGGCTCCTTCCACCAGCCCGACTGCGTGATGATCGACTGCACCTTCCTCCGCACCCTCGACCGCAACAACCTCCTCTCTGGCCTGGCCGAGATGATCAAGCACGGCCTCATCGCCGACTCCGACCACCTGCGCGCCCTCCTCTCCATCGACATCTCCGCCCGCCACTTCACCATCGATCCCGCTGAGGTGGAGCGTTCCGTCGCCGTCAAAGCGCGCATCGTCGAGGAGGATCCCACCGAGCAGGGCATCCGTAAGGCGCTCAACTTTGGCCACACCGTCGGCCACGCCTTCGAGAGCCTCTCCTTCGCCCGCAGCCGTCCCATCCTCCACGGCCATGCTGTCGCAGCGGGCATTGTCTGCGAACTCTACCTCTCGCACAAACATTGCGGCCTCTCGACCGACGATCTGCGCCGTGTGACGCACTTCATTCGTTCGGGCTATCCACCCTTCTCGTTCAGTTGCCGCGATTACGACACGATCTACGAACGCATGACGCACGACAAGAAGAACGCCGGTGGCCGCATCCGCTTTGCCCTCCTGCGCGGAATCGGCGACGTCGTCATTGATCAAGAGGTGCCTCGTGAGCTCGTCATCGAGTCGTTCGACTTCTATCGGGAGAACATGGGGCAGTAAGAAATAGTGCGCACGGGGTTTTGGTTAGTCGATTATCTTTCTACTTTTGCCGCGCATTCGAGAAAACGATGCAACGCGGGGTGTAGCTCAGCCCGGTTAGAGTACTCGTCTGGGGGGCGAGTGGTCGCTGGTTCGAATCCAGTCACCCCGACTAACTGGAAGGCCTCTCAAAGTCAGTGATTTAGCTGCTTTGAGGGGCTTTTTTCATGGCCATGAACGAGGCGGTGCCGCGCCTCTCCGCAGGGCCGTTTTCGGGTATTATGGGGATATTGGAGAGTGCCGCAATCGAGTGTTTATCGATCAACATAGAACCGATAACTACTGAGAAGCTGTCATCAGAAAGTCTCTATTCGTGTGGGGGGGGAAGGAGGCTGGATACTTCTATCCATTGCCGGTTTGCGGCAAAAGAGACGATGTTTCACGAGTAGGGTGTTTTCAGGTATCGCTTTCGGGGCGGCCGAGAGAATCGCGCGACATTACAGACGTTCGCAGAGGAACGAGAGAAGACCGCCTCTCTTCATCAGGAAAACTCCCTCTTCTTGAGGGCCGTGACCTTTTTCCAAGTCATGAAAGTGAGGAGGTAATAGAGCCTATAAAGACAACGTATTTTACGTAGGCTGTGTGTATAATACGGATACACTCGAAGAGCACGATCTAAGAGAGACGATTATTTGCTGGAATAAGA
>ERZ772957.2044-NODE-2044-length-12053-cov-3.685948_pt1 | contig 12053 bp, 10 predicted proteins | sample MGYA00580682_ERZ772957 | MGnify/ENA primary metagenome ERZ772957 (study PRJEB29015, sample SAMEA2737921) | human oral metagenome | biome: human oral; feature: human-associated habitat; material: dental | place: China | collected 2025 ...
GCGGTAAAGACGCAGTACGCGTATTTACTGTAGAGTATTTTCAAAAACGTGATTAGTTTTTAGAAATACTTCATCAGCACAGCTGATAACGAGGTGAAAAAAATTAAAGGGCAACCGTATCGGAAGATGCGGTTGCCTCGTCTTCGGCAAAACAGTGACTGTATCTTTTCTCACATTCCTTAACAATGCGTTTTGCTTGCCTTTAGCCCCGTATTCTACTATACTACCGATATGCAAACGCGCTATTTTACCGTTACCGGTATGAGCTGTGCCGCCTGCTCCGCAAATGTAGAAAAAGCGGTAAGTCGTCTTGCCGGTGTAGAGACGGTGCAGGTCAATCTCTTAACAAATCGGATGACCGTCACCTATAATCCCGATACCCTTAATACCGATACCATCATACAAACGATAGAAAAAATCGGTTACGGAGCATTTCCGCTGTCTGAAGAAAATACGGTGCGACCGTCTGTTCAAAAGACTGATTCTGAAATCGCCGATGCCGAAAAAAAACAATTCATCTTCTCCCTTTTCTTCCTTATTCCATTGATGTATGTGTCGATGGGGCGGATGCTCAAGTTGCCGCTTCCCCCCTTTTTTGCAGGAACCGAGAATGCTCTCATCTTTGTCTTTACGCAATTTCTGCTCACGCTGCCGGTTCTCATACTGAACCGCCGTTTTTTCACTAACGGACTTACGAGCTTATATCACCGCGCACCGAATATGAACAGTCTTATCGCTGTCGGTTCCGGCGCCGCAGTGATCTACGGAGTTTTTGCGCTGTACCGGATCGGATACGGCCTAGGGCACGGTCAATTAGATGTCGTGCAGCTCTATATGAAGGATCTCTATTTTGAATCTTCAGCAATGATTTTAACGCTGATTTCCTTGGGAAAATTTTTGGAGGCACGGGCAAAAAAGAAGACTTCAGAGGCATTACAAAAATTGATACAGCTCCGACCGCAGACAGCTCATGTATTACGGAATGGTACGGAAATTGAAATTCCCGTCGAAAATATTGTGATTGGCGATGCCATCGTTATCCGCCCGGGGCAAACCTTACCCGTTGACGGTACCATAATAGAAGGAAGCACATCGCTCGACGAATCGGCCATTACCGGAGAAAGCATCCCGGTCGAAAAGACTGTTGGAGATTCGGTGATTAGCGCCTCGCATAATTTATCGGGCAGCTTTACTTTCCGGGCGGACAAAGTAGGGAATGACACGACATTGGCGCGGATTATTGCGCTTGTCGAAGAAGCGTCCTCATCAAAGGCTCCGGTTGCAAAGCTGGCTGATGTTATCAGCGGTTATTTCGTACCGATTGTCATGATCATTTCACTTACGGCCTTTATCGGATGGCTTGTCGCAGACGCTTCTTTCGAGTTTGCACTTTCGACCGCTATTTCCGTGTTGGTTATTTCCTGTCCCTGTGCGCTTGGCCTTGCGACGCCGACTGCGATTATGGCCGGTACCGGCAGGGGTGCTCAGCTTGGTATCCTTATCCGTTCCGCGGAAGGACTCGAACTCGCTCACCGCATTACCGCTGTTTTGCTCGATAAGACAGGGACTATTACGGAAGGAAAACCGACGTTGCAGCGCATTGAAGTATTTTCCGAACGCTACACCGACAATGATATCCTGTGGGTTGCCTACAGCCTTGAACATTTATCCGAACACCCGCTTGCCCATGCAATCATCCGGGCAGCAGAAGAAAAAAAACTATCGCCGTTTAAAGTGAGTGATTTTATGGCGATACATGGAAAGGGAATCTGCGGAACGGCTACAGTCGATGAGCTTAACGGAATCTCGTTAATCGAAAATGTAAGAATCGGCGCCGGAAATACGAAACTCTGCAAGGAATTGGCTATTCCCATATCGGAAGCGATCCATACGCGGCTTGCGGAAGCTGCCGAAAAAGGCGCTTCTCCGTTGTTGGTTATAATAGGGGATGAATGTGTCGGGCTTATTGCCGTCGCCGATCCGGTAAAGGAAGGCAGCATTCGAGCCATTCGCGATTTCCATGAAATGGGCATCCATACGGTTATGCTTACCGGAGATAATCAACGGACGGCAGAGGCTATCCAAAAAATTGTCGGTATCGGAGATGTCGTAGCGGAATTGTTGCCGCAGGACAAAAAAGCAAAAGTCGAATACTATCGCTCGAAAGGGTTTTCACCGGCTTTTATCGGCGACGGCATTAACGATGCTCCTGCACTCACTGCTGCGGACGTCGGCATCGCAATCGGCGGCGGTACGGATATTGCAATAGAAAGCGCCGATGTCGTACTGATGAACAACAGCCTCGAAACGGCGGTTACTGCAATTCAGCTTAGTAAGGCTGTTATGCGTACGATTAAGCAAAATTTGTTCTGGGCGCTTTTTTACAATTCGCTCTGTATCCCGCTTGCTGCCGGGGTGTTTTATACCCTGTTCGGGCTCAGGCTTAGTCCCATGTTCGCCGCCGCCGCAATGAGCTTCAGTTCGGTGTCCGTGGTTACCAATGCGCTGCGGTTGAACGGATTCCGTCCTAAACGCATTGTACAGACTGCTCATAATATGCAATACTGTACCGTTCCGTCCGCCGGAAAGAATGATGATACGCAGTATACCGTATGCAGCGTAAAACCTCATACCTGCACCTGCTCTGCAGCTGAACTGCCGGAATTGTCGGCAGAACCGGAAAATATCACCGCTCATAAGGAGATTACCGATATGAAAAACATCATGTTAACCGTTGAAGGAATGTCATGCGGACATTGTTCCGCTCGTGTTGAGAAAGCGTTGAACGCCATCGAAGGCGTATCGGCACAAGTCGATTTGGAGGCAAAGACTGCCGCCGTTACCTATCCCGATACCGTAACGGTGGATGCCCTCAAAGCTGCCGTAACCGATGCAGGGTATTCGGTAACCGGTTCACGCTAAAGCAACCGAATAAGATAAAACACGGTGTATATCCATTTTCCTTTTTTGGTTCATTATAACTTCCGGCAGCGGTTGTGTATATTCGCCTCTTTTCTCCTAACTGCCTCGCTTTTATCGGCAGCTCCGGTAAAAATTACTTTTTCTGCCGATAAGATGCAGGGATCCGGCGGGAAAGGACAAAATTCAACCGCATTAACCGGTAATGCAAAGGTGAGCGTCGATTCCCTCAATATTTACGGCGAACGTATTGAGCTATACGGTAAGGATTACCGGTATATTAGAGCAAACGGAAGCGTAACGGGAGAAGATGCCGAAAAAGGATTTACGTTTTCTGCAGCCTCATTATCCTATGATCGCGAAACGGAAGTAGCCGAGTTTATGGGGCAAGCAAAGGTTGAAGATACCAAAAATAAAGTTGAAACGGCGGCCGAGCGTATCGAGTATAATCAGAAAAACGAAATTATCCTTTTGCAAATGGACGTAAAATTAAAGAGCAAAGATATCGCTTGTGATTCGCTTTTTGCGGTGTATAACCGGAATACTTCTATGCTTGAACTGACAGGGAAACCCACAGTAAAAAAAGGAAAAGATGAATTTAAGGCGGCTCGGATTTCGGTAAATATTGATACCGAAGATATTAAACTCGAAGGAAAGGTGAGCGGTTCCGTTACCGAAGAAAAAGAGAATACGGAAAAAGCGGAAACTCCTTCGGAGAAAGAAACAAAAAATCCATGAGCGATCTTCAATATTCTGCAAATTTTGGAATGCCCAAAAGCGTGTTACGTGCTGAAGGCTTGAACAAGTCTTTCCGCAAAAAACAAGCGGTTCGGGATGTCAGCTTTTCTATGGCGCAGGGAGAGGTTGTCGGGCTGCTCGGACCGAACGGAGCGGGAAAAACGACGAGCTTTTATATGATTGTCGGCTTCTATACACCGAGTTCAGGCGGTATCTACCTTGACGACCGTTGTATTACCAACCTTCCGATGTATAAGCGCGCCCGCATTGGTATATCCTATCTGCCGCAGGAAGCTTCCGTATTCCGTAAACTCTCCGTCGAACAGAACATCGATGCTATTTTAGAAACGCGAAAAGATTTAAGCTTTGCACAACGAAAAGAAAAACTTGATTCGCTATTGGAAGAATTCGGAATTACAGCCAATAGGAAACAACCTGCTTACACTCTTTCAGGCGGAGAACGCAGACGTACCGAAATTGCACGGGCGTTGGCTATCGAACCTAAATTTTTATTGCTTGACGAACCGTTTGCCGGTATTGATCCTATTGCCGTGCACGATATAAAGCTTATTATTAGATTACTTGCACGGCAAAATATCGGGGTACTTATTACCGACCACAATGTCCGCGACACCTTGGAAATTACCGACCGCGCCTATATTATCAATAAGGGCGAAATTGTCGAACAGGGGCCGCGTGATAAGATATTGGAATCCGAAATTGCACGGAAAGTGTACCTCGGCGAAGAATTTAAAATGTAACGAATTTTTCCTTACACACTAACTTGATAGGGCAATGATCGGACCCCAATACATCGGATTTGATTGATGATTCGCAGATACTCGGTAAAAAGGCGTTGTCGACACAGTGATAGTCTATTCTCCATCCGATGTTCTTCTCACGGGCATGAAAACGATAGCTCCACCACGTATATTGATGAGGTTCCGCACAAAAATGCCGGAAAGTGTCGGTGTATCCCGCTTGCGTAAAAGTATCCATCCATGCCCGCTCTTCGGGCAGATAGCCGGGATTTTGCTCATTTGCCTTTGGATTGGCAAGATCTATGGGTTTATGAGCAATGTTGTAGTCTCCGCAGAGTATGAGATGCCTGCCTTTTTTTTGCAGTGCATTACAAAATTCAAGTATTGCGGCGCAAAAATCGAGTTTATAGCCGATCCGAGCGCCGCCTTCTTGAGAGTTGGGAAAATATGCGGAAATAACCGATGTCGTATCAAAGTCCGCGACAAGCACCCGCCCTTCATCGTCAAAGGCAGGGATATTCATCGTGCGGATATCAAGCGGCTCCTTTTTGCAAAAGAGCGCAGTTCCCGAATAGCCGGGCTTTTTAGCGGCCTGCCAATATGTTTTATAGACTCCCCCTTTCCAAACCGGCTGTACCAACTCCGAAGGGAGCTGCTCTTTACGAGCTTTCGTTTCCTGTAAGCAAAGTACATCGGGCTCTTCGGTATAAAGCCAGTCTAAAAAACCTTTTTTTTGAGCAGCTCTAACGCCGTTTACGTTCCATGAAATAATAGAAGTCATATTCGGTATATGCCATAAAATCATAAAATATGCAATGCCGAAACTTATATCTAGCTATAAATACGAAAATACGGTATACTATGTCATATAATCAAATTTTTCTAACTATGCTGGAGTAATTATATGAAAATACGAACATCGGCCAATTTATTTTTAGTTACAACACTGCTTATTACCGTCTGCGGAGCTTTGGCTTTTAGCGTTATCCAAGTAAAGTCTTATATCGAAAGTAATTTTTATAAAACCGTACCGGCTATGCTAGACGCTGCGAGTTCCGAACTACAGGAAAATCTTGCCGTCGGCTTGGCTCTTTCGGAAGATTTAGCAAGAGAATCATATTTGATAGACTGGTTTGAAGATTACGAAAAAGATGATAAAGTCGGTGTTCAGATTACCGACAAGTTGATTCAACTCAGTAAAGACGAACGGTTTTCTACGTGTTTTGCCGCATCGAAATTAACCGGCAGCTATTATGCGGTTGATAAGACTAACAATATAAAGAAAAATACGTTGACGGAAGCTATTGATGACTGGTTTTTTTCTATGCTTAAAAAACCGCAGACATTATTTTACAATGTGCAGCATGATAGGACGCTTAACGAAACCCATTTTTGGTTTAATATAAAAATGTTTAATAAGGCGGGAGAAGCGATCGGCTTTGCAGGTATGTCAATTGATTTACAAAAGGCTGTTGCTAAAATCATTAAATCGCTTCCCAGTCCGCAATCATGGAGCGGACTCATAGATGAATCCGATATGCTGTTGCTTTGTTCAAATGCCGACCTTACAAATACAAAAATCAATAGCGTGTTCGGCACTCTTTCGAAGGTAACAGGCTATAGCAATCTTGAATACTATGACGATTCTTCGCTCGGCAGAGTTATCGTTGTCAAAAAACAGCTCGCCGGTTTACCCTATTATACAATCCTTGCGGTTCCGGAAAAAGACTTCGTACCGTCCATCGCTTCTTTTTTCGGCTATTCTCTTGTATGGATGTGTGTTTTGTTGGTGCTGATTATTGGAATAAGTCAGTTGATGCTCAGCTATGTATTTAGGCGGTTTGTTAAACTTAATGCTATTTTTGATAAAGTCGCAGAAGGAGATTTTACCGCTCAAGCTGCAGTGTATTCCGATGAACTCGGATCCATCGCTTTGTCAATGAATAATACAATAGAAAAAATCCGCGCTTCTTTTTCGGTCATTACCGATACGGCAAAAAATATGCAGTCGGTTAGTCAGACATTATCTACGCGGATGGAGAGTTCTGCCGCGGCGCTTAATCAGATAACGGGAAATATTGAAAATGTAAAAGATCGGGTAATGATACAGCATACGGAAGTGAATGAAAGTGCTGCAAAAATAGATGCTATTACGCAAACGATGTCAAGTCTTGATTCTCACATCGATGATCAAGCTAAAAGTATCTCCGGTTCATCTCTTTCGATCGAAGAAATCGTAAAAAACATTCACACTTTACAGGAACGGGCCGAAAAGAATCTTCAATCGATTAAGGCCCTCGAAAAAACAACTCATACCGGTAAAGAAACCGTCGCAATGGTTGTTGAGGTAACAAAAATAGTAACGGAGCAATCCGAAGGTCTTCTCGACGCTATTACGGTTATTCAGAATACTGCAAGTCAGACGAATCTTCTTGCGATGAATGCGGCAATCGAAGCAGCTCATGCGGGAGAAGCCGGAAAAGGCTTTGCTGTCGTAGCCGATGAAATACGGAAATTGGCAGAGGAATCGGGCGCACAAGGCACAAGCATTACCAAGGTTTTGGAAGAACTCAAACATAAAATCGAGAGTCTTAACGGCGCCGGCCCCCTTGTCGCAGAGCAGTTTGAAAAAATCAGCGCTATGATGGACTTTGTTTATCGGCAGGAAGACGGTATGATCCGTACTATGAAGGAGCAAATGCAGGGCGGTGAAGAAGTTTTAAATGTGATTAATGGAATGAATGAAATAACAACAAAGGTTAAAACGGCTTCAAATGAGATACTGGCCGAAGCTACCGATATTTCCGCCGGTATCAAAAAACTTGCCAATTTATCGGATATTATTACGGAAAACATGATGGAAATGGCGGCGGGCGTAACGGAAGTAAATAAAGCAATGCAGGAAGTTAATACCATGGCGATGAATAATCGGAAAAACGCGGCAAATGTTACCGGTGAAATTGGAAAGTTCAAGGTTTAAAAGACTTAATATGGGGAGTTTTGTTGTAGCATTTAATGCGGTCATGCCGGTCGTCCTCTTAGTTGCTTTCGGCTATTTTCTAAAACAACAGAGGTATTTTAACAAAACAACGATTACCCAATTAAATAAGTTATGCTTTGATTTACTTTTGCCCATTGTAACTTTTGACAATATCAGAAGAACGAATTTAAATGAAGTTTTCGATTTGCGCTTCGTTCTGTATGCAGCAGGAAGTATTTTCATTGCTATCTTTCTGCTCGTCATTCTTGTCCCCTTGTTTGAAACGGATAGAAAAAAGCAGGGCGTTATTATACAAGGGACATTCAGAAGTAATTTTGTCATGCTCGGTATTCCGCTTTCTTCGTATATTGCAGGAGAAAACAGTGTCGTATTGGCCTCGATGCTTATTATGGTTATTATACCCGTCTTTAATGCTGCAGCCGTTATCCTGCTCTCAATTTACGGTGGATGTACCGTAAATAAAAAGAGGCTGATAACTGATGTGTTAAAAAATCACATGATCATTGCTTCCGCTTTAGGGATTATTGTATCATTGCTGCATTCTCCCATCCCGCATTTTTTAGATAAGTCGTTGACGGATATCGGCAAAGTAGGCAGTGTGTTTCCCATTATCGTACTGGGTGCGATGCTCGATTTTTCAAAACTTTCGGCAAATTTTAAAAACCTGTTGATTACCGTTATGGGAAAGCTTATCGGTATGCCGCTGATTTTTATTACATCGGCCGTTTATCTCGGTTTTTCATCCAACGAGATTGTAGCCCTCGTTGCCCTTTACGGTTCTCCTACAGCCGTTATTTCTGCGGTTATGGCGGAACAGCTCGGCTGCGATCATGAACTCGCCGCTCAAGTCGTTGTTTTTTCCACAGTCATATCATGTATTACGATATTCGGTATTGTTTTTGTATTGAGCTTTCTAAAGATAATACAATAAGGACTGTTTTGACTACTATCTAACGACTATTATTTTAAGTTATAGGAGTTTTTTAATGAAAGGGTTTTACGCCTAAATGCAATCTGACAATCATAATCAAAATATATGTACGCAGGATACTCGCACAAAAATTGTACGCTCCGCCTCTTTTATCGCACTTGGCGGTAACTTACTGCTTTGCATACTAAAACTCACTGTCGGGCTTATAACAGGCAGTCTTGCCGTGTTGGGAGACGGTATCGATACTGCAACCGATGTCGGTATCGCCGTGATGGCTGTGATCGTCAGTTTTGTCATCAATAAACCGTCGGATTCCCGGTATCCGTGGGGACGACAGCGTGCCGAAACCATCGCTTCTATGGTATTGGCATTTATCATTATGTTTGCAGGCATCCAGCTCTTTATCGCTTCAATCAATAAACTGATACAGGTATATAAAGGGGCGTTGCTTCCGATGCCGCAGCGCATTGCGATAATCGTAACGGTGATATCTATTGCGGGAAAGCTCTTGCTTGCGCTTAATCAGTATTTCCTCGGTAAAAAAGCACAAAGTTTGATGATACTTGCCAATGCGCGCAATATGGTAAACGACATCGTCATTTCATCATCGGTACTTATCGGTTTTATCATTTCTCTGTTATTCCATGCGCCGTACTTTGATTCACTTATTGCATTGATTGTTTCATGTCTGATTATCAAATCGGCTGTTACCCTCTTTATTGAACTGAATGTCGAATTAATGGACGGTAATACCAATAAGCAGCTTTATGAACGGCTTTTTAGTGCCGTAGCCACCATCCCGGAAGTTAAAAATCCTCATCGGGCGCGTATACGAAAAATGGCCAACCTTTGGGACATCGATTTGGATATTGAGGTGGACGGATCCATGCCGGTATGTGAAGCGCATAGTATTGCCGAAAAAACTTCGCTTGTGATTCGACAGGCACTTGGGAATGTTTATGATATTGTTATCCATATTGAACCCTATAATTCCGATAGGGAAGGGGAGTGCTACGGATTATCGGTGGAAGATATGGGAGAGATAGGATAGTGCGGAAAAAATGGTGCGCGGCTTTTTTCGTAGTAGTGATGTTACCGATCTGTTCGGAATCCCTGCGGGAACAAAATAAAACGTATTTTGACTCTATTCAATGGGAAGAATTGAATGATTTAGCTATTCCGGCTATTCCGGAACCGTACACTATTGAGAACGGTAAACCTATTCCGTATGCAGACACTATTGCTGACGGAGATATTCTTCCTTCATTGCCGCAGCTCGGCGTATTGGATTATCAGAATATCTCCGAAGATTTATTGGTTTTTTGTGATACTATTACAGCCGCAATTATAGCTAAATCGATTAACACCGCTTTATTCAGCACACAGAAACCATTTTTACCTCATCTTGGGCATTTTATGTTTGAACATTTCCCTGATTTTTCTCATATCTTTTACGGACGCCCGTCATTTAAGCAAGACGGCAGTGCAATAATACTTTTACGGCTGGCTGTAAAACCGGTTGAACCGGTTGCAGTATCGGTTGCCGATAAAAATCAGGAGTCACCCATACGGCAAGATACGGCTGCACAAAATGGAGAGCCGGAAAAAATGTCTCTCCTTACCGAAAATACTGAAGGCACCCAAAAAGGCATTGAAGAACAATCGGATAATATGTCCGATGTTCCAAATTTTTTTTCCGACGACGACCGACCGCATTTTATTATGCTGGAACTCGGCGCAGTAAAAGAAGACACTGCATGGAAAATCTCTTATATCGATTTTAAGGGGGCAGAATATGAGGATTCCGCTCTCGAGAATTGAATATGCCTATATTTTTGAAACATTTTTGCAGGAATTTCCTTCGCTTCTGCTGCAATCGGGAACACTTTTTTATATGTTGCCCTCCGGCTCATATACAGTGAAGAATAGTAAGATTTATTTTCAGCCGCTTCCTGCATTTATCGGGAAAAAAACTTCTATTTTTTTCGAGCATAAAAAAAGAAGTATTGTTTTTTATACAACTATTTATGCAGATGACGGAAGCTGTTTTTTCACTGTACCTGACAGTGCATATAAATACGACCCCGACACACCGTCAAAAGACGGTATTTTTACGGAAATTCATATACCGGAGAACTCTCCGATTACTGCGTATGAACATGAATATTTTCCGCTTGATTCCATTATTCATGCCGATCTGTACCTTCCCGCTTTTAGCGATTTTTTACCGTCAGCCTATCGAACTGCCGTACAATTTACAGCCGAAGAAAAAACGTTAGCGCAGAATATTTTTCCGCTTTTTTTATACAGGCTGCACGAGTTCGAACGGCAAACATTTATGATGTTTAACCCCTCCACATCCGGCGAACTGTATATGTTGTTTATCGACAGTAAAATACTCATCTGCGGTTGCAGAGACCGTTATGCCGTTTCGATCGGGAAACGGCAAGCACTTCGGTTCGTTCTGCACTTTCCTCATCGTGTCATCCACAGTAATGGCCGCAGCTTGTTTTCTCATTTTATCCCCAAAAGCAACTGTGCTGTTCTCGGTTTTGTGTTTGAAAATCTTTTTGAAGAAGATAAACGGTTTTTATATGAGCGGGTATATCATGAAAAATACACTCCCTCGACCTTTTGAACTATACGGTGCATCTGCGGTTACGGAAGCTTGCCTATTTGAGGTAAATTGAATACAGTGTGGCGTATGGAAAAGAAACTGTTTATTTTACTTATGGCATTGGTTCTGTCTTTGTTTTCGTGTACGACTACGGGTAGTCCTGTCGTGCCTGATACTCCGATAAGCGAGACGAGAAAGCTTGCGGAAGAAATTGTAGCAGAGCTGAATTTCGTACGGACAAATCCGCGGCGGTATGCGGCTGATGTACTGGAACCTCGGCTGAAATACTTCGACGGGAATATATATGCCGAACCGGGAAAAGTGCGGCTTTTGACCCAAGAAGGTATTGCCCCTTTGCAGGAATGCATACGCGTATTAAAGGAAACGGCTGTTGTTGAACCTTTATCCTTAGAAACGGGGCTGTGCCGCTCGGCTCAATGGCTTGCGGATGATCAGGCGCGTACCGGAACGCTGGGGCATACGGGAAGCGATGGGTCAAATCTTGTTACCCGTATCAGCCGGTACGGAACGTGGGGGATTCTTTGTGGTGAGAACTGTGCTTACGGCAGCGTTACGGCACGGGAAATTGTTGCTCAGCTTTTAATCGACGATGGAGTTATGAGCCGTGGACACCGCAAAAATATTCTCAACCCGATATTTAAGAAGGTAGGTATCGGTTATAACGATGAGGGCAAAGCCCCCTACGGTGCCGTAAGCGTTATGGACTTTGCAGGGGGCTATGTTTCAAAATAGGCTTTAAGCTTCTTTGCCGACGAGGCACATCCATTCGGCTTCGGCGGCAAGGGTGTCTCCTACATAGGCCTTTCCTGCCTGTTTAATCATTCGGGGAGATACACGTAAATTTGTAACCTCCATTCTAACCTTGTCGCCGGGCTTAACCTGAGAGCGGAATTTAACCTTATCGACTGTAGCCAAGAAAAATAAAGAGCCTTCTTCAAAAATCTTTTGAAAACTCAAAGCAGCTCCTCCGGCCTGTGCCATTGTTTCTACAAGGATAACTCCCGGCACAACAGGGTATTCGGGGAAGTGCCCCTTAAAAAAGAATTCGTCTTGGGTAAAGACGTG
>ERZ772957.2051-NODE-2051-length-12034-cov-50.017280_pt1 | contig 12034 bp, 9 predicted proteins | sample MGYA00580682_ERZ772957 | MGnify/ENA primary metagenome ERZ772957 (study PRJEB29015, sample SAMEA2737921) | human oral metagenome | biome: human oral; feature: human-associated habitat; material: dental | place: China | collected 2025 ...
GTTCGGTATGCACAGACTGCCGCTTATATTTGTGCGGAGCGTTTAATACCACGCGGTATTTATTGAGCCGTAAGAAGGGTATTAACGTCGATTGCAACTACTTTATGAGAATATACAGTCCGAAACGTTGAGCATTGTAGCCTGATGTTTTGTAGTGGGAAATTATTAATTACAAAAGGTTTAAAGCGTGAAAGAATATTTTCACAAAATGGCGTTCCTCGCGATCTGGACGGCTCCCTGGGCCGGCGTCGTGGTGGGGATGGCCGTAATCCCCCTCGTCGGGCCCTCGTCCTCGCCGATCGCCTTCGGCCCGCCCTCCGGCTCGTTGCAGGAGGCGATCACCCCGTTCGGCGTCGTCGCCCTCGGCCTCTCCCTGATAGCCGCCGCCGCCCTTTCGTCGCCTTCCGCACTCGCGTCTCAGAAGACTCGGTGAACGTCGTCGGCCGACTTCGGCGGCATCCGTTGCGAACTGTGGGCTGGGCTTGGGACTGCGCGATCTTCCGTGAACCGGGCGGCCCGGTTCGGCTACTCACAGGATGACGGTGATTTCGAATCGGAGAGGAGTTCGCGTGCCAGTCTCGTTCCTTGCGGCGCAGCTGCGCCGAATGGGCGTCACATCGGCCATTCCGCTCATGGCCGGTGCCGCCGTGGCCCTCGTGGGCAAGGCGGCGGCGGCCGCCTGGTCGCCCGTACAGGCCATGGCGCTGTCGTTCGGATTGCAACAGGTCTTCATCATCTGCGCAGGCGTGTCCGCGGCGGTCGCCGTGACCGGCGATCCGCTGGTCGAATTGCACGAGGCGACGCCTGCGACGTTCCGACGCGTCCAATTGGTTCGGGCGGCGATCGCGACCGCATCCGGGGTGGTCGGCGCCGTCCTCATGTTCGCGCCGCTTCACTTGGCTGGAGTGTGGATGCACGACAAGGGCTGGATCACGCTGCTCTCACCGGCCGGCGCGGTGATCGTGATGGCCGCCGCCGCCTTCGTCGCGACGGCCTTCACCGGCGCGGTGTCCACCACCGCGATCGCGGTGGTGACGACATGGATGTTCCTGGCCATGCTGTGGGATCCTTACGTCGAGCCGTTGCTCTTCCAACGCGGAGTGCCCGTCCTGGCAGCAGGGGCGCTCGCGGCGTTCGCCTGGCGCAGGCTCGGCGACGCGGAGCGCAATGTCTCTCGGGCGGTGACGGCATGACGTTCGCGAACCTCGTCCGCGTCCACTCGCGGATCGCCCGCAGGCAGAAAGCCCTGTGGTACACGTCGATTCCGTTGACGCTGTTCGCCGTCCTGGTGAGCTTCGGAGGAGGGAGGGCGCCGCACACCGGAGGCGTCGAGGACATCGTCTACACGGCGCAGATCGTGGCGATCTTCGTCGGCGTCGCCTACGCGGCGGCGTTCACCGACCTGCTGGCCGCCCCCGCCCGTCTCGGCGTCGGCGAACTGGAGTCCTCCGTTCCGGCTACCCCCATGACGCTGCGCGCGGCTCGAGTGACGGGTCCCTTCGCCGTGGTCGTCGTCCCGCCCCTCATCGCCCTCCTGGCAATGGGGGCGGTGCAGGCGGCCCACGGCAGGTGGGGGAGTCTGCCCGCCGCCCTCGCGGTGGCGGCCTCCTTGGTGGCTCCGGCGGTGCTGTGCGCGATGGCGATCTCCGCGCTGGCCGGGTCCCTCCTGCCGCAGGCCTTCGCCCGGGTGGCCGCCGTCCTCGTCTGGTTCTACCTCGTGTTCTCGACGCCGACCATTCCCGTACCGGCCCCCGAGGGCACCGTTTTCGGGGTCACCGGCGACGCCGTCGCCACCGGCTACTTCGATTCGCGCCCGGTGTACCCGCTCACCGGCCCGCTCAGCTCGGCCCCCGGCCCCGTCGCGGCGTCCGCGTCCCTACTGTGGCAGCTCGCGTTGGCCATCGCACTCCTAGCCGTCGCCTCCCGGCTGTCCGACCGCCTCCGGGATCGTTGAGAGGAATCAACCCATGTACGTCTCCATCGACCACGTCACCAAGGACTTCCGGGGCAAGCCGGCGGCCCTCGACGACGTCACCATCGATCTCCCCACCGGGATGATCGGACTGCTCGGCTCCAACGGCGCCGGCAAGACCACGCTCATGCGCATGCTGTGCGGCATCGTCCAGCCCACCCGGGGCACCGTCCGCGTCGACGGCCGGGACCTCGCCGATCGACGGGTCCGCCAGGCGGTCAGAAAGGCGCTGGGATACCTCCCGCAGCACGTCGACCCCTACCCGAACCTCACGCCGCTCGAGTTCCTCGACTACGTCGGGATCCTCAAGGGCGTCGACAGGCGAGCCGCGCGCCGCAGGCAGGCCCGCGAGCTCGTCGAGAGAGTGGGCCTGGCCGACGCCCAAGACAGGCGCATCGGCGGGTTCTCGGGCGGGATGCGCCGCCGGGTCGGCATCGCCCAGGCGTTGATGGGCGACCCCGAACTCATCATCGTCGACGAGCCCACGGCGGGCCTCGACCCGGAGGAGCGCGTGCGCTTCCGAACCCTCCTGGCGGGACTCGGCGCGGACCGCACCGTCATCCTGTCCACCCACATCCTCGACGACGTCGCCCAGACCTGCCCCTACGTGTTCGTCCTGGGCCGCGGGCGCACCCGGTACGACGGGCCGACCAGCGGCCTGATCGACGCCGCCCGGGGCCGCACATGGCTGACCGACCCGCGCGGCGGACCGCTGCCCGAACACGTGGCCGTCGTCAACGCGACGACCACCCCCGAGGGAACCCAGTACCGGATCGTCGCCGACACTCCGCCCGACGACGCCTCTCCGGTCGAACCCAGCCTCGAAGACGGCTACATGGCCTTGACCATCGACAAGGAGAGATCATGATCGGCACATCTCGAATCCGAGGCGTCCTCGCCTCTGCGTCCCTTCTCGCGACGGCCTGCCTCGCGGGATGCGGGGCCTTCCATCAGAAAGACTTCCCCACCGACGGGCCGAGCGTCACCGCGACGAGCAATCCCGCCAAGGTCAAATCATCGGACTTCGGCCACAGCTGGAACCTGAAGGTCGACCACGGCACGGTCACCTGCAAGGACAACTCCGACGGCGACCCGATCCTGTACTTCACCGCCCCGAACGGAATCGAGTACGCGCTCAACCATGTGAAGGGAAACGGGAGTCGCCGGGACATCGACGACATCTCCAACGGCTCCGTGGGACCGCTGCGCTCCTTCGCCTTCACCGTCTGCGACGTCAAATGACATCCCCGGAATCGGCGAGATCGGCGCCCGCCTGCGCGAACGGCCGCACCCGGCCAAGCGTTCGCGCAGACGGATCCGACGATCGCGCGCCGTCGGATCCGACGGTCCATCGCCGCCGAGTCCGATTCCTGCGCCTGCCTTACCGCTCGCCGCCGAGCCGGACGTGGTCGTCGCAGGCCGCGACTATTCGACGGTCGTGGGTGGCGATCACGACGGAGGCGCCTTCTCGAGCCATGCCTCGCAGCGTGTCGAGGACCATGGTGGAGTTCTCCTCGTCGAGCGCGCCGGTCGGCTCGTCGGCGAGGATCACGTCCGCCCGTTTGACGATGAGCCGGGCGAGCGCGACCCGCTGCTGTTCGCCTCCGCTGAGCCGGTAGACCGGCTCACGGCCATGCTCCTTCAACCCGACCCGCTCCAAGGCCTCGGCGATGCGCCGTCTCTTGGCGGCCGTGAGAACGCCCGGGCCCAGCCCGATGCGCAGATTGAACTCGGGGGTCTGGTTCTCGATGAGCGCGTAGTTCTGGAAGAGATAGCCCAGCCGATCGCGCCGGTAGCGCTGTTGACGGCGGGTCGGGATGCCCGTGATCGCCTCGCCGTCGATGTTCACCGTGCCGCCGGTGGGCTCCTCCAGAAGGCCGATGCAGTTCAAGAGCGTGGTCTTGCCGCAGCCGGAGGGCCCGGTTAAGGCGTGCATCGCCCCCGAAGGGACCTCGAAGCACAGATCCTCCCAGAGGGTTCGGCGGCCGAAGCGCTTGGTCAGGTGGTCGATGGCGATCATGTGTCTCCTATCCGACGTCGATGCTGCGGGCGGTGACGATGCGGCGGCTGCAGCGGATCAGCCCGGCCGCCATGATGGCCAGTGCGACGGCCAGGACGCTGGCCGAGATCGGCGGGATCGTCCGTACGAGCACGGACTGGAGCTCGGCTCGGGCGTTCTCCGAGGCGATCTGGCCGTTGAACATGACGGCCTGCAGCCACGCGCTCAGGCTCACGACCGCCACCGTGAGCGAGCAGTCCAGGATCAGGAGTTTGCCGAACATGTTCCAGTAGGTCCATCCGCTGATCCGCGAGGCGAAGATGAGCTGGCCGTTGCGGCGCGTGTGCGCGACGGCGAACCCCGCCGTCGTGATGAGAAGGACCACGAGCGCGATCGCGCAGTTGACGATGGAGGTGACGAAGTTCCGGGAAGCCTCCGCTAGGTTCCGGAACGGTTCGTAGGCGGCCGAGTTGATCCCGAAGACGTCCCGGGACAGCTGCGGGTCGGCGCGCACCTCGGCGCTCGCCTTGCGGTGGTCCGTCGCGAGGATGTGGCGCTGGGTCGTGTAGGCGACGTAGTCGCTGGTCGTTATGAGAGCCGTGTCGTTGGACAGCGCCACGATGATGGGGTCGTCGAGGAAGGCGGGACTGGCGGAGGCGTCGAGCACCCTGTAGGTGAACAGTCGCCGTTCGTCGGGGGTGTAGACGGCTCTTACGCGCGGCTCGGGGCCGTTTCCCCCTCTCGACTGGCTCGCCCCTCCGGTGAACCGCAGCATTTCGACGGCCTGTTTCAGGATCTGGGCGGTGTGGGGGCGGTACCGCTGCGGGATCGCCACGACCGCTTCGTCGGATCCCGTGGGAGCCGTGACCGGCCGGCCGGCGACGTCCTTCACTCTCTGCCTGTCGAGATAGCTCTGATTCGCGTAGAGCGAGTCGATCGGGGCGCCCGCCGGCACGGAGAACTGTTCCTGCCCGGGATTGACGATCGAGACCATGAGGAGGCCGCGCCTGTTGAGCGAACGCTCCCAGGCGGCGATGCGCTCGTCGGGCGAGTCGGCGCGGCGCGTCGGACCCGCGGAGCCGGCCGAACCGGACGAGTCGTCCGAGTCGAGGCCGACGTTCAGGCGTATTTCGCCTAGATCGCGCGCGGTCTCCCACTGCCCGCCGATGTCCTGGGCCTTGGTCCGCGTCAGGGCGTCGTTGACGACGATGCCTCCCAGGATGGCCGCTACGAGGATTGCGGTGCCGCGGACCATGTACGCCGACGCCGTCGTCCACCGCGAGGCTCCCGAGCCCTTGATGGCGTCGAGGATGGAGGAATGCCACAGTATCCACAGGCTCACGCCGTGCACGCACAGGGTGAGCAGGACGCCCAACGCGCCGAGAGCGGCGAACAGCAGGAGGAACGCGGTCAGCTGGTGCAAGGAGTTGTACAGGTAGAGCGCCGCCAAGAGCGGGACGGCGAGGACGCCCACCGCTTTGGAGAGGAAGGTCAGGCTCGCGCGGGCGTCGAGCGCCCAGGCCTGGCGAAGCGTCATGCCCTGAAGGCGTTGGACGCCGTAGGCGCGCGCGTTCATCGCCACGCCCACGCCCGTCAAGGCGACGATCAGCAGCGTGATCACCGCCGCCGTGCCGAAGAGCGCGTATCCGCCGAACAGCCAGGGCAGGGACCGCAGGGTCATCGTCTCCGTGTACGAATCGACGTTGTAGCCGTACCCGGCGAGCGTCTCGCGAAAGCCCCGCAGATCCTCCCGAGAGCCGGAGAGCAGGTAGGTTCCCGCCGGTTCCAGTGCGGACGCTTCGGATCGGGGGTGCACCTTGTAGGAGATCTCCGCGTTGAAGGCGCCGTATCCCCGCTCCATCCATGACTGGGCGAACGAGCCCCCGGATGCGGCGAGGACGTACAGGTGTTCGACCCCCTTGGGGTCTTTTCGGTCGGGCACGAGCTTGGCGACGTCGAGGCGGCGGGTGCGCGCATAGGCCTCGATCCGTGCGTTGATCTCGGAGAACGGAGCCTTGTCCTGCGCCGGGCGCACCACGTCCACGTACCAGGCCGGGCCGACCGGCATGTACGACTCGAAGGAATGCAGGAAGAGGAAGCCCAGGAGGGCCGCGAAGAGCGCGAGCGCCGTATGCGCAAGACGAAGGCTCCGGTTCAACATGTCAGGACTCAGCTTTCCCTAGCACCTGTTGTTCCAGTAGGTGCTCATGGTTTGCCACGGTTTGTGTGAATCTTGGGCGACCGCCGTCCTTCCCGGTCTCGTGGGACCTGAACGTTGAGGGCTGTGATCACCACCCAAAACAGCAGAGGAATGGCACCTAGATCCATGAGTGTAATAAGACCATGCACTGGTCCAACCAGAACCATAGTTCCAGGTTCCGCCTCCTACCCTTTTAATTGCAGCAAAAGCGGAACCGGCAGTTCCAAAAAATATAGCAGCAGTTAAAGTTACGGCTGCTATGCCTCGATGTCGTTTTGTAGACATATTTCGTACCTCCTAAGGCGCACTACTTAAAGAAAAGGTCCGAGCCTGCCGTTGCGGGTGAGAGTATTTGTCGCGTTAAATGGCAAAACCCGGCATGTATGAGAATAACTTGAATTACTACTTGGCGGAAGAAAAAATAGAAAATGTGATATACAACACATTTATATTGTAAATAAATGTTAAAATGTGGGATTTACAAACAATTTTAAATTTTAAATAATTATTAAACTTAAATTTTACATTAAACGGGTTTTTAATGCATTATATTGATTAATAATCACGATTAATTAAATAATTATGGTATATGTAATATTATCGATATATGAAAGTAAAAGTGTAAACGACAACTTTTGCTTCTTAAATATATATTTATGTGTCGTATCAGGGTATTAGATCTTTTATAAAAAGATTTAAATTTTTTCAACGATTACTATCTGGAAAGGCTGTCAGATAGCTATCTCAAAAAATATTCTATTCTGCTGGTTCTCGATCGATATAGATGAGATGAATGTGGGGAGGCGAATCGTCGCCTCCCCACATTGACCCGTCGGATCATTCTTGTCTTGTTGAGTCGGTGGGTGTCGTCGAAAACGATCCGTCGACCCACGGACCTCGTCTCAGCGCACGTCGTCGTCGACCCAGTCGAAGGTCTTCGAGATCGCCTTCTTCCACTGGCGGAGCTGGCGCTCGCGCTCGGCCGACTCCATCGCGGGCTTCCAGCGCTTGGCCTCGGCCCAGTTGGCGACGACGTCCTCCTCGCCGGACCAGAAGCCGACGGCGATGCCCGCCGCGTAGGCTGCGCCGAGGGCCGTCGTCTCCGCGACCACCGGGAGCACCACCTCGGTGTCGAGGATGTCGGCCTGGAACTGCATGAGCAGATCGTTGGCGGTCATGCCGCCGTCGACCCTCAGCTGCTCCAGCTTGACACCCGAATCGGCCTCCATGGCGTCCAGGACCTCGCGCGTCTGGAAGGCCGTCGCCTCCAAAGCCGCGCGTGCGATGTGCGCCTTCGTGTTGTAGCGCGTCATGCCGACGATCGCTCCGCGCGCGTCGCCGCGCCAGTGCGGGGCGAACAGGCCGGAGAAGGCCGGGACGAAGTACACGCCGCCGTTGTCGTCGACGCTGGCGGCCAGGGCCTCGACGTCGGGGGCCGTGGCGATGATCTCCAGGTTGTCGCGCAGCCACTGGATGAGAGAGCCGGAGACCGCGATAGAGCCTTCGAGGGCGTACACGGTGGGCTTGTCGCCGATCTTGTAGCAGACGGTGGTGATGAGCCCGTTGTCCGAAAGCTGCGGCTCGGTGCCGGTGTTCATGAGCATGAAGCAGCCGGTTCCGTAGGTGTTCTTCGCCATGCCGGGCTGGAAGCATGCCTGGCCGAAGGTGGCCGCCTGCTGGTCGCCCAGGTCGCCGGCGATCGGCTTGCCCGGAAGCAGGCCGGTTTGGCGTCCGTATCCGTACACCTCGGAGGAGGAGCGGATCTCGGGCAGGAGCGAGGTCGGGATGCCCGCGATCTCGCAGATGTCCTCGCGCCACTGCAGGGTCCGCAGGTCCATGAGCATCGTGCGCGAGGCGTTCGTGACGTCGGTGATGTGGACACCGCCGTAGACGCCGCCCGTCAAGTTCCAGATGAGCCACGTGTCCGGGTTTCCGAAGGCCAGTTCGCCGCGTTCGGCCCGTTCGCGCACGCCCGGCACGTTCTCGAGGATCCACATGATTTTCGTGATCGAGGCGTAGGTCGAGAGGGTCTCACCCACGGTGGCGCGGAACCGGTCGGGGCCGCCGTCGGCGGCGAGGCGGTCGACGATGTCCTGGGAGCGGGCGTCCTGCCAAACGATGGCGTTGTAGACGGGCTCGCCGGTGGCGCGGTCCCAGATGATCGTCGTCTCGCGCTGGTTGGTGATGCCCACCGCCGCGACTTCGTGGTGGTTGGACTCGGCCCGGCCCAGCGCCATTCCGATCGTCTCGCGGACGTTGTCCCAGATCTCCATGGGATCGTGCTCGACCCACCCCGCGTGGGGGAAGATCTGCTCGTGCTCGAGCTGGCCCACGGAAACGACTTCTCCCGCGTGGTTGAAGAGGATCGTCCTGGAGGATGTCGTTCCCTGGTCGATTCCAAGGACGTACTTCCGTTCGGTATCAGTCATCTTTAACTGTTCCTTTCTATTCTATTTTCCGCGGTTTGCGAGCGGAAACCGCGGGTGGCTTATCTGACTGCGCGGCCCCGCGCCCGACCCGCGGATCTCTGCGTCCGGGGCTCTCCCGGTTCTGCGGCGCCGTCGTCGCGGTCCGGTGTCGGCGGGTGCGGACTCGCACCCGCCGACGGGGCCCGAGGGCAGGGCCGCGCAGTCTGGTTCCATCAGCCGATCTCCTTCCGTCTCAGCCGTCCACCTCGGGCGCGACGTCGATGAACGGCGTCGTCTCCGGGGCTTCGGCTCGAACGAGCTGGGCTTCGGCCTCGCTGCGAATGCCCTCGGCCTTCTCCTCGGCCTCGCATCGGGACCGGTACGAGGTGAGCTCCGCGCTCTTCCTTTTCTCGTCCCAGCCGAGCAGTTCGCCCGCCAGGTCGGCGACCTCCTCCGCGGCCGCCAGGCCCCGGTCCCGGTGCTCGTAGCACAGGCGGGTCCTGCGCGCGAGCAGGTCCTCCAAGTGGAGCGCGCCCTCGTGCGTGACCCCGAAGGCGATCTCGGCCCTGAGGTATTCGGGCGCGCCCTGGAGCTCGCCGGCGAGATCGGGGCGCTCGGCGATCGTGTCCAGGAGCAGGTCGACGTCCGAACCGTAACGGTTGAGCAGATCCTCGACGTGGTCGAGGCTCAGCCCGGACTGATGGGCGATCGTCGCCCGCCGGCTCCACATCGCCTCGTACCCGGCCGCGCCCTCCAGCGGGGTCTTGGCCGTGATCGACGGACTGGCCTTGGCGCGGTCCTTGCCGATGGCGAAGTCCACGGCGTCCTCGGCCATCTGCCGGTAGGAGGTGAGCTTTCCGCCGGCGATGACCGTCAGGCCCGGAGCCGCCTCCGTCACCGTGTGCTCGCGGGAGACCTTCGTGGACTTGGTCTTGTCGCCGTCGAGCGTGCCGGGCTGGAGGAGGGGGCGCAGGCCGGCGAAGGAGCCGATGATGTCGTCCTTCGTCAGCGGGGTGGCCAGGACGGAGTTGGCCTGCTCGAGCACGTACTCGATGTCCTCCAGGTCGGCGACCGGCTCGCGGCGGTCCTCGTGGTAGGCGGTGTCCGTGGTGCCGATCACCCAGTAGCGCTTCCACGGGATGATGAACAGCACCGACTTCTCGGTGCGCAGGAAGATGCCGACGGACGACTTGATGCGGTCCTTGGGGACGACGACGTGGATGCCCTTGGACGTCAGGACCTTCAGGCCTCCCGTCGTGCCCGCCAGAGACTGCGTCTTCTCAGTCCACACGCCCGTCGCGTTGATGACGGAGCGGGCCTTGACGGTCAGGTCCCTGCCGGTCTCCGCGTCCCTGAGCTCGGCGCCGGTGACCCTGCCGGTCAGGTCCTTCGTCAGGCCGGTCACCTGGACCCGGTTGGCGGCGATCGCGCCGTGGCGCACCGCCGAGCGGACGAGGGTGACGACGAGCCGGGCGTCGTCGACGCGGGCGTCGTAGTAGACGATCGAGCCCGTCAGGGAGCTCCTCTTCAGGGCGGGGGCCAGCTTGAGCGAGCCCTTGCGGGTGTGGTGGCGCTGGATCGGCACCGAGCCGCGGTGCGCGAACTGGGCGATCGTGTCGTACATGCCCACGCCGACCGCCGAGTACGTGCGCTCGATGACGGGCATCTTCAGCGGCCACAGGAAGGGCTGGGCCTTGACCAGGTGCGGGGCGGTGGTGGTCAGCAGCAGGCCGCGTTCGCGCAGCGACTCGGCCACCAGGGCGAAGTTCAACTGGTAGAGGTAGCGCAGGCCGCCGTGGACCAGCTTCGAGGACCGCGAGGAGGTCCCCGAGGCCCAGTCCTGCGCCTCGACGATACCCACGCGCAGGCCGCGGGTGGCCGCGTCGAGGGCGATACCCGCCCCGGTCACTCCGCCGCCGATGACGAGGATGTCGAGCTCCTCGCCTCCGGCCATCTGATCCAGTGCGCGCTGGCGGTTCTCCGGCGAAAGATGGAAATGTGGCATGCTGTGTTCACTCCTCATTGACGTGCTGCCGTGACGATCGAACCGAGACGGTCCATCCTCCCATTCTCCCAACGGGCGAGCTGCCGGTCAGCGATTAGGGCATGTGTGCATTGCGTAATTCCCCGTCTGCGCATCCGTCACTGGACAGGCCGAGGGCCGCGTGGATGAGCTGGACCGGATGGACGACCTGAGCGCCCGACCCCTTGCGGATCTGCCACCGGCAGGTCTCCGTCTCGCATGCCGCGAGCTCCGGATTGGTCCGCTTGATCATGTCGAACAGCGGCTGGCCGATCTTCTGCGCTATCTCGTACTTCTCCTTCTTCAGCCCGTAGGTTCCCGCGATGCCGCAGCAGGCCCTGCCCGATTCGACCACGGTGACCCCCGGGATCGTCTCCATCAGTTCGATGGCGGGCTTGCCGAAGCCCTGGGATTTGACCTGGCAAGGCTGATGGTAGGGGATCGTCGCCTTCATCGGCCGGAGGTCCTCGACGGGGAACTGCCCGTTGTGCACGAGTTCCAGAAGGAACTCGGAGGTCTCCACCATGCGCGAGCCGACGTCCAGCAGGGCGGGGTCGGTCAGCCCCATGATCTCGTGCGCCTCGTGGCGGAGCATGCCCGCGCAGGAGCCCGAGGAGGAGACGATGGTCAGATCCTTGCCGGCCGAGCGCAGCTGCCGGCTGAGCTTGACCGCGGCCTTCGCCGCCTGGTCGAACAGGCCGTTGGACTGCTGGGCCAGGCCGCAGCAGCCCTGCTTGGGGACGATCACCTCGTAGCCGAGGTATTCGAGGACCTCGACGGTGGCCTTGGACGTCTCCACCTCGAAATACCCGCCTGCGCATCCGTGGAAGAACACGAGGGGCTCGCGCGTCGGGGCGCTGACGGGCTTGTGGCGTTTGAACCAGCCGTGGAAGGTGCGGAACTGGGCCTTGGGCACGGGCGCCTCGGCGTGGACGCCGATGACCTTCTCCACCACCTTGCGGACGGGTTTGAGGCCGAGCGCCGCGTTGGCGATGGGGGCGAAGGGCGTCATGAGCCTGCCCTCCAGCTCCGTGCGGGTGATGAGGCGGTCCCGGAGCGGCATGCGGTCGCGCTTCATGACGGCGCGGGCCCGGGCGTTGATCTCGGCTATCTTCACGCCCTGCGGGCACACCGTCGTGCAGATGCTGCACCCCGAGCAGTAGTCGAGGCTGTAGTCCACCGACAGCCCCTCCCGAAAGCGCTCGGCCTGGGGCCCGACGTACTTCGGGCCGGGGAAGAGGGGCGTGACCGCGGCGACCGGGCACTGCGTCTCGCAGATCGTGCATTTGACGCACTGGTCCAGGCTCGCGCGCGCGAAGGACGCGGCCGCTTTCTCGATCGGCCCGGCTTCGTCCGGGGCGGCGTCGGTGGCGGCCGCCCCGTCGGCGGGCGCCGTGCTGTCGAGTGTCGTGGGTCTGTGAACCATCACAGG
>ERZ772957.2052-NODE-2052-length-12024-cov-3.860139_pt1 | contig 12024 bp, 10 predicted proteins | sample MGYA00580682_ERZ772957 | MGnify/ENA primary metagenome ERZ772957 (study PRJEB29015, sample SAMEA2737921) | human oral metagenome | biome: human oral; feature: human-associated habitat; material: dental | place: China | collected 2025 ...
AATGGGGCGAGAGAAAAAAGGACGGGCTTGAGGGGGACGACGCCTGCCCGCACCTTGAGAGAGGCATCCTTTTGGGGGGAACGCTGAAGTGACGGTAGAGAACTGCACCCTGGCGATAAAGATAGACATCGACACGCTGAAGGGATATCGGGAGGGGCTTCCCAGGCTCCTCGACATACTGAAGGCGCACGGCGTCCGTGCGTCCATCTTCTTCTCCATGGGGCCCGACGAGTCGGGGAAGGCGCTGCGGCGTATCTTCCGAAGGGGGTTCCTCGCCAAGATGCTGCGCACCCGCGCGCCCTCCACCTACGGGCTCAGGACCCTGTTCTACGGAACGCTGCTGCCGGCGCCGATGATCGTGTCCTCCGAGCCCTCCCTGCTGTGCCGCGCCCTGGACGAGGGGCACGAGTGTGGCATCCACGCCTGGAACCACGTCCTGTGGCAGGACCGTCTGCCCCGCATGACCCCCGACGTCATCCGCCACGAGCTTGGGATGGCGATGGAGCTCTTCCAGATGGTTTCGGGCGTGCGCCCCTCCTGCTGTGCTGCGCCCGGCTGGCAGGTCACGCCGGACAGCCTGGCGGTCCAGGACGAGCTGGGCTTCGCCTACTGCAGCGACACCCGCGGCAGCGCTCCGTTCCTGCCCCGCATAGGGGGGCAGACGTTCCGGACGCCCCAGGTGCCCTCGACCCTCCCCACGCTGGACGAGCTGCTGGGGCGCGAGGGGGTGTCCGCCGAGAACGCCGCGGACTATTACCTGGACCTCCTGGAGCCGGGGCTGAACGTTCTCACGATCCACACGGAGATGGAGGGCGGCGTGATGAGCGAGGCCTTCAATGCCTTCATGGACGCCTGCAGCGAAGGGGCCCTGACCTTCATGACGCTGGGCGAGGCCCTGGCGGCCTCCCTGCCCCTCCCCGCGGCGGACGTCGAGATGCTCCCCATTCCTGGCCGCGCCGGGACCGTGGCGACACAGGCCAACTGAACGTTCTCCGCCCGCGGCCGTCCCGCCGCGGGCGGGGAACGCGCTCGCCTCCTTCATGGACTTTTAGCGCGCCGCGTGATACCATAATCACGTTCATTATTCGCAAATCACAAAACTTCTCGAATTGTGTGTTTTAACAAAAACATGTTTTAATTGCACGTCGCTTTAGCGGTTTATCCTAAAAAACACCCTGGGGGGTATCCGAATGCGGAGGTATATCTTTCAACGAATCTGGGCCAGCTTCCTGACGCTCTTCGTCGTCGTGACCCTGACCTTCTTCATGATGCGCGCCATTCCGGGCGGGCCGTTCACGGACGAGAAGGCGATCCCGCCCTTCATCCTGGAGAAGATCATGGCCCGCTACCACCTGAACGACCCATTGTACGTGCAGTACGGGCACTATCTGTGGGACGTTCTGCACTTCGACCTGGGCCCCTCCTACCGGTACGAGGGCATGACGGTGAACCAGCTCATCGCCTCCGGCTTCCCCGCCTCGCTGATGGTGGGGAGCATCGCCATCCTGCTGTCCCTCGTCGTCGGCATTCCCGCCGGCATCGTCTCTGCCCTGCGGCGGGGGCGCTGGCAGGACCGCACGGCGATGGTGCTGGCCACGCTGGGCATCACCATCCCCAACTTCGTCATCGCGACGATCCTCGTCTACTTCTTCGCCTACCGCTGGGGCTGGGTGACGGTGGGCTTCTGGGAGGGGCTGCCCACGGCCCTGCTGCCCGCCATCACGCTGGCGGGGTACCCGACGGCCTTCATCTCGCGCCTGACTCGCAGCAGCATGTTGGAGGTCCTCCAGCAGGACTACATCCGAACGGCCTACTCCAAAGGCCTTCGGGAGCGGGCCGTGGTCTACATCCACGCGCTGCGCAACGCCATCATCCCCGTAGTCACCTATCTGGGGCCCCTCATCGCCGGCATCCTGACGGGCAGCTTCGTCGTGGAGCAGGTCTTCGGCGTGCCGGGGCTGGGCACCTTCTTCGTCACGAGCATCTCCAACCGCGACTACACCACCATCATGGGCGTCACGATCTTCTACAGCGCGCTTCTGGTCTCGCTGAACCTCGTGGTGGACATCTGCCTCGGGTTCATCGACCCGCGGATCAAGCTGAATTGACGGAGGGGACGGATATGAGCAGCATGGAACGAGCGGTTCCCGATATCAGCGACCCCCGGCTGTTCGAGCCGGTGTCGCCGGAGGAGAGGACGCGCGCGGAGTTCGTCCGCCCCTCCCTGAGCTACTGGCAGGACGCCTGGCGACGCCTCTGCCGGGACAGGGTGGCGATCCTGGGGCTGGTGGTCATCCTCATCATTCTGGCGATGGCCGTCGTCGGCCCGTGGCTTTCGCCCTACACCTACGACGGGCAGGACTTCATGGTGTCGAACGAGCCCCCCAGCCTGAAGTTCTGGTTCGGGACGGACATGTTCGGGCGGGACATCTTCGTCCGGGTGCTGTTCGGCGCGCGGATTTCGCTGGCCGTTGGTTTCGTGGCGAGCTTCATCAACCTGTTCATCGGCGTCATCTACGGCGGCATCGCCGGCTTTGTGGGCGGACGGACGGACAACGTCATGATGCGCATCGTGGACGTCATCTACAGCGTCCCGACGATGATCTACGTCATCCTCCTCATGGTGGTGGTGGGGCCGGGGCTGAAGAGCATCTTCATCACCCTCGGCATCTCCTACTGGGCCTCCATGGCGCGGATCGTGCGGGCTGAGGTGATGCGGATCAAGAACGAGGAGTTCGTCCTCGCCGCGCGTGTGCTGGGGGCCTCCAGCACACGGATGCTCCTGCGCCACCTCATCCCCAACGCCATGGGCCCCATCCTGGTGACGCTGACCTTCTCCATCCCACGCGCCATCTTCACCGAGGCGTTCCTGAGCTTCGTGGGGCTGGGGGTCAGCGCGCCCATGGCGAGCTGGGGCGTGCTGAGCAACGACGCGATCGGCTCCCTTGCCATCTACCCGTGGCAGCTCTTTTTTCCGGCCGCGGCGATCTCCGTCACCATCCTGGCCTTCAACTTCCTTGGTGACGGCCTCCGCGACGCGCTGGACCCGCGCCTGAGAAAGTAGGGGAGGGAGAACGATGAACGATCGCATGAACGCCATGAACTCATCGGACTTCCTGCTGCGCGTGTCGGACCTTCGCACGTCCTTCTTCACGCCGGCGGGAGAGGTCAAGGCCGTGGGCGGGGTATCCTTCAACGTGAAGCGCGGCGAGGTGCTGGGCATCGTGGGCGAGAGCGGAAGCGGCAAGAGCGTCACCATGCTCTCCGTGCTGGGGCTTTTGGGGACGTCGGGCCGCGTCGTGGGGGGCAGCATCGACTTCGACGGCCAGGAGCTCACGAGGATGCGACTGCGGGACCTGGAGGAGCTTCGCGGGAAGCGGATATCCATGATCTTTCAGGACCCCATGACGAGCCTCAACCCGGTGCTGACCGTCCGCTGGCAGATGGAGGAGTCCCTGAGGCGCCACAGGATCCCCTGCGACCGGCACGACCGGGCGGTGGACATGCTGAAGCGGGTGGGCATCGTCCCCGCGGAGCGGCGCCTGACCCAGTACCCCTTCCAGTTCAGCGGCGGGCAGCGGCAGCGCATCATGATCGCCATGGCGCTGATGTGCAATCCCGACCTGCTGATCGCCGACGAACCGACGACGGCCCTGGACGTCACCGTCCAGGCCCAGATCCTGGACCTGATGAAGGAGCTCCAGGGGCAGTTCGGCACGTCGATCGTCCTGATCACCCACGACCTGGGGGTGATCGCGGGCATGGCCGACCGGGTGCTCGTCATGTACGGCGGGCGCATCGTGGAGCGGGGAACCCGGCACGACGTCTTTTACGCCCCGGCGCATCCCTATACCCGCGGGCTCCTGAGGTCGGTCCCCAACCCGGACGAGCTGACGAAGAAGCGTCTGATCCCCATCGAGGGCCAGCCTCCGGACCTGCTGGACCCGCCCTCCGGCTGTCCCTACGCCGCGCGCTGCCCGGAGACGATGCGCGTCTGCATGGGGTACCCGCCGCGGCGGACGAGCCTCTCGGACTCGCACAGCGCGTCCTGCTGGCTCCTGGCCCGTCCGGGCGCGGAGGTGGGGAGATGACGACGATGACGGAGAGGACGACAGCCGGACGGAGGGCCGGGGCGGATACGGTTCTTCTCGAGGTTCGGGACCTGACGAAGCACTTCGCCGTCCCAGGCGGGACGGTACGCTCGGTCGACGGGGTGTCCTTCGACATCCGTGCCGGGGAGACCCTGGGGCTGGTGGGAGAGTCCGGCTGCGGCAAGACCACGACGGGCCGTACCGTCGTCAGGCTCTACGAGCCCACGGGCGGTTCGGTCCGCTTCATGGGGCAGGACATCTCCCGTCTGTCGCAGCATGGGATGCTGCCGTGGCGCAAGCGGATGCAGATGATCTTCCAGGACCCCTACGCCTCGCTGAACCCGCGCATGACGGTGGGCGACATCGTGATGGAGCCGATGGTCATCCACGGCTTTCCCAGGGACGAGCGGGCAGACCGGGTCCGGCATTTGCTGCGCATGGTGGGGCTGAACAGCGAGCACGCCAACCGCTATCCGCACGAGTTCAGCGGCGGCCAGCGCCAGAGGATCGGGATCGCCCGGGCCCTGGCGGTGGAGCCCGAGTTCATCGTCTGCGACGAGCCGATCTCGGCGCTCGATGTCTCCATCCAGGCCCAGATCGTCAACATGCTGGAGGACCTCCAGGACGAGCTGGGGCTCACCTACCTGTTCATCGCGCACGACCTTTCGATGGTGAAGCACATCAGCGACCGCATCGCGGTGATGTACCTGGGGGTCGTCGTGGAGATGGCGGAGAGCGGAGAGCTCTACAGTAACCCGCGGCACCCCTACACCCGCTCGCTGCTCTCGGCCATCCCCATCCCGGACCCGGACCTCTCCGACGCGCGGCGGCGCATCTCCCTGTCGGGCGAGATCCCGAGCCCGCTGGACCCGCCCTCCGGCTGCAAGTTCCACACGCGGTGCCCCGACGCGAAGCCGGAGTGCGCCGAGGCCGACACGGCGCTGCGGGAGCTCCGTCCGGGGCACCTGTGCGGCTGCCCGATGGCGTAGGCGCCTGCGCCTGGCGGTGCTTGATTCGCGTCCTGGCGGGACCTGACCCGGTTGAGCAACTCGTGAAGCGTCGTTTTACGGCGAGATTCGCTTAACTTTAAGGAGGGAATGTCATGCTGGAAAAGGTAGAGCCTTCAGGGAAGAAAAAACTTGTCGTGCCGCAGATCCTTGTCCTCATCACGGGGCTGATCGTCTTTTTCTGCCTCCTGAGCTATTTTTTGCCTGGCGGAGAGTATCAGCTTGACGAGAACAAGCGCGCCATCGCGGGGACGTTCGCCTATACGGGGGTCAAGCCGTTCTCGCTGTGGCAGGCGCTTTTGGCCATCCACAAGGGCGTGATCGCCTCCGGCAACATCATCTCGCTGCTTCTCGTCTGCGGCGGCTCCATCGCAGTCGTCATCGCCACGGGGTGTTTTGAGGACCTGCTCAACTACGGGATATTCAAACTTGAAGACAAGAGCGTGAGCGTCCTGGTTCCCAGCATCGTCGTCTTGATGTCGGCGCTCGGCGCTTTCGCAGGAAACGACTCCATGATCGCCTTCGTCACGGTGGGCATGCTGATCTGCCGGCGGCTGAGGCTCGACGCGATATGCGCCATGGCGATGTTCTACCTTGGCTACCTGATCGGTCAGGGCGCGTCCTTCACGAACACACTGCTCATCATCGCTCAGACGATGTGCGAAGTCGTCCCCCTGTCCGGCATGGGAGTCCGCATCGTCATCTGGGTCATCTTCACGGCCATCGGCGCCGTTTACTGCACGCGCTATGCCCTGCGCGTCAGCCGCGACCCCGCGCGCAGCATCACGGGCGTCCTGGCGGAGGTCGAGGAGGGGGAGTCCGTCGCGAGGACGAAACTTCCCGTGCGCGCCCTGTTCAACGCACTGACGCTTTTTGTGTGCTACATCATCTTTGCCGTCGGTTCAAAGCTCTGGAAGTGGGGCAACGACTACCTGGTCGCGATCATGGTGCTGGACGTTTTCCTGACGGCCGTCATCTACAGGATGAACCCCAACGACGTTGGCAAGGCCTTTTTCAAGGGCGCCCAGAGCATGGGCGGCATCTGCGTCGTGCTGGGGCTGGCCAAGGTCATCGGTACGGTCCTCACCGAGAGCAGAATGGTAAACACCATCGCCCACTTTGCCTCGATGACGCTTGGCGGGTTCGGCGTCAGCGGCGCAGCCATTGGCATCTTTGTCCTGATCCTGCTCTTCAACATGCTCATCCCCAGCAACTCGTCCAAAGCAGCCATCCTGCTTCCGCTCCTGTGTCCTATCAGCGACGTCGTGGGCATCACTCGTGACGTGCTAGCTCTTGCGTACATGATTGGCGACAGCCTCACCAACACGCTGACGCCCGTGTCGGGGCCGCTGATCGGCTCCTTGGGGCTGGCCGGCGTCGATTATTCCGACTGGATCAAGTACTCTCTTCCGCTGATGGCCATTCTCTCGCTCGTCGGCGGCGCGTTCATCGCCGTGCTGGCCGCGATGGCGTGGGTTGGCTAGCGCTTGCGGGCGTGACAACGAAAGGAACATACCATGAAGGATCGGGAAAAGAGGATCTTCGACTGGCTCTCGGCCCATAAAGAGGACATCATCGCCGACCTACTGGCTCTGGTCCGCTCGGAGTCCCCTACAGGGGACAAGGCCGCCGTGGACGCCTGTGGAAGGGTTCTGGCCTCGCTCTATCGGGACCGCCTTGGCGCCGTGTCTCGGACGGTCTCGCAGGCGGAGGTGGGGGACCACCTGGTGACGGAGCTCGGGGAGGGGGAGCGCACCCTCCTGATCGTCGGACACATCGACACGGTGCACTCCGTGGGGTCCGTGCCCGTCCGCCGGGAGGGAGACGTGCTCTACGGCCCCGGGGTCATCGACATGAAGGGCGGCGACATCGCCGTCGTCTGGGCCCTGAAGGTGCTGAAAGACCTGGGCCTCCCCGTCGGCAAGAGGGTCCGCATCGTCAACAACTCCGACGAGGAGACGGGCTCCCACAGCTCGCGGGGCCTGCTGCTCGACAGCGCGCGGGGGGCCTGCGCCTGCATCGTCCCAGAGCCGGCCACCTGCCCCGACGGGAAGGTCAAGCCCAGCCGCAAGGGCGGCGGGGAGATCGTCGTCCGATGCTGCGGCAGAGCGGCCCACGCCGGCAACAACCCCCAGGAGGGCGTCGACGCAAACGTGGAGCTGGCGCACCAGATCATCTACCTCAAGGGCCTGTCGGACTACGGGGGGAAGGGCAGCACCTACAGCCCCGGCGTCATATCGGGCGGCAAGGCCGTCAACGTCGTCAGCGACTACGCGGAGGCGACCGTGGACTGGCGCATGTGCGTCCCGGAGGATATCCCCCGTACGAGGAGGCTCCTCGCGGAGCGGAAGGCCGTCCTGCCGGGCGCACAGGTGGAGTTTGAGGTCAGAGTGGGGCACCCGCCGCTGGCGGAAAACGCACGGAACCTCGCCCTCCTGGAGCTTCTGAAACAGTGCGGGGCGGACTTGGACATGAGGATCGAGGCGGCGCCCATGGTGGGCGGCTGCTCCGACGGCAACGACATCTCGGACGCGGGGGTCCCCACCATCGACGGCATGGGCATGGTAGGAAACTTCATCCACAATCCGCAGGAGCAGCTCTTTCTTGAGCACCTGGTGCCCCGCGTCGCCCTCCTGGCCTCGCTGATCCTGAGGGTGTGAACCGTGAGCGCCCTGTCCGAGCGGACGGGCGGTCGTGAACGGAGTCGATAGGTAAATCTGCGTGTATCGGGTTACGTGAGAGCGCGAGGTTTGGGCAAAGCCCGTTTTTTCAATATTCTTAAGGAGGTCGTGTGTTGATGAAGGGAAAGAAGTGGTTTCTTGCGCTGGCGGCCGTGCTATGCCTGATGGGGACGGGCGCGGCTGCGGAGAGGGAGATCGTCTTCAACCTGGCGGTCGAGCCCAAGACGATCGATCCCGTCCAGAACGAGTCCGTCGACGGTTCCGACGTCATCATGAACATCTTCGAGGGGCTCGTGCGCGTCGGCCTGGACGCTAAGCCGGAGGCGGGGTTGGCCGAAAAATGGGACGTGTCGGAGGATGGGCTGACCTGGACGTTCCACCTGCGCCCCGGACTCAAGTGGTCGGATGGAGAGCCCTTGACCGCCGGGCATTTCAAGCATGGCTTTATGCGTTTGATCAATGCGGAGAGCGCCGCTCCCTATTCCTACATGGGCTTCTTCATCAAGAATGCCGAGGCGTTCTTCAACGGCAAGGCCAAGGCCGAGGAGGTGGGGATCAACGTCGTTGACGACGCGACGCTCCAGATTGTCCTTGAGGAGAAGAATCCGTTGATTCTGGAATACCTTTCCTTCGGCAACTTTGCCCCCGCCCGGCCCGAGGTGGTGGACAAGGACCCGCGCGGCTGGGCTGCGAAGGACGATTTTCCGTGCAACGGCCCATTTATGATCACGGAGTGGAAGCACAACAGCGAGATGACCCTCGTGAAGAACCCCAACTACTGGGAGGCGGACAAGGTCAAGCTCGATAAGATCCGTATGACGATGATCGTCGATTCCAACACCGCGCTGGCGGCGACGAAGGCCGGGAAGATCGACTTCAACAAGCAGCTGCCGCCGCAGATGACGCCGCAGCTCATCAAGAGCGGAGAGGCGAAGCTGGCCAACACGCTCGGCGTCTCCTTCTCCGTCTTCAATCTCAAGAGGCCGCCTTTCGATAACCCAAAGGTGCGTCAGGCGTTCAACCTGGCGATCGACCGGACGGCGATGGTGGAGAAGGTGGCGCAGGGCGGCCAAAAGCCCGCCGTCGCCTATATCCCCTATGTCATACCCGGGACGGGGGCGGACAAGGACTTTCGCGGCGAGTCCAAGGATTACCTCCCCGTGAAGGCCGACCCCGAGGCGGCGAGGAAGCTGCTGGCCGAGGCCGGGTACCCGGACGGCAAGGGTTTCCCCAATGTCGCCTACAAGTACAACCTGAACCCCGTCAACAAGGCCATCGCCGAGGCGCTCCAGGCCATGTGGAAGCAGAACCTGGGCGTGGAGGTGGAGCTATCCAACGAGGAGTGGAAGGTGTTTATCGAGACGCGCAACCAGAAGAACTTCGATATCGCGCGCCATGCCTATCTGGCGGACTTCCTCGATGCGGGCAGCCTGTTGGAACTGTGGGTGACCGACGGGCCGATGAACGTGGCCAACTACTCGAACCCCGAGTACGACGCCTGCATGAAGGAGGCCCGGACGGAGATGGATCGGTCCAAGCGCATCGGGGCCATGCTCCGGGCCGAGGAGCTCCTGATGAAGGACGCGGTGACGCTGCCGATATACTTCTACACGACGGCCTACATCCAGAGCGATCGCCTCAAGGGCGTCTTCCTGACCCCCTTCAACTGGGTCCTCTTTCACCGCGCCGAGGTCGTGGAATAGGGACAAAGTCTATAAGGCTGGGCCCCGTCGAGGGGCCCGGCCATTTTTACCGGGCATCCGCAGTGTTTGCATTCCGGAGTCGTTCTTGTCTCACAGATGTTTGTCTCACAGATATTTGTTCCGGAGATGCTTGTTCCGGAGATAATGGAGGGAGGATGGTTTTTGATGCAGGGTAACTTTCTGAGTCCGGCTGAGATCGCAAAGTATGTTGTCGATGTGGGACAGAAGAAGGCGGGGCTTTCCCCTTTCAAGCAGCTGCTCCTTGGCGTACTGGCGGGGGCGTTCATCGCGCTCGCCGCACAGGGGTCCAACGCGGCCATCCACACCGTCGAGTCGATAGGATTGGGCAAGACGCTTGCGGGGACGCTCTTCGCCGCGGGACTGATTTTGGTCATTGTCGCGGGGGGCGAGCTCTTCACCGGCAACTGCCTGATGGTCGCCGCGCTGGCGGATCGGAGGATCTCCCTGTCCGCGATGCTTCGCGGCTGGTGTCTCGTCTACTTGGGCAACCTGGTCGGCTCCGTGCTGGTGGCGTTCTTCGTCCTGAGGTCCGGTCAGCTCGGGTACACCGGGGGCCTTTTGGGTGGGTTCACCCTGAAGCTGGCGGCCTACAAGACGGCCCTGACCTTCGAGAAGGCATTTTTTATGGGGATACTCTGCAACTGGCTGGTCTGCCTGGCGGTCTGGATGGCCTACGGGGCCGGGGATGTCGCCGGAAAGATTCTGGCGATATTCTTCCCCATATGGCTCTTCGTCGCGTCCGGCTTCGAGCACAGCATAGCGAACATGTACTATATCCCCGCGGGCATTCTGGCCAAGGCAAACCCGCTTTTCGTGGAGAAGGCCCTGGAGCTGGGGACCTCCCGGCAGGCTATCGATGCCCTGGGCTGGGGCTCGATGTTCTCGGCCAACCTGCTTCCCGTAACCCTGGGGAACATACTGGGCGGGGCGCTCTTCGTCGGGCTGGCGTACTGGCTCGCCTACCGCAGGGCAGCGTGAGTTTCGTACCAAAAATTTGTCCGGGTGCGGGCCCTCCTCGGGGCTTTTGTGGGACCCGATATGGGACGGAGGGTATTCCCCCCGTCCGAACGACAGGCGCCAGCGCGGCCCCTTGTCTCGATGTGTGAGAACTGATAAAATACGCCCCGTTCCGCCTTTTCCCTTCGTCGGAAGCGGCCGCGTTCCGAATTGCACCGGCCTCGAGCGAATGCTGGCGAGGGGGCGGTTTACCCTCCTCCATGGAGTTTGTACATGGAGTTTCGGCATAGGGCTTCAGATGGGGATTCGATCAGGAGGCGTTGCAAGGGTGTCTGCAAAGAAAAACGACAATCAAGTGGTGGTGACTCGGGAGGGATACGAGCGTCTGTCCGCGGAGCTCGTCGATCTGAGGACGGTCCGTCGTCTGGAGGTCGCCCGTCAGCTCGAGGAGGCGCGCGCCTTCGGCGACCTCAGCGAAAATGCGGAGTATGCGGCGGCCAAGGAAGAACAGTCCAAGGTGGAGAGCCGCATTCTGGAGCTGGAGACGATGCTGGCGAAGACCCGGATCGTCGACGAGGAGAAGCTGGACACGAACAAGGTGGCCATCGGCCTCACCGTCACCCTTCAGGAACTTTCCCCTCCAAAGAAGCGTTACACCTACATGCTCGTGGGGTCCGAGGAGCTTTCGAGCTCCGGCGACGCCCCACAGGACGTCCAGCACATCTCCCAGAAGAGCCCCGTCGGCCAGGCCATACTGGGGCGCATCGTGGGGGATGAGGTATATGTCAAGGTTCCCAAAGGGGCGCGCCACCTGAAGATCGTCAAGATCGAACGAACCGAGAGGAAGAAGGTAAAAGCCTGAGCTCGAGGAAACGCATTCAAGTCGGGGGTCATTGACATTTTTTTTGAGAGAGTGTATAGTACCCTTCGTTGAATATTCCACGATAGCTCAATCGGCAGAGCGGGTGGCTGTTAACCACTAGGTTCCAGGTTCGAGTCCTGGTCGTGGAGCCAATTGAAATAATCGATGACCGTTATAGATGCAGGAGGCCCCCGAGCGAATCGGGGGCCTTTGCTTTTTGCCGAATGTGGGGCCGCTCACGCTCGTTCTTTTCGGGACAAACATCCCCTTAAAAGAGGAACGAATCTGTATAATACCGTTTAGAGTGTTTATACGGAAACGCGGTGAAGTACGATTCTTCAAAGGATGCTCGGGATTTGGGGCCGATGGGTGAAGTTTGACGCCCGTCCTCCCGGGATTATCCTTCTTCGCGGAAAAAAGGAAGGGCAGGTAGGGAGGAGCTACATTTGGAATCGATCACCCGGGAGGAAATGCGGGAGGCGGACCGCCGGGCCATAGAGGAGTTTGGCATCCCCGGCATCGTCCTCATGGAGAACGCGGCCCTTGCGGTCGTGCGGGAGGTCGCGGATGCGGCCTCTTTTACTGTGGTCTGCGCGCCCGGAAACAATGGAGGGGACGGGCTGGCCGTGGCCCGGCACCTGTTGATTCGAGGCCGGAGGGTCGAGGTCTTTCTGGTGGGGGACCCGGAACGGGGCAGTGCGG
>ERZ772957.2053-NODE-2053-length-12019-cov-8.643765_pt1 | contig 12019 bp, 7 predicted proteins | sample MGYA00580682_ERZ772957 | MGnify/ENA primary metagenome ERZ772957 (study PRJEB29015, sample SAMEA2737921) | human oral metagenome | biome: human oral; feature: human-associated habitat; material: dental | place: China | collected 2025 ...
TGACAATGTCCGAGCAAGCTCGACATTGTTCATTTGGCTTAACGAAAACGTTCTTCTATGCAGCAAACCCACACCTGCCCCAACGCCCACACAACAGCCTTGGGGCAGGTTTTACATTCAGGCCTGTTCTAAATATTCCCCGCAAAGGTTCAATTGTTGTTCCTTGTATTGCTCTACGCAGGCGTTTTGATTTTATCTGGCATCTTTTGCTTTCTCTTTCAGAAAGCATAGTTCACTTTGCTCCTTCAAGTAAGTAAGCAAAACCTGCTCAGATAAAAGCTAAAAATACAGCAAAGATAATTTTTAGAATCCGCCTTAACATTCAGTCAACATTCATCAGGAAATACATTTACACTTAGGGGCTAAGAAATAAGCGTTCGCACTTGAGTACAGGGCCTGCACACTTGAAACAAGGTGCCAAGGAACGCCGTTACGCAATTACCCCACAACTTCTCTTCCGATGTCAACCACAGTAAAAGGTTTCCTCAATGCCAGCATTTCGGGCATTACGTTCGGGCTAATCCCCCTTTTCGCCATCCCCGTGCTTGCCACGGGCATGCACTCCACTTCTGTTTTGATATACCGCTACGCCTTCGGTTGCCTGGCCATGCTGGGCATGCTGATGTTTCACCGCACGCGCATGTGGCTTGCCTTTGGCGATTTCCTACGTATTTTGTTGCTCTCTGCAATGTACGCCGTGTCGTCTATCGCCCTTATCGAAGGTTATAACTACATGGCTAGCGGCATCGCCACCACCTTGCTCTTCTCATACCCCGTGTGGACACTGCTCCTTTCGGTGGTGTTTCTGCACGAACGGCTGTCGCTTACCACAGCCGTTGCCATCGGCATAGCCGTTGCAGGCGTGTTCTTCCTTTCGGGAATACTCGACGGCAACGGCAGCATGGAGGGGCTAACGGGCCTTTTCCTACTTCTGCTTTCAGGCTTTCTCTATGCCGTTTACATGGTAGTCTTCCCCCAAATGCGAATCAGGCAAATGCCATCGCTGAAACTAACGTTCTACATTTTCTTCTTCGCGATGCTCATTCTCACGCTCTACGCCACCTTTACACGAGGGCGCATCGACCCAATAGACACGCGCAGCCAGCTCGTCAACCTCTTTTTGCTGGGTGTTGTGCCCACAGCCGTTAGCAACGTAACGCTTATCGTGGCCTTAAAGCAGATAAGCAGCACCCTGGCAGCCGTGCTCGGCGCCTTCGAACCCATGACGGCCATGTGCGTGGGCATACTCCTTTTCGGCGAACCGCTCACCCTGCCCATCGTCATTGGCTTTGTGCTCATCATCACTTCGGTGCTTATCCTTGTGTTAAGCAAACGCAAAACGGGGTAATATAGTCGCAAAACAGCCTTGCACCACACCCTTGCGCCACGCATGCAAGCATGGCGCAAGGGCGCAAACACTAGACGATAAACGCACAAAAGTGGGGGATTAATACTAAATAACTGAAAAAACAACACCGCCCACACCTTATATATAAGGCAAAAACGCTAACTTTGCAAGAGGAATGCAAAGGGCAAGCGAAAAGCTTAGGTAAACAACTGCAAGCCAAAGGTATGGTGGTAGGTTGGCTTTTCGCATCACACTCCTCCCCCACTGCACACCAACCCAAGCCAACCCAAACGCAGGTTAACAGGCAGAAAAGTAAGTGTATTCACATAACCATCCCAAAAATAAAGGAAACAACGATGATTCTCTTTTTCAAGACGCAGAAAGAAACGGTGATTGCCACAGAGGTGAACCACCAACTGAACGACGACGAAATGGCTAAGCTAGCCTGGCTTTATGGCGACGCAACGCTGATGGACACCCAAGAACTGGAAGGTTTTTACGTGGGGCCGCGCCGCGAAATGGTGACACCTTGGAGCACAAATGCCGTTGAGATTACCCAAAACATGAATCTTAACGGCATTTCGCGTATTGAGGAATTCTTCCCCGTGGCCAGTCGAAACGCCGACCACGACCCCATGCTGCAACGTATGTACGAGGGCATTGGCCAAGAAGTGTTTTGCGTTGACAGGCAACCAGAACCCGTAAGGCACGTGGACAATTTGGAAGAATATAACGAAAAGGAGGGGTTGGCACTCTCTAAGGACGAGATGGCTTACCTGCACGACATCGAAAAGCAATTGGGCCGACCGCTAACCGACTCTGAAATATTCGGGTTTGCCCAAATCAACTCAGAACATTGCCGCCACAAGATATTCGGCGGAACGTTTGTTATCGACGGCGAAGAGAAAGAATCGTCGCTCTTTGCCATGATTAAGCGCACCACGGCCGAAAATCCAGGCAACATTCTCTCGGCTTATAAAGACAATGTTGCCTTTGCACAAGGGCCGGTGGTGGAGCAATTTGCACCCAAAGACCAATCGGAAGCCGACTTTTTTGAGGTAAAAGACATCGAGAGCGTTATCTCGTTGAAAGCCGAAACACACAATTTCCCCACCACGGTAGAACCCTTTAATGGGGCTGCAACGGGCACGGGAGGCGAAATTCGCGACCGTATGGGTGGCGGCGTAGGCTCGTGGCCCATCGCTGGTACGGCCGTTTACATGACGGCTTACCCTCGTTTTGACGGCGGCCGCGATTGGGAAAAGCTACTTCCCGTACGTGAATGGCTCTACCAATCACCCGAACAGATACTCATCAAAGCCTCTAACGGTGCGTCCGACTTTGGCAATAAGTTCGGCCAACCGCTCATCACGGGCTCTGTACTTACCTTCGAGCATCAAGAGAAAGCCGAAACAGACAACTCTGCCAACGAACCTTTCTACGCTTACGACAAGGTTATCATGCTGGCAGGCGGTGTGGGCTACGGCACAAAGCGCGATTGCTTGAAGGGCGAACCACAAAAAGGCAACAAGGTGGTTGTGGTTGGTGGCGACAACTATCGCATCGGATTGGGCGGCGGTTCGGTTTCGTCGGTAGATACGGGCCGTTATTCTAACGGTATTGAGCTTAACGCCATACAACGCGCCAACCCCGAAATGCAAAAGCGCGCCTATAATCTTGTGCGCGCATTGGTAGAAAGCGACGACAACCCCGTTGTGTCAATACACGACCACGGGTCGGCAGGTCACTTGAATTGTCTGAGCGAACTGGTGGAAGAATGTGGCGGAGAAATTAACATGGACCAACTGCCCATCGGCGACAAAACACTCTCGGCCAAAGAGATTATCGCCAACGAGAGCCAAGAACGCATGGGCCTACTTATCGACGAGCAACATATCGAACGCGTAAGGCAGATTGCCCAACGCGAACGAGCACCGCTCTATGTGGTGGGCGAGACAACGGGCGATGCCCACTTCGCCTTCAAACAAGCCGACGGCACTAAGCCTTTCGATTTGGATGTGGCGCAGATGTTTGGTCATTCGCCCAAGACGGTGATGGTAGACAACACCATTGAACGCCACTATCAGAACGTTGAATATGAACCAATAGGCAGCGAGGCCGATAAAAACAAACTGGGCGAAGAGGCACTTACGGCGCACATAGAGCGTGTTTTGCAACTCGAAGCCGTGGCTTGTAAGGACTGGCTCACCAACAAAGTAGACCGTTCGGTGACGGGTAAGGTGGCTCGCCAGCAGACACAAGGCGAAATTCAACTGCCTTTGAGCGACTGTGGCGTGGTGGCACTCGACTATCGCGGACGCGCTGGCATAGCAACCGCCATCGGCCATGCACCGCAAGCGGCCTTGGCATCGGCCGAGAAAGGCTCGGTTTTGGCCGTTAGCGAGTCGTTAACCAACCTTGTATGGGCACCATTAGCCCACGGATTGGGCGGCGTAAGCCTTTCGGCCAACTGGATGTGGCCTTGTAGGTCGCAGGCAGGAGAAGATGCACGCCTTTATAAAGCAGTTGAGGCACTGAGCGACTTCTGCTGTACGCTGGGCATTAACGTACCAACAGGCAAGGATTCGCTTTCAATGACCCAACAATATCCCAATGGCCAGAAGGTTATCGCGCCCGGAACGGTTATCGTTAGCAGTGGTGCCGAGGTGTCGGATGTGCGTAAAGTGGTGTCGCCGGTACTTGTTAACGACAAGAACTCGTCGCTCTACTACATCGACTTCTCGTTCGATGAGCAGCGTTTGGGCGGAAGTGCCTTCGCACAAAGCCTTGGTTTCGTGGGCGACGACGTGCCAACAGTTACCAATCCCGAATATTTCGCCGATTGTTTCAATGCCATTCAAGAACTAATTAATCACGGATGGATATTGGCAGGCCATGACATTTCGGCTGGCGGACTGATAACCACGTTGCTAGAAATGGCTTTTGCCAACCGAAAAGGCGGCATGCACCTTAACTTGCACGACCTGGCGGGCGACGATGTGGTGAAAAACCTCTTTGCAGAGAACCCCGGCGTGGTGATACAGGTAAGCGACGAACACCGAAACGAACTGCGCGCATATCTGGAAGACGAGGGTATTGGCTACACCAAGATTGGCTATTCGGTGCCAAACAGTCGCACGTTGGTGGTGAAGAAGGGAGGAAACGAGTTTGTTTTCGACATCGACTCGTTGCGCGAAACATGGTATCGCACCTCTTATCGCCTAGACACGATGCAGAGCCACAATGGCATGGCCAAGAAAAGGTGGCTTAATTATAAGAAACAACCCATTGAACTGAAATTCAACGACAGCTTTACTGGTAAGCTAAGCGACTATGGCATCAGTGCCGACCGCCGCAACCCGTCGGGCATTAAGGCCGCCATCATCCGCGAAAAGGGTACTAACGGTGAGCGCGAAATGGCTTATGCCCTCTATTTGGCGGGGTTTGACGTGAAGGATGTGGCCATGACCGACCTTATTTCGGGGCGCGAAACGCTGGAAGAGGTGAACATGATTGTGTTCTGCGGCGGGTTCTCTAACTCTGATGTGCTTGGTTCGGCCAAAGGTTGGGCAGGCGCATTCCTCTATAACCCCAAGGCCAAAGAGGCTCTCGACAAGTTCTACGCACGTCCCGACACGCTTTCGCTGGGCATCTGCAACGGCTGCCAGCTTATGGTTGAGCTAAACCTCATCAATCCCGAACACGACCACCGCTCGCACCTTACCCACAACACGTCGCGTAAGTTCGAAAGTTCGTTTGTGGGACTAACCATTCCGCAGAACAACAGCGTTATGCTGCACTCGCTCAGTGGTAGTAAGCTGGGCATCTGGGTTGCTCATGGTGAGGGTAGGTTCTATATGCCCGAATCTGAAGACAAATACAACATCGTTGCCAAATACAACTATGCCGAGTACCCAGGCAACCCCAACGGGTCGGACTATAATGTGGCAGGCATCTGCTCGGCAGACGGCAGGCACTTGGCCATGATGCCCCATTTGGAACGCTCCATCTTCCCTTGGCAGAACGCCTACTATCCGCGCAGACGTCAATCTGACGAGGTTACGCCCTGGATTGAGGCCTTCGTGAACGCAAGGAAATGGGTGGAAAAGAAGTTGAAAGCATAAAGAGGAGTTAGTAAGGAGTTAAGGAGTTATGGAGTTAAGGAGTTAAGCCAAATGCTTTACCGTTTGTGTTTATAGATGGTGTCTGCCTAATCGGACCAGTCGGATTAATCGAACCAGTCGGACTTGTCTGGCCAGTCGGACTTTTCGGACCTGTCGGACCAGTCTGACCAGTCTGACTTTTCCGAAATCTAGAAACCGCTAGGCACCTTTAAACGGCGTAGCCATTTTTTCACCCTTTCACCCTTTCACCTTTTCACCCTTTCACCCTTTCACCTTTAACAAGGCATATCACCCCCTCTCCTTTTGGAGAGGAGCTGGGGGTGAGGCTTTAATTCATCAACAACATGTCGATATATTGGAACAGTTTTCGCACATTCTTTAAGATAGGGATGTTCACTTTGGGTGGCGGTTACGCTATGATACCCATTATCGAGGCCGAAGTGGTGGACAAGAACAAGTGGATAGAGAAAGAAGAGTTTCTCGATCTTATTGCCATAGCGCAGAGTTGCCCAGGTGTTTTCGCCGTCAACGTCAGCATCTTCATCGGCTACAAGATGCGTAAGTTACGCGGCGCACTATGCACTTGCGTAGGCACAGCCCTGCCTTCGTTTCTCATTATCCTGCTAATCGCAATGTTTTTTCATCAGTTTCAAGACAACAGCGTGGTGGCAGCAGCGTTCCGTGGCATACGTCCAGCCGTGGTGGCACTCATTGCTGCCCCCACATTCAACTTGGCCAAGAGTGCCCACATCACGCTAAGCACCCTTTGGATACCCGTTGTTTGCGCCCTGCTTATATGGGCAATGGGCGTAAACCCCATCTACATCATCATCGGCGCAGGCCTTTGCGGTTTTCTTTATGGGCAGTTTATCAAGCCCACAGAGGGTTCGCCCAACGAGAATTAGAACAATTGCAACAAAAGAACAACGCCAATCGCGCCGCACCCCATCCTACCTACATACGCATTCAGCCAACAACAAATAAAACCATCACATGATTTTCATCGAGCTTTTCTATACGTTTTTCCTCATCGGACTATTTGGTTTCGGTGGCGGTTACGGCATGTTGTCGCTCATACAAACCGAGACGGTTATCCATCATCAATGGCTTTCGTCGGCCGAATTTACCAATATCGTCGCCATTTCGCAGATGACCCCAGGCCCCATCGGCATCAATGCGGCCACCTATTGCGGATATACGGCCACCCATAACGCCGGGTTTAACACATGGATGGCCATGCTGGGCAGTGCCACAGCCACCTTTGCGTTGGTGTTGCCATCGCTTATCCTAATGATACTTATCTGTAAGACACTTATGAAATATATGGACACGCCCGTTGTTCAGAACATGTTCGCCGGCCTGCGCCCTGCCGTTGTGGGCTTGCTTGCCGCTGCTGCCCTGCTTTTAATGACAGAAGAGAATTTCAGTTCGCCCACCATCAACCCCTGGCAGTTTGGCATTAGCCTCTTCCTTTTCGCCGCTACATTCGCAGGAACGAAGTTCTTAAAGATTAATCCAATACGCATGATTGGCTATGCTGCCGTTGCAGGGATGCTGTTGCTGTATTAGGAGGGCGAAAAAGGTTGGAGGAGTGGAGGAGTTGACAAGTTGACGAGTTAACAAGTTGACCAATTGACCAGTTAACTAAGATGGGTGCGCCTTCCAACTCGTCAGCTCGTAAATATGTTGTCTCACCAACCCGTTATCTCGTAAACTTATCAACTCATCAACTCACCAACTCGTTAACTCATCGACTCGTTAACTCGTAAGCTTGTCTACTCATAAACTTGTTAACTTGTCAACCTGTTAACTTGTCAACCTGTCAACTCGTCAACCTGTCAACTCGTCAACTTATTTACTCATCCACTTATTCAGCCTCCTTTTCTTTCTCCTCGCTTACTTCTTCGCTTACTTCTTCCTTATTTTCTTCTTCCTCGGTTTCTTCCTCATTGTCCACATTCTCGTCTTCTTCCTCCTCATTGTCGTCTGCCCCGCTCTCAACACATGGTTTCTCGCGAACATACTTAATGGATTTTACGGCCAAGATAATGCCAACAATGGCCATTAAGGGCATGATGGTAAGTTGCACAGGATTGAATTGGTCGAGCCATTCGAGCATGTGAAGTAGGCAGAACAAAGCGAAAAGGCAAGCCAAGATGGAGTGTATCACGCGCCAAGCCTTGTGTTTTCCCCATAAAACGAGAAAGATTGCGAGTACGGGTAGCGTGTAACAAATTCCCATCATAAGGGCAATAAGTTCGCGCAAATGGGTGGAAGTAGGCATTGCCACGATGCTCTCGCCCCAAAATGCTGGCATTACATCCGCCAAAGTATGGGCAAGAAATCCTAAAACGAGAACCACCCACAATACTGATAATTCAATTTGTCTCTTCATAATTACATGTTGTTAGTTAGAAATGGTATTTTTAGTTGACAAGGGGCGTTGGCTAGTTGACAAGTTGACGGGTTGACCAGTTAACCAGTTGACCAGTTGACCAGTTGACCAGTTGACGAGTTAACAAGTAGACAGGTTAACCAGTTGACGAGTTGACTAGTTCACAAGTTAGCGAGTTAGCAAGGGGCGTTTTTCACTCAACAAGATAAGCAAATTGCCCACCTTCGCTTGCCGGAATCAACCGAAACGCTAGTTTTGTCGGGCCAAAGTTACAAACTTTCTGTTGTCTTTACAATACCTATGGGCGATATTATTAGAGAAATTGACAAGTTTATTGGTTAATAAACGCACAGATTAAGAGCTGTTTTAGTGAAGAAGTGAGCGGCTAAACAAACGAGCGAGTTAGCAAATGTAGGAGGGTTAGAGCAAGACAAGTTCCATTTTGAATAAAACAAAGAACAAATCAACGGTCCTTGTGCTAAGCTACCACTTCGTGGCTGGCTTGTTGCAAATAACGATTTGAATAACGTTTATTCTTATATGGATAACAAGAGTGATGTTGTATGCAATCTCATTATTCAGGTATAAAAACGAGGATTATGGGTGTTTATAAGTTTAGAAGTGCCTATTGAATATTGTCAGCCTTTTTAAAAGAAAAACATCCGCAACGCCCGATGTTGAGCCTTGCGGATGGGAGGAGCATAACCCCTTGTGTGGGGATGCGTTGCTTATGTAAGGAAAAACGGTCTAATTTGTTATCACAGGTAAAGTTCGGAAGGGCGGGTTACATGTATTCCTCTTCGTCCCACCCCCAACCAAAGCCTGGTTTGGCGCCAATCTCGTCCGGGTCGCCTGGCACAATGGGGCCTGGGTCGCTATCGCCATCGCCGTCGTTGTCGAAACGCGATGCACCCGGTGCACGTAGTAGTTCGTCGAGATCAAAATATACTGCGATGCAGTTTGGCTTTGTGTAAACTTGCTTTTTCATACTCCCTAAGTTTATTTTACGATTATCTTCTTATGGTTTACAATATAGATGCCTTTTGGCAATCCTTCGATAGAGGTGGCATTTGGCCGCACCAGCTTTCCGTCTACGGAGTAGATGTTGCTGGGGACGGCAAACAAGTCGCTGTTGGGCTGCACCAAGGTGTTCGTTACGTCCGTTGTGTTGTCGAACGTGCTGCCAATCTCTTCGCCATCAACAAAGAAGTTGAATGCCTTAGATTGGGTGTTTGAACCTGTGGCAATCCAACCACGGAAACCTTTGACCGGCATTGGGTTTTGTGTAAAATGCCATAGCCACTTGTTGTTAGACTTGGCACTCTTTCCAAGAACATACGAGTGGGCAGGAACTACTTTCGCTGTTTGGTTGTAGAGCGATGCGCAGAATTGTAGCCGCTCGTCGGTTGTGGTCGATGGGGTGGAAGGATCACGCAGAATGCCGTTTGAGTAATTGGGCAAGGTTTGCGGATTGGTGTCGAGCGTAACGTTGTTGATAATGTAATATGGAGCTTGTACTTGAACCCATCCTACGTCTTTTACCAACTTGCGATACGGTGCGGCCGTAGGGGGTATGGTTGGCTCTTTTGTAGGTTGCAGCAAGTATAACTTGTTGGCTTCTATGGCGATAGCGTTATCGTTATCTAACGATACCTTTGTGAAGTCGATGCGGGTGCTCAGTGTAGGCGACTGATGTGGGTATGCTGATAGCCTGGCCGTTTCGCCGAATGTGGCTTTCACTTGGGCGGCGGTAAGCGATATGGGGAGAACTATGCTGTTCCATTCGTCTTTTTGCATTGTGCGCTTTAATATCAGCGTGGCCGCCTTGTGGGGTTGAACTTGCTTGGCAAGATAAAGGATGCTTGTTTGCGCCTCGTCGAGAACAAGGTCTTGCGTACCGCAATATTCAAGGCGGAAGTTATCCCAGCAGGTCCAGTCGCGTTGACGTGTTGAGCCTGTTATCTCAATACCGATGTCCAGTTTGGCTCCGTCGGTGGGTACAAATACCAGCACCGTGTTGTTGTACGACCCTTTTTCGAACTCCATAGCAGCCCTTGAATATGGACTGATGTGCTTTTGGGCAAGGTCTGATGCATCGTAGGCGTGCATTAGGTCGGCGAGTGTATAACAGAATTCGTGAGCAAAGACATTTAGGCTGGTGGACACGTTAGAGAAAGCATCCGTTGTGCCTTGTACCTTTGCGAACAGCTTGGATTTTAGTTGGCTGCCCGATATGGCGTTGTAGAAGCCGTTACAAGAAACGCGATACCAACCCTTTTTCAGGGTTACTACTTGTTGCGTAACCTTTCCGTTGGCCTTTCCGTTGTTGCCTAAGTTTCTAACGTTGGCTGTGGAATAGCCTGCGTAGTTGGCCATGTAATAGTTGCTGGATATGGCACCGTTGCCAACGTAGTAAGTGTAGTTGGCGTCGGCGGGATTGAAAAGGTAGGCTTGTGCATTGGCATAAGCCCATGTAAGCCCGTTGCTGGCGCGCCATTTCTCCACATCCTTGTCGCCACGGATAAAGTTTTGGTCGTAAATAAGGAACGTTGCGTTGGCTGGTGCCTCGTCGGTTGCGTATTGTTCCTTAAATGCTGCTTTAAGGTCGGCTTTGGTTACGATTTTCCATAAGCACGACTTGTCGCTGTTGCTTGCCGTTGCAGGGTAGGCTAGGGGAGAAGTGTTGCTGTGTCCAACGCTTTTCATTTGAAGATAGCGAGTTCCGCCATAGCCTTGGTTGTGCTCGTCGTTGTAGAAACGTATCTTGTACGTTTTACTACCCGATTGTGTCTCTACGAACTCCCAGTCGAGGATGCCGTTGATGTGGTGTGCCTCGGTGGTGTATGGGTTCGGTGTTTTCGAAAGGTCGTAATCTACGCCTCTGTCTACATAAACACGATTGTAGTTGATAGGGTCGGTGTAGCCCGGCGTGTCTTTTCTGCGACCAAAGGCAATGTTGCGCCCCTCTGTCGTTGCTTGTGGCCCTTGCATGCGGTATTTGCCGAAGGTGGGCGACTTGCTGATGTTGATGGGCATGCCTACACCGTAACCAACTACAACGGTACCCCAATAGCTGCCTGCATTGAGATATTGGCCTGTGCCAACGTTGTAGAGATAAGCGGTTTTGATGTCTTCGTTGGTTGAATTCGCCACCGAAACTATTGAATTTCCATTCCACTCGTGGGAGTGTGGATTTTGTCCCTGAGCCTTTAATACCGTAGGGACACAAGCACATAGTGCTGATAATACCAAAGAATAAAACTTCATCATAAAAATAACTCTTTTAATTCTCTTTATAAACTAAATACCATTACTAACAATGAGAGGTGGTCTTATACGCACTTCCGCTGTTGGCAGATGGTGCGTATTTACATTTTAAGCAGTGAACTAACTTTTTGTTCCATAAAACACAAGTTGAATAAAATGTGTAGTTAATGGAAATAGGGAGCTTTGATGATGGTACTTACTGTGTAAAGGCCGACCTAACTTTATTTATGTTTCGTATATCTTACAAATAACTCTCTTTTTCGAAAAGTGTATATCCTGTCAATATGTTTATTCAAAGACCATTATAATAAGGGATTTTTGCTAATCATTCCCTCTTTGTTTTGCAAATGTATTAAAAAAAAAGGATGTGAAAAAGAATGTGTATAAAGTTTTCACACTATATATGAGTTAGGCTTGATATTTTGCTTTCGTTTACTAAACGCAGGTTTCTTGTTGTAAAATATTAAGACATGGTATGCTGCCTTTGGAATATAAGCGTGTCGTTTCATTTTGCGTTTGATTGAGATTGTAGAGGGGTTAATTATGGTTGGTTGGTGGAAAGTATGTATTAGAGGTTGGCAAGACTTAGATGAAACAACAAATAGGAATGCTTAACAGATTGCCAGCTCTGAACTTCTAAATCTCAGAATCCTTAACAGTCCAGGGATGCTATTTGTTCAATAGTCTACGAAAGCTTTACTGAGGTTTCTATATTATGAAGTGGTCTCGGCTTTTAATATTTCTATAAATTGAGAGAGGTGCAGGACAAGTCAACTCACTGGCTTATAAACAAACGAAAGCCCAACAACTCCCGATGACATCACCCCCCCCAACTCACGAACTCATCAACTCACGAACTCATCAACTCACAGACTTATCAACCCA
>ERZ772957.2055-NODE-2055-length-12015-cov-6.386204_pt1 | contig 12015 bp, 10 predicted proteins | sample MGYA00580682_ERZ772957 | MGnify/ENA primary metagenome ERZ772957 (study PRJEB29015, sample SAMEA2737921) | human oral metagenome | biome: human oral; feature: human-associated habitat; material: dental | place: China | collected 2025 ...
TGATAGAAGAAAAGAAGCAAAAGAAGATCAAGGCGTCAGGGACGCCAGCCAATTTGGCGGGGTACCCGATAGGCGTCGGCCCAATTAGGGAGCCCTTCAGCTATTCTCGATGTACCCGGCCAAACTTCCCCGCCCTCGGCAGAGGGCCTTTTCTTGTCTTGATAGAAGAAAAGAAGCAAAAGAAGATCAAGGCGTCAGGGACGCCGGCCAATTTGGCGGGGTACCCGATGGGGGCCGGCCATTTTGGGAACCTTCGGCTGTTCTCGATGTACCCGGCCAAACTTCCCCGCCCTCGGCAGAGGGCTTTTAATCACTGATCGTTAGCTCGCGGGAGCCGTCGGCTTGCTCGGTGATGTGAACGCGGACGGCTTGGGGCGGGAGGAGCGGCTCGATGCGTTCGGGCCACTCGATAAAGCTCCACGAGGGGCGCTCGAAATAGTCTTCGGTGCCAATGTCAAGGGCTTCGGCAAGGGTGCGGATGCGGTAGAAGTCGAAGTGGTAGATGAGGTGATCGGCGTCGCGGCCGACATACTCGTTGACGATGGCGAAGGTGGGGCTGTTGATGGCGTCGCGGACACCGAGGGCTTCGCAGAGGGCCTTGATGAAGGTGGTCTTGCCGGCGCCCATCTCGCCGTAGAAGGCTACGACACGGGGCGCGGGGCCGACGGCGCGGAGGAACTCCTGGGCCGCGTCGTGGAGGTAGGCCAGCGAGGGGATGTGGATCGTGCTCATTTGGGTTGCAGGGTGATGAAGGGTACCATCATCTCCTCCATTGAGATACCGCCATGCTGGAAGGTGCCTCGATAGTAGGGGACGTAGTAGTTGTAATTGTTGGGGTAAGCGAAGAAGTAGGCGTTGGTGGCGAAGACGTAGCGCGTGCTCAGGTGCGGCGAGGGCAGTCCGGCCCGGGCGGGGTCGTTGATCTCGAAGATGTACTTGGAGTCGCAGGTCATGTGTCGGCCAGTCTTGTAGCGGAGGTTGGTGTTGGTGTTGCGATCGCCGGTGATCTTGATCGGGTCGTCGACCTGGATGGTGCCATGATCGGTGGTGAGGATCACACGGCAGCCCTCATCGGCCAGTCGGTTGAGCAGCTCGAGCATGACGGAATGTTGAAACCAAGAGCGCGTCAAGCTGCGGTAAGCGGCCGCGCTCTGGGCCAGCTCACGGATCATCTTACTCTCGGTACGGGCATGGGAGAGCATGTCGATAAAGTTGATGACAACGACGTTGAGCTGGTTGCGCAGCAGGTCGTTGAGGCCGTTCAGGATACGCTCGCCGTACTGCGATTCGTAGACCTTGTGGTAAGAGAAGTCGTAGCGTTTGCGGAAGCGGTCGATCTGGGTTTGGATCAGCGGCTCCTCGTTCGTGTTCTTGCCCTCCTCGCTCTCCTCGTCGACCCAGAGATCGGGAAACATCTGGGCGATCTGTGCCGGCATGAGGCCAGAGAAGATGGCGTTGCGGGCATACTGGGTGGCGGTGGGGAGGATGCTGTAGTACATCTCTTCGTCCACCGTGAAGCGGTCCGAAAGCAACGACCGCACGACGCGCCACTGGTCGAAGCGGAAGTTGTCGATGAGGATGAAGAAGACCTTCTCGCCAGCGTCGAGCAGGGGGAAGACCTTCGTCTTGAAAAGGTCGGGACTCATCAGCGGTCGACTGGCAGGATCGGCCATCCAGCCCATGTAATTCTTGCGGATGAACTTGCCGAAGGCACTGTTAGCCTCCCGCTTCTGCATGATGAGCATTTCCTGCATGGGGGCTTGGTTCTCCTCGAGTTCGATCTCCCAATAGACGAGTTTCTTGTAGACCTCCGCCCAGTCGTCGGCGGTGAAGGAGTCGTTGATCTGCATGCCGATGCGACCAAACTCCTGCTGATAGCTCTCGGTGGTGGCGGTGGTGATGATGTCGTTCTTGTGGAGGTTCTTTTTGATGGAGAGGAGCAGCTGGTTGGGGTTGACAGGCTTGATGAGGTAGTCGGCAATCCGGTTACCGATAGCCTGATTCATGATGCTCTCCTCCTCGCTCTTGGTGACCATGATGACGGGCACGGCGGGGTCGATCTCCTTGATGGAGACCAAGGTTTCGAGTCCGGTGAGTCCGGGCATATTCTCATCGAGGAAGATGAGGTCAAAAGTCTGTTCGCTACAGCTGTCGATAGCGTCTTGTCCGCTGATGACGGGCGTCACGTCGTAGCCTTTCTCTTCGAGGAAGAGGATGTGCGGCTTGAGGAGGTCGATCTCGTCGTCAGCCCAGAGGATCTTGTTTCTTTTCATAAGAAGTAGGGGGGATTAAGTGGTGGTGAGAGCGAGTAGTTAGAAGTGGTGAAGGGTCCGCTCTGCCCTGATTCAACCGGGGATTAAACGGCGGAGGAGGGGTGGATATTATACGATATAAAGAAGCGGTGCATCGGGGGCGTCCAACTCTCTGGACATGGCCCACCGATACACCGCTATGGTTTCGTTGTCTCGCCTCACAGAGGTTGCTCTTGTGGGGCGGAGGGGGATTTGGCTTGCTTACTTCTTCTCCGTCTTCTTGACAGCTTTCTCGGCTTTCTTAGCAGCCTTCTCAGCTTCTTTGGCGGCCTTCTTAGCGGCTTTGTCCACCTTCTCTACGGCCTTGTTCACGACCTTCTCGGCGGATTCCACAGCCTCTTCAGCCGCCTTCTCCACCTTGGGCTCAGGCTTGATGATGTCCAGCAGCTCGATCTCAAACTCGAGCGTAGCGTTCGACTTGATCATGTCGCCAGCGCCACCCGTGCCGTAAGCCAGGTCGGAGGGGATCCACACTTGGAGCTTCTCGCCCTTGCACATCAGCTTGAGCGCCTCCTGCCATCCGCGGATGACCTGCGTCACGCCGAACTCGGCCGGTTCGCCACGCTCCACGGAGCTATCGAACACCTTACCGTCGAGCAGTCGGCCGGTGTAATGCACCTTGACACGGTCAGCGTCCGTCGGCTTCTCATCACCCTCACCGGGCTTGAGCACCTTGTATTGCAGACCGCTCTCAGTCGTCACTACGCCTTCCTTCTTCTTGTTGGCGGCAAGGAATTTCTCGCCTTCGGCCTTGCGAGCGTCGCCTTCCTTCTGCTGCGCTTCCATTACATAGTTCTGGATGCACGTCTCGGAGGCTGCGTTGTTCATCAGCAGTCCAGCGGTATCGCCCTTGAGCGTACGGACGAAGATCTCGGCCAAGACATTGATGTTGACTGGGCCGTTGGGGAACGTCTTGAGATTCTCGCGGAGGCTGCTGCCGATGTTCACACCCAGCGCATAGCTGACCGTATCAAGCGGCGACTTGAGTGCGGGGCCGGATGCCTTACGTGTCGGCTTAACAGCTGCATTGGCCATCGCACCGCCGAGCAGCATGGCTGCGCAGACGAGTGCGAGGGTTGTCAACTTGTGGAACTGCTTCATTACTTCACGATTTCAAGCAGTTCGATCTCGAATTCGAGCGTAGAGTTAGGCTTGATCGGCCCTGCGCCCTGCGTACCATAAGCCAGATTGGAGGGGATCCATACTTGGAACTTCGATCCTACGGGCATCAGCTGCAGCACTTCCTGCCATCCCGGGATCACCTGACCCACTTCAAACTCAGCAGGCTGTCCACGCTGTACCGAGCTGTCGAAGACGGTTCCGTCGAGCAATCTACCGGTGTAGTGGCAGCGCACCTTGTCCTTCGCTGTCGGCTTGGCTCCCGTGCCCTCGGTGATGACCTTATACTGGAGTCCGCTGGCGGTCGTTATGACGCCTTCCTTAGAGCGGTTAGCGGCCAAGAAGTCCTGTCCCACCTTCAGCTCGGCCTCAGCCTGCGACTGCTGAACCTTCATCACATAAGCATTGAGATAGGCATTGGCATTGTCGGAAGTCATCTTCAGGGCCGAAGTATCCTTCAGCACAGCCAAGATTCCCTTGATTACGAGATCCATCTTCAGCGAGTCGTCGCCGGGGAAAGTAGCTAGACTGGCCTTGATGTTATTTCCAACGTTCACACCGACGGCGTAGCTCAAGCTGTCGTTCTGCGAGCCCAGCGTGGCATCTGCTGAAACGCCGCCTTGATTACACGAGTTCATCGTTACACAGGCAGCCGCTGCGGCCGCCATCATCCATACATTAATCTTTTTCATCTTCCTGTTTGGTTGTTATGTAGTTACTATTCTATTGTTATTCTCTTCGTCGTCTCTCATTCATTCGATGCCGAGCAGTTCGACGTCGAAGATGAGCGTCATATTCGGCTCGATAGCCTCGCCTGCACCGTGTGCGCCGTAGGCCATGTCGGAGGGGATAAAGAGGCGCCATTTGGATCCGACGTTCATCAGTTGCAACGCCTCGGTCCATCCGCGGATCACCTGCGAAACGCCGAACACAGCCGGCTGACCACGCTCTATGGAGCTATCGAAGACGCGTCCATCGATGAGTGTGCCGTGGTAATGGCAGCGCACCTTGTCGTTCGGCCCAGGCTTCTGCCCGTCGCCAGTCTTGAGCACTTCGTACTGGAGGCCGCTGGGGAGCGTCACCACGCCCCGCTTCTCCTTATTGATTCGTAGAAACTCTTCACCGACCTGCTTATTCATCTCAAACTTCTCGGCCTGAAGGTCCTTGAAATACGCTTGAAGCAAGTGTTGCGCCTCGTCAAAAGCGATGGCTGGCTTAGCCTCATTAAATACGTCGTTTATGCCCTTGATGAAATCATCGATTTCCAGCCCTTTGATACCCGATGCCCGGAAATTGTTCCCGATGCTCAGCCCGAGGGCATAGCTTATCTTATCCATTATCGAACTGTCTTTCTGTTTTGTAAATCAGGCCGCAAAAGTAGAAACAATTCCATACGGCCTACAGGGCTGGCAATGGGCGTCAGACCAAGGGATACCGTACCGAAACCACATGTGGAGAAGTCCTCCATGGGCCCTACAGACAGCTTAATCAACCGAGACAACCCTTTTCCGCCGGTTGGATATTCTTGCCTTACAAGCCTATCTATAACGTGAGTTCGACAGCCAGCCGAGAGTTTCTACGAAAGCCACGCGACGGCCAAAACGTTTTTGGAAATGCTTGCAACGGTGTTGCAAACGCCAGAAAGTTTTTCGTGGGACTTGCAACGGTGTTGCAAACGCCAAAAAATTTTTCGCGGGACTTGCAACAGTGTTGCAAACACTTTCAATACCGGAACTCCCCAAACTCACTGCGGATGATCAGCTCCTTCCGCTCGGCAGACTCTACGCGGCCCACAATCCGGGCGTCGATGCCGAACGAGCGACTAAGGGCGATGACTTCTTCTGCTCGCTGGGCGTCTAAGTAAACCTCCATGCGGTGGCCCATGTTGAAGACTTTGTACATCTCGGCCCAGTCTGTGCCGCTCTGCTCGCGGATGATGCGGAAGAGGGGCGGCAGGGGGAAGAGGTTGTCTTTGACGACGCGCATGTTGTCGCCGATGAAGTGGAGGATTTTCGTCTGCGCGCCGCCGGAGCAGTGCACCATGCCGCGGATCTCGGGGCGCATAGCGTCGAGCAGGGCCTTGACGACAGGGGCGTAGGTGCGCGTCGGAGAGAGGACGAGGCGGCCGGCATCTACGTTCAGGCCTTCGATGGCGTCCGTGAGGCGGAGACCACCGGCGTAAACGAGATCGTCCGGAACGGCGGCGTCAAAACTCTCGGGGTATTTCTCAGCCAAGTAGTGGGCGAAGACATCGTGGCGCGCGCTGGTGAGTCCGTTGCTGCCCATACCGCCGTTGTAGGCGTGCTCGTAGGTGGCTTGACCGAAAGAGGCCAATCCGACGATGACGTCGCCAGGGCGGATACGCGCATTGTCGATCACATCGGCGCGGCGCATGCGGCAGGTGACGGTGCTATCGACAATGATCGTGCGCACCAAATCGCCCACGTCGGCCGTCTCGCCACCTGTGGCGTACACACCGATACCCATCTCACGCAGCTCGGCCAGCAGCTCGTCTGTGCCGTTGATGATGGCTGAGATCACCTCACCGGGGATCAACAGTTTGTTGCGCCCGATGGTGCTTGAGACAAGGATGTTGTCCGTGGCGCCGACGCAAAGCAGATCGTCGATGTTCATGATCAGCGCGTCCTGCGCGATGCCCTTCCAGACGCTGAGGTCGCCCGTTTCGCGCCAGTATAGATAAGCAAGCGCCGACTTGGTGCCGGCGCCATCAGCGTGCATGATGTTGCAGTAAGCAGGATCAGCACCCAGTATGTCAGGAATGATTTTGCAAAAAGCCTTCGGGAAAAGGCCCTTGTCGATGCGTCGGATGGCGTTATGCACGTCTTCTTTCGAGGCGCTGACGCCGCGCCGTGTGTACCGTTGGTCGCTCATTATTGTTTTGTCTTCTGAGGGTAGACGTTTTCTGCGGTGTTTTGGGTTCTTTTTTCTGAGAAGTCTGAGGGGTCGTCTTCTTGACGAGAGCCGTTTTGGCTGCAGGCTTAGCTGTCGGCTTCGCGGCAGTGGCTTTGGATGCTGGTTTGGCAGCAGACTTTGTGGCCGGTTTAGCGGCGGGCTTAGTGGCAGCGGGTTTGGCGGCCGGCTTAGCAGCGGGAGTCTTCGCCTTATTAACGACAGAAGCCGCAGGCTTCTTTGCCTGCGGCGCGCGCTGATCTTTAGGAGTGACCTTTTTCGTTGGAGTCGCTTTAGACTTCTCCGACGATGCCACCAGCTTACCCGACTGTTTCTTCGGTGTCGGGGCAGGCTTCTTCGCGGCGGGTGGGGAGACGGTTTTCTTCGTCGCCACCGGTTTCTTGGCGCTGGCTATGGCTGACTTCTTGACGGCAGTCGCAGGCTTTTTTACAGCGGCTGCAGCCTTCGGATCGGCTGCGGGTTTCGCGGCAGGCTTAGGAGCATCCGCTTTAGGAGCAGGAGCCGGTTTCTTAGCATCAGCCGGAGCTGGCTTTTTCGGAGCAGCAGCCTTCGGATCGGCAGCGGGTTTCGCAGCAGGCTTGGGAGTCCACGCTTTGGGGGCAGAGGCCGGTTTCTTAGCGTCAGCCGGAGCTGGCTTTTTCGCAGCAGCAGCTTTCGGATCGGCTGCGGGTTTCGCGGCAGGCTTGGGAGCATCTGCTTTGGGAGCAGGGGCTGGTTTAGCAGCCGGAGCAGCTTCCTTTTTCGGTGCAGGTTTCGCCGGAGCGGGTTGGGCAGCTGGCTCTTTCTGAGCTTTGGGTGCGGCCGCTTCCGGTTTCGATTTTTTGGGCACCTTGATACCGTGGGCTGTGGGTTTCGTTCCCGGCTCAAGTTGCGTGGCGGCAGCGGGTTTGGTTTCGGCAGGTTTCTTGCGCTCCGGCTTTACCTCGGGTGAGGTGGCGGGACGCTTGGCCGGTGCCGATGGTGTGGAGACGCTCCTTGCGGGTCTCGAGGCGATGGGTTCGGAGGACGAGGCACTGGCCAGGTCATAGGCGTGCAGCTCGTAACGCTCAATCAGCTCGATCAGCTTACTGGCATACTTGGGATCGGAGGCGTAACCACATCGTTTCAATCCATGCGCCCAACCCACATAGTCTGTTGGCTTGAGCTCAAAGAGCGACTTGTAGTGCGCTCTGTCAGCGATGAAGTGCGAGTGATCCTCGTAGGATTGTTCTACGGAGGTGTACTTACGAAAGCGTTCCAAGCGACCATCATCTTGTTTATAGAGATAGTCACCCGTCCAGTTTCCGCATTTGATACCGAAGTGGTTGTTACCCTGAATCGCCAGGTAACTTTTCCCTGCGCTCGATTCAAGGATACCCTGTGCCAAGGTAATACTGGCAGGTATACGATGTCTGGTCTGCTGATGGATAGCAGCCTGATGATAAGCCTGGATATACTCTTCACAAGCATCCAAATTTCGAACCTCTGTTTTGCCAGCCTCCATGCGTTCGACGAGCACGGGGCTACTGACAAGCGTAATACAGCCTATAATAACGGCAAGACGATATAGTGATAATGTACGTGGGCGCATCATGTATGAAAGTTCTATTATCTGAGTTTAAGTGTCTCTCCCTCTCGGGGCACATAACTTTGGTTTTTCTCGTTCAGGGCATAGAGCGTACTGACCTGTATGCCGTAGTACTGAGAAATGCTGTGCATGGATTCTCCGATCTGCACCTGATGATAAAGATGGGGCATATCGGCCCGTTTCTTCTTTTTCTCCAGGTAAACGATATCCCCCCGTCGCAGGGAGAAGTTCTCGGGTGATTCGTTGAATCGCGCCAGTTCGCGTGCCGTGAAGCCGAGATCCTGAGCGATCCGATCGAAGGTGTCGTTGTAGCGTGCGATGGTATAGAGTAGGCCACCCGTCTTGTAGACGTCACGGGGTTTCAGACCCTTCTCGTCTGGTGATGAGGGTTGAGGCTGCTCGGCCTTCTTTTTGCCGAATAGACGTTCGAAGAAGGTGCCTTCTTTCTTCCCCGGCTCGGTAACGGGTCGGGTAGAGGGCTTCTGACTGGGCGTGGTAGGCGTTGTTCGAGGCTGTTCGTTTCTCGTTTTCTCCTGGACCTCACGCGCTATCCTTTTGCCGGTGTCAAAGAGATAGAGTTCATAGTCTTCGATCATTTTGATCAGCTTGTTGGCATAGGCGCGATCGGTGGCGTAGCCACATTCTTGCAAGCCTTTGGCCCATCCGCGATAGTCTGTCTTGCGGAGGAGGAAGAGTTTGCTGTAGCGCTTTTTGTCGACTAAGAAACGGGAGTGATCTTCATAGGATTCGGCCACATTGTTGTATTTGCGAAAGCATTCATCCTTGAGATCGTCGTCCCAATAGGTACGTGCGCCTTTCCAGTCTTTGTGGCACTTGATTCCGAAATGGTTGTTGGATTCTAAAGAGAGGCGTGATAAGCCTGCGCCAGATTCATGCAGCGCTTGTGCGAGGGTTATGCTGGGGGGTATGTTGTATCGATCACCCTGTTGTACGGCAATATAGCCGTATTGGGTAATGTATTTCTCATAAGCAGGGTGTCGCTTTCGCTCGGCATGGCCTGCCGCTACGATCGTGAAGCCTGTATAGAAAATGAGAATAAAGTATCGGATACATCGAGGGATCATCGGGGCCGTCTCTTTTAGGAATCGGGGCAAAGATAGAAAATAACCAGAACGCCCTTAACCTGTTAGGAAAATCGGGCTACCTTCGTTGGCCCAACCAAAGACCCTAAAATATGCGAGAAGAAAGGATTGAGATACGCCTCCAAAGAGGCCGTATTGAGGAGCTCACGGCGGACGAACGTCGGGGCATGGATGTGGCACTTGCGGCGGCCGAGCGGGCGTACGCTCCGTACTCGGGATTTCACGTCGGGGCGGCCGTGGAGCTGGCTGACGGACGACTGGTGCCGGGCAGTAATCAGGAGAATGCAGCCTATCCCTCGGGATTGTGTGCCGAACGGACGGCCCTGTTCACGGCCGGGGCACAGTATCCGGACGTAGCGGTGCGGGCGCTGTATGTGGTGGCCATGAAGGATGGCGTGGTGCAGGACAGGATCAGCCCGTGCGGCAGCTGTAGACAGGTGATTTCGGAGGTGGAGCATCGCTACGGGCAATCCATCCGTATCTACCTCTGCGGACGGACGGAGTATTGCTGCGTGGAGTCGGCCGAGGCGCTGCTTCCGCTGTCGTTCGGGAGTAAGGATCTGTGAGTAGAGGGTGTAGAGGGTAGAGGGTAGAGACAGAGGCTTCTTATCGGTCGTGCATGGCTGATGGGGAGCCTTTTTTCTGTGTCTCTCGCTTGGGAATGTATGCCGCCCGGTGCAAAAAGGCTTGTCGCTTGGATGAGATAGGCCTGTAATCCGGAATTCTGCTGTGTTTCTTCTTGGAAATAGGCCCGTAATCCTGAATTACGGCGTGTTTCTTCCGAGCAACGCGCCTAAATCGGGAATTTGGGCGCGTTTCTTCTTAGCAATGGGCTGTAATCGGGAATTACGGGACGTTTCTCTACCTGCTTTTCTTCCCTTGATGGAAGAAAAGCAGCAAAAGAAGATCAAGGCCTCACCGAGGCCGGGGAAGTTGGCCGGATACCAGCCCATTTTTCAACCAACAGGTACCAGGCAAACTTCCCTGCCTCGGTGAGGCCAACTGATCGATGCACCTTTGCGCGCCTAACATGTATCATAACACAGAGAATGAGACTTTGCATTGCGGAGAAGCCGAGCGTAGCTCTGGAGATTGCGCGTGTGCTGGGGGCAAACACGCGGCGAGATGGGTTTTATGAGGGCAACGGCTACGTCGTCTCGTGGACCTACGGTCACCTCTGCACGCTGAAGGATCCGGGCGACTACACGCCGGCGTGGAAACGCTGGGATATGCGCTGCCTACCGATGATCCCGCCACGATTCGGCATCAAGCTGATCGAGGAGGAGCATTGCATGCGGCAGTTTCGCGTCCTGGAGGCTCTCATCGCGAAGGCTGACGAGGTGATCAACTGCGGCGACGCAGGTCAGGAGGGGGAACTGATTCAGCGCTGGGTAATGCAGAAGGCGCGTTGCCAGTGTCCCGTGAAACGGCTCTGGATCTCGTCGCTGACGGAGGAGGCCATCCGCGAGGGCTTCCACCGACTCAAGGATGCCTCGGCCTACCAGCGACTCTACGAGGCGGGGTTGGCGCGCGCCATCGGCGATTGGCTCCTGGGCATGAACGCCACACGGCTCTACAGCCTGCGCTTCGGTGGGCCCGGACGCGTGCTCTCCATCGGACGGGTGCAGACGCCCACGCTGGCACTGATCGTCCGTCGGCAACGCGAGATCGAGGCTTTCCGGCCTGAGCCATATTGGGAGCTGAAGACCGTCTATCGCGACGTCACCTTCACGGCCTCCCGCGGACGGTTCGCAAAGAAGGAGGAGGGCGAGGCACTACTGCGCGCCATCGAGGGGCAGCCGTTCACCGTGACCGATGTCACGAAAAAGAAGGGCCGTGAGGCGCCCCCGAAGCTCTTCGACCTGACCTCACTGCAGGTGGAGTGCAACCGCCGTTTCTCACTCTCGGCCGAGGAGACACTGCGCCTGATCCAGTCCCTCTATGAGAAAAAGGTGACCACTTACCCGCGCGTGGACACGACGTACCTCAGCGAAGACCTTCACCCGAAGGTGCCCGGAATATTGAAGGGAATGACCGATTACGCCGCCCTGACCTCCCCACTCACCGCTGCACCAATCGCGAAGAATAAGCGGGTGTTCGACAACAAGAAGGTGACGGATCACCACGCCATCATCCCCACCGGTACGGCTGCACCAGCAGGGCTTTCGGCCGATGAGCGACGGGTGTATGACCTTGTGGCACGACGTTTCATTGCCGCTTTTTATCCCGACTGTGAAGTCTCAACAACGACCGTCACGGGCGCCTCTGCCGAGGTCGATTTCCGGGCCACCGGTCGGCAGATCTTGAAGCCGGGATGGCGCACCGTCTTCGAGCGAGAGGGCAGCAAGAAGGAAGAGAAGGCGGAGGAGGAAGAGGCGGAGGCTGTGCTTCCGGCGTTCCGAAAGGGCGAGAGCGGCCCGCATCAGCCGTCGCTCGTAGAGAAACAGACCACCCCGCCAAAGCCCTACACCGAGGCCACGCTGCTCCGGGCCATGGAAACGGCTGGCCGTTTCGTAGACGACGAGGCACTGCGCGAGCTGATGAAAGAGAATGGCATCGGCCGACCCTCCACACGTGCGAACATCATCAAGACACTACTCAAGCGCGATTATATCCGTCGTGAGCGAAAGCATTTGGTGGCCACCCCGACGGGTGTCAGCCTGATCGACACGATCCACGAGGAACTGCTGAAGAGTCCCGAGCTGACGGGCCAATGGGAGCGTAAGCTCCGCGGCATCGAGCAGGGCAGCTACGAAGCCGCGGCCTTCCTCACGGAGCTCAAGGAGATGGTCGCAAGGATCGTGCGGTAGTCAACTTGGCCAGCATCCCTGACGGCCCCTTCCGGGGCTGGGAACTTTGCCTGGTACCAGGCCAACTTGGCCGGCGTCCCTGAGGTCTTGAAGTACCAGGCCAACTTGGCCGGCATCCCTGATGCCTTGATCTTCTTTTGCTTCTTTTCTTCTATCAAGAGAAGAAAAGAAGA
>ERZ772957.2056-NODE-2056-length-12011-cov-3.476581_pt1 | contig 12011 bp, 10 predicted proteins | sample MGYA00580682_ERZ772957 | MGnify/ENA primary metagenome ERZ772957 (study PRJEB29015, sample SAMEA2737921) | human oral metagenome | biome: human oral; feature: human-associated habitat; material: dental | place: China | collected 2025 ...
TCAGGTAGGCTCTGAGGGCTTGCAGAACAAAGGGGTCGTCATCAGCGATGACAACCCGGATCCTCTCCGCATCGTTGTTGTGCTCTAGGCCAGTCGAAAGGGGATCCATCCTCATGGAAGAATCATAGCGAGTTCACCCGATCCGGGAGCGATCATCATGCCTCTTCCTTCCCTCAACAGCCAGGCTTCCTTCGCATGGCATCCCACACGACGCACCCATCTACTCCACACAGGAGTCGCAGTCTCCCTCCTCGTCGTCTCACCAATCACTGGGACTCCTCTTACACCCCGCGGCCTCTTGACCACGGCCTTGAGCCTGGCCTGCCTCCCTCTCGCATCCCTGCTTCCCGCCGCAGGGGCAGTCATAAGCCTCGTACTCGCCTGGCTCACCAGCTTCTCACCCGACGACCTGGGCGCTATCGCATTAGTGCTACCTTGGGGACTCGGCGTCATGCTTCTGGCCAGAGGCCTCAGACGCGACATGACCTATGCACTCGCCTTCGCAACGATGCTGGTACAGCTTTCAGCAGCATCAACGTGGCTTCAAGGAGTTGCCCAGACTCTGGTCATTGGTGTTCCCTGTCTGATGATCGGTGAGTTCATCCGCCACCACCGCCTCCAGGCCAGCACCACCGAGCAGAAACGCAAGCACAAGCTCGACCAGCAACGACGCCTCGTCGTCTCCGAGCTCCACGACACCGTCGTACGCGACCTCAGCCACGCCATCATGATCGCCGAGCAAGCCCGCCTGGCCGCCCCAGACGACAAACGTCTCAACCAGGAACTCGCAGCCGTCATCGCCCCCGTACGCACCGCCGTCGAACAACTACGACGCAGCCTCAAAGCCATGAATGCCACCGAAGGAGACGACTCCCTGCTCCTCCTGGCCTCCTCACCTCCACCTCCCCTAACAGACACCATCCATACCGCCCAGGAAGCCCTCGCGCACCGAGACGCCCACCTGACCACCCACGGCACCGACCTGCTCGACAACCCCGGCATCGGTCCGGACATCCGTCCACAGCTCGTCCACGTCATCGCTGAGCTCATCAACAACGCCGCCAAGTACACACCCTCCTCCAGCACCGCCACCCTCACCATCGAGATGGACGACAACACCCTCGAGTGCATGTGCACCAACCCCATCTGCCCCACCCAACCGCCCAGCACCACCACCTCATCGCAGCTCGGCCTACCCCAAGCCCAGCAACGCATCGAATCCCTTGGCGGGGCACTCCACACCACCCACACCCCCAACCGCTGGACCACCGTCTTCAGTATTCCAGTCAGCAGCACGCCACCAGCAAAAATAGTTGACAAGTAACCTATGTTCACCATCAGAGATAGCGCAACAGCGAGCGTCCGCAGAAAGTAGCACGCATCTTCATCCATAAGAATAATAGCGAAAGGCCTGCACGTAAGTCAGAATCAGGATACGCACCAACCACAAGGAGTCCATCATGCGCAAGACTGCCCTTCTCAGCCTCTCCGCCCTCACCCTCGGAGGGACCCTGCTTCTGTGTCCACCCGCACAAGCATCTCCATACACTCAAAACCTTACCTCACCTAAAAACACTAGTGAAGTCAGCACTTACCACCAGAGTCCGGCCATACTAAAATGCCTCAGGATTGGAGACTTTCGCATAAGATGCGATCTGTGACGTAAATGAATTTACCCACAAGAACAACATCTAGCATAAGTTATTCTTTCAATATATTTTGACCTTCCCCACAAACCTCCAAAACAATTCAGCCATACACCAATTATTCACGGAACCGCATCACACACCGACCATGGCTCCGCGAGGAAGGAATAAGACGCAACATGCCGCACCAAAATCCAGGTACCCGCTCTGCTGTCGCCACAGTTGTTGAGGCTCGTGGTCTGACCAAAGTCTACGGCGAGGGCAACGCCCAGGTCATCGCCCTGGACTCAGCGAGCCTGGCTGTGGGCCGCGGCGAGTTCGTCGCCATCATGGGCCCCTCCGGCTCGGGCAAATCCACCCTCCTGCACTGCATGGCCGGCCTGGACACCCCCACCTCCGGAAGCGTCCTCATCGCCGGCCAGGACCTGTCCGGCATGACGGACAAACAACTCACCGCCGTACGCCGCGACCAGCTCGGCTTCATCTTCCAGTCCTTCAACCTCCTACCCACCCTCACCGCCGAGGAGAACATCCTCCTGCCCCAGCGCCTGGCCCACCGCAAACCCCCACAGGACTGGTACGACGCCGTCATCTCCATCCTCGGCATCGGCGACCGCCTCACCCACCGCCCCAACGAGCTCTCCGGCGGCCAACAGCAACGCGTCGCCGTCGCCCGCGCCCTCATAGGCCGCCCCGAGGTCATCTTCGCCGACGAACCCACCGGAGCCCTCGACACCACCTCAGCCGCCAACCTGCTTCAGACCCTCGCCCACATGTGCGAACAACTCGGCCAGACCGTCGTCATGGTCACCCACGACCAACACGCCGCAGCCACCACCAACCGCATCATCCGCCTACGCGACGGCCACATCACCGGCGACCAACCCAACCACCACAATGACAGTCCCCTCGTCGTGGGCGGCATCTCTGACATCCCCGACGGCTTCGCTGTGCCCCTGACCGGCCCCGCCGGCAGCGTTGAACTGACGGCCCGCGTCCAGGAGGGCTGGGGAGCCGCAGTCAGCCCGGCAGTGGCACAGCACCTCAACGGAGATGCCCCCGCCAACGCCACCATGTGCGTTCGCTCCACCGGCAGCACCATGACGGCGGAGACTGAGCGCGAGCCCATTGTTGCCATCCGCGGCCAGCCCCTAATGGTGGACGGTAGCGCCGCCGCGACTGAGCAGATGTCATCCATCATCACAAGGCTGCCCCTGAATCGTCTGCCTGGTTCTGGGCGCCACCCTGGTCATCGCCCTGTCCGGGCTGGCCAACACCACGGATGTCTCGGTTCTCAAGCAGATCAGGGAGATCGGGGTTCTGCGTGCCGCCGGCAGCTCCATCCTCAGGACGACAGGAACCCACGCGACAGCTGGCGAGATGGAGGGGATGACCGTCACCATCCATCCCCTACCTCGCGCTTCTCAACACCCTTGCCGCGACTCTGGCCGTCGGTCTGCCTGCCTCACTGCGTCTGGCAGGGCGGGCCGCCTCGGCACCACCGGTCGCGGCTCTCTCTGAGGACTGACCGCGCGACGAGAACGATCGGAGATGCATCTGCACCCGCTATCAGCCTCCTTCACACCTACACAAACCTCACGTGAATAAGGAGATCCACATGGAACTATTTTCCTGGCACCTCAAGCCACCGACCGTCGAAACTGCAGCGACAGCCCCGTAGAGGAACCTCGATCAATATTCGGCAACTGTCGAACGAGGCACGCCAAGGTAGCGCAACGAAGATAATCCGCCACAGTTTTTCAATAATCATGTGGCGAGCCAGGCTCATAGCATTGTCGCAACCCCCTCTACCAGGACTGCCAGACAGACTCACAGCCTTCCAATTCGAGGCGACCACACACCTTAACCCGACCACAGGGTGGGCAGACACTGAAATCAACAGCCCCATTTATTACTTACGGGAGCCCACCTCACCCCTCCAGGCTAAGGCCAGTTTTCCGCTGGAGGTCTGTGACACAAGTCGTTCTGCACACCCCACCCACCCCTCTCGACAGCAGCGTTCTTCTGTTAGTTGACTCATACATCAAAGTTCTCAAGCTCACAGCGAGTCCCCCTTAGGGAGGATGCCATCCTCCGCAGACCACCCTTAGGAGACTTTCCATGTCGACAGACACCTAATACCCTTTCCAGCAGGACGCAGACAGGCACCAAGGATCGAACTGACACTTAGTGCTCTTAATGCCCCTCATGCGTAAGCCAGCAAGACGAATCATCCCGCACCGCACTTTAAACAACCTCCCACCCTAGCGGATACAGCAGCCAAAAAAGGGACGACAGCAGATAAGTTCACCAATTACACCACCACCCCGATTGATGACGACATCTCACAACCTCAAACACATCAACAATACCACCCCCAAAGAAACCTGTTCAAACTGTCAAGAATGCATGCAAAAATGAGTCAACATGACACCCCTTGGGCCAACAGCAACCAACTACTCATCAACAACGCAGGAATCTGGGAACAAGTTGATGAGGGCACGCTCTCAAACAAGCACATTTCCGCCTCTCTTCGGTTCATTCTCGCCCGCATCGCAGACGTCCGACCGCCCTTCGGGCAGTCGATCTTCACTGACGTTCTTCACCAAATGCCTGGTACGCAGCTCGTCAATGACCAGATCCAGGCCCTGCAGCCGGGGCAGTACAGCATCGGCACCATCAGTCTTGAGGCGGCTGAGGAGGCACTGGCCCAGGCCCTGCGCCGGAACGCCGCCGCCCCTTTCTCCTCGACACCAACGCCCGTTGACGACATCATCCTGCGCTATCTCAACGCTCTTGCGGCGCCTACCTTGGAAGATACATCCACTCCACCCGAGACCAAAGCGAACCGCATCGATGCACGGGGTATTCGGGACCTCATCGGAGCCATTTCGAGCGAGATGAAGAGCGATACCCGAGGTGGAGGCTTCTTCCAGCGGCTACTGGCCAAGAAGGACACGTCGGACTCAGGCGAGCATGCTTCGGATACTTTAGAACCAATCATCGTGGAGCCTGAACCCCAGTGGCTCAGCATTGAGGCCATCAAGGCAATCGACGTTGCAAGGATCGTGTCACTGTCCTCATGGACGGAAGCCACGAAGGGGCTCTCGCCGCGGGTAGCCCAGCTTCTGTGGACGGTCTCCAGCAACTCATCGTCATCATCGGACTCGCCCTACCGTCCGGCCCACGACCCTGCCGTTATCAGCGCCTTCGCCCAGGTTCCTGTTGAGCAGCGCTCCATGAAGGTCCGCAACGGCATCCGCACCTATGACGCAGCGCTGTTCCGCAGATTTGGGAAAGAGCCCGTTAACGACCATGCCGCGGCCCGCCTGCGCGCTGTCAGGGAGGCCGGCGAGATGTGGCGCTCCTGGCAGGAGGAGCTGGCCGACGGCTCCCTCGCCGCCCAGGGTTGCATCGACGTCGACGGAATGGCCCTGATCGGACAAGACCCCTTCCTCCGCCAGAAGTACGCACTGGACGTCAAGGAAACCGTAGAAACAGAAAGGTGGGTGACCTCATGGCTCAGCGCTGGAGGCTCGCTGACGGAATGACCCTGACGCACCTGGAGAACGGGGGATGGACACTCGCCGACCTCCGTCGTCTCTCCATCCACGAGCTGGACGAGGAGAACGGGACGCTCCTTGACGAGGCCCTCCATTCCACCAGTCCGGTCCCGCTTTCACCACTTATTGAGTCCGCCATTGAGTCCGGCATGATTGTCGATTCAAGTAATATCACTAACCCCCAGGAGGGCCTTCATGAATAGCCCATTCATCACATTGCTCATCGGAGGAGCAACCGGGGTCCTCCTGGGGACGGCGGGAGCGAAGATCTGGGCGGCCGCCCGCACCCGCCTCGCCTGGCCTGAGGGCGCGAACTTCCTGCGCTTCCATCTCTCCAGCAACTTCGTCATCGCCGCTGAGATCGTCGTGTCCGTTATGGCGCTGGCCGTTCCGAGCTATCGGGTCGCATCCCTCCTTCTCGCCGTCATCTACGTCGGATTCGTGGTCGGAGCCACGACGCTCAAGGGCCAGGAGTGCGGCTGCTTCGGCATCGAGGGTATGAAAGTCGGTCCCGTCCATATCTGGGGGTGCGTCGTCGCGGCTGCCGCCCTGCTGACCAGCGCTGTCAGCGGCGAGGCGATCACGAGCCCCCGCCCCCTTCGCCTGGTGATCGCCCTGGCATCGGCCGTCGTGATGACCGCCGCCATGCACCTGTGGAACCGGCTGAGCCGCACCGAGGTCGACGACGCGAATCATGATCAGCTCCTCATCATCCTGTCCCCATCGTGCACGGCATGCTCAGCGCTCAAGGTCATGGAGAACCACGATGTCGACGACTCCGAGCTCGACGGTTCCATTCTGTGGGTGGACCGCGACTCCGAGCAGGTCGCCTCGCTTCGCGAAGCAGGTGTCAAAGTCTCCGCCTACCCCGCCGTCGTTTCGATGAGCTCCGCCGCTCCATCGGACGCCCACGTCCAATCGGGCCTAGGTGAGTGCAGGGAGGTGCTTCAGTCATGGCGCAGTCGGCGGCTCGCTCTTCTTCAAGCATGACATCCGTACGGCGGGTGCTGTCCTCACCATGTGGTCACGCGTTGAGAGCATCCGGCCCCTCCATCATCATTGCGGCACTTCTCGTCGCTGCACAGGCAGGTCTGGGCACGGTCTCCCCGCTGATGCTCCAACGCATCATCGATGGCCTGGCTCAGAAGCCCACGACGGCGGGTATTCTCCTGCCGGGCCTTCTGGCAGCCGGCGCCGCAGTCGCCAGCGCAGCAGTCAACGTGGCCTCGCAGCGCATGACAGCATTCACCGGGCAGCGCTTCCAGGAGCGCCTGCGGGTCCTTATGCTCAACAAGCTGACCCGACTGTCCTCATCCACCGTCAGCGCAGCGCCGGGAGGCTCCCTGCTCTCACGGATCACCAATGACACAGCACAGGCACAGGCATTCGTGTCCACCATCCTGCCGCAGGCCCTCGGCCTCACCGCCCGGCTGGGAATCCTGCTGAGCATCATGTGGACCCGGTCCTTCACCATCACCCTGGTGGTCCTCGCACTGGCACTGATTCTGACCCTGCCCACGGAGCGGGTCTCCCGGACGCTCAGTGCCACGACCGACAGCATGCTCGACGCCATGTCCACCTTCAGCGGCACCGTGGTGGAACGCGTCGGCGTCACCGGTCACCTCTTCTCCCGCACAGCGGCCGACATCCCCTCGGACCGGCGTCGGGCCGAGGAGACGGCCGCTGACGTACGCGCTTCCTACACCCGCATGATCACCCTCGACAGCGCCTTCTCCTCATCACTGGACCTCGTCGGCGCCCTGGGAACCGTGGCCGTGCTCATCATCGGTGGGTACTCCGTGGTCCAGGGGAACATGACCCCTGGAGCCCTGGCTGCTCTAGCTGCTCTCACGCCCCAGCTCTACGCCCCGCTCCAGGCTGCTTCCGGGGTCCGCACAGGCCTGGCAATGTCATGGTCCGCGTTGTCTCGCGTGAGCGACTTCCTTGAGTCGCAGGAGGAGTGGTACGAGGCTCCCCCAACACCGGTCGACGTCCCCAATGGCGGAGCACTCCTGGTCAGAGAGGCTGACTTCTCGGTCGCCGACGGCGCAAGCAGCACCGTGCTTCTCGACTCGGTCAGCCTCACCTCCCGATGCGGAGAGATCGTCGCCGTCGTCGGCCCGTCTGGAAGCGGGAAGTCGACCCTCCTCAATCTAATCGCCGGGGCCAACCAACCCACTCAGGGCAGCATCACTGTCGCCGGTTTCTCCCCCGTCGCCACTGGTACAGAGGCCTGGAACAGCATCGTTCAATACTGCCCCCAGGAACCGTTCTTCCGCAGCGGCACCATCAGGGAGAACTTCGAGGCGGTCTGTCCCGGCATCAGCGAGGCCAGAATCCACGAGCTGTGCAGCCGGGTCGGACTCGACCTGTCACACCTGGGGGACCGCTCCGGGACGAGCACGATGCTCGGAGAACGCGGGGCACGCATCAGCGGCGGAGAGCGCGCCCGCCTGGCGATCGCCCGGACCCTCGCCCTCAACCCACGGGTACTCCTGCTCGATGAGCCCACGGCTGCTCTCGACGATGAGTCCACCGACCGCCTCATCGCCACACTGCTCGACCTCAAACGCGATCACTGCATCGTTGTCACCACGCACGACGCCCGTCTCTTCGCCATGACCGATCGGGCCTACCGCATGGAGCTCGGCAGGCTCAGGGAGGTGCCGACGCTGACTTTAACCAGAGCAGGAAACGAAGCATCTACATGAACGCAGCATCCTCCTTACTCCCCGTCGAGCACCAGCGAGAAGGGATCAACCAGGTCAGCATCCACGCGCTGGTGGACCACCGCACCGACACCAGAGCCGTGCTGGAGGCTCCGGTCTTCCACACCTTCCCCAGGACTCGCATGGACCTGCTCCGTTACCGAGGAGTCACCTACGACCGGCTGTCCGGAGACCTCATTCCCTCGCGGGTACCACGCGGATACCTGGGAACCGTTAGTGCCGGTCACCCGCTCCTCTTCGTCGAACGTGGTGACGGACTGCCGCTGCCCTTCGGCCCACGAGGCTGGGTCCTGTCCGCCTGGCAGGATGACGGGCATGTCCAGGTCAGCACCTACGACGAGGCCGGAACCGCAGTATCCCGGTGGGGAGCCAGTACGCGTTCCCTCCTGGGTCTTCGCCCCAACCCGGCCGGCTCCACCCGGCTGTGGCACTTCGGTGACCACGTCGTGTGGCTGCGACAGGAACATTCCCCATCCAAGGCGGTTAGTCGTTTCAACAGTGATGACGAGTTATGGCCAGATGCCCTGGTGGAGGAGTTCTTCACCTCCTCCCTGTGCACCGTCATGTTCGACGACGCCCCGCTTCCCGGGCTTCCTCAGGGATCGGTGGTCCTCCTCGAAGCCGGCTCTCCCTTCCTCATCGGAATGGCCAGCACATCCCAGGAGCTGGCCGCCTTCATGAGGGAGGACCACGTCCCTCACTACCTCATCAACCTCTCCCACGGAGAAACCGAGGAGGGCCTGGAATCAGGACCCTCGTCATCGGTATCCCTCATCGGCGATCTACCTCGCGGTTCAGTCTCTCGCTACTCACTCGGTGACCACAGCACCGTGGTCTTCACCGAGCGTCTGATCGATGAGGTGACCTCCTACTGTGCTGAGGACGGTTCAGTCATCGCCACTGTCGCTGACGGCGTCAGCCACTACACCGGGATTCCCGGACTAACCGGAGTATGGGTCGAGCTCGGTACGCCCCAAGTCCTTCGGTGGCCCGGGGGCTCATGGACCGGCGACAGCCCGATCAAACGTATTCTTCCCAACGAGGCCAACGAGAAGATCCAGGTCATTACCGCCACCGGTAGTCACCGGCTCGTGGGCACTGACGGTGCCGCCGAAGCACCCGGTACTCCACAGACCGCCCCCGCCCCCATACTGTGGTGCCCGGCGTCGGAGGACCCTGCCGACGGCGTCCCCGGCACCGTGATCACCCGCATCCTCCCCGAGCGCTCGGTCGACATCACCTTGACCGAGTCGGCACGTGGCTCAGTTCCGTTGATCTGGTTCGACAGCTCCTGGGCACTGCCAACCGAGGCCTCCGAACCCACACCCATCGACCTGGGAACGCTGCAGCCGGACAGCGTCCGCTGGTGCCATGCGGGTTCTCGCCCAGTGGTACGCGTAGGCATCGACTACCAAGCACTAGCTAAGGTCCACGCAGAGAAGATCCTCGCCGAGCTGTACCAGGCCTGGCAGACCGCCTTGGACGTGATCACCAACGAGCTACCGGATTCTCCGACGTCTCCCTTTCTGGGTGGTCACAGCTTCGGGGCGGCGCTCGCTGCTGTCTCAGTGCTGCGCGACATATCCTCCCCCAGAGGGGTGCTCCTGCGCAGCGGCGCGTACGACCGCTACACGACGCCGGCAGGATTCCAGCACGACCGGCGCACCGCCGCCTCCGATCCTGGCCTGTACAGCATGATGACCGTCCTCCCCTGTGCCCACGCGCACCGGGGCATCCCCTTCCTGCTGACCTGTGGGGACTCCGATGAGAACTCCGCGACAACTCCCGAGCAGTCGCTCTACCTGTACGAGAACCTCCTGGTCGCCGACGCCGACGTCACCCTGTCCATCTTCCCCGGTGAGGGTCACGTATTCGACTCCCGGCAGTCGATCGTGGACCGTCGCCGCCTCGAGGAGGTCTGGATGAGCGAACACAGCCAGTCCTCTCAGCGCCCCCTCCACCAGTAACCAGTCACTACGTAAGGAATACCGATCATGAGCCGCATCAAGCGCTCCGACATCAAGGAATCCATCCAGACCGTTCTGTCCTCCCGGGGCGAGAGCGGAATGACAGGGTGGATCCCCCGTACCGATCAGCCCTCCACAGAGAACCGCGACGCGGTTGAGGGCGATCTCCTCGCGCTGCGGGGTCTGCTGGATAAGCACGGCGATATGCTCTCCGGGGACGTCGAGAAGGACGCGGCCCTGGTGAACGCCGCGCGCCGCCGTGGTCACGCGGTCGATCTCGTCATAGGCAGAGAGCGCGCTCCGTATAACAGCGAGGCCGGATTCTTGTCCTGGGTCGAGCACAACGGCTCAGTGATCCTGACCCTCGCCCCTGTGCGCGAGCTCTATGAGGAGGTGGCCCGGTGGTGAGCGTTATGGCACCGGCACCCAGCCTTCGCAGAAAGACACTGGCCATCTCCGCTGCGATCCTGCTCCTCCTGGGCGCGGGAAGCACGACGGCGGGTGCCGTCTCGAGCGCACCGTCGTCGTCCAATGGCTCGCTGCTTGCGGGCGACCCTCTTCAGTCCAAGCAGTGGTACCTCAGCTGGCAGGATCATCCAGGTTCCTCCGCTACCGGCAGGGGCGCTTCCGTGGGCGTCATCGATACCGGTGTTGACGCCTCCCACCCCGACCTGACCGCCGCGTACGACTCCACCACGAGCAGGTCCTTCCTGTCAGGAGGCTCCTGCGATGGAGACGCCGGTTGCGGCGATCCCGGTCAGGACGGCGCCGGCCACGGAACCTCCGTCGCCGGGGTCATCGCGGCCGCAGCAGATGGGCACGGCACCGTCGGAGCAGCTCCTGGAGCCAGGATCGTCAGTCTCAAGGCCGGCGACCGAACGGGCACGTTCACCGCCGACGCGGTCAGCCAGGCGATCCGGTACGGGGCGGACGCGCACCTGAGCGTCCTCGTCATGAGCTTCACCGTCGACCCCTGGTTCCGCTACTGCGACAATGCCCCTGCTGACACCCCTGAGGAACGGGCGCAGCAGAAGACGGATATGGAGAAGGTAACCTCCGCACTGAGGTACGCCGCCGATCGCGGGGTGGTTCTCGTCGCCGCTGCCGGCAACGAGGCCTACGATCTCGATCACGGCACCTCGGACCCGTACAGCTCGGGCTGGTCCGGTCAGGGCGAGCGCCCCGTCACCGAGCAGTGCGTCACCATGCCGGCCCAGTCCGATGACGTCATCACCGTGGGAGCAATCACAAATAAGGGCGTCCGGGCCGGCTACTCCAATATAGGCTCCTCGATCGACATCGTCACTTTCGGGGGTGAGCCGCCCGTGGAGGAACCCGGCAATGCCGTGACCCGGGGACAGGAGTTAGGAATCCTCACCACAGCGTCGCCGGGCAAGCTCCGTCAGCTGGGTGCGCTTAACGACGACGGCTCTCCTCGAACCGACGAGGTTCTAAGTGACTGCCCGTCAGGGCAGGCTTCCTGCAGGTACTACTGGTACCAGATGGGGACGTCCTTCGCCGCACCCCAGGTCGCAGCGGCGGCGGCGGACCTCAGGTCACGCGGAGTGTCGGCCGGCGACGTCGAGAAGCAGCTGAAGGCGTCGGCGGCTCCGATCCCCTGTCCCAGTGAGAAGCAGGCTCTGGCGTGCGAGCCCCTCACAGGCGGGGGTAATACCTGGTACGGAGCGGGTGCGCTCCGGCTTCCCGGATGACGCAGCCAGCCGCCAGCATGCGAGAAACCGTCACCTATCCTGATGATGGATGGCAACCACCAGCTTGAGGCGTGAGGACACCTTGTACTTCTTCATGAGATGGGAAACATGGCTCTTGACCGTGGCTTCAGAGACGAAGAGACGCTCGGCGATCTCCGCGTTGGAATACCCGTTGCACAGAAGAACCAGCACAGCCTGCTCAGCCTCGGTGACGCCGGGGCGCGGGGTCGAAACGGGGCGCAGGAAGCGGGAGACGAGGCGGGAGGTGCTGGTCGGGGAGATGGTTGTTCCGCCCCTGTACGCAGCAATGACGGCCCGAATCACCTCCTCCGGTGATGAGTCCTTGAGGAGGAAGCCGTGGGCGCCGGCACCCAGCGAGGCCAGGACGAGGTCC
>ERZ772957.2058-NODE-2058-length-12008-cov-8.994144_pt1 | contig 12008 bp, 10 predicted proteins | sample MGYA00580682_ERZ772957 | MGnify/ENA primary metagenome ERZ772957 (study PRJEB29015, sample SAMEA2737921) | human oral metagenome | biome: human oral; feature: human-associated habitat; material: dental | place: China | collected 2025 ...
CGTTGTCGGAAATCCCGCCGCGACCGTGATAACCTCATCGCCGCGCCGCACAGCCCGCTCCCCGAGGAGCGGCGAGGTGAGTGCCATAAAGGCGAGAAGATTCGCCGATGAGCCCGAGTTCACGAGTGAGCAGTGCTTTACGCCTAAAAATGCGGCAAGTCCGCGCTCGAACTCATCCGTATAATGCCCTGCCGTCAGCCAGAACTCAAGTGCACTCGAAACGAGATTCTCCATCTCCTCGTGATCGTAGACCCGTGCCGCATACGGTAGACGGTCGCCCGGCGCAAAGCCTTCCTTCGGCGCATGATATTTCTCAGCATACGCCCGTACCAGCGCAAGAATCTCCCCGCGCATCTCCTGCTCAGTCATTTTGGTCTCCCATACATCAATATTGATTCCTTCTCAAGGTAAAAGCCCATATCCCAACCGCAGCCCATCGACAAAATCAGTCACGGGCCGCCATCCCGTATCACGGCAAAGCTTCTCCACAGACGGCTGCAGCGAAAATACATCTGCATCCGCCGCACCATAGGTGACATCACAGTGTGGAGCGATCACTGTCCGTGCCTCTTCGATATAGTCCCGCAGAGGACGATAGCCGCCATGCGCGATGTTGTAGATCTCGCCCGCATGCCCCCGTTCAGCAAGTGCAAGAAGCGCATCCGCTGCGTCCGCCGCATAGAGATAATCCCAGTTCTGCTCGCCTGAGGAAGAAAGCGCAAAGGCCTGTTCCAAACGTAGGGAGTTCACAAGTGCGGGCAGCATCCTCCCCGCCTGCTCATACTTTCCATAGAGACTGAACACGCGCCCCCAGACCCACGCGATCCCGAGATCCGCCGCACGCTGCCGCGTGAGCGCACAAGTGGCGAGCTTTGCCGCACCGTACGCATCGGCGGGGTGCGGACAAGTCTCCTCTGTGATGAGGGCGGTCTGCCGCCCGTACTCTGCCTGCGACCCCGTACAGATGAACCGTTTGCAGCCAAGACGCGCCGCCGCTTCGAGTGCACCGAGCGTGTCCGCGATGTTCCCGTACTGTGCCGCAAAGTCATAGCGTCCGCCCTGCCACGCAAGGTGGAAGAACACATCGCACGGTGTGCCAATCATCTCATCAAGACGCGCATAGTCCGACAGGTCAGCGGGTACGATGATCAGCCGCTCCGATGGGGTAAGGCGTGCGTTGTGCGGCGAGTTCGGACGCACAACGGCATAGATGTGTGCATCCTCCTCCTGCATCAGCCGCTCCGTGAGATTGCATCCAAGGAACCCCGCTGCTCCTGTGACGATATACTTCTTCATGATGCCCCCGTAAATTCCATCCTCTACCCCAGCAGCTCCCACGACAGCGGTGTACCGCGCCGCACGTCACAACCAACGCGTCTGCCCATGAGGACATCATAGTAGCGGGGAGAGAGGCCCCCGCCGGGGCGTATGGCACGCATATTCCCCTCGGTGATGACATCGCCCGCCCGCATATCGGCGGTAATGTAGAGACTGCGCCGATGAGCGAGCGAGGGGATCTCCTGCTCCTGTACGCGGTAACTGATTTCGCCGAGTGCCTCCCACGCCGCATGGCACTCCCGTACGAGCTGCGCCATCTCCTGTGGTTCCATGGAGAATGCACTGTCCACACCACCATCGGCACGCGCGAGGGTGAAATGCTTCTCGATCACAGTCGCCCCGAGCGCAATGCTCGCGACCGCCGCACCGATACCGATCGTATGATCGGACAGTCCGACCGCACAGCCGAACAGATCCTTCAGATGCGGCAGTGTCCGCAGGTTTGACCCTGCGGGTGTGGCGGGATAGCTGCTCGTGCATTTGAGCAGCGTCAGATCCGTGCACCCGTTGTCCCGCGCCGTCCGCACGAGCTCATCCAACTCCGCAACCGTCGCCATCCCCGTCGAGACGATGAGCGGCTTTCCTGTGCGGGCGGCCTTGCGAATCAACGGCAAATCGGTATTCTCAAAGGAGGCAATCTTGTAGCACGGCGCGCCCAGACCCTCGAGGAAATCCACCGCCGTCGCGTCGAACGGCGTGCTGAAGCAGACGATACCGCGCTCCTTTGCATGGGCAAAAATCTTCTCCTGCCAGTCCCACGGCGTATACGCCTTTTGATACAGTGCGTAAAGGGATGAGCCGTACCACAAGCTGTCAGGATCTGAGATAAAAAAGTCCCCTTCATCAAGATCCAGTGTCATGGTGTCCGCCGTATAGGTCTGCAGTTTGACTGCATCGGCACCTGCCTCTGCGGCGGCATCCACGATGCGCAGTGCCCGCTCCAGTGATTGATTGTGATTGCCACTCATCTCTGCAATGATGAACGGTTTTTTTTGCTGCTCCGCCATCGGTTCCCTCCTAGCGAATGATGCGCCCAACCGCGAATGCCTCGGCGAGTTCCACCCCCGCTGTACAGCCGCGCACCTCCGCGAGACTCCGCACCGCACGATAGGAACGCGGATGCGGATACGCACGCATCTCGCTCTCGTAGAGCCGCAACGCCTCCATCTTGCGCTCGAACACATCCGTAATGTCCACGTAGAGCACGGGCAGGAATACACGATCCGCTGTCTGCATCTGCCACTCCGTACTTGATAGAGTCTCGAAGAAATAGATCTCCCTAACCGGTTCGCCCGGCAGGGAGCGTGCCGCCGTAATGACGGCATCGTGTGTCACGGCGTGGTCAATATTGACATCGCCCGCATGATGTGTATAGATGATTTCGGGACGAAACGCATCGATCATCCGCTCGATCGGCTTGATGACATCCAGACGGTCAATGCTGTCCATGCGGTTATCGGGGAATTTGGCGAGTGTCACATCTGCCGCGCCCATACGCGCAGCAACCGCCGAGACGCGCTCATGCAGGTCGCACAGCTCCTCACGAAACGCTGCGACATCCCGATGCTCCGCACGGCTCGTCAGCCCCTCCGCCATAATCATGATCTTCACACAATCGCCTGCTTCCGTATGCCGCAGAATCGTCCCGCCTACTCCGAGGATCTCATCGTCGGGGTGAGCCGCAACAACCAGTACATTCCTAGACATCTTCACCCTCACTCATTCGTATCACCACATTCGCCTCAATACGTCCATTCCGCAGTGCCGCCCGCGTAAACTCAAGCCGCAGCCGTCCAATTTCTAAAAATGCGGGCGGATAGCCCTCCGCATCAAGCATACGAATGCAGTCAAAGACCTCCGAAAGTTCCGCACACGCGCCAATACGTCCATCCTCCGGCGTGCGCCGGCGAAAGACGACCGGATTCCCCGCCTGCGGGATGGGAGACGGCTGCGTCTGCACAATCTCAATCATCATATCCCGTGTCAGCGCAGCCGCACGCAGATAGATCTCCTCCGCGCTCCCATGGAGAGAGAGCGACCGTTTCAGATAGACATCGCCTGCATCGAGTTCACCCGTACAGACAATGGCCGACAGCTTTGTCTCATATACTCCACGCACGATGAGGTTCTGCAGAGGACTGCCCCCGCGCCCGAAGGGGAGGTCGGTCATGTGAAAGATCACACAGCGGTAGTTTTCGTAAATCTCGGGCGGGATGATATGCGACCAGTGTGGAAAGAACACCCAGTCCGGTTTCAGTTGGGCAAAACGAGACACGGCAACCTCATCCCGACGTTCCAGATAGGTCACAGTCGCACCCGTACAGGTCGCAACCTCATGTGCATGGGGGTGATGCCACGCCTTGTTCGACGCGATAACGACATTCATCCGAGATCCTCCTCCCTCCCGATTGATAGCGGCTCATGCGGGCGAACGAACTGTTCCTTGAATTCTGCAATGGTCATATCCCACGAGAGTGGTCTGCCCGCAAGGAAATCCTCCAAATCCTTCGCCGTATGGTAGGAACCTTCTCCCGTCTGCACCATCGCTGTATATGTGCCGGAGAGCAGTGTCTCCCAGTTCTCTTGAAACAGGTCCATGATCGTGCACATGAGTTTCTGATACGATGTGGCAAGCGTATCCCGCTGCTCATCCATCACGACTTCGCGCTGTGCAATGACCGCGCCCGTATCCAAACCGCATTCGAGCACATGGATGGTCACGCCCTTTGGCGTGTCATCAATAGAGCTCCACACATTCGGTGAGCGTCCACGATTCCACGGCAGATAGGAGATATGCAGATTGACAATACGTCCCGCAAGCAGTTGAAGAATATCTTCTTTGATGAGATGCACATAGTTGAAGCTGACGACAAGCTGCGGCTTCAGACGGTGCAGCATCGCAGGAGTCAGCACACCAGTATAGTGACAGACATTCGCCCGCTCTCCAATCCACGCAAGGAGCGGCAGCGTATTGCTGTTGTTCGTCAGGAAGAGAACACCGCCTTCCGGCGCTGCATCAAGGAGTGTGCGAGAGGCTGCCCCCCGTCCCTCACGAAAGGCGGTAACGGCGCGGACGAGATCCCCCTCTGTCACCGTCTCAGCGCATCCGAGGTAGTCGATCAATCCCGCATGTGCACAGTTCTCGCAGATCTCGATCTGGTTGTCGGCGATCGAGGTCACAATGGACGGCAGTCCGAGAGCAAGACGTTCCCACGTCGTCGTCCCCCCCGCACCGAGGGCGAGATCTGCGGCATTCATCAGCTCCGCCATGTTTTCAATCTGACAGTGATAGCGGATGTTCTTATGATCTGCACATCGTTTGCGAACGCTCTCCATTTGCGGATTCGTTTTTCCCACAACAACGTCGACTTCAACACCATGCAGATTCATTGAAAGCAGTGCACGAAGAGCTTTGCTCGTCTCATCGGTCAGATCGCTGCCGCCGTAAAAGATAAGGATATTGTACAGTTCTCCCGTCCGTCTGCGCGGTTTTATCTCATAGAACTCATCGCGCAGAAGCGCATGCTGTGGTCCGAGAAGCAGCCGACAATCTGCGGGGACAAGCCCAGCATAACGCTCCGCCGCATTCCGGCAGAAGTTCTGATCGAGCAGGATGTCCGCGTCGTGAGGGCGGTTCGCCAGATCGTCAATCACCATAATCTCACGCGCGTACGGACGGCAGACAGTCTCCCATGCGGCATCCAGTGCGTAGTGATCGACAATAAGACGGTCAACCTGTCCCATCGTGCGCAGCACCGCTGTCGTCTCCTGTGCGTCCTGCTCCTGCGTGACGGTCAGCCACGCAAGATATCCCGTAAGCATCTGCTGTGATTTCACATACGGCAACGAGTGAACGGAAAAGCCCGCCTCCTCGACGAAGGTAATGAGGTTCGACGGGAGTGCCCGCATCACGAAGAAGACCGTATGCCCTTCCCTGCGGTATCGCTTGGCGAGTGTCAGGCAGCGCATGACATGACCGCTACCGATCTGTGCCGAAGCATCGACACGGAATACGATGTTCATTCGGCTCTCCTATTGGGCAGATTCTGTCATCTCTCTGCAGCGTTCCATATTTCTCCGCTGCTCGTCCTCGGGCAGGAACGGATAGAGATCCTCGAGTTTCGATGATATCATCTTCCCGTCCGCACCGATGCGGCTCTTGATGATGGGAACGAACTCCACAGCAGGCGAGCTGACCATATTGATGATGGCAGGCGCATCGCCCGCAAGTGCGCGGCGCACGATCACCTCTGTCTCGTCAGCACACGCGATCTCGTAGTAGTCTAGGCCATATGCCTCAGCAATACTGCGGAGGTTCGGCATGCCGACCCCAGACTCCGGCGTGCAGCCCGCGAACCGCCCGGCGAAATGCGTCTGCTGCATGGTGTAGATCTGGCGATAGCCGTTGTTGCTGTCGATGAAGATCTTGATTGGTAGATCGTATTCACGCAGGAGAGCGAGCTCCTGTATATTGTGCTGCAGACTGCCGTCCCCCTCACCGAGGATCGTTCGTTTTTTTCCCGAGGCAATGCACGCGCCGATGGCACACGGCAGCCCTGTCCCCATACTCCCGAGCCCGACGGGGCAGATGTACTCCTGCCCATCGTGCAGCTCGTAGACGTTATAGCCATAGGCAAATGCAGAGGGGGATGCAACATACACGTCATCCGTGCCTGCATACTGATTGATGTACTTCGTGACCATGTAGCCGTCCGTCAACCCGTCCGCGTGGGGAATAACCTCGGAGAGTGCAGGATACTTCTCCCGCATCTCGTCCGCATAGGCGATCCATCTCTGCCAATCGGGCATCTTGTGCGTGCAGCAAAGATCCGAAAATGCCGCAATAAAAGTCCCCGCATCCATAATAATGGTTTTCTCCACCGTCATGCGGAGCTTTTCGATCTCAGGTGCGTGAATATTGACCATGACCTTCTTTGCATGCGGTGCAAAGTTCTCGTCGTTGTACGCCGTAAGATAGTACCGCAGTCCACTCCCGATCACGAGCAGGAAATCGGCGTTCTGAAGGACATAGTTCGCATAGCGCGGTGCGACCGCTCCCGCACTCCCGTAAAAATAGCGCGCCTTTCCGCAACGAAAAAGGCGGCGTGCACGGCGGGAGATCACCGTCGGAATCTGCAGTTCATTCACCATCTGTACGAACGCCTCACGTGCACCCGCGAGCATAACGCCCGTTCCGGCGAGGATCACGGGACGCTTTGCTGCGGCGAGCATCGCCGCGATTTCCTGCAAGTCCTCCGCATCCACCGCAACAGCCTTTTCTTCAGGCTCGTATCCGCGCAGGGAGCTTGGATCAATCTCCGCAGCCTGCACGTCGAGCGGGATGTCAACCCAGACTGTGCCCGGTCGATCATGGAGTGCAGTATATACAGCACGCTCCAAAACGTAACGAATATCCGCAGGATCCATCACCGTGACGGCATATTTCGTCACAGATTCAACAATCGGAATGATGCCGACCTCCTGTGCCCCTGTCTGACGCACACCCGCAAGTGTGGTGATTGTATCGCGCCGCACCTGTCCCGAGATAACGAGCAGCGGCGTCGAGTCAATATGCGCCGAGGCGAGCGAGGTCACGACATTCGTCGCCCCAGGTCCCGTTGTCGCAAAGACGACACCGAGCTTGTTCGCATACTGCGCGTAGCCGTCGGCGGCAAACCCCGATGCCTGCTCGTGCAGATTGTAGTATTTGTGGATGCGGTCTTCCTTGGCAAGCGAGTCGAGCAGATGCATAATGCCCCCACCCGAGAGCAGAAATACATCTTGCACCTCCCGCCGCCGTAGGAACTCGACAACATAGTCCGACAGTTTCATGGCATACCTCCTCTATGCAAGCACATCGCGCAGTGCCGCAATGATCTCATCCTGCTGTGCGTCGGTCAGATCATAGTAGAGCGGCAGTGTCAAAGCCTCGCGGTAATACTGCTCACTCACGGGGAAATCTCCGTCCCCGAATCCAAGTTCCCGATAGTACGGCTGCAGATGCACAGGGATGTAGTGGAGGTTCAGCATAACACCGTGCTCCTTCATCCCGGCAAAGATTTCCTGCTTGCTCTTTTTTACACGGTCAAGATCAAGCCGCACGATATAGAGATGCCATGACGGATTGGCTTCCGGCAGGCAGTAAGGCGTACGAATCGGCAGCCCGTTCAGTTTCTCATGATAACGCTGGACGAGCTGTCTGCGCCGTGCAACAAACGCATCCAGCTTCGTCATCTGGCTCGCGCCAAGCGCCGCTTGCAGATCCGTCATGCGGTAGTTGCAGCCGAGCGCAATCTGCTCATAGTACCACGGTTCATCCGCCCCGCGTGTCATACGGGAAGGATCCCGCGTAATGCCGTGACTGCGATAGAGCTGCAATGCGTCGCAAAGCTCCTGCCGATTCGTCAGAACCATCCCGCCCTCCCCCGTCGTGATGATCTTCACCGGATGAAAGCTGAATACCGTCATATCCGAATATGTGCAGGAGCCGACTTGATCATTCTGATAAGAGCCACCGATGGCATGAGAAGCGTCCTCGATCACGGTGAAACCATGCTCCCGCGACAGCTCCCAAATGCGCTGCATCGCACAGGACTGTCCTGCAAGATGAACAGGAACAACAACCTTCGGCAGCTTTTTTGCCGTCTTGAGTTTCTTCTCAAGTGCCGCGACACTCATATTATAGGTCTTATCGTCGATATCGACAAAGTCCACGTCCGCACCGCAGTAGCGGGCACAGTTCGCAGACGCGACGAAGGTGACGGGGCTTGTCCAGAGCACATCCCCTTTCCCCAACCCTGCCGCCTGACAGGCAATATGCAGTGCCGCTGTCGCATTCGTCACCGCCACGGCGTACGCCGCACCACAATACCCCGACACCGATTGTTCAAAGCGCTCAACCGCTGGTCCCTGTGTCAGAAACTCGGAGGTCAGAACCTCCCGTACCGCTTCGATATCCTCATTTGTGATATGCTGATGTCCGTAGTAGATCATACCGCACCTCAATACGCCTTCAGAAGTTCACGCAGATCATCCACGGACAGCCATTCCGTATTCTGCCCCGAGTCGTATTCAAAGCCATCCGGCACACGTTTGCCCGTAATGTGGAGGCGGTCCTTGAGTTCTTTATTCCACCAGTAGTCGTTGGGATAGATGATGTAGTGCTTCTCGTATTCAAACGTATGCTTTGCATCCGCCTTTGTAATCATGCATTCATCGATCTTTTCACCATCACGGATGCCAACCTCCTTGAGCCCGATCTCATCGCCGCCCATCGCCTTCGCCAGATCCACAATCTTAAACGAGGGTATTTTGGAAATGTACGTCTCACCGCCAACACTTTCCTCGAACGCTTTGACAACGAGCTGAACTCCTTCGTCAAGGCTGATCCAGAACCGTGTCATGCGGAAGTCCGTGATGGGAAGTTCCTTGGCCCCCTGTTCCAGTTGCGTCCGGAAAAAGGGAATCACCGAGCCTCGGCTGCCTGCAACATTGCCGTAACGCACGACGGAAAACGAGGTTGAGCGCCCACGTGCATAAGCATTTGCCGCAATGAAGAGCTTATCCGATGCCATCTTCGTCGCACCGTAGAGGTTGACGGGGTTGACGGCCTTATCCGTCGAGAGTGCAATCACCTTCTTCACCTTGCAGTCAAGCGCAGCATCAATGACATTCTGCGCGCCATTGATGTTCGTCTGGATCGCCTCGCTCGGATTGTACTCACAGACGGGCACCTGTTTGAGTGCCGCCGCATGGATCACATAGTCAATCTCATGAAATGCACGGCGCAGACGCTCCTTGTCGCGTACATCACCGATGTAGAAGCGCAGCTTGTCCGCATAGTTGCGCAGACGGTCTGCCATCTGCCACTGCTTAAACTCATCCCGTGAGTATATGACAATCTTTCGCACATCATAATGTTTCAAAAGATATTTTGTCATCACATTCCCAAAGGAGCCCGTACCGCCCGTAATCAATATCGCCCTTTGATTAAACATTTCATCGCCTCGTTATCTTCCAAATGCCATTTTACGACATTCCAGTCCCATACCATGACATAAATTATATGACATTTTGCATTCCGGAAGGAGTTCATTGATAGAGCATCACAACCTCATGCGGTAGTTTCATATCTTCTTTAATCTGTTGCCATATCGCTTTTTGGGCATGCTGCGAGGAAATCACAATCGGTCGAACGGGATGCTGCGACAATTCGTTTGGTGCTATCACAGGAATATCATAAATGCGCTTTCCTTGATAATTTGCATTCGAGTCGATGATCGCCCCAATCTGCAGATCATCCAGAAGGCCAAGTTGATAAAGCATCGCCGTATGAGTTCCGGCCCCCCACAGGTAAACCGACTGTCCGCGATATGGTTCAAGCGATGCCTGTATCGCCCCTGCAAGATGCTGCGAATTGTGCAGATATGCCTCCATGGCGGCCTGTCCCTCACCATCGTTTTGAAACACCGGCCGTTCCCCCAACGCAGCTGTCCAAAGGGAGTAGATACTGCAGCCCTCATTTGCATGTGCAACACAGGCCATGCCGAATCCCTGCATCAGATTTTTCAATGATGCGAGACTAAAGAAGTTTACGTGTTCCACGCTGAACTGCTGGTAGAGATCGTGGCAGGAGGGGAATGTTCCGATATCAGGCACTTGCAGGTAGAGGAAACCTCCATCCGCGAGGTAACGAAGTGCATGCGCTACATTCTCCCGCACATCCAAAAGATGTTCAAGGACACCAACCAGCAGAACGGCATCAAATGTTTCGCCGGAGAGGGCAGGAACATCTTCTCCCAAGGCTCCCGGAACAGCGCGGACTCCCCAACACTCCTCAATCGCATGACAGTTCAGTGCCGATGGTTCAAGCCCAGTGAGTTTTTTGAACCCCTGCTCCTGAAGCATATGGAGCAAGGCACCATTTCCACAGCCCAAGTCGAGGACAGAATGTGTCGGTATAAGTTTTTTCCGCAGAAGACGGATGGCAAATTCATATTCAATACGCGCAGCCTCAGAGAGTGCAAATGCCTTTGTTTCGTATTTTGAAAGTTTCTCATAATACAAAACAAGAGGCATGGTTTCGACCATATGATTTGCAAAATAAGCTCCACAGCGTGTGCACCTAACTACGTCATAATATGAAAACGGTACGATATCCTTCATACCACTAAAATCACGATGAAAAACTTTTGTTGAATCCTCGCCCAAGCAAATAGGGCACACGCGTTCTATCATCATTTTCCCTTTCGAAGCTCCTGTACTCGTTGAAGCACCTCATCACGATGCTCATCCAGATTATCCATGGGATGACACGTATACTGCATAGAGGAACAGTTGCTGCAATGCGGGATCTCCCGATATTTCCCTTGCAGGTGGCGCATCATATACGTTGTGTGCTGCGCGCCATTCCAGATATCCTTCAATCGCGCTGTATTCATGTTTCCAATGGGAAGTGAGGGATATCGGCATCCGCAGCAACTCACATCCCCATTGGACTCTATATTGAGCATAGAGAACAAAGAGTCACAGACAAGCCGCTCTTTATACTCATATGAATATCGCATGACCTCTCCTGCGGAGAGCAGATCACTGTAATCGACGCAATCTGCAGCGTTGATAATGTGCTCGATATTCATTTCATCGCAGATATTGCCAAACATTTTATAGAAGAGATCATGTTCCTCCGGACTGTCCAGTGCAGCATCTACGATCTTGACATATAGCTTGCATTTACCTCGATGCTCATAGAAGTACGACAGTTCTTCCAAGAATTCAGGGTAGTTGATGGAAAACCCGCAAACGGATTTATATTTTTCTTCCGTAATCCCTTGTACAGAAACGAGCAGACGTGTCAGCCCCGCATCGATCAGTGTATCCGAGAGTTCATGCGTAAGCATACTGGCATTCGTGGTAATCTCTATCCGATCCGAAAGCATATGCGCACGAGCATGGGCAACAATACGTGTCACATCCTTATTCATAAGGGGTTCCCCATACCCACATATACGAAGATTTTTGGTTCGCAGCCCCCCGTTTGCATAATAAAACTCTTCAATTTGATCTGCAATCTCAAGATATTCATCATATGACATCATATGTGGTCCCTTAAAGCCGCCAGGAACCGAGTGATAGCAATAGATGCATTTAAAGTTACAGAAATCATTGATACTCAGCCCAATGGAAAACGGGACGGCGAGTGGAACCACCTTATAGAGATGTGTGCGATTTTCATCACGTCCCGAACCGATTTTCTCTCGGTAATCTTCCTTCGACATTCTGCTTGTATTTCCTCCATGATTGAATATATCTCTAAACAAGACAGTTCATAACTGGCTCTATATAAGATATCGTATACAATGGCATTTACATAAAAAACTCCCGTATCTGTTCCTCACTCACCGCACGCATATCTGCTCCCTGCTCCCATGCCTTTGCCCATTCCACCGTTTTCTCGACGGCTTCAACGATGTGCCAACGCGGTTTCCACCCGAGTTCGCTCTTTATTTTCGAGCAGTCGAGTTTCAGAAAATGCGCCTCGTGCGGGCCGCCATCCGCGTGCGTCTGCCAACGCACGCCATCGCCCCACGCACGGCAGAAGATGTCCGCAAGCTCACCCGTCGTCACGCAGTCCGCATCGTCGGGGCCGACGTTCCACGCACCGACAAGGG
>ERZ772957.2059-NODE-2059-length-12004-cov-4.376684_pt1 | contig 12004 bp, 9 predicted proteins | sample MGYA00580682_ERZ772957 | MGnify/ENA primary metagenome ERZ772957 (study PRJEB29015, sample SAMEA2737921) | human oral metagenome | biome: human oral; feature: human-associated habitat; material: dental | place: China | collected 2025 ...
AAAGTTTTTTTATAACTCATTTCTTTATTTTATTTAGTACAGCTTATGCTTTTGTACATTTTAGATTTAGACCTACAAAAGCTGGTTTCCTTTGTTCATTTCTATTATTAGTAACACTTGCATTTATTATGTATTTTGTAAATAATAGACTAGGAACAAATTATCTATATGTTAACCACCCACCAGTAACAAAGAGTTTAATGGATTTTATGGGACCATGGCCATATTATATATTCTCTCTTGCTGGGATAGATATAGCAATTTCTTTCTTTATGTATCTACCATTTAGAAAAAGTAAAAAATCAAAGTATGGAAGTTGGAAAAGTTATTAGTATAAAAAGGAGTTTTAATGATCTACATTTCTAATCTTGTGTCCAAGATTTTGGGTGTAGTTCATTAATCTCCTTTTTTAATCTCTTTTTCTATAAATTCTAGGTGAAACTAAAATTAAAAGTGGAATTATTTCCAAACGACCTAATAACATTCCTAAAGATAAAACAATTTTTGTAAGTGGTGAATAAACTGCAAAATTTGATGTAGGACCAACTGCACCAAATCCAGGCCCTATATTATTAAATGTTGCAAGCACAGCACTTAATGCTGTTATAAAAGTATCAGATTCCCAAGCAGTAATCAATAATAATATGAAAAGTATAACTGAATAGATTATAAAATAACTATCTACTCCTTCAAGCATGTTCTTATCTAATGTTTTTCCTTCAAGTTTAATATTTAAAACCTTATTTGGATGACCTATTTTTTTAAATTCTCTTACAAATCTTTTTATAAGTATAACAAGTCTTGAAACTTTAAAACCCCCAGCTGTTGAGCCAGCACAAGCTCCACAAAACATTAAAAACATAAGAATGGTTTTTGAAAATGTTGGCCATTTATCAAAATCTACTGTTGAAAATCCAGTGGTTGTAATAATGGAAGAAACTGTAAAGAATACATCTCTTATCATTCTTGAAATTGAAGAATAAAAAGGACGAATATTAAGACAAATAAGAGTAGTTGCTATAAAAATTATACTCAAATAATATCTAGCTTCCTCACTTTTAAAAACTTGTTTAATATTACCTAAAATTAAAAGGTAGAATAGGTTAAAGTTAAGTCCAAAGGCTATCATGCCAATGGAAGTTACATAGTCTATATAAGCACTGTTATAAAAACCTATACTTGTATTTTTACAACTAAATCCTCCTGTTCCAGCTGTTCCAAAAGCATGAATACAAGCATCAAATAAAGGCATACCTCCTAGTAACAAAAAAATTATCAGTATAATAATCATTGAGATATAAATTATATATAAAATTCTTGAATTATAATTCATTTTAGCAACAATTTTTCCAACTGTTGGACCTGGAACTTCTGCTCTCATTATATGTAAAGCCTGATTATTTCCTTTTGGAAGTATTGCTAAAACTAAAACTAACACTCCCATACCACCAACAACATGAGTGAGACTTCTCCAAAATAATATAGACTTACTTAAACTTTCAACTTCTGAAAGTATACTAGCACCTGTTGTAGTAAAACCACTTACACTTTCAAAGAATGCATCTACCATATTAGGAATAGAACCGCTGATAATAAAAGGTAACGCTCCGAAAAATGATATAAGTAACCAAGATAGAGAAACAATAACTAAACCTTCTTTTGAAAAAAAAGATTGATTTTCAGGAGTTTTATCTGATAAAAAATAACTCAGTATGCATAAAATGATTATTGGGATAATATAAGCCATTGAAAATTTTAATCCTTCTTTATAGTAAATACTTACTGCAAGTGGAAATAAAAATAAAAACATCAATATTTTAAATAAATTTGATATAACATAAGATATAATTTTAGTGTTCATTTTTTACTTCCTTTTATTTTTTTCAATCAATTTATCAGACATTTGTTTAATTGTTTCAAGATCAATTAAAGAAAATTGTTCTTCTGCACTCATTTTATCAAATTTTTCAAGTGAAAGAGATTTCTTTTCTACCATATCAATAGGAGATATACCCATATTTTTTTCACTTGGGAAAGGTAGCCATTCTTTAAGTTCTGCACTTGGATTAAAAATAGCAAATGTAGGTATTCCAATCCCTTGTGCTAAATGTCTTGCTCCTCCTTCATTCCCTATATAATAATCACAATTTTCTAAAAATGGCACTAAATCTTTTATTGTAGGAGTTTCAATAGAGGAGAAAATATTTTTATTATCTTCCATTTCTTTATGAATTTTTTGAATAGCATCTTTCTGCTCAGGAGAGAAAAAGAAAATAATTTGTGCATCATATTTATTAATTAGATGTTTTACAAGTTCTTTCATTCTATTAATAGGGTATATTTTATGAGTAACTCTTGAATAAATTGAAAATGCAATAACAGGTTTAGAAAAATCCACTCCTGCTTCTAGCATTTTTTTCTTATATTTTTCTTTGTCTTCTGAACTTGCAAAAAATTTAAAATCATAATCTTTTTTTACATCAAAACCAGCTTCTTCAAATGGAGGAAGAAGTTGATTTAAAAATTTATCCACTTTATTTAGAGATTCTTTTTCTTTCATTTTATAATTATAGAAAAAGCCTCTTTTCTTTTTGTATCTTCCTATTCTAAAAGGAGTTTTCCTTGAAAACATACAAAATAATTCACTTTTAGGAGTAGACATAATATCAATTATAATATCATATTTTTTTCTTGTAACATTATAAACTTTCTTTATATATTTAAAAGGATTTTTTTGTTCTTCTTTAATTATAGTGATAACATTATCTATATAAGGGTGTCCTTCAAAAAGTGGGGCAACATTTTCATATAGAACAAAGTCTACTTTTGAATTAGGAAAAGTTAATTTCAATGAATGACATAGAGGTAAACTTAAAATAGCATCTCCTATTCTTTTAAATCTTATAACTAAGATATTTATATTGTCATTTTGCTTAAACACTCTTACTCACCTTTTTCTTCATTTTCATCTATTTCTTCAAGTTCTTCTGTTCCTTCATCTTCATTTCCAAATTTTTCATCTTCACTTCCAAATCTCTTATAAAAATATGTTAGTATATTTAGTAAAACATAAGTGTAAGAAATAATGAATACACTATAATCCAATGTCCAATACATAGTTACTAAAAGCCCTAAAATAATAAGTAAAGCTAATTTTTTTGGAATAAATGAGAAAGTCTTATCAGGAGTTTTAAATGGTATTGTACTAACCATTAAACTTGCTGATATAACAGATACTGCAATAAAAATCTTTATATCAAATAAGTGTAAACCAAATTTTTCGTCTAAAACATTACAGATCATAAGATAAGATACTACCATTGCTGCTGCATTAGGAATAGGCATTCCACTAAAATCACCTTTTTCACTTGAAGCAACATTTATAATGTTAAATTTAACTAATCTCATAACTCCACAAAGAGCATATAAAAATGAAACAGGTACTACAAATGGACTTCCTGGAACTTCTGACATCAGTATAGAGTAAATTAACATTGATGGTGCTAGTCCAAATGAAATAGCATCACAAAATGAGTCAAATTCTTTTCCAAATTCACTAAATGCATCTAATTTTCTCGCTGTTTTTCCATCTAAGCCATCACAAACCATAGCAAGTAAAATAAATAGTATTGCCATTTTATAATTTCCCTTTATTCATTGCTTTGTGACTCTTCACTATCTACACTCTCCCGAAAAAGAGCAGGGATTCGTTTGGCAAGAATAGCTTTTATGGATTTCCATAAACGTTCGTATCTATTATCTGTCCAAAGCGATGCATAAAATGCAGAGGATTCGGCAGTAATCTGTTTCCCTTTGCCATCGTTAAACGCATTTATACGTAATCCGTCCAGATTCAATGCACCATTTGTATTGGAATACTGCAAATTCGAAAATACAAGATTCCCGAGAAAATCGTCCAACTTTTTCCCCTCAAAAAAAGCACTCATATCAAAGCTTAAGATTGATATGGAGTCGTGTTTATTCCAATAAATCTGTTTTAGGTCTATATTCGGCGCAGTTGCAGTAAAGTGAAACTTTGGAATCTCACTCGCAAAGTCGACATTACCTTTGAAATCGAACTGAAAGGCAGAATCGCGAATATGTAATTGCCCTTGATAGCTTTTGGGCGTGATATCGCCATTTAGTTCTATATCGCGGTACGTGTAATTCAGAAAGTTCAAATTATTAATCTCCATTTGCGCACGCGACTGCAGTCCCTCTTTTTTAGAGAATTTACCACTTACCGATGCCAACAAATCTGTTTTACCTAAATATTTATTACTCAATAATTTCCCTACATTAAGCTGTTGGGTTCGTAATTTCCCTTCAAAGTACGTATCTATTTCAAAGTTTAATGAGATATCTAACGCAATATCTCCCAGTTCGGAAGTAAGACGACCATAGGCAACAAAATCGTCTAAAAAGCCGACCAGTTCGCCACGATATGTAATTTCTTGTAGTGGATATAGAAATTGGGGGAATGCGAATGGTTTGGGACTCAACGACGAAAAGATATGTTGTATATCTGTTAACGAGGTCGTACACTCACTAACCTTAACATTTACAATAGATTCCTTAAGTTTTGGTAACCCTTCCAAGGTACCTTGAATTTTTAGATGCGATCTATGGGCAGCTCGAATGTCGATATCCTTGAATGTTAGATTAGAGACAGTCCCCTCCATATGTCCTGTAGCCACAAACGGCATATCGGATACCGGAATAGGCGCAAAATAACTCAAAAAGCGTGGTGTAAATGTAGTAGGCTTCAGATCTAAGGAGAGGATTACATTATTCGCAAAATCCTTCATCGCCTTCCAACCATCGTATATCATACGAAAATCGGCAACCTGTATATGTTGCTTTTCGGCTGTTAAGCCTATATCCTTGAAATGCATAAACTGGCTGCAAATGGACATTTTGGTATGAAAGCTCTCAGCACTAAACCCCGAACGTTCGCGAAATGTCAGGTCTTCAATATCCATACGAACCGAATCGCCCGCTACCTGCAAGTATTGTATCGTCCCAGCAATATTCTGAAAATCCAAATTTTGGTACGCCATACGCCCTTCTTGAATAGGCTTACCGGGGGTATCCATCTTAAAATGGATATCGTCGAATTGGATTTTCGAGATCGTAAGTAGGAATGACTTCTTCTTTTTGTTTGCTTTTTGCGACTTAAATACCTTAAAAAACTGCGTAATATTTAAGCCCGTAGAATCAGCCTTCAGATGCAACAAAGCGCCATGCAATTGGGTATTTGCAAAATGAAGTTCGTGCCCACTTTTCGCAAATCCTATCAAAGAAGTGGAGGCATTAGAAGCCCACAATAAGGTATCTCCTTTCAAGTCGCGAACCAAAGTTCGTTGCAATTCGACAGTAGCAGGAAAACGAAAACCTACCCGTTCTATTTGAATAGTTACGGAATATCTCGCATACAACCAGTCGGTGAGTTTGTTTGCAGAGTAAGTGCCAAGTTCTGTAAATTCCAGGAGCACAGACAATACTCCCAGTAGCACAATAGGTATGGCTATCGCCCACACAAAGAGATGCAGTACGACTTTTCGAACCCATCGCACTTTAACCATTTAAGAGCTTAAGCCAAAATTAAGACCCGATTGTGTTGTGCTAAGAGACACGTTGTACGTTATCAACTATTAAAATCCGGGTTTTCCGAGCAAGTGGAACATATTCTTTTTGTAATGTTCGACTCCGGGTTGATCAAACGGATTATTTCCCTGTACCAAGACTCCAAGCACACAACTAACTTCCCAGAAATACAACAAATAACCTAACCAGTATGGCGTACGCAACGGAACATGTATAAAGGCATTGGGAATCCCACTAGCCTGATGTGCCGCAGCCGTAGCCTCAGCAGCCGCTCTGTTCACATCGTGTAACCCTTTTCCTAGTAGATAATCCATCCCATCTGCAATACCCTCTAAGGTTGGGATAGGAATTTGCGCAAGCGTTTGGTCGAAGATTACATGCGTTTCAAGAAACAGGCGCATTCCTTCCTGAAAATACTGCCCAAGGGAATGCAAATCCGTCGTATTACAAACTGATACGGGGAACAAACCGCCGCGATTTTTCCCCTCACTTTCTCCATAAAGTTGCTTATACCATTCTCCAATACTGCGCATGTAAGGCGAATAAAGGGCTAAGACCTCGATATCTCTTTTCGAGGTGTACCAAACAAGTCGCCACGCAGCATACTGTATAGCGATGTTTTCTCTTGAGTCAGGATTCGCATAATTGTCGCATGCCGCAGCAGCTCCAGCAATCAATTGCCGAATATCAATACCCGCTATTGCAAGCGGCAATAGTCCGACAGGCGTAAAGACCGAGAAACGTCCGCCCACATTGTCCGGAATAACGAATCTGCGAATCTTTTCTTTAACCGCCAGATCATGCAACGTACCACGATTCGCATCTGTAATAGCCACAATCCGTTCGGGAAAGTATCCCTCCCTGGAGCGACTCATTGCATCTAAGATGTAGCGGAATGCTATAGCAGGTTCGGTAGTAGTCCCCGATTTTGAGATGATTACAACAGCATACTTTTTATCTTGCAGCTTTTGGAGTTGAGCACTCATATAATCGGCACAGAGGGTAAAGCCAAGAAATAGGAGCTCGGTATGCGGTGTTATGCGTTGATCGTCTAACGCTTCTAAGAGCGCCAATGCACCTAGGTACGAACCTCCAATTCCGATGACAACCACCACATCGTAGCGTGTAAACTCTTTCGCAAGCGTTAGAATATCTTCAACTTCCTGATTTCCTTGTTGATTCAGTTTTTGGGGTAGGTCGTACCATCCGAGGAAATCAGCTCCCCGGCAATTTCCGTTTTTTAGATACTGCAGTTGTTGTGCAGCAAGAGTTTCAAAAGTATTGTACCTAGATTTTAGAGCATCGTCTAGGTCCGCGACAAAAGTTAAACGCAACTGTTGCTCTTCCATTTTTAGCTCCTTTTTAAAACTTACTATTGTTAGCAATTCCTACACAAAGTTAGACCGGCGCGTTAGAACAATCGTTCGATGAGGTTATCTATTTCGCGTTTTACGTTTTTTTCTTGGTACAGAATCCTATACATAGCTTCTGCAATGGGCATCTCTATTTGGTATTCGCTGTTAATAGCATGCAATCCGGCAGTGGCATAATATCCTTCGGCTATCATCTTCATTTCGAGTTGTGCCGATCGTACACTATACCCTTTGCCGATCATCGTCCCAAAAGTCCGATTCCGACTAAACTGCGAGTAACAGGTTACTAGTAAATCGCCAAGATACGCCGAAGCATTTGTATTCCGTTCCGCAGGATAGGATAGATTTAAGAAGCGATCAATTTCATCTTGTGCATTGGCAATCAGCACTGCTTGAAAGTTATCGCCGAAACCCAAACCGTGACAAACCCCCGCAGCAACGGCATAAATATTCTTCAGAATCGCGCTATACTCCGTACCATATATATCCTGCCCGATTACGGTACGTATGTAATTCGATTTCAGTAAGGCACTAATCTCGTTAGCACGTTCTATCTCTTTACATGTAATGGTTAGATAGGAAAGTCGTTCGAGTGCCACTTCTTCTGCATGACACGGACCACTCACAACCCCCAGTGCGGAATAACTAACCCCGAACTTCTTCTTTAAGAATTCGGATGGCGTGAGGTGCAGTTCCGGCACAATACCCTTTATTGAAGTAACCACGAATTTTTGCGCGAGATCTTCCGTTAGGGGTTCCAACCATTTGTCGAGAAACGCGGAAGGGACGACAATGAACACGATATCGGAATCGCGTACAAGTGCATTCAGATCTTCGTAAAGTCGGATACGTGATGATTCAAAATGGACGTCGCTTAGATAATTGGGATTATGTCCGTTTTTTTGTAAAGCTTCGTAGGTTGTGGAATTTCGCACATACCACGCCACCTGCTGCAAATTTTCGAGCAAGATCTTTACTATTGCAGTAGCCCAACTACCGCCACCAATGACTCCGATTCTATTCATACAATACGACTTCACTATTTCTACTTACAGACTGGTACAGATTAGTATCTGAGGCTCTTCTTGTTGTGGTGTCGAACGCTCGCATGGGCACCGTACAGGGCGATACTTACGTCCGGATGCCGAACGTCTCGTAGGACGCGAAGATGCACACGATGCTACGAAAACCGACAACGCGACAAACAAGACGAGTGCAACAACTACAGGTAGGTATCGCGCCACAATCGTCTGTACGTAACAGAATTGTTTTTTTCTGGTATCCGTTGTCATAGTACTCTGTATCAATTAGCACGTCGGTATTCCTCTAACTCGGCTTCTAGTTGTTCGCGATTAGCTTCCTGTTTTTCGGCAGTTTGCTTATAGCTTGCAATTTCTTTTTCGAGGTCTTGCATTGCAACAATGAAATCCTCGTTATTTTTTGTGTGGATGATATTGTTCGCCAATATTATCGCTAGGCGCTTAACAAAGGCAATTTCATAATCTTGGAACTTATCGAATCTACCAAGCTCTAGTACCCCGACAACTCCGGCAGTACTTTGCAATGGCACCAACAAAAGGGAAGGCGGTGAGGATTCGCCTAAGCCGGAGGTAATTTTTATAAAACCTTCTGGTAAGTTTGAAATATGCTGGAAGGTATTATCACGATAGCAAGCTCCGACTAACCCTTGATCTTCGTCAAGGACGGCATATTCTTTCAGTTGTTGCGTAGTGAGACCGAAGTTTGCTTGCATGTATAACTTCATTTGTTGCGCTTCTATATCGATTCTCGCCACGTAGAGTAATGCAATGTTGATATGCATATACTTGGTGAGTCGTAGCAGGGTTTCCGTGCACAGATCCTGCATATTATTCTGATTCTGTGCCATAACCGTCGACAACATAGCAATACCACTATCTACCCACACTTGCTGCTGTTGTTCTTGCTGTTGCATATCGAACCTACGCTGCTGCTGTTCGATATCTAAGTTAAGCTGCTTTACTTGTGCCTCGTAATTCAGTTGTATCGAATCGAGTTGCACTTTGTAGGTTTCGCTACTTCGGAGATAGTATGCAAAATCGCGCACGAAAGAATAGGCAATCGTGAACAAGAAGACCGAAATTCCGATCGGGATGTACGGAAAAAAGCTTTCAAAACCCACTATGTACTGGAAGACATCGAGAAGCACTGCTACAAAGAAGAGCAAATAGCCGAAAAGCATCTGTCCGACAAAATTCTCTTTAATAGCACGTGTTAAAATTCTGACGATGATGATGCTCAGTAGCACCAGAATGTAGAGATACAGCAATGCTCGGAACATTGTAAAAACAGCCACTGGCGTAAAGAACACAAAAATAGCAATCGCCATACCTATCCCCATCAACCAATGTACATATACGTCCTTCAATCGCTTTCGATATCGACAATGCATGAATAGGAAAAGCGACATAGCAGCCCCCATGCCCGAGAGGTATACTATTTTGTGGTAGTAGCTCCACGATAGGTTCAGGAAATTTACAAAAATTCCGTTTGTGGAAAATGCCAAGTTAATGGCTGTAAATATACTCGCAACAGCTATCCACAGAGCGGTTTGATCGTTGTTATGCAGGCGGAAGAGAATCAGATTCACAATCGCTAGAAGTATTAGTAGCCCGAGCACGAAGAAAAGGAGATTCGCACTCCACTCATTCTCTTGCAAGAGTTCGTCGTAAGTCCCGAATTTTATGGGCGTAACCAAGCCAGCTACAGGGAAACTATAGTTCGACATTTGTAGAATCACTTCCAGAGTATCTGTTTCGCGGAGATTCTCTCGAATTCTAGCAAGTGCATAATGTGGTTTCGCTTCGGCGTCGTAAGGATTATTGGCAACTTTTCCAGCTTCGTCTAGCTGTTTACCGTTCACCCACAACCGATAACTGGAATATTGCAAAGGGATGTAAAGAGCGTACTGCTTGGGCGCTTCTAATCGGGGCACAATGAGCGAGAAACGGTATGTAGCACATCCTGTTGCTGGGAGGGAGTGGTCGGTGGGAATAAGCTCAGTCCACGAAGAAGGTATTTTTAAGGGCGCAGGCTTGTTGTGTCTGGCTCTTCTGAAGTCGTTCGGGGTTAATAACTCCCCCCAGTAGAACTCGACCTTCCCGCGTATGGTAACGGTAGCGCCTTCTGCAAAATTTACCTGCGCATAATCTAAATAGGAACGCGTAAAGTTGTCTTGTGCGTATGTGTGGTGGTTCAGCGCAAATAGAGCGAGTAGAACGACATAGAATACAACGTTCTTTAGGGCGCTTCGTCGTTTCAGATCCGTATAACAAGGCATTCCTAATAGCAAGCGTAATATTATTGTTGTTGTTTGCACTCGATGAGGATTTGTTTGCAAGCATTCATATTCCCTTTTCGGCAGGCGGCATGGAAGTCGAGACACGCATTGCGACGATCTTCTAACTTCAGATAGGTAACCCCTCTGTTGTAGAGCGTAATCGGGTTTTGCAAGTCGATATCTAGGGATAGATTTAACATCCTGAGGGCTTCGTCGTAGTCAGACATCCTATACAGGGTCATGCCTTTATAGTTGTATGCCGTAGCATTTCGCGGATTGATAGCAAGGACTTTATCAAAGCATTCTATGGCTTCGGGAAACTTTTCTAGCCCTAGGTATGCGATGCCGTAGTTCACGAAAAGCGTTTGCCGCAACGGGTCAGTTGGCTGGAAAAACTGATCCGCAGTCTTGAAAGCTTCCAACGATTTCTTAAACTTGCTTTTCATATTAAGCGCTAAACCATATTTAAGCTGTAATTGGGGTAGCTCGGGGTAGATTTTTAGGGCTTTCGCAATCAATCCTTCGGCTTTCGTAGCATCTTGCAAACGCAAATAGGTTTCGACCAAACCCAGAATACAAGCTGTATCGCTAGGCTCGGTCTTGTAACAGCGCTCGTAGATACTTTTAGCTTTATCCCAATCTTCTGCAAGGAATGCATTCTTTGCATCCTGTAGGGTCAGCACCGAATCCTGCGCTTGCACATTGTGTAACAGCAAGGTCAAGACGAAAACAAGCAGCACGTGTATTTTTGTAGTCATACTTGAGATTTTGAAAGTTTCTACCTAGTAGCACTTATACCGTAGGGATGTGAATTCTTTTCGTAAAAGCGAGTGCGATCGTATTCTCATCCGTTTGATCAACAGAACAGCCAAAGGGAATACCTTGTGCTAATACAGACAACTGTATAGGGAGGTTAGCGAGTCTTTTTTGTAGATAATAGATAGTCATATTAGCATCTTGGGTGTTGGGAAAGGCAAGAATCACTTCATCAACCCCTTGCTTAATACGCTCTTCCAACTGCTCGATCGGTAAATGGGTAGGACCTATGCCTTTTAGTGGTGTAATCAGCGTACCTAGTATGAAAAAGAGCCCTTGAAAGACATCGAGTTGGTTAATAGCCATCATATCCCTAACATCTGCCACGACACACAGGATCGCTGGGTCTCGCTTCTTATTGGTACAAATGGCACATGGCGCACCATCGTCGGAGAAGTTGTTACAGAGTGGGCAGTGTTGAATCTCGTTGGTAAAGGTGTGTAGGGAGCGGATAAAGTCCTGTTGTTCGGAAACTGGGAGCATTTGCAAGTTAAGCAGGTAGCGCATAGCTGTTCTACGTCCTACCCCCGGCAACTTACATAGCGCTTGGACGGCTTCTGTGAGCAATTTAGAGCCGAATTCTAAGTCTTCCGTATACACCACGCCCCTCCCCCAACTGCTTATACACAAAGATAAACATAAAAGTTTAGGATGTTGCTAAATAGCGCGAACAGCTATATTGCATTAGATTTGTGTGACAAGAATCGTTAAATCCCTATTGATAATCAATGGATTGTAGATACAAGGCATATTAATGGGCGGTGAACGTTTGCCCACTTTCTATTTTTGCACTACGGTAATCTAAGGAGAGAGCATTGCACAATCCGCCGCCACACACCAGCCCTCTTTGGGAGTTATTTTTTTTTGAAAAAACGGATGACCGACACTA
>ERZ772957.2060-NODE-2060-length-11999-cov-9.101808_pt1 | contig 11999 bp, 7 predicted proteins | sample MGYA00580682_ERZ772957 | MGnify/ENA primary metagenome ERZ772957 (study PRJEB29015, sample SAMEA2737921) | human oral metagenome | biome: human oral; feature: human-associated habitat; material: dental | place: China | collected 2025 ...
AAAGGGCGTAATTGGAGTTGAAAAAATACGAGTTGACAAGCAAACTAGAAAGGCAAAATGGTGCAAAATGCAGGTTCTAGGCTAAAAAATAGACAAAACCCAAGGCGTGAAAGGGCGGGAAAAGTGACTTTTTACCTACTTTTTAACCAATAATCTCGCTAGAACGGAGAGAAAATTAGAGCCGCATTGTAAAATAAAAGGTAAGAATTTAAGGTTTTGAGTTGGTGAGTTTTTTAGTTTATGAGGTTATGAGGTTATGAGTTGGTAAGTATTTAGTTGGTGAGTTTTTTAGTTTGTGAGTTGGCGAGTTGATGAGTCGATGAGTTAATCAGTTGGTGAGTTAGTGAGTTGATGAGTTAGTGAGTTGATGAGCTGGTGAGTTGATGTACTTAGGAATTATTGGGTTGTCGTGAGTTTATAAGCCAGTGAGTTGATTTGTACTGCACCTCATATATGAGCGGAGTGTTTATCTTGTGTTGCTATGACAAAGACAACAAACTCCGCTCAATTTATAGAAATATTAAAAGTCAGGACGACTTCATAAACAAAAAGTGGAGCATTGCCCCACTTTTGTTTGTACGTGTTGTGTCTTGCAAAAGCGCACGCGTGTTACTTCATCAAGTCTTTCAACGGAATGCGTTGGAAGGTCATCTGCGCAACGCTACTTTCGTAGAGAATGCCAATGGTTTCCTTGTCTATCATCGTTAGGCACGAATAACCCCAACCTAAACCCTCGTCGAGCAACACCTGATGTTCGGGCAACCATGTTTTTCCGCCATCAAGACTCATCTTAATGGTGATGTTGTTGCGGTGCTTGGTAGAGTTGGGATTGGAGAAAAGCAAGATGTCGCGTTTCAAAGCATTGTCCTTAGCTTTAACACTGATAAGACTACCCATGCAAACGGGTTCGATAAGGGCACTACGCGAAGAGGGATGCTCGGTCCAAGTGGCGCCTAGGTCGCGCGTTGTACACACAGCACGACTTCCTCCGCGGTTGTCGCGCATGTTCAGCATCAGCACACCTTTCTCCACTTCGGCCACTTGCGCTTCGGTGGTATTGTCGCGTGCGGGCTTGTTGATGTGCCACGTCTTACCGCGGTCTTTGCTGTACATGATACCTGCCGACGGCTCGCGATTGGCCTTAATAAACTGTATGGGGAACACCAGAGTGCCATCAGTCATGGTGATGCCACGGCCTGGTCCTTGCAAAAGGAAATACCATTCGGGCTGTTTCACCTGCGAAGTGATGTTTATCGGTTCCGACCATGTTTGGCCATCGTCGTCACTTCGCACCAAAACCAATTGTGCCGTGTGGTTATAGTCCATGCCTGGTTGCGAGCTCCACCACGCACGTTCGTTGCCCATGCCGTGCGTCCATGCCGCAACAACCCACACGGTGTTGGTCTTTGTGTCTACCAGAATACTGGGGTCGCCCACGCCGTTTTGTGCTTTGGGCAGTCCGCCAGTTTCGCCAAAGGACATAGGAAGGCGCATTGGCTCCCACGAACGACCACCATCTGTACTGCGGCTAAGCCCAACATCTACATATTCTTGCAAGTCTACGCTGTTGTTGTGGCGCACATCGTACACGCCGAGCAATGTTCCGCGATTGGTTGTAACCAGTCCTGGTATGCGATAGGCGGCCACCCCATCGTCGCCAGCATGCCTAACGCCGATGCCCATACGGCGAAGTGGTGCAGGTTGGCCCACGTTTTCAACCGTCAGTGGCCTGTTATCGCCCAGAGCCTCGCGCAAAGCGATGTTGAAAGTGGTGTGCAAAGCAGCGGTGGGTTGCATTTCGATGCTCACCCAAAAGAAGTTGTAGCCTGGGAAAAGCTTTTGTTTGCTACGCAGGGTAACGGTGGATTGCGTAGGTTGCACCTCGTCTTGTTTCACCGAGTACGAAGGAATGGCCTCCATTGTCCGTCCTGGTGTGAAGTTAGTGATGTACTCCACGGGTTTCATACGGCGTTTGCCGTAGTCTTGCCGTGCATCGGTGCCGCCGTAATACAGCTTTAAGGCTTTTATCTGCTGGCGCGGTGTGTTGCCCAAGTCTAATGTTAGGGCGTTCAGCGTGCCCGTTTCTTTGGCATCGATACGCATCAACATCAGGATGTTGTCGTGGCGTTCGATAAGTATGGGGTATTGCGGCTGCTGCACAAAAAGCGTATCGCTAGCTTGCGCGGCAAAAGTAATGGCCGATAAAACGGCAATGAGAAATAGTCGCATAATTTGTTGTTTGAGTTTATTATATGGAGATATTTAAGGAGTTAAGGAGTTAGGGAGTTAAGGAGTTAAGCCAAATGCAGAGGTGGCGTTAGGCTAATTGGACAGGTCTGACTTGTCCGACTTGTCCGACTTGTCCGAAAGCTAGACTGAACTAGAAATCTAGGAACCGATAGACAGCTTTAAGGGCGTCAGCCATTTTTTCACCTTTTCACCTTTTCACCTTTAAAAGCCTTTTCACCCTTAAAAACGTCCTCTACCACACCTTTATCTCATCGCAAAACACCCATCCGCCTTCGGCACCTTGCTTGGCCCGCAAGCGTACGTAGCGTGCTTTGGCCGTTCCTTTCCACGTGAAAGGTTCGATGAAATACTCGCGTTTGTCGTGTCGTTCCACGTCGCGGCGTTGCAACGAGGTGTAGTTCTGCCCATCAGCAGACACCAACAGCTCCACACTGTCGGGGAAAGCGATGTCTACGCCCATAGATTGTAGGAAGTCGGCCGATACTTCGTGCAGCTCTGTTTCCGCCCCAAGGTCTATCACGGCATCCATACATTCGCCGCCAATAAAGCCTTGCCAGCGGTCGCCCTTAAACACCCAGTCGCCCCGACGTCCGTCGGTAAGTGTACCATCGCCCGTTCCGCGATACTTCTCCGTGTAACGCGAAAGATAAGTTACGGGTTTTCCAAGAGCCAAATGCGTTACGGGCGTTAGCGATTCTTCGCGCCGTCCGCGTTCGTTTCGCAAGTCAAAGAAGTTGTAGCTCATAGCCTTCATGCGGTCGAGTGCCTGTATGGTGCGGTGGCGGAAGTTGGCGTAAGGCGGACGGTTGCGAGTCCAACCCACTTCGGCAATGGCCAACATTCGCGGATAAAGCATATACTCGGCATGTTCGGGCGTAGGCACTTCCTCGGTCCAAAGGTTTCCTTGCACGCCGTCGATGTATTTTTCCAGCGTGTCGGCCGACTCTTTGTGGGCTATTGGCTCGTAAGAATAAGCCTTTTCAAGCGGAACATAGCCGCCCATAGCCTTGGGTTGGGTGAACGGAACGTCTTGATACATGTCGAGATAGCAATATGCGCCAGGTGTCATCACCACGTGATGACCGGCCTTTGCAGCCTTCAAGCCAGCCTCTTCGCCCGTCCACGACATCACGGCAGCATTGGGCGCCAAGCGTCCTTGCATGATTTCGTCCCATCCCAGCAGCTTTCGGCCGTGGGCATTAAGGAATTTTTCGATGCGCATGATGAAATAGGCTTGCAGCTCGTGGGTATCTTTCAGCCCCTCGTCTTTCATTCTCTGCTGGCACTTGGGGCATGTTTTCCACTTCTCTTGCCAAGCCTCGTCGCCCCCGATGTGGATATATTCGGAGGGGAAAAGCTGCATCACCTCGGTGAGAACACCTTCGAGAAAGGTGAAAACGCTATCGTTTCCGGGGCAGAAGTCGGGGCTGGTGTAGGCCTTACCCTCGCAAGTGAGGTTTGGATAGGCCGCAAACACCTCGTTGCTATGGCCTGGCATCTCTATTTCGGGTATCACGGTGATGTGCCTTTTGGCAGCGTATGCCACGAGGTCGCGCACTTCGTCTTGCGTATAATATCCGCCATAAGCCCCCGAATCGTTGGCGTGGCAGTAGCGCCGGTCGTGTTCGCGCCACCATTTAGTCCAGTCGTTTTGGGTTCGGTAGGCCGTTTCCTCAATCAGTTTGGGGTATTTCTTCACCTCCAAACGCCATCCTCCGCCATCGGTTAGGTGCCAATGAAAGCGGTTAAGCTTAAAGTAAGCCATAGCATCGAGCTGCTTTTTGATGAACTGGGGTGTGAAGAAATGGCGCGAACAGTCGAGCATCATGCCACGATAAGGAAAGCGCGGCTCGTCTCTTACCTCGGCACAAGCCACCTTATTGCCGTCTACCATAAGCTGCCGAAGGGTTTGTAAGCCATAAAACAAGCCGCCCGCGGTATACGACATGATGGTTATTCGCTTAGGCGTTACGTTTAGCCAATAAGCCTCGGGCAACGTGCGACAGTTGTTAGGTAACGTTTTTACGCGTATCCAGTCAAGTCTTATGGCCGGAACTTTACTGATTACCTTTCCTTTAAACACCTTCAAACCCAAAGTTTGGCGTATGTAGGCCTTCATTTGGCGTGCCTCTTCGCCCTCGAAATTCAGTTCAACGGGCGTGTTGGGCTTAATGGTGAAGAAGCCTTTGCTCATGGTTATCTCCCTAGGTTGTGGGATAACCGATTGCGCCTGCACCTGTTTCGGACAGAGCGAAGCCACCAGAAGCAGCAAGGCGAGGAATGTTCTGTGCATGTGTTGGATACTATTAAGAAGATGTGAGATATACCTTTATATATAAAGAGGGGTGGTATTGATAACGAAAAGTGGCAGCCATCTCGCCACAACCCATAGTTAGGGCTTACGGCGAAATGGCTGCCAGCGGTATATTATTTACCACACAGCAGAGGTGGGTATGGCTTTGTCTTTCCACAAATGGCGTGCATACTGATAGCCATAGCGGTCGTAAAGGTCGCTAAGACGGTGCGCGCGCTTGCTGAAATCATCGAAATTCTTCTTCGCTGCGGGTGTCCATTGCACCTCGGCCAAGGCCGCCATACGTGGCATAATCATGTATTCGGCCTGCGTGGTGTAAGGAATGTACTCGGTCCAGAGGTTAGCCTGCACACCAAAGATACGCTTTTTGGCATCGGCAGGAAGGCTTTCGGGTATTGGTTCGTAAGAATAAACCTTCTCAACAGGCGAGAAACCGCCGATGGCATCAGGCTCATGCTTGGTTTCCTTGGCCTGATAATGGTCGAAATAAACGTGCGAGCTGGGTGTCATCACAACGTCGTGACCCTTTATGGCACCATCAAACCCGTTCTTTTCGCCACGCCAAGCCATGATGGTGGCGCTTTGGTTGATTTTGCCTTCAAGGATTTCGTCCCATCCGATGATGCTCTTTCCCTTGCTGTTAAGGTACTTTTCAACCCTATTGGTGAAGTATTGTTGCAGGTGTTTGATGTCGGTGTTCTCTTCTTTCGCCTTTTGTAGGCACTTAGGACACTTCTCCCACATGATGGTTGGCGACTCATCGCCACCGATATGGAAGTATTTTGCGGGGAAGATGTCCACCACTTCGTCCACTACATCTTGCACAAACTTGTACGTGCTCTCCTTTCCAAGGCACAACACATCTTTATATACGCCCCAGCGATGCCCCACTTCGTAAGGTCCGCCCGAACATCCCAGTTCGGGATAAGCAGCCAATGCGGCCAACATGTGGCCCGGCATGTCTATCTCAGGGATAACGGTGATGTGGCGTTGGCGTGCATATTCCACAATCTCGCGCGCCTCTTGTTGCGTGTAGAAACCGCCGTGAGGGATGCTATCGTCTACCATTGCGTTGTGACCGATAACCGTTCCCGAACGCATCGACGACTTAGCAGTGAGTTCGGGATGGCTCTTTATCTCCAAACGCCAGCCTTGGTCTTCGGTTAGGTGCCAGTGAAATACGTTCATGTTGTGCAAAGCCAAGATGTCGATAAACTTCTTAACAAAGCTTAGGGGGAAGAAATGGCGTGCGCAATCGAGCATCATACCACGATAACCAAAGCGTGGTTCGTCGGCAACAGTCACGGCAGGCAGGGTTACGTCGGCCCCATTGGTTTGCACGGGCAACGCCTTACGCAGTGTCTGAATGCCATAGAACACGCCCGCCGGCGTGCTTGCGGCGATTGTTACCTGCTTGTTGTTCACACTAAGGCGATAGGCTTCGGCACCCGTTACCTTGGGATCGATGGTTAGAACGATGGCAGCAGCGTTTTTATCGCGCTTATCTAACAAGCTGGTACGTATACCCGAAACTTGCTGGATGTACTCGGAGAGGAACCGCGCGTTGCGTTTTATCTCGGGATTAGTACCTTCGTACACGATGGTTGTTGCACTTGTGAGGTTAAAGGGCTTGCCTTTGGCCATCACAACGCTCTTTGGCAACGGCACAACATTGTAGTTGGCGTCGGCCGCATGGACGCTTAGCATTGAGAAACCTAATGCTGCGGCTAATAGAAGACGTTTCATTTCTATTTTAGTTTATGAGTTATTGAGTTGGTGAGTTATTGAGTTTATAATTTGATGAGTTGGTGAGTTGGTAAGTTTTTTAGTTGATGAGTTGGTGAGTTATTGAGTTTATGAGGTGGTGAGTTGGTGAGTTTATGAGTTGATAAGTTTCTCAGTTTATAAGCTGATGAGTTAGTGAGTTAACGAGAAAGTTCGCCACTCTGCAACAACACATACGGCTTAACTCCATAACTCCTTAACTTCTTAACTCCTCAAAAACAACTCCTTACTCCTTTACTCCTTACACAATTGAGTTATTCTTCACAAATTCGATAATCTCTTTTACGTACCCAAAGGCCATTCCCACCACGGTGTCAGCGGCTCCGTAGTACACAGCCACGCGTTCGCCGTCGCTAAGTGCAGCGCAGGGGAACACAACGTTGGGCACATCGCCTTGCAATTCGTAGGGAGCAGCAGGCGCAAGCAGATAAGGACGAGTGCGATAAAGCACACGTTCGGGATTATCTTTATCGAGCAATACGGCACCCATCGAATAGCGGAAACCATTGCATGTGGTGATAACGCCGTGGTAAAACATCAGCCAACCCTCATCAGTAAGGAACGGAACAGAGCCTGCACCTATCTTTGTGCACTGCCATGCACTCTCGGGGAAAGGCGTTACCTTCATCACGCAGCGATGTTCGCCCCAGTATTTCATATCAGGGCTATAGCTTAGATAAATGTCACCAAAGGGCGTATGACCGTTGTCGCTGGGGCGCGAAAGCATGGCGAACTTGCCGTTTATCTTCTGTGGGAAGAGCACACCATTGCGATTGAAGGGCAAGAAGGCGTTTTCGCATTGGTAGAAACGCTTGAAGTCGAAGGTGTAGGCGATGCCGATTGTAGGACCATGATAGCCATTGCACCATGTAATCCAATAGCGGTCGTCTATCCAAGTTACGCGCGGGTCGTACTTATACTCCGATTCTATCATCTGGGTATTACCTGCCTCGAACACGATTGGTTCGTGATTGATGTCCCAATTGATGCCATCCTTGCTGAATCCAGCAAAGATATTCATCTGCACGGCCTTGTTGTCGCAACGGAAAACGCCAGCAAAACCATCTTCAAAGGGTACTACGGCACTGTTGAAAATGCTGTTTGATGTGGGGATGTGGTAACGTCCGATAACGGGATTCTTTGAATAACGCCACATTACATCGGCGCAACCGGCGGGACGTTCCTCCCATGGCATGATGTCTTTTAGTTCTTTCATATCTTTATGATGCCTCTCTTCGCGCCTTGGCTTGCGGCTGTGGCGCGGCAAGAGGACTTGGGAATTATGGGTAATTTATTTTACGGCCTCACCCCCTGCCCCTCTCCAAGGGGAGAGGGGAGTGGTATGCCTTGTTGTTGCATTGTTTATGGTTGCTGTTTGGCTTTGCAAATGTTATTATATTGTTTTGTTGTAACCCTGCATATTACTCCCCTCTCCCCTTGGAGAGGGGCTGGGGGTGAGGCTTTTTTATTTCTTATCCTCGTACGTAAACGGCACGAAATAGGTGATGAGGAATGCGGGAATGGTAGCCCCGAGGGTGAAAATGAAGAAATGTTTGTAGCCCAACCAGTCGCTGAAGAACCCACTAGCCATGCCAGGCAACATCACACCGAGGTTCATAATGCCCGATGCAAAGGCGTAATGTGCCATTTGGTGTTTGCCGGGTGCTATCTGTTGCATCATGAAAAGGGTTAGTCCCACGAACCCAAAGCCATAGCCGAAGTATTCAAGCGTTATCGCTCCGCCAATAAGTAAGCCGTTTTCGGGTTGATACCACGACAGCAACGTGTAGGCCACGAAGGGTAAGTTGAACACGCAACACAGCGAGAACAACGTGCGTTTAAGTCCGAAGTGCGAGATGTAATAGCCCGCCAATATCGACCCAAGCACGAAGGCGGCTGCGCCAAACGTGCCGTAATACAGTCCTATTTCTTCTTCGCTAAGCCCTAATCCGCCCACTTCGCGCCCTGCTTTGAGGAAGAGCGGCACCACCTTCATCACAAATCCCTCGGCAAAACGATAGAGAATAATGAAAAAGATGTAGTAAACGATGTGGCGTTTGGTGAAGAAATCGCTCAGCACGCGCACCAGTTCTTTGAAAGTTTCGGCCGCAGTCATACGTTTCTCCGTGCGTGTTCCGCCTTGGGGCAGCATGCGCGTGTGGTACAATCCCAATAGAAACATCAGTACGCCCAAAGCAATCATCACCACCATCCATGCTTGTACGGCAGCCGAATGCATCACCGACTCTGGCGCACCTTTAACGCCGCCATAGTGTTTCAGCAGCCAACCGGCCAACCAAACCAGTCCGCCAGAGGCCACAATCTTGGCTATATTGTAGAAAGCACCTTGCCAACCGATAAAGCGCGCTTGGTCTTCCTTGCTCAATTCGGCCATGTAAACGCCGTCTGTAGCAATATCGTGGGTGGCTCCACTAAACGCGATAATGGCCATCAAGGCTATACACACGGTGAAATAGTGGGGCAATTGTAGTGCCAACCCCACGAGGGCGAACCCCGCACCCGTGATTAACTGGGTGGTTACGACGAAGAATTTCTTGGTGCGATATAGCTCCAAGAACGGACTCCACAAGAATTTGAAGGTCCAAGGCATCATGATGAGCGAGGTCCAAAAGGTTATTTTGCTGTCGCTCACGCCCAAACCTTTGAACATTAGCACCGCCACCATGTTGAGAACCACGAAGGGAAGTCCCATGGCGAAGTAGACGGAAGGCACCCATGCGATGGGGTTTGTTCTTGTAGCGTTTGGTTTTGAATTTGTTTGTTGCATGTTCTTATTAATTAAGGAGTCTTACTCATAGCTCCTAACTGGCCCAACTGGCCTCACCCCCAACCCCTCTCCAAGGGGAGAGGGGAGTGGTATGCCTTATTGGATTGAGCTGTTGCTTTTATATTTACTTTGTTAAGACATTCGTTGTTGTCTTTGTGGCTTTGTTAAAACATTCGTTGTTGCGTTAGTTAGCCTTGTTGTAGCATTGCATATTACTCCCCTCTCCCCTTGGAGAGGGGTTGGGGGTGAGGCCGTTTTTGTTAGTTGACAAGTTGACAAGTTGACGAGTTAACAAGGATGTCTACCGCTCTGCAACCAAGCATACGGCTTAACTCCTTTACTCCATAACTCCTTTACTCCTCGAACTTACTCCTTTTACAACTTACTCCTTTACCACTTATATCTACCGCACAATTAAATCATTCCTTGCCATATTCTCACCTTGTGCCAACCTTGTGGCCACCAGTTTAAGGTAACGTGTGGGTATTGCAGGCAACTTCACGGTCTGGGGTACGGGGTTATTCTCGATGTTCGAGAACTCTCCGCCCAGCCAGCGTTTCCACGTAACGAGGTCGTCCGATGCATATATCTCATAGTTAAGCACCAATCCGTATTTCGTGTCCTCCCTGGGAACATAGGTAAGACTATGGCATACGCGCTTTTCTTGCACGTCAATGAGCAGCTCTCGCGGACTATCATAGCCCACAGAAATAAGGAGGCGTTCGGGTTCTTCCTGCTTTTCGTTAGCCTTTGCAAGCACCGCGGCAGGCAATTGCACGGCATCTTCGGGCAATGCGGGTGCACAATACACGCCAATGTTGCTTATCAGCGGACAAGCCTTTGCGCTATTGATGGTGAAACGCAGGCGCGTTGCCTTTACCGTGGGGAAACAAACGATGCGCTTATAGCCAATGGTGGTTAGGCCCGTTGTGCCTTCGGGCGCGCGTTCGTCGCGCAGCTGCACCCATTTTCCGTTCACCAACGCTTCGAGCGAGAAACTCTTCACGCGCTGACCCAGTGCAATATACTCTTGCGCCATAAAGCGATTGATGTCTGTTGGACGTTTAAAGCTAAACGTTAGCGATGCCCGCGTAACGCCATCGTTGGTGGCCCAATAGGTTTCGGTGCTGTTGTCTACGGCCTTTTGTGCATTATACTTGGCACTGCCTCCGCGCACTTGCGATGCCGTTACACAGGCTTGGCGCACCAAGTTGTTAGCCAGTTCGGCCTTGATAACGCGCGCCATAGCCACGGCATGAGCCGAATCGATGGGATGGATGCGCCCTTCGCGCGTGATGGGGAAGTTGAGCAGCAACGACGCATTACGGCCAACCGACTCGTAATACGTGTCTACCAGCTTGCGAAGGCTCTTTACCTTCGAGTCTTCGTTTTCGTGATAGAACCACCCCGGACGTATAGACGTGTCGCACTCGCCTGGCGACCAGTGCTTACCATTCTCCTGTCCGTGCATCAAAGTGTCTTGCGGCGTATTGAAAACGTAATCTATCGTACACCAGTTTGTCAATCCGGCGTAACCCTTCTCCGTACCAATCCATCGCAGTTCAGCACGGTCGCCCCAGATGGCCAGTTTGGGTTGCCATTTGTGTATCATCCCAAACGTTTTGGGCCAATCATAATATGTGGCGCCGTCTATCTTGCGTTCCTCGTTTGCTCCGCCGTAATATCCCGTGCCGCCATTTGCTCCGTCGAACCACACTTCGAACATCTCGCCATATTGGGTGAGCAGTTCTTCAAGCTGATTACGGAAATAAGTAACGTACTCGGGGCGTGCATACTCGGCGTGGTTGCGGTCCCACGGCGACAGGTACACGGCAAATTTCAGCCCATACTCCTTACAAGCATCGGCCAGTTCGCGCACCACGTTGCCCTTTCCGTTTTTCCACGGTGCGTTTTTCACCGAGAACTCGGTGTATTTCGATGGCCATAGGCAAAAGCCGCAATGGTGTTTGGCTGTAAGTATGATACCTTTCATGCCTGCCTCTTTGCATGTTCGCGCCCATTGACGTGCGTCTAGGTTGGCGGGATTAAACAGCATAGGGTCTTCATCGCCAAATCCCCACTCCTGGTCGGTGTAGGTATTGAGCGAGTAGTGCAAGAAAGCATAAGTCTCTAATTGATGCCAACGCAGTTGATTGGCGTTAGGCAGTGGTCCACAAGGTGCTGGCGCAGTTACTTTACGTTGTGCGTTAGCTCCCATAGTCATCGCCAGAGCCACAGCTAAGGCGGTAAATTTGTTTATTCTCATCGCATTAATAAGAAGTTTAGGGAAATCTAGGGTTAAAGGTACAACGTTTTTTCGTAATACGCCATATATTTTTGCATTGTTTAATAAAAATGTGGCAATTCTGTGCCTTTTAGTACTTCTAGATGTTAACGGCGACCTACATCAAGCTGCATATACGCCATAAACAGAAAGCCAATAAAACGCTGTCGGCTCTACCAAACAACCAACCTGTGCAGCATGTACCCCTCTCACCCGTCGCATAGGTTAACCATCTCACTTTGTGAACGCCACGCCTTACCCCCTCCTCCTCGTTAATGTCCCCTATTTTAAAGCCTTTTAAGCCACGATAGGGCAAGAAACACAAAGCAGAAGTAAGCTTTACTTTTAATCTTTCTACAACCTGAGAGGCGTTTATGTCTTTGTGCTGTAAAACCAAGACCAACGCCCCGCTCATGCACGAAGTGCCAGACAAGGATATGATGAAATAAGAAATTATGCCCCATTCGTCTGTGGTAAAACATGGCTATGTTTCTGAAGGCGACTTGACGGAAGTTATTCCTTACGTTCTCTACAAGTTGAAAGCCTGGCTGTCAATGGCAGATTACTTCTGCTTTTCC
>ERZ772957.2062-NODE-2062-length-11996-cov-2.331631_pt1 | contig 11996 bp, 7 predicted proteins | sample MGYA00580682_ERZ772957 | MGnify/ENA primary metagenome ERZ772957 (study PRJEB29015, sample SAMEA2737921) | human oral metagenome | biome: human oral; feature: human-associated habitat; material: dental | place: China | collected 2025 ...
GAAATTGTTGATCTCAAAGCGCTGGTTCTCTACTGTTTGCTTGTCGCTACTTACTCTAATGTATCCGTAAATCATGCCTATCTGTTTTTGGTAGAAAGCTAGGTAGAAGGATTTATACTACGTTACTTTCCATTCCTCAACTTGCATTATTGCCCTCTTAGTTGTTTGAAAATCAGAATTCTGTAGTCCTTTGTTGCAGGAGCAATATTCATGCAATTGTTTGGCGTGCTTTCTCTTGTCTCTCAGTTGCCTCCTTAAGTTTTTTGGTAACTTTGTTTAGGTAAACAGGAGGAGGCGAAATAACTAGGCGATGTTGGTAAAGACATTTGGTAGCGCAGTGCATGGCATCAGTGCACAAACTATTGTGATAGAGGTAGTAACCACGCAAGGGATACGACTCAATTTGGTAGGACTCCCCGACAACGCTGTTAAGGAAAGCGAATACCGCATTCGCTCGGCATTTGCAACTAACGGATATAGTTTCCCGCGCAAAGCCATTGTTATCAACATGGCACCTGCCGATCTGCGTAAAGAGGGTTCGGCGTATGACTTGCCACTAGCTATTGGCATCCTTGCCGCCTCCGAACAGTTGCCCGACGAGCAACTGGCAGATTATATCATTATGGGTGAGCTCTCGCTCGACGGAAAGCTGCAACCCATTCGAGGGGTGCTCCCTATTGCTTTACAAGCGCATGAGGCTGGGTTCAAGGGGCTGATAATTCCCGTACAAAATGCCCCTGAAGCGGCTGTAGTAGAAGGCTTAGAAGTTTATGCTGCCGAGAATCTTTCACAGGTTGTAGAGTTTTTCTCAGGTAACAAAGAGGCACTTCCCCGTGTAGCGCGTGATATCCAACAAGATTTTGAACAGAGTGGGAACTGCTACGATATTGATTTTTCTGACGTTCGAGGTCAGGAGTCTGTAAAACGCGCTTTCGAAATTGCCGCCGCGGGCGGGCATAACCTTATCATGATCGGACCTCCTGGAGCAGGGAAGACGATGCTAGCCAAACGTCTACCTACCATACTTCCCCCGCTTACTCTGCGCGAAGCATTGGAAACCACGAAAATACATTCGGTCGTTGGACTTATTCCGCCTGGTGCTGGGATCGTTACCGTGCGTCCTTTTCGTAGCCCGCATCATACTATTAGCGATGTAGCTCTTGTGGGTGGTGGTCAGTTCCCCCAGCCGGGTGAGATCTCGTTGGCACATAATGGAGTACTCTTTTTGGACGAGCTTCCGGAATTTCGTAGGCAGGTCTTGGAGGTGATGCGCCAACCGTTGGAAGATCGTGTTATCTCGCTCTCGCGTGCTAAGAGTAGTGCGGAGTATCCGGCGTCGTTTATGCTAATAGCCTCTATGAATCCTTGCCCCTGTGGCTATTACAATCATCCTACGAGGGAGTGTGTTTGTTCGCCCTCGGCTGTTCAGAAGTATGTGAATCGTATTTCAGGACCACTGCTCGATCGTATCGATTTGCATGTTGAAGTAGTGCCTGTACCATTCGAGAAACTAGCTAAAGCGCCACCAGCCGAAAAGAGTGCAGATATTCGGAAGCGAGTGATTGCTGCTCGGGAGATTCAGTTAGCGCGTTTTGCTAATAGCTCGATTTATTGTAATGCACAGATGTCGGCACAGCAATTACAACAGTATTGTGTTCTGAACGAGGAGAGTATCGCGCAACTCCGTGCTGCTATGCAAAGGTTGTCGCTCTCGGCGCGGGCATACGATCGTATTTTGAAGGTATCGCGCACGATTGCCGATCTCGAAGGATCGAAAGATATCCAAGTTCCGCATATTATTGAAGCGATTCAGTATCGTTCGTTGGATAAAGAATCGTGGGGTATTCATTAGGCTTAGGATGTAGCAGGCTTACGTGTCGCTACATTCGGAAAACAAAAAAAAAACGGAGTCGTCAGGGGGCTTGTACAACAGGCGGGTACAAGAGCAAATGAGTCTGTAGCATTGTACTTTCGAATAGGGGAGAATGTTTTTTTGCGAGCTCCGTTCCCTACTAAAAAACTAGCGACATGAGCGAAAAGAACTTACAACCAGATTATCTCTTCGAAGTAAGCTGGGAGGTTTGTAACAAAGTGGGTGGTATTCACACGGTAGTTGCCACTAAGGCGCCTAGTATTGCCGATATGTACAAGAGTGCCTACATTACGATAGGACCCGATGTATGGCGCGAGACGGGGAGTAACCCGGAATTTATAGAGCAGCCCAATGTTTTGTCCGATTGGGCACAAGAAGCGCAACAGGATGGGCTGCGGGTTCGCGTTGGGCATTGGAATATCCCTACGCATCCGCTGGTTATCTTGGTCGATTTCACAACACTCTTTGCACAAAAAGACAAGATCCTCACCCAGCTTTGGGAACAGTATCACTTAGACTCGATTACGGGGCAGTGGGACTACATCGAGCCGCTGCTGTTTGGCTATGCTGCCGGACTTGCGATAGAGAGCTACGTACGTCGGCGGCTTACGATGCGGCATAAGGTGGTTGCGCAATTTCATGAGTGGATGACCGGGGGCGGACTTCTGTATCTGCGTCGCGCACTCCCGCAAGTGGCAACTATTTTTACATCGCATGCAACGGTTTTGGGGCGCTGCATGTCGGGCAATGGGATGAACCTTTACGAACTGTTGGATAAGGTGGATCCGGAGCATCTGGCGCACGATTTTAATGTTGTGCCGAAGCATTCGTTAGAGCTGCTCTCCGCCCAGAATGCCGATGTTTTTACCACAGTTAGCGAACTGACGAACGAGGAGTGTAGAGCCTTTTTGAAGAAGTCGGTCGATCTAGTTACTCCTAACGGTTTTGATCCGACGTTTGTACCCAAAGCCGGTGAATTTTCCAAGCAACGTACACTAGCGCGCGAAAAGCTTTTAGCAGTTGCAGGAGCTCTCCTCGGGAAACAACTCCCTACAGATACTTTCCTGATTGGTACGAGTGGGCGCTATGAGTTTCGTAGCAAGGGTATAGATCTGTTTATAGATGCTCTGGCGCAACTTAACCAAGACCGGGATCTGAAGCAAGATATTGTAGCGTTTCTGTTAATTCCGGCAGGGAATCGTGGTGCGCGCCCAGACTTACAGCGTTGTCTGATGCGTGATACGGCAGAGGCACCGTGTTTTTTGTGTGGTAGCGATAATCTGCTTACACATACTCTCGAACAACCGGATACCGACCCGATTCTTTGTCGCTTGCACGAACGTGGGCTCAAGAATGCGGATACCGATCGCGTGAAAGTGGTCTTTGTGCCTAGTTACTTGCAAGGGGATGATGGTATCTTTAACCTAACTTACTACAATACCCTTATAGGCTTAGACCTTACGATTTTTGCATACTACGAGCCGTGGGGTTATACTCCCCTCGAGAGTTTGGCATTTGGCGTACCTACTGTAACCAGCGATTTGGCAGGTTTTGGTCTGTGGTTAGCACAAGCAAACGAAGCTCTTGATACGGCTGCTGCCGTGATACATCGCGCTGGAGAAGAGGACGAGGCAGCAGTACAGGAGATAGTTGCCAGAATTCGTGTTTGTAGGGGATCTGATGCACAAAAGCGGGACGAAGCCTCGCAAAAAGCACGCTCGTTAGCAGCTAATGCCGAATGGGTTAATCTGGTTACACACTACCGTACGGCGTATCACTCGGCATTGTTGTTAGTACGTCAGCGTGAGAAAGATTTTGCGCCGCTTCTTCATCAGGATACTTCGCATAAGGTAGATCTCAGAGCGACTATCTCTCCGCCACGTTGGACACGTATGGTGGTGCAACGGAATATCCCCAAGCAATTGCACTCGCTCGACGCTTTGGCTAGCAACTTATGGTGGTCGTGGCAACCAGATGCTGAGGAACTCTTTGCATCTATTGACCCGAAGGCGTGGGAGAGCTGCGAGGGGAACCCGATGATGCTCTTGGATAGTATTTCCTATGCGCGTCTCGAAGCTCTTAGCAACGATCAGGATTTCCTGTCGCGCTTGCATACTATCTATAAGCGCTTTCAGAATTATATGGCGCAAGCAAAGAAGGCAAAAGCGCCTGCTATAGGTTACTTTAGTATGGAGTTCGGTCTCCATGCCTCGCTTAAGCTTTATAGTGGAGGTTTGGGTGTCCTTGCGGGCGATTACCTTAAAGAGGCTTCGGATCAGAACCTAAATTTGGTAGGCGTTGGTTTGCTTTATCGTTATGGGTACTTTACGCAGCAGCTCTCGCGTGCAGGTCAGCAGATAGCATACTACAATCATCAGAACTTTACGCAAACGCCCGTTTTTCCCGTGCGCGATGATAAGGGGAATTGGATTACGGTAGAGGTCGCTTTCCCGGGGAGACGAGTGCAGGTTCGCTTGTGGAAGGTGATGGTAGGGCGGATACAACTCTTCCTGTTGGATACCGACTTTGAAGGGAATTCGGAGGAAGATCGTTCTATAACCCACTATCTCTATGGAGGCGATCAGGAAAATCGTTTCAAACAAGAGATGATTTTGGGTATTGGTGGCGTACGAGCATTAGAAGCTGCGGGTTGTAAGACGACGCTTTTCCACTTAAACGAGGGACATGCTGCTTTTGCGGCACTCGAGCGGTTGCGGCAGGCGATGCACGAGTCGCACTATACCTTCGATGAGGCGATAGAGTTGGTACGTGCTTCTACGCTCTTTACGACACATACGCCAGTACCTGCAGGGCACGATGCTTTTCCGGAAGAGATGGTGCGCATCTATATGGCGCATTATCCGGCACGCTACAACATAACTTGGGAGCGCTTTATAGCTTTTGGGCGAGTGCATCCTACCGATACTGCCGAACGCTTTTCGATGAGTCACCTAGCAGCAAATTTCTCTGCGGGGATGAATGGCGTGAGTCAGTTGCATGGCGAGGTGAGCCAAAAGATGTTTGCCGATCTCTGGCCGGGGTATTATGCAAGCGAGAACAATGTGGGCTATGTGACCAATGGCGTACACTTCCCGACGTGGGCAGCATCGCCGTGGAAGCAACTCCTCTGCGATAAGACCAGTGGTGAGACGCATTGGGAGCGTATTCGTGAGTGTTCGCCAGAAGCTATTTGGGACATTCGGAAGAAGCTCAAACAAGACCTCATTACGTGGATTGTAAATTCGATGCGATCTCCAGAAATGGAGCGATTCCAGCCACCTGCGTATCGTGTCGATGTCGAGGAAAACCTTAAGCCCGAAACCCTTACTATCGGCTTTGCGCGACGTTTTGCAACCTACAAACGGGCACATCTTCTGTTAAGCGATCTCGATCGTCTCGATTCCATTGTTAATAATCCGGAGCGACCAGTACAGTTCCTCTTTGCGGGGAAGGCGCATCCACACGATCTTGCAGGGCAGGATCTTATCAAACGACTCTATGCAGTATCGTTAGATCCGAAGTTCTGCGGCAAGCTGATCTTCCTCCCGAACTACGATATGGCACTTGCCAAACGTATGGTACAAGGGGTAGATGTCTGGCTCAATACGCCCACTCGCCCTTTAGAAGCATCGGGAACCAGCGGAATGAAAGCTGTTATGAATGGTGTGCTGCATTTTAGTGTACTCGACGGATGGTGGGTAGAAGGCTATCGGGATGGCGCCGGTTGGGCTCTGACTAAGGATCGGACGTATGAGAATCAAATGGTGCAGGACGAACTCGATGCCGAGCTCCTCTACACGACTATCGAAAACGAGATTGCGCCGCTCTACTACAAACGTTCACAGACTGGCTGCCCGATCGATTGGGTTCATGCCATTCAGAAAAGCATGAGCGAAATTGCGCCTAACTTCTCCACGACGCGGATGCAGCAGGACTACATAGAGCGCTACTATATGCCGCAAGTGACCTATTACGAGAATCTGATAGCAAACGATGCTCATGTTCTGAAAGAGCTCCTAGCTTGGAAAGAGCGTATGTTAGCTAATTGGAATCGGGTGGCAGTAATTCGTACCGAGGGGCTTGGTATGGATTCGCAGGCAATACTTACAGGTACTAAATATAAGGGCAGCGTTGTGGTCGATTTAGCCGAATTGTCGCCCGAAGACCTAGGCATCGAACTCGTGATAACAGAATTGCGTCCCGGCGAGGAGGAAGTTTGTATTACGGATCGGATTCCGTTTGTCTTTAAGTCAGCTAACGGACCACGTGCGGAGTATGTAGTAGAGATAACGCCGCCATCGCCTGGAGTTTTCGATTTGGCTATTAGGCTCTACGCAAAGAACCCGAATCTGCGCCAGCGTACCGATTTTAATTTGGTGCGTTGGATCTAAGCCGCGTATGAATTTCTTTATAGAGACCTACGGCTGTCAGATGAATATCAACGATAGCGAGATTGTCGCTTCGTTGCTTACGCATGCGGGATTCCGTCAGGTGGAAGATAGTACACAAGCCGATGTAGTGTTGCTCAATACCTGTGCGATTCGTGAGAATGCCGAGGTGCGTATTTTAGGGCGTATTGCACATTACAAGCATATTCAACGTACGCGGCGTAAAGAGCTCATCATCGGAGTTCTGGGGTGTATGGCTGCGCGCGCTAAGGAGGAGTTGTTGTCTGAGCGAGTGGGAGCATCGTTTGTTGTTGGTCCGGATTCGTATAGGCGCTTGTCCGATTTGATACAAGAGGCTCGCTCGGGTACAAAGCAAGTACAAACGCAATTGTCGCGTACCGAAACCTATGCCGATATAGAACCGCTGCGCTATGGTGGTGGGCGAGTGTCGGCGTTTACTTCGATTATGCGAGGTTGTAATTACGCCTGTTCGTATTGTGTAGTGCCTTTTACGCGTGGGGGAGAACGGAGTCGCGATCCGGAGTCTATTCTTCGTGAGGTGAAAAAGCTTGCTATACAGGGCTATAAAGAGGTTACGCTGTTGGGGCAGACGGTGGATAGTTATCGTTGGCGGTCGCCGGATGGCAGGCAACTTTCGTTTGCAGAGCTTTTAGCGCAAGTAGCGGTGGCGGTACCAGAGCTTCGGGTTCGGTTTGCAACCTCCCATCCGCATGATATGACCGAGGATGTGCTTTATGTTATGGCAGAACATGCCAATATCTGTCATCATATTCATTTGCCCGTGCAATCGGGGGCTACTTCGATGCTGGAGCGGATGCGTAGGCGCTACTCGCGCGAGGAGTACTTACTGCAAGTAGAGCGGATTCGTAAAATACTTCCGGATGCTGCCATTACGACCGATATTATTGCTGGTTTTACGGGCGAAACGCAGCAAGAGCACGAGGCAACCCTTTCGCTGATGCGTGCCGTACATTTCGATTCGGCTTATATGTTTAAGTATTCGGAGCGTCCGGGTACGTATGCTCAACGACGCATGGGCGATACTGTGCCTGATGAGGTTAAAGGTGCTCGGCTTCAGGAAATAATAGCATTGCAACAGGAGCATTCGCTCCAATCGAATCAGAAAGACGTGGGTAGGGATTTCGAAATTCTGGTGGAGGGCTATTCGCATAAGTCGCAAACCGACCAGTGCGGACGCAATATGCAAAATAAGATGGTAGTTTTCCCGACAACCGACTGCGAGGTTGGGAGTAGACTTACAGTGCGTATCGAGCAGTGTACTGCGTCTACGCTTTTAGGTAAAGTCCGGAGGTAAGTATCAGAGTTGCGCGTACAATGTCCGATTTGCGAATTGCAGTAGTACAACCTGTAATAGAAGATGGAGCGGTTGCCCGAAATTTGGCGCACTATGCCGAGCTTTTAACAAGGTTGGAAACGCCGACAGACTTGATATTGCTGCCCGAGATGTTTCCTACGGGTTACCAAGTTTGTGAGCATGTTTGTGAAGCAGCGCCAGGAGTTGCATTGGCTTGGATGCGCGACATGGCACAACGATACGATGCACTCCTTTGTGGCACGGTAGCGATACACTCTGCAGGGCGGTATTATAATCGTTTTTATGCAGTTGCTCCGGATGCTTCGGTTTATTACTATGATAAGCGACATCTTTTCCCTTTAGCAGGCGAGGAGCAGCTTTTTACTGCTGGTGAGCGGCGAGTGATAGTCGCGTTTCGTGGTTGGCGCATAGCCTTGCAGATTTGTTTTGATCTCCGTTTCCCAGAATCGGCACGTAATTATTCCGACTACGATCTGCTTCTTTATGCAGCAGCATGGCCTACAGTACGCGATGATGTTTGGCAGCATTTGTTGGTTGCGCGTGCCATCGAAAATCAGACATATCTGGCAGCATCTAATCGCGTGGGAAAGGATGGCGACGGATTTGATTACGTCGGACATTCGCAAATTTTGGATTACAAAGGCAAGTCGCTCGCTGTACTTGAGGCTACGGAGGGCCTCCTTACAGCAACATTGCAAACTGCACCGCAGCAAGAATATCGCAAACGATTCCCTGTACTTCCACAAAAAGAGGACTAGGTAGTTTTACGTATTTGTACCGCATTTCCGACGGATAACCCTAATTTTGTATTGAGCAACAAAAACAACTACCTAATTAAGATGTCCCTTAAAGAAACTAGACCGAGGATAGGCTACTTCTCGTGCGCTTTTGCCTTGCTTTTGGCTATCGCATTGGTGGGCGGAAGCTGCAACAATCCGAATACGAGTTCGGGAGCCAACGCGGCGAGTGGTTCTGTAGTTTATAAGCTTCATTGGCGGGGTTTGGAGAGCGAGTCGTTGCTGGGATCGCTAATCCCGTCCGAATTAAAGCTGTACTTCTCCCAACCTAATATACGTATGGAAATGTCTAGCTTGGGTGGGATTGGTCGTGCTACCTGTTTGCTGAATACAACCAATGGCGATGGTCATGTGATGGTGGCTATCGTGGGAGTTCGTTCGCACTATCACGAGGTGATTGCACAGGATGGAGAGGCATTCTTTTTTAATGGATCCAAAACACATTCGGTGTCTGTAGCGCCGGTTGATACGATGTATATGGAGCGTAAGTGTAAACGCATTGCATCCTATCTGGATCGGGAGCCGAATACTACGTATCGGCTTATCTACTGTCCGGAGCTCGGTTGGGAGAGTATGAATAGGTTTAGTCCCTTTCGAGGTATAGAGGGGATGGTGCTGCGTGGGACTCTGATTATGGGTCGTTTGCAAGTAGAACTCGAAGCGCAAGAAATAGTGCTCTGCGATTTGAGTCCGCAACTTTTCCGAGTAGAAGAGAACTATAAGGAGGTTAGTCGGTCGACTATGGAGCAGTTGTTAGGTTTTGGACGTAGATAGCGTGATAGTCGGTTTTAACTTTTTCTGTTAACTTTGCGGCTGTGCTTGTGTCGCTATAGGGCACGGAGAGCAGATACATTAAGGAGCGAGCAGAGATATGAAACAGACATTCCAACCTTCGGTGAGAAAAAGAAAGAATAAACATGGGTTTCGTGAACGCATGTCTACGGCAAATGGTCGGCGAGTTCTTGCCGCACGTCGTAGAAAAGGGCGTAAGAAGCTCACGGTTTCGGATGAGTATAATTTGCGCCGTCATTAGTCAGGACAAATACGGTAGAAGTTTTAGGTGCATTGTACGAACTAGTATGGTGCGCCTATTTTTTTTATTTATGCTCGCCTACTTACTTTCGTTTTCGACACTCCGAGCTCAAGAGGAACCGTCTAAAGATTTGGACACGATTGTGCTAACCTCGGGGCGGAAGTTTGTGGTACGCATTACGAGCATTACGCAGTACAATATTTATTACAAAAAATCACCGGACGCGGAAGAATTTAGCTTCGAGCGGAAAAACGTTTTTCGTATTGCATATTCTACGGGTGTGGTAGAGAATATGAACGAACGCGCCTTAGAAAGTATCGATGTCACCGATTGGCGTGCGATAATCCTTTACGAGAATCCGGATGATGTAGTGGGGCTTTACTCGCATGGGATGATTTATGCAGAGTCGAGCAAAGGTGCTAAATCGGTGCAAGCGGCACAACGGAGTGCGGAATCTAAACTACAAAAACGAGCTAGTGCGCGAAAAGCTATCGCGGTTCTGATTCACAAGCGGAGTACGAGTGGCGGTTATGGCGAGGTACCAAGCTACAGAATTGATGGCGAAGCCTTTGGTACCGAACCCTTAGAAGAGGATTTTGTTGATAAAGAGGAAACAACACTCCCTAAAAAGAGTAAAAAGAAAAAAAAGAAATAATGGAGAATCAAGAACGGAATCCTATGCCACTACTCGGGGACGTTGCTCCGGATTTCCGTGCTAAGACCACGGAGGGATGGCTAACGCTTTCCGATTACGGGAAGGACTCGTGGGTAATTCTCTTTTCGCATCCTGCCGATTTTACGCCCGTTTGCACTACAGAGCTTTCGGGCTTTGCACAACGTAAATCGGAGTTCGATGCACTAAATACCAAGCTCCTAGGGCTTAGTATCGATAGCATTTATTCGCACTTGGCGTGGGTGCGTAATGTCGAAGAACGTACGGGGGTGCGTTTTAATTTCCCGATCATTGCAGATATCAAAATGGAGGTAGCAAAACTCTACGGGATGCTACAGCCAGGTACGTCGTCTACGGTTGCCGTTCGTGCAGTGTATTTTATAGATCCTAAGCGTGTGATTCGTCTTATTCTGTACTATCCGCTCAACGTGGGGCGGAATATGGACGAGATCCTTCGTGCTCTTAAAGCTCTACAGCTTACCGATCGCGAAAAGGTAGCAACACCACTCGATTGGCAACCCGGGACTGAGGTCGTCGAGCATGCACCTGAGACTACGACTGACATGGACGCCAAATGTAAAGAGGCAAAACCCGGTTTTGTAGACTTCTATCTCGTGCGCCGCAAAGTCGATTAAGTGCAATTACAATCGTTTACAGTTCGCTATCGGCTTATTTTTTACCTTTGCTTAGGGAGTGTGTGGAGCTTTAAGCTTTGCGCTTGGGTGCTTTTGCGTCAAGATTGTGCTGTAGGCTAGCTCGTACATCCTGATGCGATACTAGGAAGATGGGGAGATTCCGGACAGATTTCTTGCTGCGTTACCGTTGGCTGCGTTGGGCATTACCGCTTTTTGTTGTAGTGGTTGCTTTTGTGTTGTATTTCGCTTTTCGAAAGTCGGAAAATGTAGCACTTTATGCTGAGGTGCGGGATGGCATTTTTGAAATACAGATCGTAGTACAGGGCGAGCTCGAAGCACAGAATAGTATAGATATTACCGGCCCTACGGATCAGATGCGGAGTCGCTACTTTCGCATAAGTGAGGTTGCGATTAAGGATCTCGTAGCAGAGGGAACGGTTGTCGACTCGGGCGATTACGTAGCGGCACTCGACAAAGGCACTCTGAGCAATCAGCTGAAATCTATTGCTGACGATGTAGAGAAAGCAGAGCAGTTGGATACAACACTTACTCTCCGCGAACTGCGTACAGCTCTTCAGAATCTACGCTATGAGCAAACGGAAAAGAAGTTGATTCTGGAACAATCGCAATACGAACCGCCAGCAACCATCCGCCAAGCAGAACTCTCGCTCGAAAAAACCGAACGTGCCCTCCGTCAAGCAGAAGAGGACTACAAGCTTAAAAGTCTGCAAGCTCGCTCCACGATGCGTGAAAGTGAGCTGAATCTAGATAAGGTTCGCAGACAGCTTGAAGATCTGAATCTGATGCTACAGCGGTTTACCATTTACGCACCCAAACAAGGCATGGTAATTTATTTTAGGGAGTGGAATGGCAAGAAACGGAAGGTAGGCTCGAATATATCGCCTTGGGATCCTATTGTGGCTACGTTGCCGGATTTGTCGGTAATGGTTTCGCGGACGTATGTAAATGAGATCGACGTTAGCAAGATAAAGGTCGGGCAAACAGTAGATATTGGGGTTGATGCTTTTCCGGATCGTCATTTTCATGGTACGGTGAGTGAGGTTGCGAATGTCGGAGAACAGATAACGGGGAGCGATGCCAAGGTTTTTGAAGTCTTGGTGAGAATAGCAGAACAGGATACTATCCTACGTCCGGCAATGACTACGAGTAATGCGATTCTGGTGCTTCGGCGCGATTCTGTACTGAGCTGCCCGTTGGAATGTGTTTATACCAACGATAG
>ERZ772957.2063-NODE-2063-length-11988-cov-7.048521_pt1 | contig 11988 bp, 11 predicted proteins | sample MGYA00580682_ERZ772957 | MGnify/ENA primary metagenome ERZ772957 (study PRJEB29015, sample SAMEA2737921) | human oral metagenome | biome: human oral; feature: human-associated habitat; material: dental | place: China | collected 2025 ...
ATATCGTACCGGGCTACTTAAAAGCGGAATATCTGGAAACGGAAAGTAAATCCATTGCAGTTGCCCGTTCGCTTCGTACTCCATGGCTTACCAACTTGTTCAGCAGTGAATACGTCAACTACGGTATCTTTCTCGGCATCCTTGCAATGATTCTTCTTAAAATTATTTTGGACAAAACAACCCTCGGCTTTGAATTAAAAGCAGTCGGTTATAACCGCAACTGTGCGGAGTATGCAGGAATTAAAGTAAACCGGAATATTGTTATTTCGATGATGATAGCGGGAGCGCTTTCGGGCTTGGCAGGGCTTACCTACTACACCGGCTATGCGCTGAATATGCAGATCGGCGTAATGCCCTCGCAAGGGTTTGACGGCATCGCCGTTTCTTTACTTGGTGCAGGAACACCGGTAGGCGTTGCGCTCAGTTCGATTTTCTTCGGTGTGCTGCACGTCGGCAAGGGCTTTATGAGCGCAAACACTATCGTTCCGCCGGAAATTGCAGACACTATCATTGCGGTTATCATCTACTTTACCGCAACCAGCCTGCTCTTTAAACGGTTCTGGGCCATGATTTCCAAAAAAATACGCACGCGCCAAACGGCAGGGCTTTCTGCGGAGGAGGTATAACGTATGTGGCATATTTTAACCTTAATTTTTCCCTATGTAATTGCATATACGATTCCTCTTTTAATTACCTCTCTCGGCGGATTATACAGCGAACGAAGCGGGGTTACCAATCTCGGGCTTGAAGGGTTGATGCTGATCGGCGGTTTTTCCGCAGCGGTTACTATCAATTTACTGCAGCACTCCGTTCCGGCAGGGATCGTTATTCCTATCGGCTTGCTGATTGCTGCTATAGCCGGCATCCTCTTTTCGCTGCTGCATGCCTTTGCATCGATTACGCTGAAGGCGGATCAAGTTATCAGCGGTACTGCCATCAATATGCTCGCCGCCGCGTTGACCATCTATATGGCTCGCACCATAACAGGTTCGGGGAACGTGCGTGTTGCAGGTATTATCAGGCAGGATATCCCCGGACTTTCAAAAATCCCCGTATTGGGTCCGCTTTTCTTTTCGCAAGTGTATTGGAGTACATGGCTGGTATTGGTAATCCTTCTTTTGTCGTGGATACTGCTGTATAAGACCTCATTCGGTTTGCGGCTGCGTGCCTGCGGCGAGCATCCGTCCGCCGTTGCGAGCGCCGGTATCAACGTACATCGGATGCGCTACTTTGCGGTATGCGCGAGCGGTGCGCTTTCCGCATTAGGCGGCGCCACAATCCTCGTAACCTATTCGGGAGAGTTTAACGGCAGCGTAGACGGTCTCGGCTTTTTGGCCATTGCAGCTTTGATCTTCGGCCAATGGAAGCCGTTCGGAATCCTCGGCGCAACCTTCTTCTTCGGCTTTGCCCGTACCGTCGCGAACGTTTCGCAGGTTATCCCGGCTTTAAGCGGCATACCCCCTGTATGGCTCAAGATATTCCCCTACCTCGTTACGCTGATAGCTCTCGTGCTGTTCAGTAAGAACTCCGCCGCACCTAAAGCAAACGGCGAACCCTATTAAAAAATACTAACCTCATGCGTGAAATTTCAAAAGAATTTCACGCATTTTTTTTAAAAAAAAGGAAACAGAAAAATGGATACAAAAGTATTTCTTACAATTTTTATTATCTTATGGATTGGACCGATAATAGCCGGCGTAATTGTCGCAAAAAAGAAAAACCGCTCACCTCATTGGTTTTGGCTTGCCATTTGGCCGGGAATAGGATTATGGGTTTTTGTGGAATAATTGCTTAGAGTAGTCGTTTCATGTGATATTGCTTAATGAAAAAGATTTTACAAATATGCATAATAGGAGTATCGATCATGACTTTATTCTCTTGGTTTAACAGTAAAAATAAAGAAGAGGTATTTTGGACTTGGTTTACGAAAAATTCATCGCGATTGTTTCATTTTGAAAATGAACAAGAAGAAATATTTAATGAACTTGCTTTTCAGCTTGGAAAAATAAATCAAGATTTAACTTTTGAATTTGGTCCTATACAAAACGGTAAAAGAGAATTTATCATAAGTGCCGGCGGAATAAAAGCCGCATTTCCCGCGGTTGAAAAACTATACTCGGCAAAACCGGAGATCGCAGAATGGGAGTTTATTAAATTTCGACCACGACGCGATACAATACATACAGTTCAATTCCATGAAAAGAAGATTGAGCCGGAAGAAATCAGATTCCTTTTATTTAATGATGATGAAAAAGATAAAATAGGAATATTACTTTTCTTGAATGGATATAATGAATCCGAAAGCACAATTTATCATCAAATTGCATATCTATTTCTCGATCACATAATCGGTGAGTATGATGTTGAAACTTATATAGGTTCAATAGAGATACAAGGGTTTGACAGTAAATATTTCAATCAATCTATTCAAATCGATAATCTTGCTATGATGTTTGATGGGGAGAAGATAAAATTACATCCCACCTCACCATAAGATTATATTCAGTATAGATTTTAAATACTCAAACTAGATCTTTATCCTATCCATGAAAAGATTAGACCTATTTTTTTAGAATATATCTTCCTTTTTGACATTTCCCCGATTTCGCTATATACTGAAATCTCATAGATGCCGGCGATCGCCTAAAAGCGAAGCTTTGCCGGTATTCTATAGTAGTGCGGCTCTAAAAGCTAACCGAGTTCTTAGAGCGCCCAGTATTAATAAATAGGAGTTTTTTATGGTTATTTTGACATTGAACTGCGGCAGTTCTTCGGTAAAGTATCAGGTGTATGATTGGGACAATCAAAGCGTTCTTGCATCGGGCGTTGTAGAGCGGGTAACACAGCCCGGCAGTGTTATTACCCACGAGGCAAAGGGGAAGGACAAGTATGTGTTGGAAAACCCCTGCCCCACTCACACCCATGCGGTTGAACTTATCATTAAAACATTGACCGATCCGTCCGTAGGCGTTATCACCGACATGAACGTTATCAAGGCAGTCGGGCACCGCGTAACCCACGGCGGAGATAAATTTATCAAGTCGGTTATCGTAACCCCCGAAATCCTTAACACATTCCGCGAAGTGCAGGATTTAGGACCGCTGCACAATCCCGCCAATATTATGGGTATCGAAGCTGCTCAGAAAGTACTGCCGAATGTTCCGCACTGTGCGGTTATCGACACGGCGTGGCATCAGACTATGCCCGAAACCAGCTTTATGTACGCTATTCCCCACGAATGGTACGAAAAATATTCCGCCCGCCGCTACGGCTTCCACGGCACCAGCTTTCTCTACACGGCAAAGCGCGCTGCCGTCATCCTCGGTAAAAAGCCGGAGGATACCAATATCGTCATTGCTCATATCGGAAACGGCGCTTCGATGTGCTGCGTTAAGCAGGGCAAGTGCTTCGATACCTCGATGGGGCTGACACCCTTGGAAGGCTTAGTCATGGGAACCCGCTCCGGCGACTGCGATCCGGCGCTTCCCTTCTACATTATGCGGAAAAGCGGTATGACGCCGGCGGAAATGGACACTGCTTTGAACAAGAAGTCAGGTCTACTCGGCGTTACGGGACAATATGTTGACCGCCGTGATGTTTCAAAGGCAATGGAAGAAGGCGATAACCGTGCACGACTCGCCTTTAATATGGAAGTATACCGCTTGCAAAAATACTTCGGCGCTTATATTGCGGCGCTCGGTCAAAAACCGGATGCAATCGTCTTTACCGCCGGCGTCGGTGAATTCGGCTTTGACACACGGCTCGCCGTCTGCGAAGGCTTAACGCACCTCGGCATCAAAATCGATCCTAAAAAGAATGCGCTTGCCCGCACCCGCAACGCGGAAACCTGCATCAGCGCCGACGATTCTCCGGTAAAGATATTCGTTATCCCCACCGATGAGGAACTCGTTATGACGGAAGACGCCTACGCACTGATGAAGGGCACGTATGACGTGCACACCAAGTTTACGTATTCGTTCCAGTCGCCCAACTATGTCAACAAGGCTCGCGCGGAAGGATTAAAAAAAGACCTTGAAAAGAAACCGGAGCTTGCAAACATCGTCGTAAAGATTCCGGGCGCACGGTAAACATGGACATCCTCGCCCATTGTTTTTGACATACATCCGTGCATGTCGGGAGTTGAAGTTCCGCCTAATGCGTTTATCCTCGGCCGGACGAAAGGCTTACAGCTGATGTGAGGTCGTCGGACATCTCTAAAAAGCTAACCGAGTTTTTAGAGATGCCCATAAACTTTATATCTCGTCTAGGATTGCGTACAGATACCCGCATCAGGCCATGTTTTTTCCCTCACTCCCCTTGTCTGCAACCATAGTTCTTTTTACATAACCAAGGTTCTTTTTTATTGAAATCGCTTTTTGTTATAGAAGATTTTTGATATTATATTTTAATTTCCGCTTCGTTGTCGAGCAGTGTGCATACTGAGTACTGCTCAACGCATCCAAATCTTTAGGAGGATATATTATGGATAAAAATGGAAGGACGAACCTGTTTTTAGGCTGGGCAGCGGTGCTGATGCTTGCCGCATCGGTTTTATTTACCGCCTGCCCCAATGCAAATGCAACAAAGACACCGGAGTCGCCCACACCGAAGCCTAAGTACACACCCGTCGCCTACGACAAACTTGCAGAATACCTTGCGAACACTGCTTCAGATACAGCGTTAAGCAAAATCGAAGTAACAGGGCTTAAACCGGAGCATTTAATAGGGGATGATTCCGACGAACAAAACCCTAAACCGAGTCCGCTCGGAGCAATCCTGCAAGCCCACCCGACTAAAAAAGTTGCACTCAAATTAGGCGGAAGCGTATCAGCTCTTATGGATATGCCCCTCTGCTTTTACAACTGCACAAGCCTTGTAGGAGTAGCGGCAATACCGAAAGGTGTCAAGGATATGACCGACTGCTTTGACTCATGTACAAGCCTTACGCAGGCGCCGGTAATACCGAAAGGCGTTACGAAGATGAGCGGCTGCTTTCGGGACTGTACAGTCCTTACAAAGGCACCTGCAATACCGGAAGGCGTTGAGAATATGAAAAGTTGCTTTTCCTCATGCAAAAGCCTTACGCAGGCGCCGGCAATACCGGAAGGCGTCAAAGATATGAGCTACTGCTTTCGAAACTGTACAACTCTTACAAAGGCTCCGGCATCAATACCGGCAAGCGTTCAAAATATGAGTCAATGCTTTGAAAACTGCACAAGTCTTACAGAGGCTCCGGCATCAATACCGGAAAGCGTTCAAAATATGAGTCAATGCTTTAAAAAATGCACAAGTCTTACGCAGGGACCGGCAATATCGGAAGGCGTTAAGGACATGAAAGGCTGCTTTCGGGACTGCATAAGTCTTACAGAGGTTCCGGCAATACCGGCAAGCGTTACGGAGATGTCAAGCTGCTTTTTCAACTGTAAAGCTCTTACCTCCGTTACGCTTAAATGCAATTATGTTGCCGATAAGTTTGGCGTTGCATTCAAGAACTGCATTGCCCTCGGCGAAAAGAGCATAAAAGTACCGCAAGCGTATTACGGCAACTACACTACAGCTGACGCGCTTAATAGTATGGCTGTTCCCGGTGACAGTGAAGCCGAAAAAAAAGCAAAGTTTGAAGGGCTGACTCAGCTTAATCCTTAATTCAATGGATAATTCCTTTAATTGATAATGGGTAATGGGTAATCGATGTTGGCGACAGAAGTCAATCATTACCCATTACCAATTGTAAAATTATTTCCATCCCCTTCGCCCCATCCTATCTTCTTTAAACAACGAGCTTAATCATCTATTTAAGAAAAAGCAAACGGTACTTTTGTATTTTAATATTGTTTTCTTCTTGACAATTACTTCTGTTTAACATTAGTATGGAGAATTATATTTAAGTTTGAAAATGGAGGTGCAGAAAATGTTAGAATCACAGATTATCACTGATGAAGATGAAAAATTACCCAATATTCATCCAGGGGAAATTCTTAAAGAAGATTTTTTAGATGCGATGAACATTTCTGCATATCGTCTGGCAAAAGAAATCAATGTTCCTGAAACAAGAATCTCAGAGATAATTCACGGAAAGCGTTCAATTACTGCGGATACCGCTATCAGATTTTCAAAATTCTTTGGAACGACAGCAGAATTCTGGCTCAATCTTCAGAATCTGTATGATTTAGAAGAAGAAAACAATAATCACTCCCGAGAATTTGAAACAATAAAAATGCACGCATATGCATAAATTGTCTAACATCCGCTTCAACGCTGACAAACGGGACTATGCCCATTTGCAGATTAAGCGAATGTTAGCAGCCGAATATGACTATGATACGTTGAGGATTTTCAGTAGCGGCATGGATGCCGCTCGTATTACACAGAAGCGATGTTTCGGCTCCGTCCGAAACTCGCAGCCAAAAGGGGCTGTCCATGAAGTTTTGTTTTATTACCGATTGTAGAGTCCTTGCTTCACAGAACTAACCATATTTTTTGTTTTTTGATTATTTCAAGGGATATCCCTCGATTTATCCCCTCTTAAGCCGCTTCCTTTTCCTGTTCTTTGCGCATAAGGTTCTTAATGTTATATCCCATCAATAACAGGCCGATCTCTACCCCTACTTTTTCTCTTCCACGCACATGAAATCTCCGGAAGTGTTGGTTTCCTTTTATTTGTCCAAAGACCGTTTCGCATTCTACCGAGCGGCGTTTCATGATTTTCTTGTTCTCTTCCTTATCAAGTCGCTCATTGACTTGCTTCTTTTGTGCAAGCCATTTCTCGTTCCGCTGTACCGTTCGCCCTTCTTTCGCTTTCGTACACTTTTCCCGTAACGGACAACCTTCACAGTTGTGACACTGATAGATATCAATGGTATGGGTATACCCGTTTTTCGTTTCTTTCGTCACGGTTTTCACATACGGTACACGGTTGCCGGCTGGACAGGTGTATGCTTTTTGCTCACTATCATAGTCCCAATTTTCACTATTAAATATTTTCTTCTTAAAACTCTTCTTCCGCTGTTGATGATAGCTTCCATATTTTACTAATGCAACACTTCCATTTCTCTCAAGATACTCATAGTTTTCTTCACTGCCATACCCTGCATCTGCTATCACCATTTCAAAGGTATGCTCTAACCGTTTTTGCACATTATCAATATGAACCGGTAAGGTTCTCATATCCGCAGCATCCGCAAATATATCATAGCCTATTGCAAAGGTATTCTCATTGCCCACTTGTACATTGTAGCCGGGCTTTAACTGCCCGTTCTTCATCGCATCTTCTTTCATTCTCATAAAAGTGGCATCATGGTCGGTTTTAGAAAAGCTATTTCTCCCATTAAAGGTTGCGTTGTACCCTTCATATTTTTCTTTTCGCGGCAGCAGCTCTGTCTCAAGTTCTTTCTTCGCTTTTTCCAGTTTTTTTTTAACCGTTTTTGCTTTTGTTTCGCTGTTCTCTGCCAACGCTTCAAGCTTGTTGTTTATCTTTTGCGCAACTTCTTTGATCTCTTTACTCGTAACCTCAGCTCCTTCTCCAAGCTCTTCTAAATCTTTATCGCCATATATATCATTTTCTTGTTCGGCAATCGTATTTATTTCTTTTATCAGCTCTCTGACCTTTTCGTCCAGTTTCTTTTCGTACTTTTCTACCGACCCTTTCCACACAAATGTATATTTGTTCGCCGCACTTTCTATCTTTGTTCCGTCCACAAAATACTTCTCTAGTTTGACATAGCCTTTTTCATACAAAAGCTTTACCGTTGCGGTAAATACTTCTTCAATCACACTTTTCAGCCTTTCGCCTCGGAATGCATTGATTGTTCTAAAGTCCGGCTTTTGGTTTGCTGCCAGCCACATTACATTCACATTTTCTCGGCATTGTTTCGCAATCTGCCGCGACGAATAGGTGCCGGTCAGATAGCAGTAGATCAATACTTTTAACAGCATCTGCGGATGGTAGCGGCTTGCTCCTCCTCCCGTGCTGTAGGCTTTAAAAAGAGCTTTAAGTTCTATTTTATCCACCGTTGCGCTGACTACTCTTACCAGATGATTCTCCGGCACCAATTCTTCTAAGCTCGGGGGCAATAGCCACCGTTCACTTTGATCATACGTCTTAAACGTTATTTTACTACTGACTCCTCTACTCATATCCTGATCCTATCATACCTTCATACTTTTGGGACAGCCCCTTTTGGCGTTGCGACAACGCAGTAGATGCGCCGTATATTTGCAAAAGGAGGAATTTATAGAAAAAACATGATTATCTGCCAATTTTCTTAGCCGTTTTGCCTTCGGTGATATATATAAGGTATATATTTACGGAGGTAAATTAGTATGAAAAGACATAATCGCCGTTACAAGGATTCTGTCTTTGCCGATCTTTTTGGTGAAGACAGAAATGCAAAAAAGAACTTTTTAGCATTATATGATGCTCTTTATGCTGCAAAATATCAGTCTACATCTATATTGAAAAATATAAGACTGAAACAAACGATGTATATGTCATTCGCTAATGATGTATCATATCTCGTTGATAATAAAATTATCGTACTTGCAGAACATCAGTCAACCGTAAATCCGAATATGCCATTACGATGTCTTGAATATGTTACACGGTTGTATGAGCATATCCAAAATCCCCGTGATCGCTACTCACGAACTCTTAAAAAAATCCCGATACCGGCATTTTATGTTTTTTATAATGGAGTAGAAAAACTTCCTGCTAAACAAATGCTAAAACTTTCGGATTCTTTTATTATGCAATCTGAAACGGTAAATCTTGAACTTGTTGTAAAACTGATAAATATCAATTATGATAAGGACAGTGAAATATTAAAGAGTTGTGAACCGCTGGGACAATACAGCCTGTTTGTAGATGCAGTGCGTCGGCATATTGCAGTTGATAAAGAGCATGGTTTCGAGAATGCTATTAAAGAATGCATCAAAAACGATATACTGAGAGAGTATCTACAAAGAAAATCACGGGAGGTTATAAACATGTTAATAGCTGAATATGATTACGCTACCGATATTGCCGTACAAAGAGAGGAAGCAGGAAGAATAGCCTTTGTAAACGGCATTGAACAAGGAAAATCGCTCGGTCTTGCTGAGGGCTCCCACCAAAAAGCGCTCGAAACAGCACGGTTGATGAAGCAGGCAAATTGTGAAATTACGTTTATTGAAAAAATGACCGGTCTTACTGCAAAAGAAATAGCACGGTTGTAAAACGGCAACACTTTCTTAGACATGGTCGCAAAACATCGCTTTTGTTTTATTCGTGCGGAGGTATTGAGATATGTATATACGGAAACTAATAGGCACAAAATGCTACCTTTCGCCGCTTAATCTTGAAGATGCCGAACAATATGCCGTTTGGCTTAACGATATGGAAGTTACCGAAAATCTGCAATTGATTTCGTCGGTTATTACCGTTGACGACGAAAGGGAACTCCTTAAAAAGCTCGCACAAGAGCATAACTATGGCATCATCGACATCGCAAACAATCAGCTGATCGGTAATGCGGGGTTTGTCGACATCAATCATCTCCACCGGACGGCGGAGATCGGCATCTTCATCGGCGATAAGAGCTATTGGAGCAAAGGATACGGACAGGAAGCGCTTTCGCTGCTCTTGGACTACGCTTTTAAAAAGCTCAATCTGCATAGTATTCTGTTACGGGTTTATGACTTTAATCAGCGTGCCATTGCTTGCTACGAAAAAACCGGTTTTAGAAAAATCGGCGAGATCCGCGACGGGTTAATCAGAAATATGGAATACCACAACGTCGTTTTGATGGACATTCTGCCGACCGACTTTTATGAGAAAAATCCGCAGTATAAAACTGAAAAATAACAAAACGCTTGCATAAAGCACAATAACTTCATACAATATCGGATAACTTCGGCAGCCACAATAAGGCAGCCTCGTTATCCGTCGAGTTTCGGCTTTCTGCATCGTACAGCCGAAACATCGCTTATTAAACGTATGCGCTTTTCGCGCACCAATACAACAGTTTCCAAAATTCACATTTTGTTCAACCGTTGTATTTTAAGGAAGATCTATGCTTGACTATCGATTTATCAAAAATAATTTGGAAGCGGTTAAACGGAATATTATTAACCGCGCTATGCATGCCGATGCGGAGGCTGCCGTTCGCCTCTTTGATGAACGGACGGAGATGGTAACTGCGCTGCAGGGACTTCAGGCAAAGCGGAATGAAAACTCCCTCGCGATGAAAAAAGCGAAAGACGCGGCAGAGCGTACCGCGCTTATCGAAACGGGCAAGGCTATTAAAGCCGAAATTGCCGCTGCCGAAGCTGCGTTAAAAGAAAAAGAAGCGGCGCTCGATGCGGCGATGATGCAAATCCCGAATATGGCACATCCCGATGCACCGATCGGCAAGGAGGATACGGAAAACTGCGAAGTAAAGCGGGTCGGTACGGTTCCTCAGTTTGATTTTGAACCGAAAGATCACGTACAGCTGGCGGAAGAACTCGACTTAATCGACTTTGACGCGGCGACAAAGGTTTCCGGTGTAAAATTCTACTACCTCAAAAACGAAGCGGTGTTTTTGGAGCAAGCTCTGGTGCTGTACGGGCTGAATATCTTACGCAAGCACGGCTTTACTCCGTTTATTACGCCGGATGTTGCAAAAGAAGAAATTCTTCGTGGTATCGGCTTTAATCCGCGCGGAAGTGAATCAAACGTCTATACTATAGAAGATGAAGGCACCTGCCTTGTCGCCACGGCGGAAATTACGCTCGGCGGCTATCATGCGGATGAGATTCTCGAAAAAGCGAAGCTTCCGCTGATGTATTGCGGCCTTTCGCATTGTTTCCGCCGTGAAGCGGGAGCGGCGGGTCAGTTCTCCAAGGGGCTTTACCGCGTACATCAGTTTACCAAGCTGGAGATGTTCGTATACTGCACTCCTGAAGAATCCGATGCAATTCACGAAAAGCTCCGCCTGATCGAGGAAGAGATCTTTACCGGCTTAGGCATTGCATTCCGCGTTGTCGATACCTGCACCGGAGACCTCGGCGCTCCCGCCTACCGTAAGTGGGATTTGGAAGCATGGATGCCCGGACGCAACGGCGGAGAATGGGGAGAGGTTACCTCCACCTCCAACTGTACGGATTATCAGGCGCGCCGCCTCAATGTACGGTTTAAAGACGATGATGGGAAAAACAAATACGTACATATGCTGAACGGTACCGCCGTCGCCGTATCCCGTGCGCTGGTTGCTATTATCGAAAACTACCAGCAAAAAGACGGCAGCATTAAAATTCCCGAGGCGCTGGTGCCCTACTGCGGATTCGACGTCATCAAAAAGAGATAGAGCTTTCCAATAGACTTCCATACGAAGACCTTGCATAAGCCCTTTGTTTTCTATATACTCTGATGATAATTTCAATTGAGTTTCTGGAGTGTTTATGAGCGGAGTAAGTATCGCATTACTGGTATTTTTTATTATAATTGCGTTTTTGATTGTCGGATTGGTATTATTGCAAAATGAAGAAGGAGACAGCCTCGGCGGTCTTTTTTCGGGCGGATCGAATTCGGCTTTCGGCTCGCGTTCCGGCAACATACTGACAAGAGCAACGTATACCCTGATAACGCTGTTCTTTGTGGTTACGTTTTTTCTCGCATGGCTGAACAAAACCCCGGGAGATTCCGGTTTACAGCAAGATGCTCAACTGCAGCAAGCCGAAACTGCAACCGAATGGTGGAAGGAAGGAACGCCGAACTCCAATGAAACCGGCAATACGAAGAATACCGAAACCGTACCGCAATCTTCCGAAGGAACAGCTGCCGATAATACTTCTCATTAAATAGTAAAATATTTGCATTTAATAACCTTTTTTGAAACATGAAGTCCGTTAAGTTGCAGCGAGATGAATATATCTTCATTTCATTCTAGGATTGTTCCTCTATAAAAAGGATCGTACGAGCAGGCATGAAATATTTTATAACATTCGTTAGCACACTTTTTTTAATGGCCG
>ERZ772957.2066-NODE-2066-length-11985-cov-3.966136_pt1 | contig 11985 bp, 13 predicted proteins | sample MGYA00580682_ERZ772957 | MGnify/ENA primary metagenome ERZ772957 (study PRJEB29015, sample SAMEA2737921) | human oral metagenome | biome: human oral; feature: human-associated habitat; material: dental | place: China | collected 2025 ...
AGACATATATCCTCAACAACACACGGAGGCGCTTCGTCATCAAGGGGATGGGGCCACGTGAGGAGATTCCCGAGATACCCACCGATGCGGTACGCGAGATCCTGATCAATGCCTATGCGCATCGTGACTGGCTCTCCTCAGGTTGCGTGCAGATAGATATCTACAACGACAGCGTCGAGGTGTTTAACCCCGGATGGTTCATAGAGGGTCAGGATCTTGAGGCCCATCTGTCTGGAAAGAGCAGATCGTCGCTCACTCGAAACGAGCTCATAGCGAGGACCCTCTACAGATCGAAGGACATCGAGTCATACGCATCGGGCATCCCACGCGTAAGAGACCTCTGCGCGAATGCCAACATCCGTATCGAGTGCCAGCGTATGGCTGATGGCACCAACTTTGTGTTTCACCGCAACGACGCGTTCGCCGACAAACCGCCGACAAACCGCCGACAACCCGCCGAACCCTTAGAATCGCAACCCCCGCTTGGAGGGATATGCCCGAGAACGATAGGCTCGTGTACCAGTACCTACTGGAAAATGGCAGCTCACGCACCTCTGACATTGCACGCACCCTTAAGGTCTCACCCCGCACGCTGCGCGATGTCATGCGTCGCCTGAGCGAGCGGGGCGTCGTGGTTGCCCACGGTGCCAACAGGAACCGGACGTACGACCTGGCACCGAAAGCAAGAGGCGCCTGAGAACTACAATGTTGCGTAATCGCAGGTCCTCGCATCGAGGCTTGTGGCAGAGCTCAGCTCGCCACGGATGTCACCTCGCGACATCGGGAAGGCCATCCTTTCGTCGCCAACCCCGGTCACGGTCTCGCGGAAATGGGGCCGGCCCCCTCGCAGGCCCCGATGCGCTCGGGTCCGCGTGGCGGCATGCGCCACGCAGCGACGGCTACCACGTGCTCGCCAATCTTTGCAACAGGGCTGAGCACCGCCATCACGAGGCAACGACGAGCGCCCCCCACGTGGGATCGACAACCGCCCCCCAACCCTACATCCCAGACCTTGACGCGGACCAAAGTCGCTCCCATAATTCCCTCAGTGGGATTTCCCACCACAAAGCAGGCAACACCGACATCCTAGAGGAGGCTCCCATGGATACCGTGAAGGAGTACGACGCCCGTGTGGACGGCAAGCACCGCGTCACACTGCGTGGAGCCCGCTACGACTACTACAACGTGAAGGAGCTCGCCAACGGCTGCTACATCCTGGAGCCCCGCGAGCTCACTGTCCCGGAGGGCATATCGTCCGCGACCCTCGCCGACATGGACACCGCCGTCGCCAACGCGCGCGGGGGTGGTCTTTGCCCCCATCGACCTCTCCGATTTCTAGGGAGGGCCCGTGCCGTTCGACATACGCATGGGCATTCCGGAGATGGAGCGTCTCTGGAACAATCTGCAAACCAAGCACCGCACGAGCAAGGCCAGCAAGCAGGAGGACCAGCTCTACGAGAGGCGGGGCAAGCCCCGTCGAGGGGTTGATCACCATCGTTGGCCTAGAGTCCCACCCCGAGGGCGGCAAGCGGGGTGCCTATGACCGCATTAGCTTCTTTGACCCTGCGGGGCTGGCGTCGGGCGCTCCGGTAGTCTCGGTCGACCGCGAGAAGAAGGAGGCCGTGGACAGGTTCGCCAACGGCGGTCGCGAGTGGCGGACCGCAGGTGAGCCCACCGAGGTCCTCGGCCACGACCTCTCCCTGCCGGGGCTCGGGAAGGTCGTCCCCCTACGGAGCCCGCGACGTGGGCGCCGACGAGGGCTGGGTGAGCGTAGGCATGTCCCGCGACACGGCGCGCTTCGCCGTCGCCTCCCCACGGTCGTGGTGGGACCAGATGGGGAGCGAGAGGTGCGCCGGGACGGCCAGACTCCTCCCGGCCTGCGACGGCGGCGGGTCCAACGGCAGCCGCGACAGGCTCCGGGAACGCGAGCTGCAGCTCTTCTGCGACCGCAACCGCATGGAGGCGGGGCCCGCCACCTGCCTCCCGGCACCTCAAAGTGGAACAAGGTCGAGCACCGCATCTTCACCCAGATCACCCGCAACTGGCGCGGCGGGCCTCCGGGGTCGCTTGAGGTGATCGCCGGCCCTGTCGCCTCGACGACGACCTCAAGGGGCCTCAGGGTCATGCGCGAGGTCGACCCCCGCTCGTACGAGGCCGGATCAGGGTCACCAACGAGGAGACGGGCACCCTCGACATCTCCAAGGAGGACTTCCACGGCGAGTGGGACTACGTCATAAGGGAGGCTTCGTGAGTTCGTGTGAGTGGGTGGTTGCGTTACCGCTAGGGCGGCGTGGGCGTCACCGCCGGGGCGACGACGCAGGAGTGTACACAAATCGATGGAAATGGCCTCTCGGATCCGTTTCGGGGCGTTTGTGTACACTGTTGCGACTCGCGAGGATCGTGCGAACAGCCGTGGGGACGCAGAAGTGTACACAGATCGGCCAAAATGGCCTTTCGGCGCCGTTTTGGGGCATTTGTGTACACTGTTGCGACGCGAGTTGCAACGCGAGTCGCAATACGAATCGCGACGCGAGCTGCGTCAGGTGGCATGAGTGCCTCAGCCGCCATGGCGTGCCGGCGGCGCCTCCTCGCTGGCCCCTCTCGCTTGGTCGGGAAGACAGGCTCTGCGCGAGTGGCGCCGCTGCCAGGCTGGCATCTTCGCCGAGGCGTCAACCCACACGAACCCCCGAAGAGCCAAATATAGAGTGTCATTTCGTGTATGATCCTGATATTAGTAACCGTCATTTGGTGTCAACGGGGTCTTGTCGGAACGAGGGCGGAACATGGTCACAGAGCTTAGAAGGAAGATGTACGACAGTCTGCTCGAATGGAAGCTCCGTGACCACGGGACCTCTGCGGCGTTCGTGGACGGTGCACGGCGTGTGGGCAAGAGCACCATCTGCGAGCGGTTCGCCCAGCGCTAGTACCGCTCGTACCTGTTGGTCGACTTCGCGCACCTTCCAGGTGGCGTTCGCGATATATTCGAGCAGGACTCAGGAGACCTCGACGTCTTCCTTCTCAAGCTCTCTGCAGTCTATGGCAAGACGCTGCACCAGCGCGAGTCCGTGGTGATCTTTGATGAGGTTCAGCTCTACGAACCCGCGCGTCAGCTCATCAAGTATCTGGTGACAGACGGCCGATACGACTACATCGAGACTGGTTCGCTCGTTACCCTGAAGAAGCACGAGGGTAAGCGTGATACGCTCATACCGTCAGAGGAGGAGCACCTGAAGATGTATCCGCTCGACTTTGAGGAGTTCCTCTGGGCAAAGGGCGATGAGGCGACGATGCCAGCACTTTGGACCTTCTTCAGGAGACAGATGCCGCTGGGGCAGGCGCTGCACCGTCGCGTCATGAACGATTTTCGTACGTACATGCTCGTCGGTGGTATGCCACAGGCGGTCTGCGAGTTCGTGAGGAGCGGGGATCTGGAGCAGGTTGATCGCATCAAGCGACGTATCGTCAACCTGTATCGTGAGGACGTCGCGAAGTTTGCTAAGGGCTATGAGGCCCGCGTCTTTGCGATCTTCGACCAGATACCATCACAGCTGTCAAAGCGAGAGAAGAAGTTTAAGCTCGCCGATCTCGGTAGGTCCGCCCGCTTTCGCAGCTACGAGGATGCATTCGTTTGGCTCGACGAGGCGATGGTGGTGAACACCTGCCTCAACGCCGAGGATCCCGGAGGTGCGCTGGCCATGAGCGCCGACCACTCGACGCTCAAATGCTACATGGGCGACACGGGACTGCTGGTCACGCTCGCGTTCTGGGACCAGGCGTACCACGATAACGACCTGTACCGCGCGATACTGCTTGATAGGATGAACGTCAACGAGGGGATGCTTGCGGAGAATGTGGTGGCTCAGATGCTGCGTGCGGCGGGCCATCAGCTGTTCTTCTACTCTCGGTCGGACTCCAGGACGCGCGCCAACACGATGGAGATCGACTTCCTTGTGCCGCGAGGTCGCAAGATTTGCCCGGTTGAGGTGAAGTCTGGCCGCTACCAGAGGCATGCCTCGCTCGATAAGTTCACCGTAAGATTCGGTAAGCGCTTGGGCCAGAGCTACATCCTCTATGGCAAGGATGTCATGGAGAAGGACGGGATCATTCATCTTCCCCTGTATATGGCGATGTTCCTGTAGCCGGTTGCGCGCAGAACATCGTCGCCGGCGTCATCGCCATGGTCGTCGTCATCGCCGTGTCTACCCTCGTGACGTTCCTCCTTGGCTTTACCAAGGAGGAGCTCGACACGAGTGCCGAGGCAGCACGGCCCGTCGCGTAAGACATATCCTTGGCTTGTGACCGCTGCGATGCGCCACAGTGGCTCTGCTGTACTGGCCGCGCTATCTTCGGGAGGAAAAACCAATATGAAGCAGCTCCTCATCCGCGCCGACGACATGGGTTACAGCTATGCGGTGGACCTCGGCATTGCCCGCACCGTGCGCGAGGGTCTCGTCCGCTCCGTAGGGGTCATGCCCAACATGCCCGAGGCCGGGCGCGGCTGGTCGTGGATTTCTGATCAAAACGTCGCCGTCGGACAGCACACCAACATCTGCCTTGGCAGGCCATGCGCAGATCCCAGCAAGATCGGCAGCCTTCTGCAGGAGGGCGGCGAGTTCAAGAGCAGCCGAGAGTACCGAGACCGCTTCAAGGAAGGGCGCGACTTCGTCGTGTTCGATGAGGCGGTTATCGAGATCGAGGCTCAGCTTGAGCGCTTCTGCCAGATCGTGGGTCGCGAACCTGACTACTTCGAGGCGCACGCAGTCCAGAGCGTCAACCTCATGCGTGCCATCGCCCATGTGGCGGAAAACCACGGCCTCAAGGAACAGCTCGTCTCGTTTGATCCCAGAGCCACCGTACGCTGCGGCTCGACCGACGTCCGCATGGTGATGCTCTCCATGTTGCCTGGCCACAGCCCCAAAGCTGCGATCAAGGAGGTCGTCGGGGACATGGTGGGCGGGGAGACCGTGGTCTTCGTCTGTCACCCCGGCTACCTCGACCAGTTCATTCTTACTCACTCCTCGCTCACCGAGGACCGCACCGAGGAGGTCGATGCCCTCATCGACCCCGAATTGCGCTCATGGCTCGAGGCGCAGCCCGACCTCAGGCTCGTAGACTACCGGGACCTGTAGCCCCATCCGCTCGCGTGCAGGGGCATGAGCCAGACGCTCCGACGTGCTCGCCAACCATGGTTCTGACTCGGAGATGAGCTGGCGGATCCTGACGCAAGCGCTATCGGGTCCTCGAGCAACCGCCCCGCAGTCTGGCGGGCGGTTTCCCCGCGCCCCCTCCGGGCGACGGCCTCACGGAAAGGCGCACTCTGCAGCCTGCGCCCCACGGGACAGTTGGCGCCGGAGCGTCGGCGGACTCAGTGCGTCGTGCCCACGCTCAGCGCCACGTCCTCCATATGCTCGAGCGCCGCAGCGAGGGCGACCTCAAGGCCCTTGGCCATGGTCTCGATGGGCATGCTCGGCGTGTCTGCGGGAAGTTGCGTCGCCTGCTCGGTTGCATAGGGGACGTGCAAAAAGGCACCTCGGGTGCCTGGAAACCTGGTCGCGAGCGAATGCAGGAGGGCATACATGACGTCGTTGCAGACGTAGGTCCCGGCCGTGAACGAGACGGCCGCAGGTACGCCGGCATCGTTCATGGCCTGCGCCATGGCGCGGACCGGCAGGGTTGAGAAATAGGCGTCGGGGCCATCCTCCACGACCCTCTTAGCGAGCGGTTGGTTACCCTCGTTGTCAGGGATGCGCGCATCGATGTAGTTGATGCCCACAAACTCAGGCGTGATCTTGCAACGCCCGCCGGCCTGACCAACGCAAAGCACGATATCGGGTCTGTTGGCCTCTATGGCGGCATCGACCGCCGCCGAGGCGCGCCCGAAGACCACGGGGATCTCCACCTTGACCACCTCAGCACCACCGATGGTGTCGGGAAGTCGCCGCACGGCCTCCCACGCGGGATTCATGGTCGCTCCACCAAAGGGCTGAAAGCCCGTCACCAACATCCTTGCACTCATCGTATCCTCCCATCATTGCCGCCAGCTCTCGCGACGGCATCGTCAACCCACAAGGCCGCGCTCACAGCACGGCCACAAGCACGACCATGAGACAGATCTGAAACACCAGCATGATGAGGGCAGGAACAATCTGCCTCTTGATGACGCCGTACTCGTCTCTCATCTCGAGGATAGCCACAGGGACGATATTGAAGTTCGCCGCCATGGGAGTCATGAGGGTTCCGCAGTAGCCACAAGTCAGGGCCAACGACCCCACGATCGCAGGATCCGCTCCCAGCGAGAGTACGAACGGCGCTCCAATGCCCACGGTCATGACCGTGATGGCCGCGAAGGCGTTGCCCATGATCATCGTGAAGAGCGCCATCCCAAGGCAGTAGACGACAATACCCACGACGAGGTTACCCTGCGGGATGACAGCCCCGACGATGTGCGAGATGACGTCACCGACACCGGCTGCGGTAAACGTCGCGCCAAGGATGGCCAGAAGCGTCGGTAGCATGATGAGGGGGCCGACGATGTCGAGCATGCGACGCGAGTCCTCAAGAAAGACGCATGCGCCGTTCTTCTTGGGACGCATGGCGACAAGGGTAGCCATGCCGACAAAGACGCCCACGGTGATGCCGACGAGCGAGCTGATCTTGGTGAGAAACGCGAAGACGAGGGAGAAGGCACCTATCGCAAATGCGGGTATGAAGATCCTAAAGCCCAGCTCCCCATAACCCTCGCCCATCTCCTTCTCACTCGGCTTGAGTCTGTCGATGCCAGCACCCACCTGCCTGAATATGGGCGGGAGCACCATGACGACCACGAGGACGCCGGCAACCTCGCTGGGCACCCAAGGACCAATGATAAAGAGCAGGCCTAAGACGGACCAGAAGACACAGGTGCCAACCCGCTTCTCGTTACTGTCATCCCTGAGGTTGCACAGACCTGCATAGACGCACACGAGGCCGATAATAACGTAGACAAGTTCGAGCAGCTTGTTGGAGAGCGTCACGTCTGCGCTCTGGAAGAACTGGATGGGATTCATCTAGCCCACCTCCTTCCCAGATGCCTGGGAGCTGGGCCCGCCAGAGACCTCATCGCCACCCTGGGCGGCCAGCTCCTGCGCGAGCTCCCGCTCGTCACGACCCATAAGCCGCTTATCGAGGATGAGGTAGTACACGGTGGTCACGGCGACGGCGACGATCGCCACGGGGATTTGGATGGCGGCAAGCCTTGGCAGCTCGACCGCATAGCCAAGGTCAGCCATCGTACTTTGGACCAAGAGCATGCCAGAGGTACCCACGAAGAGCACCTGGCCAAAGAACCAGGCAACGTTCTCCATGCCTGCGGCCATGCCCTTGAGTGCCTCCCGATGGCTCTCTGACATCCTGTGGCCCCCCGTCTCGTCAGCAGCCTCGGCCATAGGCATGACAACGGGCTTCACAAAACCGGCGACGCCACCAAAGCCCACGTTGAACGCGGCAAAGATGACGCGAAAGATCCCGTAGGCGCCAAGGATCAGGCCTGCCGACGCCCTCTTGATGCGACCCATGAGGGCCCTCGCGGCGCTCTTGAGACCATTTCTCTCAAGCGTTCCCGTCAGCAGGAATATGACGACGCTGATGAGCATGTTTCGGTTTGACACGAAGCCCTTTCCCAGCGTCTGGAGAAAGACCACGGGATCCATGCCGGCAATGATCGCCGTCACGACGGCAGCGAGCATGATGGTGAGGATGGAGTCCCACTTGAGGGCAAACCCCACGACCACAATGACGATGCCAAGCAACTTGATGACTTCCACTTCCATATGACCTCCGCAGACGACGCGTCAGACCGATGCGACCGGCCATGCCGACGCGAGAGACAGGGCGCCTCCTGATTGTGAACGTTGTACGCAGGAAGCACAAGACGTGACTTGGGTTTGGATCGGAAGAAACGGCAGTAGCCTCCAGGGAGGACTTTCACGGCGAGTGAAACCACATCATAAGGCCTCGTGATACGGATTGGTAATTACCCATCAGTAGTAGTAATACCCGTAGTAATATCCTCGGGCACGTAACAGGTGTAGACATAGTCCCAGCCAGCGGGACGAAAGTCGAGGCCCTCAATATGGTCAACCCATCGGAACTTACACGTGAGGATCATACGCTCCGTACAGCCATCCGTATGGCGGAAGTAGTAGCGAGTCTGGCCAAACTTGTCGACGTCCTGATAGAGGAAGGCGTACGTCGTATTGTCGTGTTCTCTCTCGAACCGCACAAATGGGGAGTTAAGCGCCTCCTCCACACTCGGTCCGTCGTAGTACGTCTTCAGCATCCTGCCAAAATGGACGACCAAAAGCACGACGACAACCAAGACAATGGTGGTCACCGTCTTGTGCGAGCCCGTCTTGTTCGCGTCCCTTTCCATATCGAAGCACCTCACGTTCACAGGCCAGAGACTTCCCTACCACATATTCTACTGTACATCACCTGTCCTGTCGTACACCGCCTGCCCTACTGTATACAGGCCTGCAGGCCTGCGCTCAGCAGCTACTTCAGATGACGCAGCCTGGAGCTTGCGGACGGACCAAAGACAACATAAAATGACAGAATAGCCACAGATCCTGAGCCGGATCCAACCCTTTTCAGAAGAACCCCTTACGTCAATGTGTTCGACACTACCAGTCAACTGTCGAGAAGAGAGGAACCTCCGAGCCATGCAAGAAACAAAGTACCTCTCTCACGTCTGGGCCCAGCTCACCAAGGACAAGGACTGGATCACAACTATCCTGATGCTGTCTGTCTGTATGCTCCTTCCCGTCGTGGGGTTGATCTGGATTATCGGATATGAGACGGAGTGGGCCCTCCTCATCGCTCAAGGGATCGAAGGGCCTCCAGAACGAAAAAACATTGACATCGTCCGGTGCTTCAGGAGCGGATGCCATACCGTTGCGGCAACTCTTAGCTGGTGCGTTATACTCGGGGCGTTTCTTTACCTCGTCCTGAGGACGGTAAGCAATGCGTCGTTCAGCCCAAATATCGATGCACTTGGTATTATCAACTCTCTTTTCCACTTCTGGGCAGCGTTCATCATACTGAGCGCGAGGTCTTCCACCTTCATGCCCGTCCTTGCTGTGGTCTCCCTCTATGTGAACTTCATGGTCATAGCCAGCCTTCGGGCGGCTATCTGCCGAAATCCCGCCGCAGGCTATCAAGCGGGCCACATCCTTGGGATGATCGGTCGTGACCTTAACGGTTACCTCAATATCTCGGGCATGACCATGATCGCCATGTTTATCGGCAACATCGTTTTCATAGCCCTCTCCCAGGTGGCGGCTGCCATGATTCTCCTCTCGCTTGGGATCTCCAACATGGTCTTCAGAATCTTCCTGTTCTTGATGTTCTGTCTGCCCGTGGCCATTGTCTACACCCTCATCTCTCTGATGGACTACGCCATGGTTGGGCTATGGATGAGACAGTTCAACGAGGCTGGTTCAGCGCACCCTCACTTGTGACACCGGACATCCGCAGCGCGTTGTGCACCCGGTGGCGTCGAGTGCACGACTGTCGGAAAACGCGCAGTTAGCGACAGATTTCATGCCACTCAGTGGCGTCGAGTGGCACACGCGTCGTACACTCGGTGGCGTCGAGTGCACGCTTGGGGTGTCTGCGCGGGCGTGCGCGGCAGGCTATCCCGCATGTAGCCTAAAGGCCTCGATGATCTTGTCACCCATGGCTGCGGTACCGAGCCTGTGGGCGGCATCGGTCGCCTCGTCGGCGAGATCGTGGGTGCGCCAGCCGGCCGCCAGCACGTCCTCGACAGCGGCCGCGACGGCATCGGCGGCAGCATCCATCTGGAAGCTATAGCGCAACATGAGCTCGACGGAAAGTATCTGCGCAATGGGATTTGCGATGCCCTTGCCCGCGATGTCCGGGGCAGACCCGTGGCTCGGCTCGTAGAGCGCCGTACCGTCACCCAGAGAGGCACTCGCCAGCATACCGAGCGAACCCGTGAGCATGGAGGCCTCGTCGGAAAGGATGTCGCCAAAGGTGTTCTCGGTCACGAGGACGTCGAACTGGGCAGGATTTACCACGAGCTGCATGGCACAGTTGTCGACGAGCATGTCTTCGCCCTCGACACCCTCGAACTTTGCGTTCATGCGATGGTTGACCTCACGCCAGAGACGGGACGTCTCGAGGACGTTCGCCTTGTCGACCGAGGTTACGACTCCGTTACGACGACCTGCCGCCTCGTAGGCCCAGCGCAGAACACGCTCTACCTCGTACTCGCGGTACTCCATGGTGTCGATAGCGACATCGCCGACAGAGCCGCCAACGCCCGCGCCCTCGACACCCTGCCGGCGCTCGTGCGTGCCAAAGTAGAGGCCGCCCGTGAGCTCGCGGACGATGAGCAGGTCCACGTCGTCGAGACGCTCGGGGCGCAGGGGTGATGCGTCGCGCAGCGCCTCGAAGACGCGGACGGGACGTAAATTGAGATAGAGTCCCAGGTTCTTGCGGATGGCGAGCAACCCCTGCTCCGGACGGACGGCACCTGGCGTCGGATCGTCCCACCTTGGTCCGCCCACAGCGGCGAGCAGCACGGCGTCTGCCTCCCGCGCCGCCTCGAGCGTCTCTGGCGGAAGGGCGCTAACCTTGGCCCCTGCAGCACTCGTCGCGTCGATGGCACAGCCGCCGATAAGCTGATCGTCGCAGTTAAAGTTGACGTCATAGGCCTCGCCGATGGCGGCGAGCAGGTGCTTGGCCTCGTCCATGATCTCTGGTCCTATGCCGTCTCCCGGAAGGGTGCAAATCTTATAGCTGGTAGCTGTCATGGTCTGGGCCTCCTTGCCCCAATGTGGGCCTTTTTGGCCCCGCCTATCCCCGCTCGGACCTACCGCTTATCCTGTCTCCGCTCAGCCACCTGCCGCTTGGCGCGGTTCACGAGCCCACCCTCGTTGATGATCTCCTGGATGAAGGGGGGAAAAGGCTGCGCCGAGAAACACTCGCCCGTGGTCTTGTCCGCGACGGCGCCCGTATCGGCGTCCACAGAGATAACGTCACCGTCACGCACGGCATCGACCGCCTCGGGGCACTCTAGGATAGGAAGGCCTATGTTAATGGCGTTGCGATAGAAGATGCGCGCAAAGCTCTTGGCCACGACCACACTCACGCCAGCCGCCTTGATGGCCACCGGCGCATGCTCGCGGGAGGAGCCGCAACCAAAGTTCTCCTCCGCAACGATGATGTCCCCCGGCCTCACGCGATCCACGAAGCTTGTGTCCAGGTCCTCCAGGCAGTGCCTCGCGAGCTCGGCCGGGTCGGAGGTGTTGAGGTAGCGTGCGGGGATGATCACATCCGTGTCGATGTCACGTCCATAGCGAAACGCGGTTCCCTCGAACTTCATTGGCCTTCCCCTTTCGATACGCCCCACAAACTCCTAGACAGGAGCTATTGTAGAGTGGTTTTGAGAACGTGCAGGCGGTGACCCCAGGCGGGACCGAAAACGTAACACAGGGCCTGTCCATGCTGTGGCCGCACCAAGGGCTATCGGACCCGCAGGGGTACGGTCAGTCCCACGCCTCGTATAGCGTCCAGCAACTAACGTACCCTGTCTGCCCCATCCGAAAGGAGGGTGTCCACGACGAGCTCCTCGACCGTCGGGCCCATGTCCGACAGGTTCCACTTCCACCCGTAGACGACCGGCTCGACGTCCGCCTTCCCGTGGTGGCGCAGGATCCTCTCCTCAAGCTCGTCCTTGCTGGACACCCGGATGCCGCACGGCATCTGGCGGATCATCTTCGAGAAGACGCCCTCGACCAGGTCCGGCCAGGAGCCGTGCCTGGGCGCAGACACGAACCCGAGGCGGCCCGAGACGGTGGCCGGATAGCGCCTCGTCTTCGCAGAAGGACAGCCGCTCGCGGGGCGGCGGCGCGTCGCGCGTCTTGGTCTCGAAGTTGGGGTCGCGACGCGCGGGGCAGTGGGCCATCTTGTTGGGCTTGATCC
>ERZ772957.2068-NODE-2068-length-11980-cov-7.811656_pt1 | contig 11980 bp, 7 predicted proteins | sample MGYA00580682_ERZ772957 | MGnify/ENA primary metagenome ERZ772957 (study PRJEB29015, sample SAMEA2737921) | human oral metagenome | biome: human oral; feature: human-associated habitat; material: dental | place: China | collected 2025 ...
AGTAGTCGCCCGGCATCTTGCTGATGAGCGAGCACTTGCCGTGTACGACCTCGTCGTGCGAAAGCGGCAGGACGAAGTTCTCAGAGAACGCATACATGAGCGAGAATGTGAGTTTGTCCTGGTTCCACTTGCGGTAGATCGGGTCGAGACTTACGTAGTCGAGCATATCGTTCATCCAGCCCATGTTCCACTTGTAGTTAAAGCCCATGCCGCCCATGTAGACGGGCTTGGAGATGAGCGGCCACGAGGTGGACTCCTCCGCGATCATGAGTGCCTGCGGATGATACTTAAAGATCGTCTCGTTGAGCTTCTTCAGGAACTCCATCGCCTCAAGATTGCCCGTGTCGCCGTACTTGTTCGGCTGCCACTCGCCGTCCTTGCGTCCGTAGTTGAGATAGAGCATATTTGCGACGGCATCGATGCGCAGACCGTCGATGTGGAACTCCTCGAACCAGAACAGGGCATTTGAGATGAGGAAACTCTGCACCTCTGTGCGGCCGTAGTCGAAGTTGGTCGTACCCCACTCCCAGTTCTCCGCACGCTGCTCGTTGTCGGACTCGTAGAGATTCCTGCCGTCGAAGTGACGCAGCCCCTGTTCGTCCTTGCAGAAGTGCCCCGGTACCCAGTCCATGATGATGCCGATGCCGTTCGCATGAGCCGTGTCGACGAGATAGCGGAAATCGTCGGGCGTGCCGTAACGGCTCGTCACGGCAAAGTAGCCCGTCGCCTGATACCCCCACGACCCGTCATAGGGGTGCTCGCAAAGCGGCATGAACTCGATGTGGGTATAGTGCATCTCCTTGACGTAGCCGATGAGCTGATCCGCCATATCGCGGTAAGAGAGATACTCCCCCTCAAGAGTACGCCGCCATGAGCCGGCATGCACTTCATACGTGAGCATGGGACGCTCATAGGAGGACTCGCGCGTCTTTCTTTCCTGCCATGCCGCGTCCTTCCACTCGTAGTGGTTCAGATCATAGGTGCGGGATGCGGTCTGCGGTTTTTTCTCTGCATAGAACCCATAGGGATCTGCCTTCATAATGCGCGGCCCGCCCCACTGCGGCTCAATGGCATACTTGTAGATCTCGCCCTCGCCGAGTCCCTCGACGAAGGTCTCCCAGATCTCGCCGTCCCTGATCCGCTGCATGGGCTGCGCATTGGCGTCCCAGTTGTTGAATCCGCCGACAACACTGACGGACTTTGCATTCGGCGCCCACACGGCAAAACGGACGCCGCGTCTGCCGTCCCGTTCGATGAAGTGTGCTCCCAGCATTTCCTGTGCGTGATAATTCGTCCCCTGATGAAAGAGATAAAGATCGAACTCACTGAGTGCCGACGTCTTCATAAAACCCCTCCTATGAACCACCGAATGACACGTTTACGAGATAATCAAAGGCTTGATGTCCCAGATGTCCCGTGCGTATTCATCAATTGTGCGGTCGGACGAGAATCGGCCGGAATATGCGACGTTCATCGCCGCTGTGCGTGCCCAGCCCTTCTTGTCGTGAAACCGCTTCATCACCTCGCTGCGCGCTGCATCGTACGCATTGAAGTCCTTCAAGATAAAGAACTCGTCGTTCGCCTGCAGAAGATAATCATACAGCGAGCGGAAATCCCCATAGGTACCGTCGATGAGCTGATTCAGCACCGTGCGCACCTTTTCATTGGTATTGTACTCATCCCACGCCGAGTAGGTCCCGGTCTCGTAGTAAGCCATGACTTCCTCTGCACGAAGGCCGAAGATGACGCAGTGCTCATCGCCGACTGCTTCACGGATCTCGACATTCGCACCGTCCAGCGTGCCGAGCGTAATGGCACCATTCATCATGAACTTCATGTTGCCCGTGCCCGATGCCTCCTTCGAGGCGGTCGAGATCTGCTCGCTGACATCCGCCGCAGGATAGACCAGTTCGCCGATGGAGACGCCAAAGTTCTCGATGAAGATCACCTTCATCATGTCATTGACCGAACGATCTTTATTGATGCGGTCAGCAACGGCATTGATGAGGCGGATCGTCTCCTTCGCGATGTAGTAGCCCGGTGCCGCCTTTCCCCCAAAGAAGTAAGTCACGGGCTGCGTGAGATAGTTCTTGTCCTGCCGTGCACGCTGATAACGGTACATGATGTGCAGAATGTTCATCAGCTGCCGCTTGTAGGAATGGATGCGTTTCACCTGAATATCAAACATGGAGTCCGGGTCCAGGCGCACGCCGTTGTGCCCCTCAATATAGCGTGCCAGCCCCTCGCGGCGCAGGCGTTTGATCTCCATCAAACGCTTGCGGAAATGCGCATCCTCGACGAAGGGATGCAGCCCGTCCATCTGCTCCGGGAAGCGGTGCCATGCACGTGAGCCGAGCGACTCGTCGATCAGCGCAGTCAGCTCCGGGTTCGCCCCCATGAGCCAGCGTCGGTGTGTGATGCCGTTTGTCTTGTTGTTGAACTTGCGCGGTGTGTACTCGTAGAAGTCATGCAGTGTCGTCGACTTGAGAATCTCCGTATGGATCTTCGCCACACCGTTGACGCTGTGCCCGCCGACGACGGAGAGCCGTGCCATGTGCACGACGCCATCCTCGATGATGGAGAGCGCGCGAACCTTCTCCTCATTGCCGGGGTAGCGGCGGCGCACCTCCTCAAGGTGGCGGCGGTTGATCTCGTCAATGATCATGTAGATGCGCGGGAGCAGCGGGCGGAACATATCGACGTTCCACGTTTCAAGGGCCTCCGGCATGATCGTATGATTCGTATAGGCGATGGTATCGCGCGTGATCGCCCATGCATCCTCCCATGTCAGCTGTTCTTCGTCAACCAGCACGCGCATCAGCTCCGCCACGCAGAGTGCCGGATGCGTATCATTGATGTGGATGCCGATCTTCCTGCCGAAATCGTAGATGCTCATGCCCGTCTTCTTGTAGTGACGGACGATGCTCTGCACACCTGCCGAGACAAAGAAGTACTCCTGAATAAGACGCATCCGCCGCCCCTCAAACGTACTGTCATCGGGATAGAGGTAGCGCGTGATTGACTCGACGAAATCCCGATACTGCCTGCGCTGGTGGATCTGCCCCTGTGTCAGTGTCCCATAGTCAGAGAAATCGCGGTTGACCTCGGCATTCCACATGCGCAGTGTATTCACTGTCGCATCGTGATAGCCGACGATCGGCAGATCATACGGCACCGCCATGACAATGGTCGGATCCTCATGGACAAGCTCCAGCTTGCCGTCCACCTCACGCATGTAAGCGTTCCCGTAGAACTTCACATCGACGGACTTGTCGGGTTTGCGGTACTCCCATGCAAAGCCGTCGCGCAGCCAGTTGTCGGGCAGCTCGACCTGATTGCCGCCGACAATCTTCTGCTCAAAGAGCCCGTACTGATAACGGATGGTGCATCCATGCCCCGGCAGACGGTGTGCGGCGAGAGAGTCGATAAAGCACGCGGCGAGGCGTCCGAGTCCGCCGTTGCCGAGCCCTGCATCCGGCTCCTCCTCGTAGGCATCCGAGAGCTTCAGATCGAACTCCTGCAGGACTTCCTTCATCGCCTCCTCAAGGCCGAGATTGATGAGATTGGCGCGCAGGAGGCGGCCGAGCAGGAACTCAATGGAAAAATAGTAAATCTGCTTGACGCGCTTTTGTGCATACTGTCGGTTCGTTTTGATCCAGTTGTCTGAGATGGACTGCTTCGCCGTTGCCGCAACCGTCTTGTAGATTTCAGCCTCAGTCAGCTCGTCAACATCTCGTCCGAAGAGCACATGTGCCGTTGTGACAAAGCGGCTCTTCAGAATTTTCTTCATCGTCTCGTAGCTTTTCCCTGTAGGTCTTACATCCTTTTCCTCATGTGCCAAAACGTCCACTCCTTTTCCAAAGCCCCGAAAGTTCCCTCACTCCGTTTTCTGCCGACGGCAGGCATCCCCAAAAGCAAACCAGAAGCCGCTTGCGGCTTCTGACAACCCCTATATCGTCGTGTTCTTGCGTATCACAAGCGGATATTCTGCGGCTCCCTTCAACCACTTGTCCGCCGTGATGACAACATTCTTATCACAGATGACGTTCTCGACGAGTGCGCCATTCTGGATCTCGCATTTCTGCATGATAATCGAGTTGCGGATCTTCGCCCCGCGCCCGACCGTCACGCCGCGAAACAGGATGCTGTTCTCCACCTCGCCGCGCACGATGCAGCCGTTCGCGATGAGGGAGTTCTCCACCTTCGCCGTTTCCTTGTACTGGACCGGAACACCGTCCTTGATCTTCGTATAGATCGGGCGATCGCCCATGAAAAGCTTCTCCCAGACGACGGGGTCAAGGATCTCCATGTTCGCACGGTAGTATGTGGACATTGAATCCACGTGTGCCATATAGCCGTCATGCGCATAGGCAAATATCGTGTAGTTCCCGGCACGGCGGATGATGCCGTCGAGGAGGAACATCTGCCCGCCATGCTCGTAGGCATAGCGGACACATTCGACGAAGACGGCCTTCTCCATCAGGTAGACCCCCATGGAGACCTTCATCCCCTCATAGGCGACCGGCTTTTCTGCAATATCAAGAACGAGCCCGTTCTCCGCCGTCTCAATGACCACGTTGCTGCCCATGTTTTCATCTTCGGTCGTATGCGATACGAGCGTGATGTCTGCCCCCGTATTCTGATGAAAGCGCAGCACCTCGTCAAAGTCCACGTTGTAGACGAAGCTGCCGTTCGCGAGCAGAATATAGTCTGTCGATGCGTGCTCGATAAAGTCAAGATTGTGATAGAAATTCTTAAGATCACCCTTGCGCCGCTGCGCCTCATCGGGAGCGGCGGGGAGGTAGAAGAGACCGTCATGGCGGCGTGCCAGATCCCAATCCTTGCCGGAACGCAGATGATCGAGGACAGAGCGCGGCTCGTCGGGGAGCATCACGCCCACCTTGTGCACACCGGAATTGACCATACTCGACAGAGCGAAATCGATCAGGCGATAGCGTCCGGCAAAGGGAATGGATTCCACCGCACGGCGGTCGGCAAGCTCACGGATCAGCGAACTGTCCTCCTGCAGATTGATCAATCCCATTATCGTGTTCATCGTCATACCTCTCCATTCCCACAGCTCAGCCGACTTGCTGCTCACCTGCCGCGGCAGTCACCGTCTCCCCCTCCGGAATGACGGCGATCTGTGACTGCTCACCGATGACCTGTGCGCCAGCTTCAACCGTAACATTCTGTGCAAGGATGGCGTAGTCCACCACTGCGCCTTCAGCGACGCGCGCCGACGGCAGAAGAACGGAGTTGCGTACCACTGCGCCCTTTGCGACGCGTACGCCCGGAAAGATCACAGAGTTCTCGACCGTGCCGAAGATCATGGTCCCCTCACTGATCATGGCGCGTACAATATGGGCATCCTTGCCGACGAACTGCGGCGGCATCGACGGATTGAACGAGTAGATGCGCCACTTGCCTGACAGCTCGAACGGCGGCTCATCCTGCAGGAGATCCATATTCGCCTGCCAAAGGCTCTCAATCGTGCCGACATCTTTCCAATAGCCATTGAATGCGTAAGAATAGAGTCGTCCGCCATCCGACAGCATCTGCGGAATGATGTCCTTGCCGAAATCGTGGCTGGATGTCTCGCTCTTTGCATCTGCTGTAAGGTATTTCTCCAAATAGCCGCGGCTGAAGATATAGATGCCCATCGACGCGAGATTGCTCTTGGGCTTCGCGGGTTTCTCCTCGAACTCAACAATGCGTCCGCTCTCATCCGTATTCATGATACCGAAGCGCGGCGCCTCGTCCCACGGCACCTCAAAGACGCCGATGGTGGCTTCTGCCTTCGTCTTCTTGTGCTGCTCGAGCATCCACGCATAGTCCATCGTATAGATATGGTCGCCCGAGAGGATGAGCACATAGTCGGGATCCGACATATCAATGAAGTTGAGGTTCTGGTAGATGGCATCCGCCGTGCCGCGGTACCACTCTGCGCCCTTCTCACGTGCATATGGCGGCAGGACAAAAAGCCCCCCGTCGCGCTTGTCGAGATCCCACGCACTGCCCGAGCCGAGGTACTGGTTCAGCTCAAGCGGACGGTACTGCGTCAGCACACCGACACGCTCAATGCCGGAGTTCACGCAGTTGCTGAGCGGAAAATCAATGATGCGGTACTTTCCGCCAAACGGGACGGCGGGCTTTGCAACACGCTTTGTCAGGGCACCGAGGCGGCTGCCTTGTCCGCCCGCCAAAATCATTGCCAAGCATTCAATCTTTCTCATAGGACATTCTCCCCTCTCGGATACCGAGCGGTATCCCAACCATGTATGCAATGGCCGCGCAACGAGGTTTATCGTACGCTTGTTTGACACGCCATATTTCTGCCAATGTGATCCATATTTCTGCTGCTTGTCCCCAGTATTCTCTTTCGTGTTTTCTCCCTCTGCCTATTATTTATAGGATATTTATTCGATGCACGAAAGAAATTTCCTGCATTTTTCTTTCAATTCTTAAAAAATATTTTTTTCGCAAAGCCGCTGTATTTCAAGGTTTCAAGCACTTATCATATCATTATTATAGTATATGATTACTTTAATAGCAAGCGCGAGAGTAATAATAATTTGCATACAATTTTCACATGGGCCCTACGAAAAAAATATTGCATTCTCGTTTGGCTTGTGATAGAATGACGCAGTACATTTTTCATTGAGGAGGTGAACGATTTGCCAAACATTAAGGCATCCATTCTGAGTGTAAAATCTGACGCCAAGCGCCATGCACGCAATGTTGCGGAAAAGACGCGCGTCCGCCGTGCCATCCGCAGTGTCAATGATGCTGTTGCTGCCGGCAACGCAGATGAGGCGAAAACCCTCCTCGTCGCAGCATATAAGTCCATCGACCAGGCTGCTGCAAACAACGTCTACCACAAGAACGCTGCGGCACGCAAGAAGTCGCGCCTTGCCAAGAAGGTCAACGCGCTGGCACAGTAAGGATAGAAAAACGCCATTCCGTGCGAAATGGCGTTTTTTTGTATCCATTTATTTGATGCGTTTGAAGACACAGAACCCGATCGCCGCCTGCAGGATGCTGAGCACAGCGAGCATTGCAAATGCCGTCTGCAGCGTTGTGAGCGACGAGACGAATCCGATGGCGGCCGGCCCTGCCAGAATGCCGAGGTAGCCCATGGTGCTGACAGCGGAGACCGCCGCACTGACCGGCATGACGTTCTGCCGCCCCATCAGAGAGAAGAAGACGGGCACGATGTTCGCGCTCCCGATGCCGATGGCAAAGAATCCGACATAGAGCAGCGCATCCACGGGCGCAAACATGACGAGCAAAATCCCGCCAAACGCGAGCAGCGCACCGCCGACGGCAACGGGGAGTGCGCCGATGCGCTGCACAACGCGGTCGCCGAGAAAGCGCATCGTAAGCATTGCGGCGGAGAAGACGGAATAGCCTGTGCCCGCAAGTGCGAGATCCATTCCGCGCACCGTGGTCAGATAGACGCCGCCCCAGTCCATGACCGCCCCCTCACTGAGGAACGCAATGAACGCCGTCATGCCGACAAAGACAATGATGCCGCGCGGCAGTGCAAGCAGCGTTCCGCCGCCCCCGCCGTACGGAATCAGATGGCGTCCGAACACCGCCGTCAGGAGAAGGATGAGCCCTGCCGCAATCGCCGTCGACTGAAATGGCGAGAGTCCGAGCAGCCCGACCCAGACACCGTAGAGGCCGGCGCCGACGAAGCCGCCAAGGCTCCAGAAGGCGTGCATCCCGCTCATGATGCGCCGCCCGATGCCCTTCTCCACCAGTACGGCGACGATGTTGACCACAACGTCGATACAGCCCATCACCGCACCGAAGATGAGCACCGCCGGCACGGCCAGGACAAGTGCATCCACGCATGAGACGAGCAGAAGAATCACGGCAAAGAGAATCGCTGCCGTCATGACGACGCGACGGCACCCGAGCCGCATGGCGAGTGCGCCCGAGAGCGGCATCGTCAGGAGCGAGCCGACACCGATGCAGAGCAGCAGCATCCCGAGCACGTCGTCCCCCACCATCAGCCGCTCGCGCAGGAGAGGGACGAGCGGCGCCCACGCCGCCGTGCCAAATCCACCGATAAAGAAGAAGGCACGCGTCGCGTGCACCTCACGCATCCCAATTTCTTTTTTCCCTGTATCTCCCATGATTCGCCCCATTTCGCCGTACCGTCCAAAACTCACGCCATTCTACCATGGAAATAGAAAAAGTAAACCATGCTTCTTGACAGATATGAGGTATCATTGATAAAGAGGATGATAACATGAACGAACCGGCAGCAAAGGGAGCGCTCTGGACGCGCGAATTTCTCGGCATGAGTCTCGTCAGCTTCCTCATCTATCTGACGCAATACGCGATGATCGCGGCACTCCCCATCGTCATGATGCAGGAGTACGGAGGCGGCGACGTCGAAGCAGGTCTCGCCATGACCTTCTTCCAGATCGGCACGGTTGCTGCGCGCCCCTGTGCGGGCATTCTCATCGACGCCGTCAACAAGCGGCGCCTCATGATCGTCATCAGCATCCTGTTTTTCATCGTTATGGCGCTCTTCCTCATCGCCTCTGCGATCTCCATGCTCTACGGCCTGCGCCTCCTCCACGGCGTCATTTTCGCCGTGGCGACAACGACGGCAGCAGCGCTCGCAGCACTGATTCTTCCGCCCTCGCGCAAGGGAGAGGGCATCGGCTACTTTGCCCTCTCCACCAATCTCGCGATGGTCGTCGGGCCCATGGTCGGACTGCTCATCATGGAGCATCTCTCGAGCACAGTGCTCTTCGCTGCACTCAGTGTACTTGCCGCACTCTCCATCGTGATGAGCACGATGCGTCTGCCCGATGCCGTCATCCTGCCGCAGGGTGCACGGCACCGTCTCTCCATTCAGACATTTATCGAGCGGCGCGCGCTCGCGCCCGCCCTCATCGCGGGGATTCTCTTCTTCGCCTACGGCAGTGTGCTCACCTTTATCCCGCTCTATACGCGCAGTCTCGGGCTGTCGGCAGAGACGAGTCTCTTCTACGCCTGCTATGCGGGAGCGATTCTCGTGACACGTCCCTTTGTCGGACGCATCTTTGACCGCATGGGGCCGGACTATACGGTCTACCCGGGGGTACTTCTCTTTGCCGTGGGCATGGCGCTCCTCGGCAGCATCACGGGACTCACGGGACTGATCGGCGCCGCCCTGCTCCTCGGCGCAGGGTTCGGCGCAGTCACGCCTGCGCTTCAGACGCTTGCCGTGCGCAGTGTCCCCGCGTCACGTGCCGGCGTCGCCACAGCGACCTACTTCTGGTCACTCGACATCAGCGTTGGGCTTGCTGCTGCAGGGCTCGGCATCGTCGCTGTCACATACGGCTATGCATTCACCTACCGCATCGTAGATGTCGCCGTCATCGCCGCCGCCGCACTCTGCTACACCATCTGGCGGCGCATGGGGAAAAAGGAATAGGGATCGTCAAATCGGCTGCTGTACGAAGAAATCATACGTACAGCAGCCGATTTTTACATTCCGCTCTCCTTTTTCTGCTCCTCCTCTGCTTCCCGCGCCTTCTTCTCTGCCTTCTTGCGCTCCTGATAGGCACGTCCATCGATCTGCTCCAGATAGCTGTCGGGGATGCGTGCAGCCGCCTTCGGCTCGACCGCATAGAGTTTTTTGTAGTAGTCCTTTGCCGCATCACCGTCGCCCATCTCATCGTAGATCTCTGCGGCGATCAGATACCCATAGGGGCTCTTTGCGTCCACCTCGATTGCCTTCAGTGCATCAGTGAGTGCGCCGTCGCGCTCGCCGAGCATGCGCCGCACATCCGCGCGGTTGACCCACGTGAGGACATCTGACGGGGCATCGGCGACACCGCGGTCGGCGTCGGCGCGGGCACGGTCAGCGTCGCCCAGCACGGCATAGGCACGCGCACGAATGACATAGCTGAGGGCGGGCTTGTCGTCGTGCGCCGCACCAAAGACACGCGCCATCAGCATGAGGGCACGCGTCCCGTCGCCATAGTCACTGTAGGCGTCGCTGTTCTCGCGTATTTTATCCACTGCCTTCGCATCGGCGGCCTCAACCGCCGCACGCTCCGCCTCTCGTTCCGCGGCACGCGTCTGCTCCTCGCTGCGCAGCTTCTCCCGCGCGCCGTTCGCCGTCTCCCCGGCATACGCATCCCCAACGAGGGCGATGAGCTGCGCCCCGGCCTTAGACTTCTCCACAAGGGGCAGCAGTGCCGCATTGATACGGGCATCACCACGCAGCGATACGCCCCCGCCGCGCGTTACAGAGAGTCCCCAATCCGCTGCACTGTCATAGTCATGAAAGGCACGAGCAAGTGCACCTGCCGCGAGATAGGCATTCTCGGGGCTGTTGTCATAGTCCTCATCCGTCTGCGTCGCCGTGAGGAGCGGCGTGCCGTCGATGCAGACCGTCCGCCGATCCGCCACCGTCACGTGCCCCGCACTGTATGCCGCAAGCATCTCCGCGAGCTTTGCCTCGCGCCGCTCCGTCGCAGGGTGGTCGGAGTAATCGTCCTGCGGAAGATCCTTGTCCTTTGGATTCTGGTACTCCTGCAAATCCTGCGTGACATAGGTTAGATAGTAACCCATCCGTGCCATTGCCGCCGCACCGCCGCCGGGGTTGAAGCCGGCGCTCGTCATGATATGGAAGCCGCCCTCGTCCGCCTCGTACTCCGTGGGCAGAGTGATGTTTTTGGCAATGGAATAGCCCGCCAGTGCATTGAGCTTGTTCCAGTCCATCAGCCCCGCATCCATGTTGAGAAAGCTCATCCCATAGTACTGCGCTGCCGCCTTCGCATAGTTATGTGCGCTGTGCTGACGGATACCGTGCGTCATCTCGTGACCGAGCACCGCCGCAATCTCATCCACGTTTCCGTTCAGTCCGCGAATCAGCCCGCGATTGATGCTCACATAGTCTGTCGGATAGCACGCCGCGTTGAAGATGGGACTGTCGTTCACCGCCCAGACAAAAGGAAGCGAGTTCACGCGGAGCACATAGTCTCCGTCCTGCACGAGCCGCTGCATCACATGATCGATAAGAGCAATATCGCGTGCATTTCGTGCGCGTCCGTTTTCCTCAATATCCTGCCGCTCGCTCTCATGCTGTGCGTGAACATCGTTGCCGAGCGCGAGCACAGCCCCGAGCGTTGAATGGTATGCACCGAGCACGCCGAGTGCCTGGGCCGCAATACCCCATGCGTCGATTGCCTCGGCGCGCAGGGGTGAAACAAGCAGCCCAAGCCCCGTGATGAAAGCGGCGAACACCGCAAGATTTTTCTTCCGCATCATATCCTCCATTCCTTTTACAGATGATAGCACAACTTTCTTATCTTCTGCTATAATAAATTGATAAAATATGACAAGGAGCGTGAAATCAGGAACATGTGACCCATCTCGTGCATGAACGTCGATTCATCCGCACTCTCAAAGAGCGTGATGATACGCTTTCCGTCCTCTTTGGAGATTTCTCCCCTCACCTCTTGACGGAGCATCTGTTTAAGCATAGAAAAAGCACCCTGTGATTCAAGGTGCTTCTGCATCTCATTATAAAGTTTTCCAAAATGTGCTCGTGCGCCCGAACGCTCGCCGCTTACTGCGCGATATACCCCAACTCGTCTGCCATTTCCTCTGCTCTCGCCCTGTCTACTTGTGGAAACAGGAGAAGCGTCAACTCGATGTACCTGTCCCTGTCCCTGCACAGAGACCACTCCGTGAACAGCTTCTTCTCCGATTCTTTTGTCATTGTCGAAGCACCTCCTCGCATACTCAATTTGCACTGCCTGTTGATCGATGTACTCAGGGTTTGCCTTCATACCCTTCAACTGGTTGTACTTCACGAGCATCTCTCTGATAAATGGCAATTTGTCACGCGCCGCGTCACGCGCTACAGGATCACTCATCGCTGACAGGTCAATGTATTCGCCGATTTCAGCAGATACCTTGTCGCGTACCATCTCCATGATACCGTCGTTCAGGTACTTCTGAA
>ERZ772957.2072-NODE-2072-length-11966-cov-3.292083_pt1 | contig 11966 bp, 10 predicted proteins | sample MGYA00580682_ERZ772957 | MGnify/ENA primary metagenome ERZ772957 (study PRJEB29015, sample SAMEA2737921) | human oral metagenome | biome: human oral; feature: human-associated habitat; material: dental | place: China | collected 2025 ...
CCTTGAAACGGAAATATTCAAGCAGAAAGTTGATCGTTTCTTGCATATCCTTATAAAACTGCCGTCTTGTTCCATGGAAATCTGCAGTGCCGTCATCGTAGCTTCCATCTTCATACACTTTTATTCCATAAAAGCCATCATAACCATGATTCCAATTATGAACATGGTATACTCCAAAATGGGGTGTATTCTCAATTTCGTCGAGATCAAGCCCTATACCACATTGGCGTAAAGCCTTATTCAATTCATTGAGACGGATTTTTCCCATTTTAATGTGAGCCTCCAAAAATATTTCCATCCGGACCTACATTAATATGCCCTGATTTTATCGGTGGTTTCATATCCGTTTCATATCCTACAATGTGGTCCGCCTTGTTGAGATTTATCTGCTTTTGCATTCCAGCCTGTTTTTATTGTGCCTGTAACTCCTATCCTTATTTTTTGCCCTCTCACCAGGATGTGATTCATGATAAGGCTACCTCGATTAAATCAACTTTTCCTTAGGTTTAGGGTGTGACGGAGTTACCCGCCACACCCTGAGTGCCGACTGTATTCAAATGGCCGGATTCGGTTATTCAGACTGATAGACCACCACGGCGTCGGGATACTTGATGCGGGGGAGCGCCGTCTCCAGGATGCGGAGGTGATGGTTCAGCTCCACCTGTTCGGTGTAGGCCGTCCGAATGTCCTGTCCGACCAGCAGGTCCATGTACTGCGGCTGGGCGCAGAGCAACAGGGCGGTCCCGGGCTGGAGCACCGTGGCCTGGAAGATACGCCCCTCCAGCAATTGATGGACGCGTTCGATCTCCATGAGCCCCGTTCCCTGCTGGATGTGGTGGAGCTGTACGAACAGGTCCGGGCTGACGACCAGGGTGTGGCGGCTCATGCGCCCTCTCTGTTGCAGGGCCGAGACCCCGGTGACGATGTCGATGAAGGCCCCCTCGCCCGTCCCCCAGTCGACGCGTTTGAGCTTGTTGACGCCGGGGACGGTGAGCAGGCCGTCCACGCCCAGGGCCTTGACCCCATAAAAGACCATCTGGTCCTCGCGGCGGCAGAGGGCCTGTGCCGCTATGCGTACGGAGGAAAGATCGGCCGGCTGTCCCTCCCGCTCGGCCGCCTCGAGGTCGCGCCACAGGAGCCAGAGATCCTCGGAAAGCTGAGGCACCTCGACGAAAGAACGCCTTGGCGAAAAGGTGAAGCCGTTCTCGCTCCTCTCCTCGCGGACCGGGCTGTCGGTCGGCGCCACCTGCACTCCGGGACCCAGCGGACCGTACAGCGGCAGAAATTTCCGCGCCGTGAGAATCTCCTTCGCCGTCTCGACGACGGCCTCGTCCAGACGCTTCCAGAGCTCTTCGGAAAGGGGAGAAGCGGCTCTCCCGAGATAATCTTCCATAATTTTTATGCCTCCTTCTCTTTCGGATCGACTGCTCGGATCGGCCGCTACTTCTCGATGAGGCTGCCGACGGTCGAGCCGGGAGCGGTATCCTGCTTGGGGGGCGTGATGCCGAGTTCCTCCATGACCTCGAGGACCTCCCCCTCCCCCTCGGCGAGGAACTCCGACCAGTTGGGCTCGAGGTAACGCAGCAGGGTCATCAGCTCGCCGACGTGGGCCTTTTCCTCGTCCCGGATGTCCATCAGAACCTTGCGCACCAGAGGATCGTCGGTCGCCTGGGCGTGGGCGTCGTAGAGAAACATGGCCTCGAGCTCCCCGGCGATGTCGACGCGCAGGGCCTGCACCAGTTCCTCCTTGTTGACCTTTCGGTCGACGTTGCCTGAAAACGGGTTGGGAAAATCGGGCACGGCAGATCGCTCCTTCCTGTTCCACTCTGAAATTTATCTCTGAAATTTATCGAAATTGCTGGATTGAGTCGCCGGATCGAGCGTTTCAGAGTTCAGTCGGTCAATCAGACAACCCCACTCTCGATAAAGCATAGTTGCCGCCTGAGAATTTTGAATGGGTGGAAATACAGATCGTGTGGGCATAGTGGAATGGAAGGCTTTTGCGAAGTGATCTGAAATAATGGTAGAATAGTAAAATATCTTATGCGAGTCCGCGTGCGGCAGGTCCGCTGTGCCGCGGAAATTTTGAAGGAGGCGGCGGCATGATCAATATCATCTGGTTCGGTTTGCTGTTCATCGGCATCGTGGTGGGGATCGCGACCGGCAACGTCAAGGCCATTACGGATGCGGCTATTGACAGCGCCAACACGGGGGTGGAGCTCTCCATCGGACTGATCGGGGTGATGACCCTCTGGCTGGGCATGATGAAGATAGCGGAGGCTTCGGGCTTGGTGCGCAAGCTGGCCCTCATGCTCAAGCCTCTGATGGTGCGCCTGTTCCCGGACGTCCCGCCCGACCATCCGGCCATGGGCTCCATCCTGATGAACCTGGCGGCCAACGTCTTCGGCTTGGGAAATGCAGCGACGCCCTTCGGTATCCGGGCGATGCAGGACCTTCAGGAGCTCAACGCCACCGAGGACACCGCGACGGACTCCATGTGTACGTTCCTGGCGATCAACACCTCCTCGGTGACGCTGATCCCCGCAACGACAATAGCCTATCGGGTGGCGGCCGGGTCCTCCAATGCCGTCGACATCATCGGCCCCACGATCATAGCTACCCTCGTCTCCACGATCGTGGCGGTGATCGCCGCCAGGACGATGTCTCGGATGCGGCGCTTCCGGATGACCAAGCCGGACAAAATTTTTGACGAGGCGTTCTCAAATTCCACGGCGGGCGCCGAGTAGGGGGGAGGAACATGTTCGTCAACTTCGTCAACGATGTCTCGCTGTATGCCATCCCCGTCATCATCCTGGTTATCTGTACCTATGGTGTCGTTAAGAAGGTCAAGGTCTACGAGGTCTTTACGGAGGGCGCCAGGGAGGGTTTCTACACGGGCGTCCGCATCATCCCCTTCCTCGTGGCGATGTTGGTTGCTATCGGCGTGTTCCGCGCCTCCGGGGCCATGGGGTATCTCGCGAAGCTGCTGGAGCCGTTGACGGAGCTGATCGGCATGCCGGCGGAGGTCCTGCCCATGGCAATAATGCGTCCTCTCTCCGGCGGCGGGGCCAACGGCATCATGAACGAGCTGTTCAAAGTCCACGGCCCGGATTCTCTGATCGGGCGCATGGCCTCGATCATGTCCGGGGCGACGGATACGACGTTCTACGTCCTGGCTGTCTACTTCGGGGCCGTCGGCATTCGTAAGACGCGCCACGCGCTTCCCTGCGGGCTCCTCGCCGATCTCGCCGGGATGCTGGCCGCCGTCTTCATCACCAACCTGATGTTCTGAGCCGCGAGAGCGCGAAAGTGAATGACGATGAACTATCCCGAGAGACTGCGGAAGGGGGAGACGGTCGCCCTCCTGGCGCCCTCCTCCCCGATCTCGGTGGAGGATGCCGCGGCGTGCCGGCGGTACTTCGAGGAGCGCGGATACGGAGTGCGCATGAGCGGGCTCGTCTCGGCAGCGCTGCACGGCTATGAGGCCGGGGAACCGGAGGCGCGTGCGGACGATCTGAACGCGGCCTTCGCCGACCTCGGCGTGAAGGCGATCTTCTGCCTCCGGGGCGGCAACTCCGCCTGCCGCGTGCTGGAGCATGTGGACCTGGAGACGGTTCGGTCCAACCCGAAGACATTCGTCGGCTATAGCGACATCACGCCCCTTCACGTCCTGTTCAATCAAAAGGCGGACCTGATAACCTTTCATGGCCCCATGGTGAAATCGAACATGCTCCAGGGGCTTGACGCGTTCTCCCGCGCGAGCCTCGATGCGGCGCTGTCGATGGAGCCCGGCTCTGAGATGGAGTTCCGCAACCCTGAGGGAAGCGCAATCGAGGCGGTTTGCGGGGGCGTCGCCGAGGGGTGTCTTGCCGGGGGCAACCTGGCGTTGTTGACCTCGCTCCTGGGGACGCCCTACGCGGTGGACGCATGGGGAAAGATACTGCTGATAGAGGATGTGGGGGAGACCGTCCCCCGCGTGGCGCGGATGCTCCACCACCTGCGGCTCGCCGGGAAGTTCGAGGAGGCGGCGGGCGTGCTGATAGGGGACTTTACGGACTGCCCGAACGCGGCGGAGCCGGCCTATGGCGTGAGGGACCTGATGCGAGACTTCTTCTCCGGCTTGGGGAAGCCCATCCTGGCAGGGATCCGGACCGGGCATGATTTTCCGATGGCGACGCTGCCCCTGGGGATGCACTGCCGCGTCGATGCGGCGAGGGGAAGCATAAGGTTCCTAAGGGACTGAGAAGTACGTCGGACCGAAGGTTTGCGAAGCAGCCAAGGTGGGCTTTCTGCTTACGTCGACAACGCGGCAACTATGCCGCGTGTCGACGTAAGCGACTGACACGACATTCAGGACCTGTCGGTCCTGAAGAGGCGGTCATCTGCTTAAACGAAGCATACGAATGATTTGGAACTGGAATTATGCGTCCTTGGTTCGGTCCAGGACAATCTTGTACCCCCCGGCCCCGTAGTCCAGAAATTTTTTGACCCGGCTGATCGTGGCCGTGCTCGCCCCTGTCTGCTGGGCGATTTGCGGGTAGGTCTTCGCCTGGCTCAACAGACGGGCCACCTCCAGCCGCTGGGATAACGCCTTGATCTCCCCAATAGTGGCGACGTCCTCCAGAAAGCCGTAGACCTCCTGGCGCGTCTCGAGCTTCAAAAAAGCGTCGCAGAGTTTGTCCGTAAGGGTATCCTTCCAATTTTCCGCCATGGATTGCACTCCTTCCGAGACCCCAATTTTTTACCGCATTGGATGCAGTGATAACTCTTCAATAGTATATCGTATTGATGAACCTCGTGGCAATGCCGCGGGAAAACACCCTTGACAAACGGCTTCCCCGGATAAGAAACTTGAAGAGGGGGAGGTCCCGGAGCATCGCCGTGCCTGCCGGGCATGGAGCTGCGTTCGGCGGGAGCCCTCTCCGGGCTGATGACGCACAGGCTCCATTGGCGCTCCCCTTGAATCTTTCGTGTGAATCTCTCGTGTTGGAGGCGTCTGATCTTGCTCTCAAAAAATTTCATCCTGCACTCGGACTGGCCCGCCTCGGGCGACCAGCCGGAGGCCATCGAAGCCCTGACCCGAGGGCTCGGACAGGGGGACCGTTTCCAGACCCTGATGGGCGTTACGGGCAGCGGCAAGACCTTCACGATGGCCAACGTCGTCGCCGCGGTCAACCGACCCACGCTGGTGCTGGCCCACAACAAGACGCTGGCGGCGCAGCTCTACAGCGAGTTCAAGATGTTCTTTCCGGAGAACGCCGTGCACTACTTCGTCAGCTATTATGATTATTATCAGCCGGAGGCCTACATCCCGTCCAGCGACACCTACATCGAAAAGGACGCCTCCGTCAACGACCGTATCGAGCGGCTGAGGCTGGCCGCTACCAAGGCTCTGATCGAGCGGCGCGACGTGCTGGTCGTCGCCAGCGTCTCCTGCATCTACGGATTGGGGAAGCGCGAGAACTACGAGAACGCCATCTTCTCCTTCGCCGAGGGGGACCGGTGGGAGCACCGCGCCTTTCTCCAGCACCTGCTGGAGAACTATTACGAGCGCAACGACACGGTGCTGGAGGCGGGGAAGTTCCGCGTGCGGGGCGACACCATCGAGATCTTCCCCGCCTACGACGAGAACTGTATCCGCGTCACCTTCTTCGACGACGAAATAGAGCGGGTGGACCTGGTGAACCCCCTGACGGGCAAGCTGGTGGAGCGGATGCCGGAGGCGTCGATCTTCCCGGCGCAGCACTACGTCACGCAGACGGACGCCATCGAGCGCTCCAAGCCCCTGATCGAGGCGGAGCTGGCCCGGATGGAGGAGCGCTTCACGAACGAGGGGAAGTTCCTGGAGGCCCAGCGTATCCGCATGCGCACGCGCTACGACCTGGAGATGCTCACCGAGGTGGGATACTGCTCGGGTATCGAGAACTACTCCGTCTACCTGGACGGGCGCAACATCGGCGACCCGCCCGGCACGCTGGTCGATTTCTTCCCCGAGGATTTCCTGATGATCGTGGACGAGTCCCACATCACCTTGCCGCAGGTTCGGGGCATGTTCAACGGCGACCGCGCCCGCAAGACCGTGCTGGTGGAAAACGGATTCCGGCTGCCCTCCTGTCTGGACAACCGGCCGCTGGAGTGGCACGAGTTCGAGGGGCACCTGCACACGGCGGTCTTCGTCTCCGCCACGCCGGGCGACTATGAGCTGGAGCACTCCGCGCAGGTGGTGGAGCAGGTTATTCGCCCCACGGGCATCCCGGACCCGGAGGTGCTGGTCCTGCCCGCGAAGGATCAGATCGACGACCTGATCGAGCGCCTGCGGACGGTGTCGGAGAAGGGAGAGCGCGCGCTGGTCCTCACCCTGACGAAGCGCTCGTCCGAGGACCTGGCGGACTATCTGCGGGAGCTGAAGTTCAAGGTGCGCTACATCCACTCGGAGCTGAACACCTTCGAGCGGGCGGAGCTGATCCGCGATCTGCGCAAGGGGGACGTCCAGGTCCTGGTGGGAATAAACCTGTTGCGCGAGGGCATGGACCTGCCGGAGGTGACGCTCGTCGCCATCCTGGACGCGGATAGGGAGGGGTATCTGCGCTCCTACCGGTCGCTGATCCAGATAATGGGGCGCGCGGCTCGCAACGTGGACAGTACGGTCATCCTCTACGCGGACGCCGAGACGGAGAGCATCCGCAGGGCGGTGGACGAGACGGGGCGCCGCCGCGAGAAGCAGATGGCGTTCAACGAGAGGCACGGAATCGTGCCGCGCAACATCGAGAAGGAGATCAAGAGCCTGCTGCCGCAGGAGCTGCTGGAGGCCTACTCGCTGGACGGCGCGGAGCGCGGCGAGCGGGGGGAGGACGAGGCCGATGTCCAGAAGCTCACGGTCAAGGAGCTGGAGCGCGCGATGTGGGAGGCGGTGGAACGGCTGGACTTCGAGCGTGCCGCCACGCTGCGCGACCTGATCGCGGAGTCCCGCGGGGAGACACCGGAGGGGGCCGGCAGAAAAGCCGACGGAAAAGGGGTGCCGCACCCGCCGGCACGGGGCCGGCGGAGGCGGCAGTGATGGGAATCCGGGTAATTCTTTTCGGCCTCGATCATGAACTGGAACCCGGGAGATACTGAATCATGACTGTCGAAGAAATGCTGCGTATTCCTTCATTGAGCAGACTATTGGTTGTCGCCGGCCATCATGGACTTCAGCGGACAGTGTCCATGGTCAGCGTCATGGATGCCCCTGACATCTATAATTGGATGAAGGGCGGCGAATTCCTTATAACTTCCGCTTATCCGGTCAAGGATGATCTCCATTATCTCAGCTTTCTGATTCGCCGTCTCAATGACGCCGCAATCGCTGCTTTCGGGGTCAAGTTGAGTCGTTTTATTGGATATTTGCCGCCAAAAGCGATTGAAACGGCAAACGAGCTGGGCCTGCCCTTGATCTCAATCCCTGAGGAATATGCCTTTACCGATATCATTAATCCGGTGCTTTCCCGCATCGTTGACCAGCAGGCTGTTAATTTGATGTATTCGGAACAGATTCATAAGGATTTTCTTGACCTGGCAGTGAGCGGGGAGGATACGGAGGAAATCCTGCGGGTCTTGCACCGCAATATTGGCGCGCCCGTTGCCTTTATCAATACCTGTTTCAAGGAACTGAGTTTTTCGAATGGGCATTCGTCCCTGGCTTTGTCCCTGAACAATATGGATCCGGAACATTTGACGAAAGATTGGCTTGATAGTAAAGATTGGTTTGATGGTTATGATGTTTATCAAGTCAGCAGCCGTAATGCATCTTTTGGCTATATTCTGACAGAAAAGGGAGTCGTCTATTCTGCATGCGACAATTACGTTCGTATGGTTGTGGAGTATGCGGGCATCATTCTGAGCCTTCATCTCCAGAGCCGTATTTCCAATCAGAGGATAGAGGAAAAGTATCGGGACGAGTTCATCAGTGATTTGCTTTTTCACAATATCAGGTCCGAAGACGAGATCCATAATCGTTCCCGCCTCTACGGCTGGGATTTTCGGGACGGGGGATGCGTGATTATCGCCGATGTCGACGACTTTAAATGTTCCTATCTACAATGCGTAAACAACAAGGGGTATGAAAACCTTGGGAGGGCTCTGGAGCTGGTTTTCGATATCGTTACCCGCAATATTCTGTGTGAGTTTGAAAATGCCAGGTACTACAAGCAAAGCGACCATATCGTGTATATCATCTCGCTCCCAGAGAATAAACGGATGGAAATGCAAGATAAATTGGACCTCGCATTCGTTCGTATTCGCGAGCAGTTGACGGCAATAGGCCAATATACGGTGACCATTGGGGTGGGAAGATATCGAGCCAACATCAAAGATATCGGCGCAAGCTTCAATGAAGCTCAAACGACGGTGACCTTAGGGAGTCAGCTTCGTTTGTCAAACTGCGTGATCCATTACGAAAAAATGGGCATTTACCGTTTTTTGGCTTCCGCAGCCAACAGTGAGGATGCCGGCGCGCTTTGCGCTCAATATATTCAGCCCATTGTAGAATATGATACAAAGTATCACAGCGAACTCCTGAGGACGCTCCGGACTTTAATTCACTGCGGTTGGAATCTGAAACGTGCCGCCAGAGAGTTGTTCATTCATTACAATTCCATGAAGTATCGGCGTTCAAAACTCTGCAAACTTATTGGGAGCGATTTGAGTGATCGAGACCAGCAGTTGAACGTAGAAATTGCCTATAAGCTGTATTTTATTTCCCATAAACAGCCTTTCTGAAACGGAATAAGGATTTGGGGCGGCGTTTCCAGGATACCCCGTTTGATACTCGATTCCTTCTCGGCGCGTGTTTTTGTAGCCCTTTTCGTCCCTCCTGATTATATTCGCTTGTCCTGTTTGGCCAAAAATTTCAGAGGTATTGCTATATCACAGGGACAATTAAATTCCTGTTTTATTTTGTTATTATTTTTACAGGGAAAATTCCCTGTAAAAAATGAGGGGAGTGAAAGGAATATGTATCCAGCTAATGTAAAGCTTTTAGACGATGTTATCGCTTTTGTGAGGGATGGGGTTTGCCGTGGTCCCGGAGAAGGGCTGCCTGCTGGCGGGAGGGTGATCCTGAAAGGCGGCTTGCTCATTGACCCGAAAAATCGGATTGAGGCTGTTAAGGACGTGGCGATTGTGGGGGACAGCGTCGCGGAGGTCTCGGACAGCATAACGGCGGAAAAGGGGGACATGCTCATCAGCTGTGAAGGGCTCATTGTGATTCCCGGCCTGATTGACATGCACCTGCATCTGGGGGACTTATTTGAGGTCAGTACCAATCCGATTTTCTGCGCTGTTGAAGATGGCGTAACCTTGGGGCTGTCCCCCGGTGCTGGCAATACCTTTATGGCGCCGTCGCTTCTGGGGGCGGAGGTTGACCATGGTGTTCCGATGAATCTCGGCGTTTACCTGGGGGCCGTGAATGTATTGGGAACTATGCTGAACGTGGAGGAATTGATCCAGATGTTCAGGGGGGAGCTGGACCCTGATATTGCCTGCACGAAGATGAGCCGCAACGGTATTACCATTACGACTGCGCCGCTGACAATCGGAATCAAGGACCACATGGGACACTTCATTATGTCAGATGAAAATATCGACAAGATTTTTAAAATTACCTCGGAGGTTGGGCTTGTTTATATGAGTCACACCCAGGATCCTTCTCACGCTCAGCGTATGGTGGAGCTGTCCCGAGGGCGCCCCTTGCATCTGGCTCATGCCACTGCGGCCGGATGTGGTACCCACTGGGCTCCGGCGGAGGGGATGCAGGCAGTTATTAACCTCGTAGGGGATAATGTGACGGCCGAGTTTGTGACGACGATGCTGCGGGAAGGGAGAGGAAGCAGGGAGGGGCTTCAAATACCTAGAGATGCACAGGAACTGGCCTATGACGCTTTGGCCTCGAAAAAGGTGGGGATCCTGATCTCCGATGGGCAGAATGATGCAACCATGAAGGGGTTTGGAGATACTCGCGACAACATCCCTGCTATCATCGAGTTAGCTGAAATGGGGGTTTTAAGTCTTTCTGACGCTGTGGCCACCATGACCTGCAACCCTGCGGGGCTCTTGGCGAAGAGGACGTTCAATCCCTGGTGGAAAGAAAAGATGGGGCATTTGGGAGTTGGCGCTTTGGCAAACGTTACGATTATCGACAGGAAGGATAAATTGGCAACATACACTATTGTCAATGGTCAGATCGTTTCCTTTGAAAATCGTGCCTACCGCAGAAACGGCGGAGCCGGAGGCTGGGTCAGTAAATACGGAATGCTGCGCAGAACCGGTGTGGGGGATTTGGCGATGTTCTCTTACAAAAGATAAGCCGGTCAATAAGCTGGTTTATGTAAGGAATATCTTATGACGTATGCTGAGCGAAGCGTTGAGTTACTCAAAGAACTGATTGTCATCGACAGCAGCCAACCTGAGGGGAACGAGGATAAGATAGTCAATCACATCGCCTCCTGCTTCCCGAAAAATACCGTTATGCATAAGATAAAACATGATGCAAAAAGGAGTTCGCTTGTCGTTGAAGTTCCCGGTGAACGGGATGAAGGCTGCCTTGCTTTTGTGGGGCATTTGGATACTGTAGCGTTTGGGGATCCCTCCAAGTGGATTTACCCGCCTCTCTCCGCTTACGAGACGGATGGCAAGATTTTTGGACGAGGAGCCTCGGACATGAAGGCCGGCGTTGCGGCTATGACTGCGGCGGCCTTAGCATTGCTCGAAAGCGGAAGGCGTCCTAAAAAGAGCGTGTATTTTTGCTATACGGCCGATGAAGAGAACGGAGGCATGGGGATCTGTTCCATGGTGGGACAGGGAATTTTTAACAAGGTGGGGGAAATCATTATCGCCGAGCCTACAGAGAACAGGATCGGGACCTGTGAAAAAGGGGCCCTGTGGATGCGTATTACGGCTCACGGCGTTCAGGCGCATGGATCCAGGCCAGAATTGGGACGTAACGCGATCGACATGCTTATGGATTTTCATCACGGATTAAGAGCTTTTTTGGATATGAAAACGTCACATCCCATTTTGGGAAGAGCAAGCATCTCCGTCACAAGGCTGACGGGTGGGATCATGACCAACGTTATTCCGGCCGAGGCGATCATGGAGTTGGATATCCGGATAATTCCGGGACAGGATCACAGGCTTGTTTGTACGAGGGCGGAGGAGGTAATACGGAGAATCTGCTCTGAGGATGCTCGAATACGGCTGGACTTGGAGGTCCTCAACAACCGTCCTGCAATGGAGACCCCTGCTGATGCTCCAATTTTGTCGCGAATGCGAAAACTGCTTGGGGAAAAAGCTATGAATACGGAGGACAAGGGCCTATATTTCTATACGGATATGTCCCAGATCACCGTGTTCCATCCGATTCCCTTCATCATTATGGGACCCGGAGACGATAAGCTTGCCCATCAAACGGACGAATACGTGACGGTGGACTCCGTAAAGACGGCCACGGATCTTTATATTCGTTATCTTGACGAATATTATTGAGGAGTCGGAGAATGAAAAAAAAGAATGGTTCTTTAGTGGGATTTGTTGTTGTTATCGCAATGGGTTTTGCTTTTTATTCCGGGCTTGGCGCAATTTCGGGGAAGGGGGGTGCCCTGACGTACAGTTATGTGGTTGACGGTATAACGCGTGTTTTCGGCAAGCAGATCCTTTGGTTTCTCATGAACTTTGTGGAGGCCCAATTTTACGCGGGCGTGTTTGCAGGAGCGGGAATTATCCTCGGGGGGATTGCCGCTTGGTTCTTAGCAAAGAACAATTCGAGGCTTATGGGGTTTTCCATTTGTTACGGCAGTCCAAGTATTTTTCCATGGGTTCTTGCTTCTCAGCTTCTCTCTCTGGGGCTGGCTATTTTTGTCTATCGGTACATCGGCCTTTTCGACTCGAGGGGTACGACATGGATAGCTACCTTTATCACGGTTGTAGGAGCG